>ERZ650300.1186-NODE-1186-length-15033-cov-4.810055_pt1 | contig 15033 bp, 13 predicted proteins | sample MGYA00376236_ERZ650300 | MGnify/ENA primary metagenome ERZ650300 (study PRJEB26733, sample SAMN07839303) | wastewater metagenome | biome: urban; feature: wastewater treatment plant; material: waste water | place: USA: North Carolina | collected 2016-04-28 ... | reverse complement strand
ACAACCTTAAGGTCATCTTTGGTGATCATACCTAAGTCTTGATCTTGAACTAACAAACCACCGTTTACACGTTTATAGTCAAGTTGAGCGGTACGTGCATCAATGGCTGGAAGTTCACCACACACCATGACACGAACATTCTTTTTCGCACCAGTAACTTCAAGTACACCGTCAGCAATGCTTGGTGCAATAATCACTTCAACGAATTGGCGATCTACAATTGCCTGAGCCGTTGCAACATCAAGCTCACGGTTGAATGCAATGATGCCACCAAATGCAGATTCAGGATCAGTTGCATAAGCAAGATCATAAGCCGCATGGATACCATCTAATGAAACTGCAACACCACATGGATTTGCATGTTTAACGATGACACAAGCAGGTTTTGCAAATGATTTAACACACTCAAGTGCTGCATCTGTATCTGCAATATTGTTATAAGACAATTCTTTGCCTTGTAATTGTTTCGCAGTTGAAACTGATGCTTCTTTAGCATTTGCTTCAACATAGAATGCTGCATTTTGATGAGGGTTCTCACCATAACGCAAATCTTGAGCTTTATTAAGTTGGGTATTGAACGTGCGAGGGAATAAATCTGCTTCACCTTCAGCTTTGCCAACACGAGCACCAAGATAAGATGCAATCATGCCATCATATTGTGCTGTGTGCTCAAACGCTTTTACCGCTAAGTCGAAACGAGTCTCGTAAGAAAGTGCACCATGATCTTTTAATTCAGCAACAACTAAATCATAGTCAGAAGCATTTACAATAATACCCACAGAAGCATGGTTCTTTGCTGCTGCACGCACCATTGTTGGACCACCAATGTCGATGTTCTCAATCGCATCTGCAAGTGAGCAATTTGGTTTAGCAACTGTTGCAGCAAATGGATAAAGGTTTACTACCACAAGATCAATTGCATCGATATTGTGTTCTTGCATCACAGCTTCGTCTAGACCGCGACGTGCCAAGATACCACCATGAATTTTTGGATGTAGTGTCTTAACACGACCATCCATCATTTCAGGAAAACCTGTATGTTCAGAAACTTCTACTACAGCGATATTGTTGTCTTTAAGCAACTTATATGTACCACCCGTAGATAAGATTTCTACCCCTAATCCAGCAAGGTTTTGAGCAAATTCAACGATTCCAGTTTTGTCGGAAACAGAGATTAAAGCACGTTTGATAGTCATGATTCTAGTCAACAGTTTGAAGTCTACAGATTAAAACAAAGGCAAAAAAAATGCCCACGAGAACGTGAGCATTTTATCAATTATTCACTCATTAAACCGTGAGCTTTTAACTTTTTACGTAAAGTTCCGCGGTTAAGGCCTAAAATCTCAGCAGCGCGCGTTTGATTGCCACGAGTGTATTCTAAGACCACAGATAAAAGAGGTTTCTCCATTTCTGCTAAAACCATGTCATAAACTTGAGATGGTTGCTCACCTTGCAATTGTGCAAAATAATGACGAACTGCGCGATCTACATGGATGCGAAGAGCGACATCAGATTGAGCCGTAAAAATAGGAGATTTGCTATTCATGCGTGTTAATCCGAAAAATCAAAATATCACTTGGATAAAGTGATATGTAAATGTGGTCTAAATTACTGAGTCCTGTTTTAGATCCTAAAACAGTGACTCTAAAACAAAGGGACTATTAGCTTGCCACAAATCCTCGATTTGTGTAAAAAATAAGCGTAACAATAGTTAAATATTTGTTACAGCCTACTTTCAAAAACAAAAAAACCAACAATGCGCTTATGTGTTAGAAGCACAGTTCGTTTAACGATTTTATTGTCTATAAATAACGAGGAGTATGTAGGTCAAAGCATTCGTGGCGCGTATCATACCACTGTCAGCGAAAAAGTGAGCAAATTAACTGCACTTTTTTTTATTTTTTTGTCATTTTTTTATGCGTTTAGGGCTGTACAATTTCTAAACTATAGTCATCGAAGCTATTTTTACTTTTTGGAATGCTAAATTCAAACTTAAAAGGGCTATTTGATGGGATGCGTTGAATGGTTTTTAAACTGTCAACCAGATAATCCTGTGGCTTGAGTGTAATGTCTGTTGTCACTTCTCCCTGGTCTTTCAGAACCACCTTGATTGAGGGGATCAATATGCTGTTTTCGTGGCGGTTGATCAGCACCCCTGAAAACTGGGTTTCATTCTTGCTGGTTTGTTTAAGTTTAACCTTTTCAAAACTGAGATATTTATATTGGTCATTCTGGGTTTTGCAGGTCAGCATGCCGCAGGCATAGTTAAACATTTTGTTTAAGGCAGGGCTATCGTGCATCAATTTTGGGTTGAACCATAAAATCTGGAACGCAAACACCACAATCAGCGCGATATTGCCAATTCCCCAGAGTGTGTAATAAAGCCACCCATGTTGTTTGGTACTGCGATCATCATGATTATTAAGTAAAACATCTTCAGACAAATTCAAATTAGGCAAGGCGCTCACTGGCTCTGTATTGAAATAATTTAGGTTATTAAGATAGGTGAGCAGATCAATATTGGAGTTTTCAATTTTCTGGTCAAAAATACTTAAAATCTGCATTTGCTTTTCTGCAAATGAACTGTCTGGCTGAATCGACGAAAATAGTGAGCGGTTACTGGGTATTGGTACCACTTCGCTTGTCTCGGATTCCAGTAAATTCGTCAGTGCGTTAAAGTTAATCACGCATTTTGGACAACAAACCATACCCTGTGCAACACTGAGTTGTGAAAGGGTCACTTTGTACGCGGTTGAACACTTAGGGCAGCGGGTTTGTTTTTCACTCATGAGTAACAATATTCTCAAATTGTTGTTTTACGTTTTCCAGAAATGCGGCACCAGTTCTCTTCACGCTTTTCGATCTCTAATATATCAAAAAACTCAGAGTAAACACTAGAAACATCAGCAACTTGCTCTTCGATTACACCAGCAAGTGCGAATTCACCCTCATTTTTCAATAAAGTTGAGAATTCAGGCGCAAGTGCCATTAGCGGTGCCGCTAAAATATTCGCGACAAGTATATCCGCTTGTTGTTGTTTGAATTCTTGCTCAAACTCTTCAGGTAATCCTACATAAAGACGCTCAAGTACACCATTTAATTCTGCATTTTGTTTTGTAGCCAATACTGCTTGAGGATCGATATCAGTGGCATAAACTTTTTTAGCACCAAGCAATAAAGCTGCAACGCCTAAAATGCCCGAACCACAGCCATAGTCAATGACGATTTTATCTTTTACGTCGGTTTTACCCAACCACTGTAGGCACAAGAAAGTGCTTGCATGGTTACCTGTACCAAAAGCAAGACCTGGATCAAGTTTAATATTTGTTGCATCAGCTTCAGGTGGTTCTAACCACTCAGGTACGATCCAGTATTTCTCGCCAATTTGGATTGGTTCGTAATAGTCCATCCATGCGCGTTCCCATACTTGATTTTCTAAATATTCATGACGCATCGGAACGTTAGGAAGCTGCGCCTTGAGGAAAGCTTCTAAGGTATCAACATCGATAGGATCATCTTCTTCTTGTTGATAAATTCCAGTAACAATAACTTTATTCCATAGTGGCGTTTCACCCGGTAATGGTTCAAGAAGTGCCTGATCTTCAGCATCATCCAAAGTCACACTCACAGCACCTAGAGAGAGAAGCAGTGTTTCAGTAAGCTCAACTTGATCTTGATCAACGGTAATATGAATTTGTAGCCAGTTCACAGGAAAACCTAAGTAAATGTATTTGGGGTTATTGTAATAGATTCAGCTAGTCTAAAGGGATTATAAAATAGGCAGATTACAATTTTAAGATCTTTTTTTTGAATTTAGTGTGTTGATCACATCAAATAGGATAAAAGAATGTGCTTAGGTCACATTCTTTTATCATTTTAAATATTTATAACTTTCCTATTTGATAAGTCTATGGTGTTTGGACTGAACTTACTGGACGAGGTGCGGACTGAGTTTCTGAAATTTTGCTTTGAGTTTCAGGTGTCGCGTTGTTAGCAGGCATCGGTGGCTGGAATGCTAGTTTTCCAGCTTCATTCGGTTCACATGTACCGTTATAAACAACACCTTTATAAGCAAAAGAAACCATATCACCTTGTTTTTTGCTTTTACAAACTTGTTGATACTTTTGAGTTTGAGCATCAACAGTCGATTTAGCATTTACCTGTGCAGTTACAGCTAAACATAGGCTACAAAGAAACGATGAAATTAAAAGCTTTTTGTTCATATCATTTTCCTAAAGTATTTTATGCATTAACTAGAATAAGAAATTCATTCACTAAAACAGTGGTGATCAGGTTAATGATTGTGTGGCGCTTTGTTAACCATTGGAGAAAAATGCAACAGAAGGTTTCTTTTTGTGTGTTTTGTATACAGACCATTGATTTCTAGTGAATAAGAATATTGACGGTTTTTGTCAACTTAATATGAAAAATCCTGTATAATACTCTGTCATTTTTTGAATACACATTTACCACTATGCACTATCCTAAAGTTTACGACGTTATCGTAATTGGTGGCGGTCACGCTGGTACGGAAGCGGCGCTTGCTGCTGCTCGTATGGGAAGACAAACATTATTGTTGACGCATAATATTGAAACTTTGGGGCAGATGAGCTGTAACCCTGCAATCGGTGGTATTGGTAAATCACACCTTGTCCGCGAGATTGATGCACTCGGTGGTGCAATGGCACTTGCTGCGGATAAAGGTGGTATTCAGTTCCGTATTCTAAATTCTCGTAAAGGTGCGGCTGTACGTGCAACACGTGCACAGGCTGACCGTGTCCGTTATAAGGCTGCAATTCGTCATACGCTGGAAAATCAGGCAAACCTTGATATTTTCCAGCAAGCGGCGGATGACCTGATTGTTGAGGGAGATAGCGTAAAAGGTGTCGTGACACAGATGGGTATCCGTTTTGATACCAAAACGGTAGTGCTTACAACGGGAACATTCCTAGGTGGCGTGATCCATATTGGTTTGCAAAACTCAAGTGGTGGCCGTGCAGGTGATCCGCCATCCATTGCATTAGCTCATCGTTTGCGTGAACTTAAATTGCCAGTAGGTCGTTTAAAAACAGGTACACCACCGCGTATTGATGCCCGTACAGTTGATTTCTCTGTTATGACGCCGCAGCCAGGTGATTTCCCATCGCCTGTAATGTCATTTATGGGTGATGCATCTATGCATCCTGAACAGGTGAATTGCTATATTACCCATACAAGCGAAAAAACCCATGAAATTATTCGTGGTGGTCTAGATCGTTCACCTATGTATACGGGTGTAATTGAAGGCGTAGGCCCGCGTTATTGTCCATCAATTGAAGATAAAATTCACCGTTTTGCTGATAAAGATTCACATCAAGTGTTCTTGGAGCCAGAAGGCTTGGATACCCATGAACTTTATCCAAACGGAATTTCGACTTCTTTACCATTTGACGTACAGTTCAATTTAGTTCGTTCGATCCGTGGTATGGAAAATGCGCATATCTTACGTCCGGGCTATGCGATTGAATATGACTATTTCAATCCACAAGCATTGAAATTTACACTTGAAACCAAAGCGATTCAAAATCTGTACTTTGCGGGTCAAATAAACGGTACCACAGGTTATGAAGAAGCGGGTGCTCAAGGCTTACTTGCAGGCTTAAACGCTGCACGTCGTGCTTGGGAACAAGAGGAATGGACACCAAAACGTGATCAAGCTTATATGGGCGTATTGGTTGACGATTTGATTACACTTGGAACTAAAGAGCCGTACCGTATGTTTACCTCACGTGCGGAATACCGTTTGATGTTACGTGAAGACAATGCTGATCAACGTTTAACATCTATTGGTCGTGAGCTTGGCTTAGTGGATGATGAGCGTTGGGCTGCATATAGCGAAAAAATGGAAGCAGTTGAGCGCGAAACTTCTCGTTTACAACATTTATGGGCTGCGCCAAACAATCCAATGGGTAAAAAATTCGTTGAAATGACGGGTGCTGATCTTAGTAAAGAATGTAGTGCGATTGATTTATTGAAACGTCCAAATATCAATTTCAGTCAAATTGCAGAATTAACGGGTTCTGAAGTTTCAGAGCAAGTGGGTGAGCAAATCGAAATTGCGGTGAAATACGAAGGTTATATCAACCGTCAACATGAAGATGTTGCACAATTGAAACGTCTAGAAGAAACCCGAATTCCTGCTGATTTTGAATATGATGGGATTTCAGGTTTGTCACGTGAAATTACCTTGAAGTTAAAAACAGTTCGTCCAGAAACTTTGGCACAAGCGAGTCGTATCCCAGGTGTGACTCCCGCAGCAGTACAATTATTGATGATCACCATTCGTAAAAACAATATGGCGAAGAAATCAGCATAATTCTTGTATAAAGTTACGTGTTAAAAATACCCTCTTTTTATAAGAGGGTATTTTTTTAATTTTTATGATTTTGTTCTTAACCATTTATCTATGGGAAATTGAATGAAGAATTGGCTCATTTTATTTATCGCAATTGTTGCTGAAGTGATTGCTACTTCTGCTTTAAAAAGTAGTGAAGGGTTTACAAAGCCGATTGCATCTATTGTTGTTGTACTCGGTTATATGATTGCATTTTATTGTTTATCTCTCACATTGAAAACAATTCCCGTTGGTATTGCTTATGCGGTATGGTCGGGTGTCGGGATTGTCCTCATTACGACTGTAGCTTGGATTGTATTTGATCAGAAGTTAGATGTTTGGGGAATTATTGGGATTGTACTGATTATGAGTGGCGTTCTGGTCCTGAATTTGTTGTCTAAAACAAGTTCGCATTAAACTGGTAAGTCAGTCAAAGCAGAAATTTGAATTGCTTGTAATCAGACAGGAAAATCAAAGGCACTTACAAAAAATGTAAATGTAAGTGCCTGAATGGCTTACTCCGTCACTTCTACAGTAACACTATACGTGTATGTTTGAGCAACAGGTGGTTTGGTATTGTCACTATTCGCTTCTGGATAAGTCGCTGTAATTAAATAAATGCCTGCTTCGCTAAATTTAATCTCGACTTCACCTTTTGCATTGGTTTTCACGTGCGGTTGTTCACGTTTAGCATTGGGTTGATAGCTGCTCGCACCTTTAAAGACATCAACTTCTAAGTTAGGAACAGCTTTGCCATCCATTAAAACTTGTGCTTTAAGTGATTCACCAGCAAATAATTCATTTGGGTGTGTTAAAAACTTAAATTCAAAACCTTTATTTTCAACTTGTGGAATTGGGCTTGGTTTGCCTTTTGTCACAAAGCTTTCAGCAAGATAATAGTTTGTTGTTTGAAGTGTTTTTGCATTAGCCGGGATTTGATCCTCTGTCACAAAACGTGGTGGTTGGCTTGCTTGCTGAGGTGCTTTTTGTTCAGCATTTGCTTGAGGTTGCATAGGTGCAGCATTTGCAGGTCGTGATGGACGAACACGTAACCAACGCCCATCAACTTGAGCATATTTGGTTGGATTACCAGTCGCTTCTTTTGTGCGAATGCGATAGGTACCATCATTGGTTAAATTGAATTCAGCGATATTAAACTTTTTGAGTTCAGCTGCTGCATTGAAAGATTCAGTTTTACCTTCAGGCGTTGTGACTTGATAGCTGGTTTTAAAATTTCTACTTGCGACAAAGAATTTTTCTACTGTAATACCACTTTGAAAGCTCACACTGTCAGATTTGCTATCGAAGACTTCAGGCAGTAAAAATGGGCTGGCAGTATGAGCAAAACTCAAGGTTGGTAACAGCGCGAGTAATCCAGTCGTAATCAAATGACGCATGAAAAATTCCTTAAAAGAGAAATATACAAAATGCAAAAGATTTGCCACAATCTACTTGATAACGAGTATCAATTGCAATATTATTTCGATAAATTTTTAATCGTCATGTTCAAAAACTAAGTTGATGATTAAAAAGTTATTCCTCTCTTTTAACTTAAGTTTTTATGCAGATTAATATTATTGATTTTATTGAAAAATTTGATCAAATTATATCATAGTCTAAGTTAAGTATTGAGATAGAAGAAGAGCATTACTTTAATTGAGCGACCAGTAGATTTTAAGTAAATCTTGGAAAATGGAATCCCCGTATGTCATCAACTCAACAAATTTTTCGTCCAATACAGATAATTTTTCGTTTATCTCCGTTGATGGCTGCGTTAACAGTTTTGATGTCCCCATTTACGGCGACTCAAGCAGATGAACTAAGTATAAATATAAAAGATGCACATCAATTATCCGCGCCAATCCAATTACCAAGTTATCGTTTTCATCAAGATCATGTGTTAGGCACATCTTTAGATGTTGTAGTCACTACATCTCAGCAACAAGATGCAGAAAAGGCATTACAAGCGATTCAGACAGAAATTGCTCGACTTGATCAGATTCTTTCAGTTTGGCGTGCTGATAGTGAAATCAGCCAATTAAATCGTGAGCAGCAAATTTCGGCTTCATCTGAGCTTTATGATGTTATCGCAGCTTGTGAACAGTGGCGCAGTGCAACGTGTGGCGGTTTTGATGCACGTTTGGGGCAATTGATCCAATTATGGGAAAATAGCAATCAAGTCCAACGCTTGGATGACAATACTCAAGAATCTTTATTGCGACAGTTACAGACGCAAAGTATTGAACTGAATCCTGTAACCAAGCAAATTAAAACAGCATCAGCTATTAAAATCGCCCCTGATGCTTACGCTAAAGGCTATGTGATTGACCGTGCTTTGTTAGCAGCTAAACAAGCAGTGCCACATTTACAAGGTATTCTGATCGATATTGGTGGCGATATGCGTGTATGGGGGCAATCACCTCAACAAGCGGGTTGGAAAGTTGGTGTACAAGACCCAAATGAACGTTTTGATAATGTTGCACCAACTCAGGTACTCAACCTAAAAGATCAAGCTGTAGCTTTTAGTGGTCAAGGCTATCGTGGGTTCGCAGATCAATCACATTTGTTAAACCCATATACAGGACATCCGATTCAGAACGTTGAACAATGTGTTGTCGTTGGACAATGTGCTGCTGATTCAGATGCATTGGCAACGGCATTAACTGCAATGCCTGCACATGAAGGCATGCAATTGCTTGAACAACTCGTCGGTTATGAAGCTCAACTTGTTGCAACTGACGGCACACGTTATCAAAGTTCAGGCTGGTCATCATTATTAGATGCCAATCAACCTGCTCTAATGCGTCATGTTGCGGCGAATGGCTCAGCAACAGCTTGGCCAAAAGGCTACCAAGCTCAGTTAGAAGTGAATATTCCAAAGATCGCAGTAGATAACTACCGTGCACCTTATGTGTCAGTTTGGGTTACAGATAGCGATAAAAAGATTGTGCGTACACTGGCTGTTTGGGGGAAAGATGAGAAGTGGATTAACTCTAACTATGTTTGGTGGCGTCGATATGGTCGTCAAATGCCAAACTTAGATGCTGTTGCAAAACCTTCACGTCAACCAGGACAGTATAAGTTGGCTTGGGATGGTAAAGACGAAGCGGGTAAAATAGTGAATGCAGGTAAATATATTATCCATATTGAAACCTCGCGTGAGCATGGTGATCATTCTTATCAAACTATTGAATTGAATGTCACACCAAAAGCTGCAACACAAACGCTGCCTGCTCAAGCAGAAATTGGTACAGTTAAATTGAATTTCCAACGTGGTGCTTAATTTCTAGCATCACTCCATTTATGAGGCTAGTCCCTTGTATCAACGCCGTGATTTTTACCGCCATGCACGCTATGTGCATGGTTGGCTTTCTGCCTTTGCCTTTATCGTTTTGATCTTCTTTGCTGCTACAGGTTTATTTCTCAATAATCCCGATTGGTTTAAATCAAAAAATGAAGAGCAAACCACCACATTCACTTTACCGCCAACACTGGTTGAGTCTCTGCAAAAACAAGAGAATCCAAGCCAAAGTATTGTGGAATACGTTCGTTCGAAACAGCCTTTGATTGGTCGTTATAAAAGTAGTGAAGTGCTAGACGGTGAGGTCATGATTCGTCTCGAAAGCCCAGCAGGTTCAACAGACTTATGGGTGTTGCTCGACAATGGTGATGTTGAGATAACGCAGAAACCAGCCACCACAGTTTCATTATTGAATGATTTGCATCGTGGCAAAAACGTTGGAACAGCTTGGCATTGGTTAATTGATATTAGTGCAATCATCATTATTTTATTATCTTTGGCAGGTTATATTCTGTTCCTGACCATTAAAACCCGTTTAGTGACACATCTGCTTTTAACGGCATGTAGTTTATCGGCAATTATTTTGCTCATTTGGTCTGCCATTTAAGGGTGAAAGGATGACTCAAGCTGTACTGACGATTATTGTGATATTGGCAATATTATTGAGTCTACATCTTTTTATAATTGTTTGGTTGTTATGGCAACAAGGTCATGCGAAGCAAAAAACGAATCAAGATCATCCTGCTTATTTAGTGGTGTATGCCAGTCAATCGGGGCATGCTGAATCTTGGGCAAATCACACCGCTGAACAATTGCGTTTAATTGATCATCGCACTGCAATTCGAAATATTCAAGAACTGAGTATTACTGATTTAACGCAACATCAACGTATTTTATGGGTGGTGAGTACCTATGGAGAAGGGGATGCACCTGATGCAGCCCAGTCATTTGTCCATAAAATTCTGTCCCAATCTTTAGATTTATCGCATTTGTCATTTTCAGTGCTTGCATTGGGTGATCAACGTTACTCGAATTTTTGTCAGTTTGGGAAAACACTAGAACAATGGTTATTGAAGCAACAAGCTCAAGCTCTATTTCCAATAGTTTGTGTGGATCAGCTCAATAGTCGTGATTTAGAACAATGGTTGCTTGGCTTGGAGCAGTTAACCAGCACTCAATTTTCTGCGCTATCCATTGAAAAAGAGAGTGTGGAATTAAAATTTGCTCATCGCCAATGCCTGAATAAAGGCAGTATTGGGGAAGCAATTTATAAAATCCAATTAATTCCTGAACAAGATTTGGTTTGGTCATCAGGCGATATTTTAGAAATTCAATGTGAAAATAATACGATTGATATTCAGAATTTTTTAGTAGCACAACAGCAAGAAGATGCAGTGGATTTCATACCTCAACTGCGCCGCTTAAATTTAAGAAAATTACCACCTCGCGCATCACTTTCATTTGCTGAATGGATTACACAATTTGAATCCTTAGCTCAGCGTGAGTATTCGATTGCAAGCTTACCTGAAAATGGTTTAATTGAATTGGTGGTGAGACAGCAACAGACTGAATCAGGTTTAGGACTAGGCTCAGGTTGGTTGACAGTGGGGTTGGAGCAAGACCAATCGCTGCAAGCCAACATACGTCATAATCCAAGTTTTCACTTAGTTCATGATGATCGACCACTGATTTTAATTGGCAATGGTACGGGAATCGCAGGTCTAGTTGCACATTTACGCCAACGTGAGCATTGGGGATATAGACGGAATTGGTTGATTTTTGGTGAAAGACAGCAGCAGTTTGATCATTTGTACCAAACAGAGATTCGCTATTGGCAGCAGCATGGTTTTCTGGAGTATGTGGATTATGCTTTTTCACGTGATCAAGCTGAAAAAATCTATGTTCAAGATTGTCTAAGAAAACAATCGGTTCAATTACAAGCATGGATTGCACAAGGCGCAGCGATATATGTCTGTGGTAGTTTACAAGGCATGGCGAGCGGTGTTGATCAAGTTCTAAAAGAGATTCTAGGGCATGAACAGGTAGAACAGCTTAAGCAGCAACAGCGTTATCAACGCGATGTGTATTAAGTCTATCGATCAGTTGTCAGATTGGGCTAGTACCAGTGCTTTGATCTTGTCAGCTTTTTCAAAATGATCAAGTCGATGTTCAATGATCCACCAATGGGGCAGCTTCCATTAAGTGTTCAGGATCATCATTTTTATTGGCAAAAAAGCATAGAAAGAAAGTCCGACGTTACTGCCTTTTTTTGCAATTTTTTCATCGCAGACCTGTAGGATTTTGGCTTTGAGTTCGGCTCTCATATTATCCTTTATTCATTAAAGAAAATAATATGCAGATCATAGCATTCCCAATATCGAAAATTCTCATAGTTAGATTTTTAATATCTATTTTGAAATCTAAAAAACCAGCTATTTTCATAACTGGCTTTTGTTAATGATGAATCAATTTAGCCTAGGCAGTAAAGTTAGAACTTTTTCTCAACAGAGAATTGGAAACTCGCCATACCTTGATTTGTTCTTGCTTGATATAAACTACCGTCAGATTGATTGGTCAGTCGTTCTTTATAATCTGTACTGAGTAGATTGTTGAGATTTAAACTTGCCGCCCAGCCACCAGTGAAACGCTTGGTTGCACTGAGGTCTAATCCAAAACGTTGATTGGTGGTTCGATCATAAGGTTGACCATCTAAACCACGCGTAAATTCAGGTGTATAGCTCACATTGATACTGGTAGAAAGCTGCCAAGGCTTAAAGTTATAAGATAACCCTGCACTTGCATTATATGGGGCAACATCGCTGACTAAACGCTCATTGTGCTGTTCATCTTCAACTTTTGCACGAATCGTTGATATTTGCCCATTCAGCATAAATGAATGACCTGCATCCGTTTGTTTCAGCGCATAACGTCCAGAAAGTTCAACACCATAGGTCGTTGCTTGATTTTGGTTTTGTGGACGTTCAACATAACGTGACCCTTCAAGCGCAATCACCTTTTCGATGTAATCTTTAATTTCGCGATGATATGCAGTTAAACTCATACCACCATTCGCTGAGTCATATGCCAGAGTTGATTCTACAGCGCTTGTTTTCTCTGGTTTTAAGTCAGGATTACCGCCGCGATCAGGATTATTCAATGAACCAGCATCGCTATCTGTAGAAACAGTGACATTCGGAATTAGACGATCAGTTTTTGGACTGTTAAATGCTTGGCTCAGGTTGGTTTGAATCGACCATTGTTCGGTTAGATCAAAACGATAAGCAAGTACAGGGCTAAGATGTTGGTCCTGATAATCAACTAGACCAGAGCGATTTAACCATTCTTGGCGCGCGCCCAACGTAATGGTTTGTCGATCTGTAAAACGCCAGCTTCCCTCGGCATATAAAGCATAACGTTGCTCATCTAAACGATTGCTCACATTACTGTCTAAATTACTACTCCGTGTATCAACACCAAATTTGATTTGACGAGTCGGATCTAATTTACGCATCCCATCATAAGCGAGGCCATATTCATGAATGGTTTCATCGGTATAAATGGTATTTTGAGGTGAACGGGTGAGTTGAGTTTCGGTTTGACGTTCAACGGATAGCCGAATCTTATCGCTTAAGTCTTTGTCTTTTCGTTCATAACGTGTATTTAGACGAATGCTATCATTTTTATCATCTTGCGTTTGATTGGCTGAATAACCATCCATTTTGATGTTGCGATAGAATAATTCGGCAATCAATTTTTGTTGATCATCGAGATCGTATTGCAAGCGAGGTGAAAACATTTGCATGCTTCGATTGACCGTGCGCGATTGTTCACGTGTACCCGCTGATGTTTCTGTTTTGGTTAGGGATGTGTTATCAACCCACATTTGATTTGCAGAAACACTATATGACCATGCGTTGTCACGACCATCTGCTTGTAGGCTGATTTTTTGTTCGCTCTTTGATTGTTTCTCAGAATCCTCATACTTACCATAACCTACTTTTATCGAGCCACTGATACGACTATCGAGAGGTTCTTTCAAAATAATGTTGATAACAGCTGATGACGCAACAGACGCTTGAGCAACACTTGGCTGCTTCACGACTTCAATTCGTTCAATCATTTCAGGGGTAATCGTGTCAATAATAGACATCCCACCACGTGGTCCACCTTGCACAGGTTCACCATTGATAAGGAATGTTGGACCAGCTCCACCACGGAAACGCATTCCAGAAGCGCCACCACCACCGCGTGGACCTTGTCCAGGTGTCGGAAGTTGAAATCCAGCAGCTCTACGTAATGCATCCATCACGGATTGATCGCCGTACTGTAGCATTTCATCACGGGTGATAATGGTTTTAGGTACAGCACTTATATCATCATCTTTTGGTTTCTGTGGCTCTGCCGATGCTTTAAACGATAGGGTAGGTAAAACCTGCGTTGCTGGTTCTGTAGGTGTTGTTATGTTGCTATCAGCGGCGAAAACTGAAGTGCTGATACTCAGTAATGCCGAGCTAAGTACACTCAATTTCCCAGAATAGAGTGGATATTTCATTCAAGTACCCCAAAAGAAAGATCAAATTATTTTGTGTGTAGCCTAATGTAAAATTGTGTAGAAAAATGGAATTTAGCTTAAATAAGCCTCAGATTTAAAAAATATTTTTTAATTATTTATGCGCTATTAAAGAGCATGATTTCGTAAAAATTGACTGCTTAATAAGCTGTGAGAAAGAATTTATATAAAATATGGTGAAAATAAGAATTATTTTCATTAATATTGTATTGTTTTTTATATTTTAAGTATTTCTTAATATTTGTCTAATTTTTTGTTTGGAATTTTTATGACATCTCGATATGTTACGCTCTCTCACAAGCCTATTTTTAGATTTAGTGCATTAAGCTTAATGCTCTTACAAGCGCAGTACCTATTTGCCAACGAAAACAATATTCAGGCTGCGGTTATGCCAACGATTAAAATTGAAGCAATGAGTGAGCTTGATCCAATTAAAAGCTATATTGATTATGAACAAGCCAGCGTGACTCGAAATGGGCTAAAGAAAAAAGATATTCCTCAAACGATTGATACCATTGATGTTCAGAAATATAAAATCTATGGTGCAAATGATTTAAGTGTCATGTTACAGGGAACACCTGGGGTATCAACGAGCTATGATATGCGTGGTGATGGCATCAACTTGCGCGGATTTAATGCAGATACTGGCGATATCTATCGTGATGGTGTCCGTGAAAGTGGTCAAGTTCGCCGTAGTACTGCCAATATTGAGCGTATTGAAATATTGAAGGGTCCAGCATCAGTCTAAAGGGATAGAGTTTAGCTTTATTGGACGTGCTTTAGATAACT
>ERZ650300.1184-NODE-1184-length-15044-cov-11.695643_pt1 | contig 15044 bp, 13 predicted proteins | sample MGYA00376236_ERZ650300 | MGnify/ENA primary metagenome ERZ650300 (study PRJEB26733, sample SAMN07839303) | wastewater metagenome | biome: urban; feature: wastewater treatment plant; material: waste water | place: USA: North Carolina | collected 2016-04-28 ... | reverse complement strand
ATTTAGCAGTAAATCAAGAAAGTGGAGAAACACATATCTCTGGTTATGAAACTTCAAAGAAATTTGATTTTGAGGAAATTAAGTCATCATTACAAAAAGATGGATTTTCTATAAGAGGAGATTTAGTAAAAGTAAAAGGAAATTTCCAAGAAGAAGTATATACAACTAGACTTTTTAATATGTCATTAAATACATTCTCTTTATCATGTAAATTATTAAAACAAGAAGAACATAAAATATATAATTTGTCAAAAAATGGTGCATATATAGAAGATACTTCTTTTTTAAATATAGATACTTTTAGTCTAAAAGAATTTAATGTTCTTGATAAAAGTATAATAGTTAAAGATTTAAGGAATGACTTTTTATTATTATCAAAGGATTATTTGACAAAAGAAGTTTTGGAAAATTTACAAATTGAAAAAAATTATTTACTCCAAATAAAAAAAGATTTTATTGATATAAATATTGAATATAAATTTTTAGATGAATTCATAAAAGATTTTTTAAAATTAGAAAAAAAATTATTGATTCCTGATATAAAAACTGTTTTTACATCATTTATATTCTCTTTTTATTTTCGTTCTATTCTTCCATATGTATATTATTGTCTAAATGATAAAAATTTAAAAAACGAATCTAAAAAAATAAATGAAGTAAAGAATATCATGAAAATGCAACTTTCAAAGCTTATAGATAGATATATTTGTTATTTAAATTTGGTTTTGATTAAAAAGTAGCGGTTAAAACCGCTACTTTTTACTATTGAAGTAATTTTAAAACATTTTGTTGAACAGTATTTGCCTGACTGATTGCATAAGAACCAGCTTGAGAAATAATGTTTTGTTTGTTGAAATTTGCAGATTCTTGTGCATAGTCAACATCTCTAATGATAGACTCAGCTGCTTTTACATTTGTAGCTTGAGTTGCTAAGTTTCTAACAGCAGATTCTACTTGATTTTGAGTAGAACCTATATCACCTCTATATGCATTTAGAGTAGTTATAGCTTTATTAATTACAGTTTGTTGTGCTGCTGCAATTGTTTTTGTTAAAGTACCTCCAGCTGCTGCACTCAAAGCTCCTAAAGATAAACCTACAGTATTAGAATTTAAACTTTTTAGTGTAATTGTATCTGTATTTTTTTCTCCTACTTGGAAAACATGTTTACTAGAAGCACCAGCTGCTGTTGCATTTGAAATTAATTGTCTTCCATTGTAATTAGTTTGTTCTGCTATATTATTTAGTTGTTCTAATAACTTATTAATATCTTTTGCTATAGATGCTCTACCATCTGTTGAAGTAGTATCCGTATTTGCTTGAATTAATTTAGCTTTGATTGTATCAAGAATATTTGATTGCTCAGACATTGATTTATCAGCAATTTGTAACAATGTAACAGCTGAATTACCATTTGCCACACCTTGATTAATAGAAGTTGCTTGAGTTCTAAGTTTATCAGCAATTGCAAGACCAGAAGCATCATCAGAAGCTTTGTTAATTTTAAGACCTGTTGATAATTTCTCTAAAGAAGTACCTAAAGTTTTATTTGTATTTGCAGCAGCTTCTTGAGCTACTAAAGATGAAACGTTTGTATTGATTCTCATAATAAATCCTTTTGATTATGACACATTGTGATTTAACTCACAGCCTAAAACCTTCTTGCTTCTCTTTAAAGTCCCAAGCATAGAGCGGAAATTTCTTTCAGCTCTTCGGAATCTATCGACCCCTAATCTTTATATTGAAATTATTACATACCATTTCTTAAAATTAGATTAAATTATTTGATCTTTTTAAGAATTACACCACTTTCAATATGATTTGTATATGCAAATTGGTCAAACAAAGCAAACCTTACGATTTCATGGGTTTTTACTAGTTCAGCTAAGTCTCTGTGAAGAGTTTCTGGATTGCATGAAATATAAATTATATGTTCAAAATCTTTTGCTAAACTTCTTGTTGTGTCATCAAGACCTGATCTTGGAGGATCCATAAAAATAGTATCGAAGTTATAATCTTTTAGATTTACATCTTTTAATCTATTAAAAGTTCTAACTTCTTGAAGTCCTTGAACAAACTCTTCAGCACTCATTCTAATAAAACTTATTTTATTTATATTATTTAATTCACAATTTTTTAAAGCTGATTTAATAGATGTTTTTGAAATTTCTGTTGCTAAAACTTTATTAAATTTAGTAGATAAGGGAATTGTAAAATTTCCACCACCACAATATAATTCACATAAGTCATTAGATGAAGTTTTTATATTGTTTAAAACCCATTCAATCATTTGAACATTTACATTTGTATTTGGTTGAGTAAATCCACCTTCTTGGTAGGCAAATTTGAAGTTTTGATTATTAATAGTTAAAGTTTCATTTATTGATTCAGAACTAAGAACTATTTTTTGTTTTCTACTTCTTCCCATAATTTTGATATTTAGCTTTTTTTCAATCTGTTTTGCTAATTCATTCCACTCTTCATCTAACTTTTTATGATAAATCAAAGTTACAAGCATATCGTTTGTTGTGCTTCCTAAAAATTCAACAGCAAAAAGTTTGTATGAAAGAGTTAATTCACTCATTAATAAATCTAAAAGTTTTGGCATAATCTCTTGTATTTGAGGACTTACAATTTGGCATGAGTTTATTTCTAAAATATTTTTATTAAAATCATTCATGGCATAAGATAAAATTTCTTTTCCATTTTCATCTTTTTCCCACCAAATTCTAAATTCAGCTCTATTTCTAAAAGCTTTTTCTTCACTTTTTATAATGTCAAAATCCATAGTTGTAAAGTCTGAAAATCTCTCTTTTTCTCTTTGTAATTTAAAATTTAATTGTTCTTCATAAGATTTATCATATAAAACACAAGAGCCACATTTACCAAAATATTCGCAATTCATTAAAATCCTTCGTTATTTAAACTTGTATTATATTGAATTGATTATAATAGCGCCATGAAAGAAAATTGGCAACAACAACTACAATCACTATTAAACTGTGATTTAAAAACCTTATATCCATTGGCTCGAAGTTTAAATCGAAAATTAGAATTTTATGTAGGACCTACGAATTCAGGTAAAACCTACAATGCTATGCAAAAACTAAAAGAGGCAAATTCTGGACTTTATTTAGCACCTTTACGGCTTTTGGCACTTGAAGGTTATGAAGATTTAAAAGCTTCAAATATTCAAGCTTCATTAATCACTGGTGAAGAACAGATGTTAAATGAAGATGCAGCTCATGTTTGCTCAACTATTGAAATGTTAGATTTTGATTTAGATGTTGATGTGGCTGTTATTGATGAAGTTCAAATGCTTGACGATGCGGATAGAGGTTGGGCTTGGGTAAATGCAATTATTGGTTGTCCTGCTAAAAAAATCATTATGACAGGAAGTGTAAATGCTCTTGATGCAGTTAAAAGAATTGCAACTTATCTTGATGAAGATTTAGAAATAGTAAAACATCAAAGAAAAAATGAGTTAAAGGTTTTGCCTAAATGGACATCTTTGGATAAACTTGAAGATGGAACTGCACTTATTGCTTTTTCAAGAAGTGATGTTTTAAAACTAAAACAAAAACTTCAAAAAAAATATTCAGTTTCAGTGATTTATGGAAATCTTTCACCTGAAGTTAGACGAGATGAGGCAAAAAGATTTAGAGAAAAAAAGAGTCAAATTTTAATAGCAACAGATGCTATTGCGATGGGACTAAATCTTCCTATTAAAACTATTTTATTTACAACTGATACAAAATTTGATGGTGTAAGTAAAAGAAAAATAACAGTAAATGAAATAGTGCAAATTGCTGGGCGTGCTGGACGATATGGACATTTTGAGGCTGGATATTTGGGAGCTACACGAAGAGATGTATTAGATCATGTAACACAAGAGTTTGAAGCACCAATAAAAACTATAAAACCACCATTTAAAGTAAAAATAAACTCAGCTCAACTAGAAGCCCTTGCAGCTCATATTAAAACAAATTCATTAACAAAAGTATTGAAATTTTTTGCTGATAATATGTATTTTTCTGGACCTTTTGTGGCTGCAAATATTTCATCTATGATTGAAGCTGCAAAAATTGTTGATACTAGATTTAATCTAAAACTTGAAGATAAATATCTTTTGGCACAAGCTCCAATTACAACAAAATCAAATATCATTTTACAAGCCTATGAGGCTTATATTGCAAGTGTAATAAAGAAAAAAGTTTGTCACTATAAACCTTCTATTACTCTTCCTCAAAAAGCAATTACACAAAGAGATTTACTTTTAGTGGAAGATGAGGTTAAAAAGATATCTTTATATTTATGGTTGTCTTATAAAATTCCTGAATTATTTCCTGATCATGATAAAGCATATATTTTAAGAAACTCTTTTAACTCTTTTATTGAGAAATCTTTAAAAGGTAATTTAATAGAAGATGATATGTCAAAAAAACCTTTTTCAAAACCATTCCCAAGACGTGAAAAAGAGGAAAAAGAGTCAGCAAATCATAAAAAAAATTATAAGCCTAGAAGACGAAAAACAATTTAATAAAAAATTAGCTAAAATTATATACTTTCAAAGTCATAAAGTATACAAGGATTTAATATAGTGTTTGGATTTTTTAAAATTAATGAAGATTTATTTTATAAAGAATTATTATCAGACGAAATAAATGAAAATAGAATTCAAAAATATATAGATAAAGGTATTGACTTAAATAAAAAAGATGAAAAAGGAAATACAATCCTTTTTACTCTAGTTGCTAAACGAAAATTAGAAGCTGTAAAAATTCTTGTAAAAAATGGTGCAGATTTGGCCATAGAGAATAAGTATGGTAAAACAGTTTTAGATGAAGTTGTAGATAAGAATGATGGAATGATGGTTCGATTCTTGCTTGATAATGGCTATTCTATAAATCATAAAAATAGCTTAGGAAGAACAATATTTCAAGATGTGGCAATTTTTGGTAATGAAAAAATTTTTCAAATTTTGATGAATTATAATCCAGATTTTAGTTTAAAAGATAGTTTTGGAAAAACAGTTTTATTTTATGCAATTGATGGTGGAAATTTAAATATTCTAAAAGATGTTGTGAATAATACAGGTAATTTAAATGCTTTGGACGAGAATCATCAAACTGCACTTTTTCATGCGGTATTAAAAGATGATTCAGCATTAGCTATGGAATTAGTTTTACATGGAATAAATGTAAACTTTTTGGATAAAGATGGTAGAAATGTTCTTTTCAATACTCTTTTACAAGGCGCTAAAAATTTCTCTTTAATTGAACTTCTTATGAAAAAGGGAATAAATTTAAATATTGTTGATAATTATGGTAAAAACATAATGGATGAACTCTTGCATCTATTTAATTTACAAAAAAATTCTATGCATGAATTAGATGGAAAATATAAGATTATAACTGAAGATAAGGATTATGTCTCTCTAGCCCTTTTATTTATTGAGCATGGACTTGAAATAAATTTACCACATGAAGATGGAAAAACAACTTTACAAATTGAAGTTGAAAATAAGAATTTTGCTAATGTAGAATTTTTATTAAAATGTGGAGCAAATATTAATGTTTATGATGAATATGGGAAAAATATCGTACATAAAGAGATACTAAAAGGGTATTCGAATTATAAAATGATTGACTTCTTGGTAGCCAATGGAGCTGACATAAATGTAAGAGATGTTGATGAGAGAAGTGTAGTAGATGATGTTGTTGAAATATTAGCTATTGTTAAAGGCTTCAAAAAAGGTGAGCCTTATTTATTATCTTTAATAAAACATGATGAAAAATATGATGTTTTATTGAAAAAGATTCTTACATATAAACCAAATATTGAAATTCAAAGATTAGATGGAACTAATATTCTTTTTGATTTAGTTTTATACAATGACTTTGAAACAATGAAAACTATCATAAATTATGGAATAAACCTTAATATTAAAGATAAAAGAGGTTATACGCCATTGATGTATATGGTAGATGATGGTCTTAAAATAAAAGAAAAAAAAGAGAGAGATGTTTTTATTGAAAGATTGATTTATTTTTTAAAATATAGAATTGATATTAACTTACAAGATAATGAAGGCAGAACCGTAATTCATAAAGCTGTAATTGCAAATGATTTAACCGTTGTAGAAAAACTTTTAACAAAAAAAGCAGATTTAAGTATTAGAGATATCCATGGAAGAACAGCTCTTCATCATACTCAATGGCATGGTAATTATAAAATTGCAAGATGGTTAATAGCAGCAGGTGCTGATATGAATATGCCAGATAATTCAGGATTTACCTTATTAAATTATGCAGCAATATTTGGGCATGCAAAACTTGTGGTTGCATTAATTGCTTCTGGTGTACTAATGTATAATAAGAATCCAAAAAATAGAAAAGTTGCTCAATTTTTTAAAGATAGAGAAAGAAAATTAGAAAAACTAATAAAAAACAATATTAGCGATGACAAGATGCGATTAGCACTTGAAGAGGTTGTTGAAAACCTTAAAAAAGAGATAAATGAAGTTTTACAATAATAAGGAAAAAAATGTTTAATAAGTCAATTATAGTTTTAGCAGCAGGTGCTGGAACAAGAATGAAATCAGATACTCCAAAGGTATTACACAAGATTTCTGGAAAACCAATGTTGTATTACTCTATAAAAGAGGCTTTAAAATTAAGTGATGATATTACAGTTGTTCTGTTTCATCAAGCAGCGCGTGTTCAAGCTGAGATGGAAAAATATTTTTCAAATATAAATTTTGTAATTCAAGACCATGCTAATTATCCAGGAACAGGTGGAGCTGTTATGGGAATAACACCAAAATATGAAAAAGTTTTAGTTTTAAATGGTGATATGCCATTAATTCAATCAAATGAATTAGAAAAATTTGAAATAGATGCAACCATTGTAATGTCTGTTTTAGAGCTTGAAAGTGCTGATGGATATGGAAGAGTTATTATTGAAAATGGAAATGTGAAAAAAATAGTTGAACAAAAAGATGCAACAGAAGCTGAATTATCAATTACCACTGCAAATGCTGGAATTTATCAGTTTGAAACAAAGTTTTTATTAGAGAATTTACCAAAATTAAGTAACAACAATGCACAAAAAGAGTATTACATAACTGACTTAATTGAAATGGCAATAGAGCAAGGAAAAGTTTTAAAACCTCTTGTTGTAAATGAGGAAAATTTCAAAGGTGTAAACTCTAAAGTTGAACTTGCTGATGCTGAGGTAATTCACCAAAATAGAATCAAAAAAGAGTTCTTAAAAGCTGGTGTTATTATGAGATTGCCTGATACTATTTATATAGAAGAAGGTGTTGAAATTGAAGGTGAGTCAATTATTGAAAATGGTGTAAGTCTTCTTGGAAATTCAAAAATTGTAAATTCACATATAAAAACAAATTCTGTTGTTGAAGACTCAATTGTGATTGATAGTGATGTGGGACCAATGGGAAGAATTAGACCAGGGAGTGAACTTAATAAGACACATATTGGAAATTTTGTAGAGACTAAAAAAGCCATTTTAAATGGTGTAAAAGCTGGACATTTATCATATCTTGGAGATTGTTCTATTGATGAGGGAACAAATATTGGATGCGGAACAATTACATGTAATTATGATGGAGTAAATAAACACCAAACAATTATTGGAAAAAATGTTTTTGTGGGAAGTGATACACAGTTTGTGGCACCTGTAAATATTGAAGATGATGTTTTAATTGGTGCTGGTTCAACCGTAACTGGTGATGTTAAAAAAGGTGAATTGTATTTAACTCGTGCAAAAGCAAAAACTATAGCTGGTTATTTTTACAAACATTTTTCAAGCAAAAAGTAGAAAATTATAGATGTTATTAAAAAATAAAAAAATATTAGTTGCCGTTACTGGCTCAATTGCTATTTATAAAACATTAGAACTTATTAGACTTTATATAAAAGCTGGTGCAGTTGTAAAAGTAATAATGACTGATGGTGCTAAAAAGTTTATAAATCCAATTACATTTGAAGCGATTTCACAAAACAAAGTTTTAGATGAATCAAGTGAAAATTGGGATAAAAATCAAGACTATAATCACATCGATATTGGAAAATGGTCTGATATTTTTGTAATAGCACCAGCAAGTGCAAATACAATAAATAAACTTGCTAATGGAATAGCTGATAATCTACTTTTGCAAACAGTATTAGCCTATCCAAGGATAAAGTTAATAGCACCAGCTGCAAATACAAATATGATAAAAAATCCAATTACGCAAGAGAGTTTAAGAAAATTAAAACTCTGTAATTTTGAGATTGTTTCAACTGTTACAAAAGAGCTTGTATGCAAAGATGTTGGTGATGGAGCGATGGCAGAACCAATTGATATTTTTGAAGCAACTTGCAAAGAGTTATTAAAAGAAGAGTATTGGCTAAATAGAAAAGTAGTAATTAGTGGTGGTGGAACTTTAGAGAAAATTGATGATGTTCGATACATTTCAAATTTTTCATCTGGGAAAATGGCCGCATCCCTTGCTCGTGCTTTATATTATAAAGGGGCTGATGTTTGTTTAGTTGCTTCAAGAGGTTATGAAAATTTACCAAAAGATATTCAGATTATAAAAGTAGAAAGTTCTTTAGAAATGTATGAGAATCTAGTTAATTCTTTAGAGATAGTAAAAAAAGAAGTTCTAAAAAAACCATATTTATTTATGGTGGCAGCTGTTAGTGATTATATTCCTACTTTTCCAGAAGATGGAAAGTTAAAAAAAGAAAAAATAGGAACTTCATGGAATTTGGAATTAAAACAAAATATTGATATTTTAAAATCACTTCCTAAAGAGGGTATTTTCTCAATTGGTTTTAAAGCAGAAATGGATGAAATAACAGCATTAAATAGTGCTACAAAAATGCTTGAAAATAAAAATCTTGATGGGGTTTGTTTAAATATTTTAAATGAAGAAAATAGTTTTGGAAGTGACAACAACAATATTGAATTGATTTTAAAAAATAGTTCACAAAAAATTGAGGGTTCAAAACTAGAAGTTTCAATGAATATTTTAGAAGAATTAGAAAAAGAGTTTGTAAAATATGAGTAATAATATAATTCCTTCTCATATCGCAATTATTATGGATGGTAATGGTAGATGGGCAAAAGAACGGGGTTTAAATCGAACTGCAGGCCATGAAGAGGGTGCAAAGACAGTTCGAAGAATTACTCAATATTGTTCAGATATAAAAGTTAAATATCTTACTTTATATGCATTTTCAACTGAAAATTGGGAAAGACCAAAACTTGAAGTTGAGTTTTTGATGAAACTTCTTGAGAGATATTTAAAAAAAGAGTTGGATGTTTATTTAAAAAATAATATTAGATTCAAAGCCATTGGAGATTTAAGTAGATTTTCAAAGAGTTTACAAAAAACAATATTTGAAACTCAGGATAAAACAGCAAATTGTTCAGGTCTTACTCAAGTACTAGCTTTAAATTATGGTTCAAAAAATGAGATAATAAGAGCTGTTAAAAAACTAAATGAGCAAAATCTTGAAGTAACAGAAGAAAATTTAGAATCTTGCCTTGATACAGCTGGTATGGGTGATGTTGATGTATTAATAAGAACAAGTGGTGAAGTACGTCTTTCAAACTATTTGTTATGGCAAAATGCTTATGCGGAGATGTTTTTTACTCAAACCTATTGGCCTGATTTCAATGAATCAGAACTAGATGATATTTTAAGTGATTTTTCAAAACGAGAGAGAAGATTTGGAGGTATTTAGTTTTATCTTTGGTCTTTGTTTTGGATCGTTTATTAATGTTCTAATTTTAAGACTTCCTTTAAATGAATCAATATTGACAAGAAGCCAATGCCCAAATTGTAAACATACAATTCTTTGGTATCACAATATTCCACTTTTTTCATATTTATATTTAAGAGCAAAATGTTCTTATTGTGGTGTAAAAATACCTTTTCAATATTTTCTAGTGGAGTTGTTAAGTGGAATTGTAACTTTGGCATTGTTTCTAAAGTTAGGATTAACACAAGAATTTATTTTTATGTGCTTATTATCTTATGTGTTAATAACTCTATCTTTTATTGATTTAAAATATAAAGCTGTTCCTGATTATTTACTTTTGATTGTTTTTATACTCTCTTTAATTGCTTCAAATTTTCCAATAATTGAATCTTTCAAGAATGCTTTTTTATTCTCTGGAGCTTTTGTTTTACTAAATTTTGTAATTACTTTTTATATCCAAAATATAAAATCAAAAATTTTAAAAGATGAAAGTTTAAAAACTCAAGAAGCACTTGGCGTTGGTGATATTCCAATTATTGCGCTTATTGGAATTATCCTTGGATTAAGTGGCGGATTAGTAGCTATCTTTTTGGCAGCATTTTTTGCTATAATACCTGCAATTTATTCAAATTTTGTAAAAGAAGATATTCAAACTCCATTTATTCCTTATCTAGTTTTAGGTTTTTTTGCAGAATATTTTTTTAATTTAGAAACAATTATAAAGGTCTTTTATTGAAGCTAAAACAATATCTATATTCTCAATTAGCAATTACATTTTTCCCAATATTTTTAGGATTATTTTTCATAACATCAGTTATATTTTTGGTTAAGATTGCAGCTTTAACATCTATAATAACTATTAATTTTTCAGAATTATTTACTTTATTTGCTTATGTTGTACCGCAAATTTTGTTTTTTACTATGCCAATTTCATTTTTTTTATCATTAGTTATTACCCTTGCAAAATTAGCAAGTGAATATGAACTTACGGTTATTACATCTTTTGGGTTAAATCCAATAAATATTTTAAAACTTTTTTTACCAATTACATTAGTTATTTCAAGTATATTACTTGTTGTTTCAGTTGGGTTAATTCCAAAAACAAAATTTTTAACAAAACAATTTTTAGAAAAAAAGAAAAAAGAAGCCAATTTTAATATAAAAGCTAGTGAATTTGGGCAAAAATTTGGAGATTGGTTAGTTTATATTAGTGCAAAAGAAGATAAGGTTTATGATGAAGTAAAACTTTTTAAAACAGAAAAAAAAGAGGATCAATTTATCGTTAGTAAAACAGCAATTTTAGATAATGATAAAGGCTTCTTGAGTTTTAAATTGGAAGATGGTAAAGCTTTTATTATTAATGAAAAAGAATTTAATCAAGTTAACTTTAAATCAATGTATATAAATGATTCTATTGCAGATACTAAAGTAGTAATTTTTACTGACTCTTATAATTACTGGAAAGATAATATTAGTAAAAATGTTGATACAGATGATTTAACTTTATATATTTTAACTTCACTATTCCCTTTATTATCACTATTTTTAGTGATTACTTTTGGATATTTTAACCCAAGATATGAAAAAAATAGAGCTGTTTTTTATTCTTTAATTTCTGTAGTGTTATATTACGTATTGATAAAAACTATAGGAGATAAAATACTTTTACACGCCCTATATACAATACCTCTTCTTTGGGTTTTTGGAACATATCTTTTATATTCTAGAACTATACAAAAAGAGTATTAGATTTTATAATGAATTTAAAATTTAAAATTTCTTATGATGGAAGTCTATATCAAGGAAGTCAAAAACAACCAAATGGTATGACCATTGAAGATAAACTTTTAAAGGCTTTCAAAAAAATAAATATAGAAACAAATATTGTTTTAAGTGGTAGAACTGACAAAGAAGTTCACGCAACGGGGCAAGTTTTTAACTGTGTAGTTCCAGATTTTTGGATAGATTACTCAAAGTTAAAAGAGGTTTTAAATAGAAATCTTCCTAGTTCAATTAAAATTCTTCATATCTCAAAGGTTAAAGATGATTTTCATTCAAGATTTCATGCTAAAAAAAGAGTTTATAGATATTTAATCACTACAAAACCTACAACGCCTTTTAATGATAAATTTATTACTCATATCAAAAATATAAATGAAGAACTCTTACAAAAAGCCATAAAAGAGTTTGTTGGAGTTTATGATTTTAAATATTTTCATAAAACAGGAAGTGATAAAGAGTTAACAAAAAGGGAGATTTTTGATACAAAGTTTTATAAATATAAAGATATTTATGTTTTTAAATTTACAGCAAATTCTTATTTAAGATCTCAGATTAGGTTAATGGTTGGTTTTTTACTTGCAATTAATGATAACAAACAAAGTATTGAAAATTTAAAAGAACAATTAACTTTACAAAAACACCATTTTAAAACACCAGCTGTTGCAAATGGACTTTATTTAGCAAAAATAAAATATTAACTATTTTATTAATCCTACTTCTTCAAAATATTTCTTAGCTCCATCATGTAAAGGTGCAGATAAACCATTTAATAAAGACTCTTTTGTTAGGTTTTCATAAGCTGGATGCAATTTTTTGAACTCATCGAAGTTTTCTAATATAGCTTTTACTAAAAGATAAACTGTACGTTCATTAACATTTTCATTTGTTACAAGTACAGCTTTAACTCCAAAAGTAGGAATATCACTTTCTTGACCTCTATATGTTCCTGCTTGAATATGTCCTTTTGCAAAATATGGATATTTGTCAATTAAATTTTCTAAAATATTGTTATCTATTGGAATTATTTTTATATCAGTTGAATTTGCTGCATCTTTTATATTTGCAGTTGGATGACCAACCATATAAAAGTAACCGTCAATTTTATTGTTTTTTAAAGCATCAGGCATTTCAGAAGCACTAAATGTACCAATTTGTTTTAAATCATTTTTATCAATTCCACTTGCTTCAAACAAAGCTAAAGCAGTTGTTTCATTTCCACTTCCACTATTTCCTAAGTTAATTCTTTTGTCTTTAATATCTAATAATTTATTTATATTTGCATCTTTTTTTGTAACCAAAGTTAATAACTCAGGATAAATTGCCATAACAGATCTTAATTTAGGAAACTTTGCATCTTTAAATGCGCCTTCCCCTTTTGAAGCTTGATAAACAATATCTGATTGAACAATTCCAAAATCAAGTTCACCATTTTTTAAAGTATTTAAATTGTATAAAGAACCATCAGTTGATTCAACAGAACATCTTATTTTTGACTCTTTTTTATATTGATTAACAAATCTACAAATTGCGCCACCAGTAGGATAATAAGTCCCTGTTACTCCACCAGTTCCAATAGTTATAAATTGAGATGAAAAAACAGGTGTAGATAATATTCCAAGTAAAGAGAGTTTATAAATATTTTTCATTTTTATTCCGTAAAATCATAAATTAGTAATAATTTAACATATAATTATTTGAGACTCACTTAAATTTTAAAAAATTAAAATAAAATACTTGACAAATAAAGACTCAATAGGTTATAATTCTTTAGCAGTTTATGATAGTGAGTGCTAAAATTTGAAATTGGTCGTAAATATGTTAGATAAAAAAGAGTTTTTATTACAATCTATTATTAGAGCTTATATTGAACATCTTGAGCCAATTGGTTCAACTCAATTAAAATCTATGTACGATATTACTTACTCACCTGCGACTATTAGAGGTTACTTTAAAAAGTTGGGTGAAGAGGGTTATCTTGCACAAGAACATATAAGTAGTGGAAGAACTCCAACAACTGAAGCTTTAAAACAGTATTGGCAATCAAAACTGAATTTTAAACTAAAAGGTGTAAATTTACGAGCTTTGGAATATTTTGCTTCAAGTATAGGGCTGTCTGTTTTTATAAAAAAAGAGAAATCTGATATATTAAAAAATATTTTGAATGTAGAAAATAAATATATGATATTAGAATTTTCTTCATTTGCCATTAGTGTAAAGTATTCGGATGCACTTTATAGATTTTTGAACGATATGATAGGTTTAGATTTAAAAGATATTACAAGAGTTTCAAAAGATGTAGGTGCTTATGAGGTTTATGAGTCTATAAATCAAACTTTACAAAATTCAGATTTTCAGATTTTCAATTATAAAGAGTTTTTAAATTTAGCTTTAAATTATGACTTTGATGAATATACTATTAATAGTTTTCTAAAAGGCCAAGTTTTAGATGAATTAAAAGAGGGGTTATATTTTGATAAATTATTACCCGCAAATTATATTGGAATTTGTAATTACTGTAAAATCAACAATGAAGATGTAAAGATGTTGGTTATTGGTGAGTTACCAAAAGATTATGAATATTTTTATGAAAAAATTACAACTTTTTAGGAGATAAATGTGAGTGAAGAAAAAAAAGAAGAGTTAATACAAGAAGAAGTTCAACCAGAAGTAGTAGTTGAAGAAACGCCAAAAGAAGAGAGTTTAGAAGATAAAATTGCTTCATTAGAACAACAATTAAAAGATAGTGAAGATAAATATTTAAGAGTTCATGCTGATTTTGAAAATATCAAAAAAAGACTTGAAAGGGAAAAATATCAAGCTATTGATTATGCAAGTGAAAAATTTGCAAAAGATTTATTAGCTCCTATTGATACTCTTGAAATGGCTTTACAATCAGCTAATGTTGATTTAGATGCTGCTGAATTATTAGGAAAATTAAAAGAAGGAATTGAACTTACAATCAAAAACTTCAATTCAACTTTTGAAAAACATAATATTTCAAAAATTGAGACAGATGGTGAGTTTGATCCAAATGTTCACAATGCTGTAATGCAAGTTGATAGTGAAAATCACGAATCAGGGCAAATAGTACAAGAACTTCAAAAAGGTTATATGTTAAAAGATAGGTTACTAAGACCATCAATGGTTAGTATCGCTAACTAAATTTTCGACCGTAATGTCATTAAACTAGATAGATGAGAAAAGATATAAATTAAAATAAAAAATAAAACTTGATAAGGATAAAAAAATGAGTAAAGTAATTGGAATAGATTTAGGAACTACAAACTCTTGTGTTGCAGTTTATGAAAATGGGGAAGCAAAAATTATCCCAAATAAAGAGGGAAAAAACACAACTCCTTCAATCGTTGCATTCACTGATAAAGGTGAAGTATTAGTTGGTGATCCAGCAAAAAGACAAGCGATTACGAATCCTGAAAAAACTATTTATTCAATCAAAAGAATTATGGGTCTAATGATGGATGAGCCAA
>ERZ650300.1181-NODE-1181-length-15064-cov-16.808715_pt1 | contig 15064 bp, 9 predicted proteins | sample MGYA00376236_ERZ650300 | MGnify/ENA primary metagenome ERZ650300 (study PRJEB26733, sample SAMN07839303) | wastewater metagenome | biome: urban; feature: wastewater treatment plant; material: waste water | place: USA: North Carolina | collected 2016-04-28 ... | reverse complement strand
GCTCCTCAAGCACTTCGATATTGTGCCACAGCGAACGTTTCAGCTGCTCGGGTAGGCGCATCATCCAGTCCAGCACGCTGAACAAATCAATCACCTGTTGTTTGCCCCAACCGCGTTGGTACAGCAACTGCACCAATTTCCACTTGGCGGCAAAACGGGCGTTCATGTCTTGCCGGGTGGCTTGGGTCAACAAATGGGCTAAGGTAACCAAAGCGAAAGGATTGGGGTTGCTGTAAAGCAGGTCTTGCTGGGCAGCATAGTCCAGCAGTTTCACCGCTGGAAAGCGCAGTTCATGTTCGCAGCCCAAGACCGCAAATCCAAAATGGTTTGGCCGCCAATTGGCGGTAGTGTCGGCTAACACTGCCAAGCTGGCCACCGGTTGCCGGTAGCGGTCGTACAAGCGGTAGTTGTAGACAAACATCCGCTCGGCAAATTCCGCCTGGGCGCTGCCTTGCACTTCCAGATGCGCATACACCCAGCGCTCGCTGCCGTCGCGCAGCGCTACTTTGGCTAATTTATCAACAAAGCGCTTGCCCAACTCGGCATCCTGCACCACGGCGCGCAGTTCCTGATCGAGAAATTGGTAACCGCGCGCCCAGGCTATTTGTTGGCTGGCATCGGGAAAGTAGAACTCAATGAACTCAGGAAAGTAGCTTTCCACAGCTTCTTTCCACGGGCTGTCGTAGTCATCAGGGCTATCCATGCTGGGCTTTCGGCAGTGGCGAAGTGCCCAGCATAGGACGGGATACGGGCATAGACTATTCGGGAGAATACGCAAATCAGCCGCTGGCGTAGCCACAGGCATGTGCCGCGCCTGCGCTGGCCTGTGCGGCGGCCTGGGGGTGCCGCGCCGTGGCCAGCCGGTGCCGATAGGGGCGGTTGCACACTCCGCCCACGCGCCGCTCGACCTGCCGCGTGTGCGCTGCTCCGCCTGCTGCCTGCACGCTGACAAAACAAAATGGCAAAAGACCAAAACCCCAACACTGCCGAGGCTTGCTTTTATTGATGCAAGATCATGATTTATTTAAATAATAATACAAACCCACAAATATCCCACCGCTTATCCACAAAACTACCCACAGGCGCAAGCTTGACATGCTACTCCCTCACCATAAAATGCCCGCTGTTGCGTCTGTGCAACACAGGCACATTCCGCAAGAAAATGTGATGCACATCACAGCCTAGTCACCCACAAGCTGCCAACATACGCCCTGCATCCTTGCGAGCGCGTGTTCGTTTTGTCTCCGGTGACACAGCGGACGCCTTTTTACCGAGATACTTTCAGGAGTTGTGAAGATGGCCTTGACCACCGCCCAAATTCAAAATGCCTACGTGGCTTTCTTTAACCGTCCGGCCGATGTCGAAGGCCTGAACTACTGGCTGGCCTACACCGGCAACTCTGCCGAGCTGCTGAATACCTTTGCTCAGTCCGCCGAGTACAAGTCACTGTACTCTGGCATGAACAACACCCAACTGGTGAACGCAGTATACCAAAACCTGTTCGGCCATGCCCCCGACATCGAAGGCCTGAACTACTGGGTGAACCAGCTGACCCAAGGCAAGCTGGCCATCGGCAACATCGCTGACGCCATCAACAAGGGCGCCCAAGGCACCGACGCCACCATCATCACCAACAAAGTCGCCGCTGCCGGCGCCTTTACCACCGCACTGGACACCACCGCTGAAGTGGTCGCCTACGCGAGTGTGAACAGCACCGGTCTGGCTGCCGTCAAGGCCTGGCTGGCCGCCGTGACCAGCGATGCCGCCACCGTGCCGACCACTGACAGCATTAACACGATCATTGGCACCGTACAAAACAACGTGGCGGCCAGTGGCTCCACCTATACCCTGACCAAGGGTATTGACGACTTCAATGCGGCTAACAGCAAGGCTACTTCGGGTAACGATACCTATATTGCCGCGCAAGACAGCAACGCAGAAGCCAACACTTACAACACAGGTGATGTCATCAATGGTGGCGAAGGCGTTGACACCCTGAGCCTGACCATTGCCAGCAACACCGCGCCTGTGACTACCGTCAAAGCCGTTGAAGTGATTGACGTGCGCAATACTGTTGGTGGCGCTTCTTTTGATTTGGGCAATACCGACGGCTCGGTATCCTCGCTCAAGAACACCGCCTCAACCGCCTCACTGAACTTCAATAACATCGCCTCGGCCACTGCCACACTGGCGATCAAAGATGTGACCTCTACCGGTCTGGCAACCAGCTTCAATTACAAGTCTGGCGCACTGAGCGGCAGCAGCGACACTGCCAGCCTGACGCTGAACAACGTGGGTTCGACCACCAACACCCACACTGTTAGCCTGATTGGCGGCGCTGCCAAAGAAGGTTTTGAAAATGTGGCCATCAACACTGAAACTGCTGCTGCCAAACTGGCTGCGCTGAATGTGTTTGACTCCAGCTACGCCACTACCCTGAAAAAGCTCACTGTTACTGGCAGCAAAGATCTGAGCATTGGCAGCAAATCCAGTGGCGCAGTGGATTTTGTGGCTGCAGGTGGCACTGTCGATGCCAGCGCGTTCAAGGGCGCACTGAAAATCAACGTGAGTGACAGCACCGATATCGATGTAAAAGGCGGCGACGGCAACGACACTTTCTGGTTTGCTGGTGAACTGACTGCCACGGATAAAGTGGACGGTGGAGCCGGCCGAGATACTGTCAGCGCCAACACCTTTACCGCTGTGGTGGGCGCCGCTGCCAAATTGAGCAATATCGAGATTGTAGACATTGCCACAACGGCCGGAGCAACTGGCACGCTGGATGCATCCAAGCTGGCAGGCCTGGACACCATCACATTCTCCTCAGGTATTGCTGCTGGGAGCGCAACAATCAGCAACTTCTCCAGCAACGGTACGGTTGGCATTGGCGCCACCAGCAGCGGCACACTGACGGTGCAAGTGAAAGATGCCACGCTTGCGGCAAATACTGCTGATGCGCTGACCATCAATCTGGGCACGGATCGTGTGAGTGATGCAGGTGGCTATGGCACGGTAGTGGCTGGCGGTGTCGAAACCATTACCATCGAAACCTTTGGTCCGACTAGCGCAGAAACCCGCAGCCTGACGCTGACTAACGATGCCTTCAATCAAAATATCGTGGTAAAGGGTGCACAAAACCTGGCGCTGCAAGCCAATAGCGTGGCGGGTGTCAAGAGCTTCGACGCCTCGGCAGCGACAGGCACGGTGACAACAGCCAATATCAGCTTTGCCACAGCAGGCGCAACCATCAAGGGTGGCTCCAAAGCTGATACGCTGACCGGCGGGGAGGGCAACGATGTCATTTCTGGTGGCGCAGGCGATGATGTACTGACCGGCGGCTTGGGCTCGGATGTGCTCAATGGCGGGGATGGCTCGGATACTTTTGTGTTGACCACTAATGGCAACAGCACCAATATCGCCAATGGCAAAGTCGATACCCTCGAATCTCTTACCCTCAGCTCGGGTGGCGATAAGATCCGCGTGAATCTGTCAAGTGCAGTAAGCTTGGATGCATCAAAAGTGCTGGTATCTGCCCTGACTGGCGCCTTGCCAGCAGCAGCCACCGCAGACGTCGGCTTGGCAGAAATTATCGTCCTGGACAGCTCGGTCAGCGCACTGCAAGCCGGTAGCGCCAAAGCCGTTCAAGAGCTGTTGTTCAATCTGGCTGGCACTGGCTACGCAAGCCGCGAAGTGTTGGTTGTCTACTCTGATAGCGCCACTGGCGATGCTCGCCTGGCCAAAGCTGTTTTCAATGGTTTGGGTAGCGGTTTCACCGATGTGTATGACATGGCGGTCATGAAAGGCATCACGACGGCAGCTTTCAATACCAGCTTTGACAAGTCGAACATCGACTATATTGCCTCGGCAGAAAGTGCCAACACCACTTACACGGACGTGCCAACTGGCAACATCACGGGCACTGCATCGGCAGATACTTATACCTTTGCCAATCGCTTGTATCTGGATCAGTGGAATAGCAGCAATACCCTGACCACGGTTGGTGGCGCAGACACGGTAGTGATTGGCAGCACTGGCGCGGTGAATATTGCTGACACCACGGCGGTTACACTGACCAAAACCGGCACACTGGCTTTCCAATTTGCCAATACCGGTGCAGGCAACCAGTTGACGCTGAACGCCACTCAAGCCGCAGCCATTGATAGCTACACCAGCTTGGGTGGCTCTGCTGATGCGCTGACATTGTTTAATGCCGGCACGTATAACTTCGTCGGCAAGTTTGCTTCGGGGATGGAAACCATCACGCTCGGTGCGGATGCGATGTACAACATTGCCCTGACTCAAACTACTGCGACGGCGCTTGACGCGGCAGCTGTCGTAACTCAGGCCAATACGCTGACCATCGCTAACACAACAACCGGTACACTGAACATTACCGGCCTGCAAGCAAACCTGACGGCCACTGGCGCAGCGGCCGCGCTCAATATTACGCTGGTAGACGCCACCAGCAATGCGGTTACTGTTACTGCTGGCACTGGCAATCTGAGCTTCTCCGGAGGCGATGCTGGTGATACCGTGACAGTGACCGGGTTGAATGGCGCCAGCCAAACGCTGATCAGTACGGCAGCTTCCAAGTTTGACATTACGGCAGGTGCGGGCGCTCAGACCATCACGACGGGTACGGGTAATGACACCATCGTGGGTGGGGCGGGTGCTGATGTGATGACCGGTGGTACGGGTGCTGACACCTTCGCCTACGGCACACTGACAACCGTTTCGGCACAGACTGGCATCACGCTGGCAACCGCAGACACCATCGCTGACTTCGTGTCAGGTACTGACCTTATCAAGACCGGTACTGCTGGTTCGGGTACTAACTATGCGGAAGCTGGTGCTGCTACGGACTTCGCTACTGCACAGGCTGCTGCCGACGCGGCAATGGATAACACCGTTGTGTACTATCTGACCAGCACTGCTGCTGATGGCGGTCTGCTGTTCGTCGATAGTAATGTGGATGGCACAGCTGACGCAGTCATCAAGCTGACTGGTATCACTTCTTCCAACTTTGCCTTCACTGACATCATCGCCTAATCTCCCCCGGAGACGCCGCCTACCCCGGTAGGCGGTGCTGGTGTAAACCTTGGGGAACAGCACAATAGGGAACAGACTTCAATCTTGCACCTGTTGTTCGCGTGCGCCTCAACATACCCCCGCGCTGCTTGCAGAGCGGGGGTATGCACATCCACCATGTCTGATGCACGCAGACACCCTTAGAGTGGCTAACAAAACCCCGTGCAGCGATCCAGGCTAGGCGCGCGACCGCAGACAGTACAAGGTGTATGGCAAGGTCGGGCAACAATGCCAGAAGGGTTTTGTTAACCACTCTTACTACAGGAGCACCCCACATGGCCTCACCATACTTCTCAGCATCCAATAGCGATACCCGTGCAAGCAACAACCCCCTGATTGCCGCCTTGCTGTCTGGCGATCAATGGGGCAGCACCACCGGGCAAGGCGTGCAACTGAGTTACAGCTTTGCCTGGAAAGACGGACAATCCGCAGTATTCAGCGGCTATGACGGCTCACGGTATGGAAATTACTCTTCTACGGACGAAGCAAATGCGCAAACACGCTTTGGCCTGAACACCACCCAGCAAGACGCCTTTCGGGCAGCCTTGCAAAGTTGGTCCAATGTCGCCAATCTGCGTTTTAACGAGCTGAGCGAAACCAGCACTCAAGTGGGGGATATCCGGGTAGCCTGGACTTCGGCGGAATATCATCTGGATGATGGCTCCCAGGCCTGGGGTTGGGCCTATTATCCCGGCGGCTGGCCCAATGCTGGGGATGTGTGGCTCTCCACCCGAAGTTCGTCCTCGTATAACGATTCCTGGGCAGCGGGCGATTATAATTTCGAGGCTTTGATTCATGAGCTTGGCCATGCACTGGGCCTGAAGCATCCGTTCTCTTCGCCCACCCTGCCGGCCAATCTGGAAAACCGTCTGTACACGGTGATGTCGTACAGCAATCCTGCCAAGGATATTTACCCAGAGGCAGGCTATGTAAACGGCAAATATACCTGGCTGCAATACCGTATATGCCCAGAAACCCCGATGGTGTTGGACATCGCCGCCATGCAGTATCTGTATGGCGCCAATATGCAATACCACAGCGGCGATGACCGCTACGAGTTTGACCCGACACAGCCCTTTTTCAAGACGCTCTGGGATGCCGGCGGCGAGGATACCCTATCTGCCAGCCGCTATACCCTGGATTGTGTACTGGATTTAACGCCAGGGCATTATTCCAGCCTGCGGATTGCGCCAGCCGCCAATACGGGTGGCGCCATACCCACCTATGATGGGACAGATGCGCTAGGGATTGCCTATGGCTGCATTATCGAGAACGCAGAAGGCGGTAGCGGCAACGATACGCTGGAGGGCAATAGCGCCAATAATCGGCTGGATGGCAATGATGGGACGGATACCGTCCGCCTGCACGGTAAGCTGAGTGATTACGAGATTGCCTATGATAAAGCACAATCTGCTTTTATTTTACAGGATAAAACCAGTGGTCGTGATGGCAAGGATACACTGCTGGATATCGAGATTTTTCAGTTCAGCGATGTCAGCAAAACCGCCGAGCAACTGATACAGCTGACCGGCAGCGCCCTCAGCAGTGGCGTGCAGCGCACCGGCAGCGCCAATGCGGATAATTTGAAAGGCAGCGTACTGGCCGATACATTGCTGGGCCTGGCTGGCAACGATACCTTATCTGGCCTGGGCGGCGGTGACACGCTGAATGGCGGCGATGGCTTGGATACTGTGGTTTACCTGAGCGCCAGCAGTGGGTTTCAGGTTAAACGGGGCAGCAGTGAGGTATTGGTCAGCGAAAATGGTGTGCAAGACCATTTGCTGCAAGTCGAGCGCATTCAATTCAGCGATAAAACCCTGGCGCTGGATATTGATGCCACAGCAGGCAAGGCTTATCGGGTGTATCAAGCGGCATTCAATCGCACCCCGGATACAGGGGGACTGAAATACTGGATCAGCAAAATGGATAGCGGGCTGACGCTGGATGGCGTGGCATCTGGCTTTATTGCCAGCCAGGAGTTCAAAACACTGTATGGCAGCGCCCCCAGCACACAGACGTTTGTGTCTAAATTGTATTCCAATGTATTGCACCGCGCGCCAGATGTCAGCGGCTATGACTATTGGGTGAAGCTATTGGAACAGGGCAAGATCAGCAAGGTGGTGGCCTTGGCACAGTTTTCTGAGTCACCCGAAAACCAGGTGGGTGTGGCCGGGGCCATTCAGGATGGGATTTGGCTGTAACGACCGAATAATAAGGGACAGACTACCGTTTTCTGCGGCATCCTTCAGGCAGCAGCGGTCGGGCCGAGGGCGGCGGTGGCGCTGATAGCAGCCATTCCTGCCAAGCGGCAGGCCTTTGTCTTCCGCAGTCTGGTTTGGCTGAGGGGGCTGCGGGTATGCTTGGACGAGAAAGATAGCAATGACTAAAATGAAGTCATTGCTATCAATCAGGAGGCGCTCCTATGGCAGTCTTGACGATTCGTAATGTGGATGATGCCATCAAGCAGTCGCTGCGGATTCGTGCCGCACAGCATGGGGTGTCGATGGAAGAGGAAGCCCGCCGCATTCTGCGTGACGCCTTGGTCCGCGTATCCCAACCGCAACCTTTAGGGCAGCGGCTGAAGCAACGCTTTGCCGAGGTGGCCGATGCGGATTTTGAACTTCCCTCGCGCCAGATCTCGCGCACGCCGCCCAATTGGGATGACACGCCGTGAATCTTCTCGACACCAATGTGCTGTCCGAATTCATGCGCCCCCAGCCCGCCGAAGCGGTGACGGTATGGTTGGATCGCCTTCACCCTGAACGGGTGTGGACCAGCGCCATCAGCCGTGCCGAGATCGCGCTCGGGCTGGCACTGATGCCCGCCGGCAAGCGCCAGGCAGCGCTGGCGCTGGCGGCACAAGCGATGTTTGAGGAAGACTTTGCGGGGCGCTGCCTGCCTTTCGATGAGCATGCGGCGCTGCACTACGCCGCTATCGTCGCGCAGCGCACGCATGTGGGCCGCCCCATCAGCACCGAAGATGCCCAGATCGCCGCCATTGCGCTCGCGCACGACATGACCCTGGCTACGCGTAATGTGTCTGACTTCGAAGGGATTGACGGTTTGCAGATCATCAATCCGTGGCTGACAAGCCCATGAATATACTCTTAAAGACCCCGATTATTCGGTAAAGTCCCCTATCCCCCAGTGCACCGGGGGGCAGCCCGCGTAGGTTGGGTTGCTGGCAGCCCAACACCACAACGGTAAAGCAATAACGAATCGCCTCATCCCATACGGGATGGGGCGGTTTTTTTGGGCGGCAGGTATACCAAAAAGTAACCTTTGGGTGCTTTTGGTGTATGATTTACTTTGCCCGAGAAAAGTGAGATCACTATGTCTATCAATGTAAAATTGTCAGAAACGCTTGTTGACCAAGCTCGGCGTTATGCGCTGATCGAGCACCGCTCAGTGCCTAAGCAAATTGAACATTGGTCGCACATTGGCAAAATTGCCGAAGAAAACCCAGACCTATCGTTCTCGATGATCCGCGACATCCTCGTTGCTGATCAGGAAGAATCCGTGGGTGAGTACCAGTTCGGCTGATGCGGGTTCTTGTCACCCCAACTTTCGAGCGAGCCGTCAAAAAGCTGCACCGCCAGCAGAAAGCCGACCTTGACGCAGCCGTGCAGGCCATTGCAAGTGACACCGAGATTGGCGAAGCCAAGGTGGGCGATTTGGTAGGTATTCGCATCTTCAAGTTCAGACTGGCCAATCAGCTGTGTTTGCTGTCTTACCGCGTGATCGACGAGGCAACGATCAAGTTGTTGACCGTTGGCCCTCATGAAAACTTCTACCGTAACTTGAAACGCTTGGAACACTGAACAATAGGGAACAAATCCCGATTATTCGGTAAAGTCCTCTATCCCCCAACCCACCGGGGCAAGCCCTTCAACCCCATCCCGTCACCAGCGGGGTGGATTGGGATGCCGGCGTGCGCGAACAGGCGCAAGCAGCGGGTTTATATACAGCCAGCATTCACGACGAGATATTTGCGCTGACCACACCAGAGGGGTTTGCGCCCAAGCACTGGTGAAAAAAACAGCCCACGCCCACCAAGCTCATCCTCGCAACCCCAGAGCCCCATCTTGCCGCCAGGCCGATGGGGTGCTTTTTGTGCGGCGCACCTTGGCGGGCGCCGCAGCGCACAGCCAAAAACCATAGGGCGTTGTGCTCATTGAGAAAAAATCGGTGAAGATCACGCGTAAAGAGCGTGGATGAAAAAGAAGATAGTGTTATATTTAAGTATAACCCTCATGCTTGGAGAGAACTCATGCATATCACCAGTTTGCGCAAGGTCGGCGGCTCGGTCATGCTGGCCGTCCCCCCGGCTTTCCTTGACCAACTGCACCTGCACGCCGGGGTGACGGTGGGCCTGGCGGTCGATCATGGCTGTTTGATCGTCAATCCCAAGCCTCGTCCGCGCTATACGCTTGACGAGTTGCTTGCTCAATGCGACGCCAACGCCGAACTTTCGGTTGAAGATAAGGCATGGCTTGATGGTCCAGCGGTCGGTGGCGAGCTGTTGTGATGGAGCGTGGCGATATCTATCTTGTGTCACTTGATCCGACCTCGGGCCATGAGCAACAAGGCACACGTCCGGTATTGGTGGTGTCGCCAACGGCATTCAACCGGCTGACACAAATGCCCATTGTGCTGCCCATCACCAGCGGCGGTCATTTTGCGCGCACCGCTGGCTTTGCGGTTTCGCTGATGGGTTCAGGCATGCAAACGACGGGCGTGGTGCGTTGCGACCAGCCCCGTGCGCTGGACATGGCTTCTCGTCGTGGTCGCAAACTTGAAAAGGCGCCGCAATCGGTGCTGGATGAGGTGCTGGCCAAAATTGCGCCGATTTTTGCGTAACCGCAAAATCATTGGCGCTTGCCCCCGATGATTCGGCCCATCTCGTCACCCACCGATGGGGGTTTTGCGCGGCGCACCCTGGCGCACAAAGTCACGCATCGGGCATGATGGCGCATCTCGCACTATTCACAGGACCCCACGCCATGCCGCTCACATCGTGGCTAGAAAATTTCTCATCGCCCGCCCTGATGCGGGCCGGGCAAGCTTTGTTGGCGCAGCAGGCGGTGAGCATGCTGGCGTGTGACACCGAGCAGTGTCAGGCGCGGGTGCAAGATGGCCAGCATAGTTATCGGGTCACGCTGGCGGAACAGAGCACATGCGAGTGCGGGACAGACAATCAGGGCGGCTGCGCGCATATGGCCCTGGCTGCAACACAGCGCCGCCGGGCTGACCGCGCCGCGCAAAGCCAGCAAAACCGCCTCACCCCAGCCCAGCGCCGGGCCCTTGCGCACACGCCTGGAACAACACTCCAGCGCCGAACTGGCGCAATTGCTGGACACCTTGTGCCAGACCTATCACCGGCGGCGCAACTTGATGCTCCTACTGAATCAAGCGTTTTGAGCCAGCAGGGTTTGCTGAGCGGCGCTTAACGCAGCTGCGGCGGCACATCCGCCAGCCGCGCGCGCAGCTCGGCATGGGCGGCGAGGTCGGCCGGGCGGTATTTCACCGTGGCGCTGGCCGGGTCGTTGGCCAGGCAGTTGCCGTTTTTCCAGTTGCGCGCCGGCCGGATCGGGCGCGGGGCAAAACCGCCGCCGCAGTTGGGGCAGACATTGCCCAGAATGGTTTCGGCGCATTCCGCACAAAACGTGCATTCATACGAGCAGATGCGCGCGTTCAGCGCGTCGGGCGGCAGCGGGGTGTTGCAGTGTTCGCAGGTGGGGCGCAGTTCCAGCATGGCGGGCTCTCGGCAGCAAAAGAAAACATCAGCAGCATAGCCCGGCTGTTTCGCCCCACGCCATGCCAGCCGCGGACAATAGCCGGACGGTTTGCGCCAATAGGTAAAAAAGCCCCGGATGGATGTCCGGGGCTTTTTTACAGCGGCGAGTGGATTACAACGCCTTGCGCACTGGCGGTTTGGCGGTCAGGGCTTCCAGCGCCGCCACCATGTCCGGGGCGGGCTCAATCGGCTCCTGACGCTGGCCCTGGCTGACCATCACGCTGAGCACCGCCACCGTGTCAGTGGCCAGTTCCAGCACGGCCTGCGGCGACAGCGGGCGGGTCAGTGCGCTGGCCAGAGCAGCGGCCAGGCTGGCCATGGCGCTGACGCCGGCCTCGCTGGCGTTGTGGCCCAGCTCATCAGCGGCGGCAACAAAACCGGGGCCGATGCCCTGGGTGCGCGCGGCGCGGCATTCTTGCACCATGCGCTGCACCCGGCCTTGCGCCACCACCAGGAAGGCGGCCAGATCAATGGCCGGATCGGGGCGTGGCTCGGAAGGCTCGGCGTCCAGCGAGGCAAAAAACGCCGCCAGTTGCGCCGGCCCCAGCGGGGTGACTTCCGGCGCAGGTGCGGCTGGCTCTGCCGGCGTGTCGGCGGAGGCCGCATCCGCCTCAGCGCTCGGGGCGGTCGGCGGCGGGGTTTCTTCCACTGGCTCGATGCGTTCCAGCAGCGCTTCCAGCGTGCCGGCGCGCAATAGCGGGATGTCGTCCACCGCAATGCTGTTGGGGAAGGCCGGGGCCATGGCGGGCTCAGCCAGCGCCTGGGCCACGGTGGGGAAGCCACTGCCCAGCGCCTGACGCAGGTGCGGGATGTCTTCCAGCGAGATGCTGTGCGACAGCGCCTCAGCGGCGGGTGGCACATCCGCGGGCTCGGCGCTTGCCGGTGTGTCTTCCACCGGAGGCGCTTCGACGACATCAGGCTCGGCAGCAACAGCAGCATCGTCCAGCGCGGTTGTGGCCGGGGCAGGCTCGTCGGCGCTGCCCAGTTCCGGCAGCACGTCAAACCCCGGCAGCAAGGCGGCTTCTTCGTCGGCAGGCCAGTGGGTCACCACATCCGGCGCAGGGGCGGCAGGCTCGATGATTTCGGCGTCGGGTTCTGGCGTGGCCAGCGGGGCCTCCTTGGCCAGCCGGGCCAGCTCTTCCAGCGGCGGTTGTGTCCAGTCGTCGTCTTCGGGCAAGACTTCGGCATCGACAGCCGGGACGCTGATGACGGTGGCCAGCCGGGCTTCGTCTTCTTCGCCCAGCGGGCGCTCGGCCAGCCAGCCAGCCAGACTCTCACCTTCTTCGGCGTCAGCCACCGGCTGTTCCGGGGTGTCGGCCACGACGTCGGTTTCCGGTTCGGGCTCGATGTCCGGTGCGTGTGCCAGCGCGGCAGCCAGCGCCTCAGGCGAAGGTTCGTCTTCCAGCACATCGGTCAATGCCGGCAGCTCGGCCAGCATTTCAGCCAGATCCACATCACCGGCAGCCAGATCGGCAGCGGCTTGTTCGTGCGGCAGCACCTGGGCCGGCCATGCCATTTCTGCTGGCGGCAACTCGGCCAGGTTCTCATCACCCTCATCCATGGCAGGCAGATCCACCGGCGCATCCATCCGCTCAGCCGGGTGGTCAGCTTCCGGGGCGGGGTCGGGCAACACGGCCGGCTCGACAATGGCCGTGGCCTGCGGGACGGTGTCTGGCGACGTGTCAGGGGTATCAACTACGGCACTGTCCACGCTGGGTTCAACAGCCGGTTCTGCCGGCATATCGTCGTCAACAACAGGCACCATCGGCGCAGGCGGGCCAGCACGCAGTTCACGGCTCAGCATCTGCACCGCGGCACGCTGGGTGGTGCTGGGATGCGGCAAGCTGATCAGCGTATCACTCAGCAATTCCAGGGCGCGGCTGACGGCGTCGGCCGTCCATGGGGACGGGCCGGAAATCGGCAGGCTGTCGGCCAACTCAATCACCGCGTCCAGCAAGCCGGGCAGGCCGGTGGCCGACAGCCCAGTCAGGCGCTGGCTCAGGGTATCCAGGCCACGGCGGAAGGTGCGGAATGGCATTGAGCTGCCTTGCACAATCGCCAGCCAGTTGCCTTCCAGCGACTGCGCCAGCATGGACAGCACATCGCCATCCGGCGCAGGCGGCACCGCCACGGGAGCCGGCGGCGGCGCAGTCACCGCAGGGGCTGGCGTATCGTCGTGCAGTGCGTCCAGCACCGGCGGCGGGGTCAGCGGCAGATCCAGCTCCAGCATGTCTTCGGCAGCGGCCGGAGCCGGCACGCGGGCATCGGCATCCAGCAACAAGGGGGTTGGCTCACGATCGTCGTCCGGGTCTGTGGCCAGCGACAGCACCGGGGCAGATTCAATGCTGTCGGCTTCCAGCAGCGGGGCGACGTCCTGCTCCGCAAGGGGAGCCTCGTCCACGACCAGCGCGGGCTCATCCAGCAGCATGGCATCCAGATCCAGTGTCAATTCACTGGCTGGCATGGCATCGCTCAGGCCGGCCGTCACCGGGTCGCGCGGTTCATCCGCCATCAGCATGGCGTCCAGATCCAGTTCTGCGGCAGCAGGCGCCAGCACCTCGTCGGGCACCGACACGGCATCGGCGCTGGCCATCAGCATGGCTTCCAGATCAAGGCTCACCTCAGCCAGAGGCTCGGCCACGGCCTCCAGCACCGGAGCATCCACCGCCAGCACCTCATCCGATGGCTCAGGCTGGGCCGCCGATGGCAATTCCGCCATCAACAGCGCATCCAGATCAAGTTCCAGCATGTCGCCAGCGTCTTCAGCAGGTTCGGCCGGCAGCATGGCGTCGCTTGGGGGAAGCCCGGCATCCTGCGCCACCCAATCGGCCTCGACGGCTTCAATCACTTTTTCAGCCAGCGGCGCTGCCGGGGTTTCACCCAGCAGCATCGCATCCAGATCCAGCGTCAGCGCATCGTCCGATGCCACTGGCTCGGCAGCCGGTTCGGCAGCTTCGGCCGTGTCTTCCACCAGCGGCGCCGCCGGAGCATCACCCATCAGCATCGCGCCCAGGTCCAGCGTCAGCATGTCCGTTTCTGGCGGCACGGCAGCCTGGGGGCTGACCGGTTCGGCATCCGGCAACGCGGCGGCGGGCGGAGGCGTGTCGTCGGCGGTGTCATCCAGCGGCGCATCCAGAACCGGGGCCAGTGCTTCGGCCATCAGCATGGCGTCCAGGTCCAGGCTCAGGGCTTGATCAATGTTTTCCGCGACAGGCGGATCAAGTTCATCGGCCAAGGTTTCCAGGGCGGCCAGCGCCTCGGCTTCGCTATCGTCCAGGGCCGTCACGGCGCTCAGGTCTGCCGGCGGCAGCACAGGCGCCTCGGCTTCGGCCACGGCGTCGAGTTGTGGTGCAGCTTCTACCGGACTGGCGTCCAGCAGCATGGCATCCAGATCAAAATCCAGTGCATCGTCCAGTGCGCTCACTTCGTGGGGGGTGGCCAGCGGGTCGTGCTCTGCTGCCGGCACGCCATCGTCCGCCGGACGTGTCATCAGGGTGGGCGGCACGGTTTCTGCCTGCAACAGGCTGTCCAGATCATCCGCCAGTTGGGCCAGATCGGCCGAGGTGCGGTCTTGGCTGGCCGGTTCATCCTGTACCGAAGGCGGCGTCAGGCGGGCTTCCAGCGCGGCCAGATGGGCTTCAATCTGCTCGCTATCGCCCTCGGCCAGTTGGGCGGTATCCATCACCACCGGAGGCTCGGCTACCGGGGCGCTGGATTCGCGGCTGGCAAACTGGCTGAGCAGGGCCTCTTCAAAGGCAAAATCCAGTCCATCGGCCTCATCAGCGACTTCCGGCAGCGGTGCGCTGCTCGCTGGCGCGGCCGGGGCTTCGGGCACCGGCAACACTGGCGGCATCTCGCGCTGGCGATCACGTTCAGCACTGGCCAGCAGCTCGCCAACAAAAGCGTCCAGTTCTTCACTGGCCGGCAAGGCAGGCGCTGCTTCATCAGCGGGCGCCAGTTCTTGCGCCAGCACCGGCGATGCGTCGATCTGGCGGTCGTGCTCGGCACTGGCCAGCAGTTCGCCAACAAAAGCGTCCAGTTCTTCGCTGGCCGGCAGGGTAGGCGCTGCTTCATCAGCAGGAGCCAGTTCTTGCGCCAGCACTGGCGGTGCGTCGATCTGGCGATCGTGCTCGGCACTGGCCAGCAGTTCGCCAACAAAAGCGTCCAGTTCTTCGCTGG
>ERZ650300.1171-NODE-1171-length-15155-cov-20.369007_pt1 | contig 15155 bp, 14 predicted proteins | sample MGYA00376236_ERZ650300 | MGnify/ENA primary metagenome ERZ650300 (study PRJEB26733, sample SAMN07839303) | wastewater metagenome | biome: urban; feature: wastewater treatment plant; material: waste water | place: USA: North Carolina | collected 2016-04-28 ... | reverse complement strand
GCAAGGTGGTGGTGGTGTTTTTCGGGTTCACACAGTGCCCCGACGTGTGTCCCACTTCCATGCAAGAGCTGGCCGAAGTCAAGCGTTCCCTCGGCGCAGATGGCGATCGCCTGCAAGGCATCTTTGTGACCGTGGACCCTGAGCGGGACACTGCCGAGATGCTGAAGGCCTACATGGGCAACTTCGACCCCAGCTTCCTGGCCCTGCGTGGCAGCCCCGAGCAACTGGCCGCCGTCGCCAAGGACTTCAAGATCTATTACAAAAAGGTCGAAGGCAAAACAGACACCAGCTACACGATGGACCACTCTGCCGGCAGCTACGTCTATGACCCCGCCGGACGGTTGCGCGTGTACCACCGCTACGGCAGCGGCGCACAGGCCTTGGCCGCCGACGTGGCCACGTTGCTCAAAGAAGCGAAGTAAGCTGCAGCGCCCACTGGGGGCGCCCAATCTAAAGGGTTGCCTTGGCTTACCAGCCGCAGCGTCCTTATTCCCTTATTCGGCTTTGATGCTCCGCTGCGCAATGATTTGCCCCAGCGCTGCGGTATCTGCCTTGATCCGGTTGGCCAGCCCCTCGGGCGATGTGCCAGCCACCTGCCAGCCTTGCTGGAACAGCTTTGCGCGCACCTCTGGCGTGCGGGCAATGTCCGCCAGCACTGTGGCCAGCCGCACCTGCAAGGCCTTGGGCATGGTCGCGGGGGCTGCAAAGGCGTTCCAGATTTCCAGTTCAAAATTCTGAATTCCGGCTTCGGCCAAGCTTGGCACATCGGGCGCCAGCGCGCTGCGGCCCGCCGATGTCACGCCAATGGCCCGCAGCTTGCCTGCCTTCACTTGCGCCTGCGCCAGCGCAGGCGGCAGCAGCGCCATCTGCAATTGGCCGCCCAGCATGGCCGTCGCTACCTGGGGATAGCCGGCATACGGCACGTGCACGGGGTTGATCCCGCTGCGTGACTTCAGCAGTTCGGTGCCAATGTGGCCCACCGTGCCCACCCCAGGGGTGCCATAGCTCCATTGGTCCCCAGCGCTGCGTGCCGTTGCCAGAAATTCGCGGGCACTCGCTGTGGCTGCCACGCCAGGCTGGCTCACCGGCGCAGTCAATACCAAAGGCGAGGTGCCCACCAGCGTCAGCGGCGCAAAATCCTTCAGCGGGTCGTACGGCACCGCTGGGTTGATCAGCTTGGCGATCGTCATGTTGCCGTTGATCATCAGCCCAATGGTGTGGTCGTCCCGGGCCTTGGCCACGGCATCGGCGCCGATGTTGCCACCCGCACCCACCTTGTTTTCGACGATGACCGGTTGCCCGAGGGCTTTGGCCAGGGGCTCCGAGAAGGTGCGCGCCGTCAGGTCAGGCGACGAGCCGGGTGGGAAGCCCACGATGATCTTCAGCGGTTTCGTGGGCCAGGGGGTGGCGGCGCTGGGGGCCTTCTGGGCTGCGGCCCATGGTGTCGCCAGAGCCGTCAAGGCCAGAGCAAGGGCGGTACGGCGCGAAAACAGGGATTGCATGGGAGTCTTTCAGCAACAAAAAAACCGGTACTCGCCCGGACCATGAAAAAAGCCCGCCAAGTCCGCTGAGTTGTCTGCTGAAGCAAACCTTTGGGTTCGCTGGGGCAGGATTCAACGGCCTATGAGCGGGCCTAGGGGGCGGCGCAGTGGCAAATGGTAACGTTTGTCCCATCTGCCGCTGGGCGAATCAAGCTGCTTCTGTCAGCGCTTTCTTCATCTTCTTCATGGCGGCCGCTTCAATCTGGCGAATGCGCTCTGCGCTCACGCCATACACAGCAGCCAACTCGTGCAGCGTCATGCCACCCGAGCCATCGTCGTTCACCTTGAGCCAACGCTCTTCCACAATGCGGCGGCTGCGCTCGTCCAGTCCTGCCAAGGCGTTGGCGATGCCATCAGAAGCCAGCACGTCACGCTGGTGCGACTCAATGACGGCGGTGGGCTCGTGCGATGCGTCCGACAGGTAGGCAATCGGGCCAAAGGCCTGTTCGCTGTCGTCCGAAGGTGTGGGATCCAGCAGCACATCGCCGCCAGACATGCGCGTTTCCATCTCAATGACTTCTTCGCGCTTCACGTTCAGCTGGGCGGCCACCACATCAATTTCGTGGTCAGACAGCGTGTCACGGTGGGTGGCGGCATCAGCAGCACTGGCGTCTGCCTTGAAGCCCTGCTTCATCGAGCGCAGGTTGAAGAACAGCTTGCGCTGGGCTTTGGTGGTAGCCACCTTGACCATGCGCCAGTTTTTCAGGATGTATTCGTGGATCTCGGCCTTGATCCAGTGCATGGCGTAGCTCACCAGCCGCACGCCCTGGTCGGGGTCAAAACGCTTGACCGCCTTCATCAGGCCCACGTTGCCCTCCTGAATCAGGTCGCCATGCGGCAGACCGTAGCCGAGGTACTGGCGGGAAATGGAAACCACCAGCCGCAAGTGCGACAGCACCAAGCGCCCCGCAGCGTCCACATCGTTGTGTTCCTTGAGCTGGCGGGCGTATTTCTGTTCCTCTTCCTGGGTCAGCAAAGGAAGACGGTTGACGGCAGAAATGTAGGCGTCGAGGTTGCCCAACGCAGGCACCAGCGCCCAGGGGTTGGTGGGTGTCAGAGCGGTTGCAGTGGTTCCAGATGAAAGTGTCATGCCGGGAATCCTTTCCTCAAGGGCATTATGTTAGCACTCGATTTGAGAGAGTGCTAAGTCCAAAGTTCCCGTCTGGCTTATCTTTTCATCGGTACGTTGTCAGATGGATGCTCGTTTCTGTGCTGCGAATGCCGGAGATGAGGCGGATGCGTTCCAGCACTTGCGACAGCTCACTCATGGAGCGCGCTTCAAGCTCTGCCAGAAGGTCCCAGCGGCCGTTGGTGTCGTGCAAGGCCGAGACCCCTGGTTCGCCCAGCAAGCTGGCAATGACCTGTCGCGTCTGGTTGCCTTCCACCAAGACACCCATCCATGCACGGATGCGTTCAGGTTCTGCCTCGGGTTTGAGCCGCACGGTGTAACCCACGATCACCTGAGTGTCTTCCAGCTTGCGCAGACGGTTGGTAACGGTTCCGCGGGATACGCCGAGCTTGTGGGCCAGGTCGGCGATGTTCATCCGGGCGTTGGTGCGCAAGAGGCTGATGAGGGAGTGGTCCAGTTCGTCCATGTATTCAAAATGGCATTGGTTTCTGCCATTTTGGCAAAAACCTCTGCAATACGGTACAAGATTGCCGATTCACTTTGCCATCCGTGCGCGAGACACTGGGCCATCACAACAACGGAGACTGGCCATGAACTTCACCCCCTCGACTTCGCGCACCTCAGAAACGCTGTACCTCAGCGCTCCAGCAGTCGTTGAACTGGTGCGTCGCCAGGGTCTTCGCGCCTGTTTGCAGGGTATTGCAGACAACATCCAGGCGGACTTTTTGCGTTGGGCTGACTTTGACAAAACAGCTCGGGTGGCCAGCCACTCGCGCCAAGGGGTCATTGAACTGATGCCCATTGCCGATGAGGTGACTTACTCGTTCAAATACGTGAATGGCCACCCGGGCAACACGCGCCTGGGCTTATCTACCGTGATGGCCTTTGGTGTGCTGGCCGACGTGGCCACGGGAATGCCCCTGCTGCTGTCGGAACTCACCCTCACCACCGCATTGCGAACTGCCGCCATGTCTGCCGTGGCGGCGCGCGCACTGGCCCGGCCCGGCAGCCGCAGCATGGCGCTGATCGGCAACGGCGCGCAAAGCGAATTCCAGGCCCTGGCTTTCCACCACCTGCTGGGCATCACCGAACTGCGTCTTTTCGATACGGACCGGGAGGCCACCCGCAAATTGCTTGCCAACCTGAGCGATCTGCCCGTGACGGTGCGTGTATGCACCAGCGTGGCAGAGGCCGTGCGTGGTGCCGATATCGTGACCACTGTCACGGCCGACAAGGCCAAGGCCACCATCATCACGCCCGACATGGTGGAGCCCGGCATGCACATCAATGCGGTGGGTGGTGACTGCCCCGGCAAGACCGAATTGCACCCAGATGTGCTGCGTGGCGCCGCCGTGTTTGTGGAATATGCCCCGCAGACACGTGTGGAGGGCGATATCCAGCAAATGCCTTCCGACTTTGCGGTGACGGAGTTGTGGGAGGTCCTCTCTCAGCGCCAGGCAGGCCGCGCCAGCGCCACCCAGGTCACCGTATTCGACTCGGTCGGTTTTGCTTTGGAAGATTTTTCTGCGCTGCGCTACATGCGCGACACGGCCCTGGCGCTGGGAATGGGCGAGCGCATGGCCCTGATCCCGGCGCTGGACGATCCCAAGGACCTGTTTTCACTCCTGCGGCAACCCACACTGGCCAGTCGCTTGCAGCACTTGCCCGAGATGGCAGAGGCTTGAGGAAATAGTGGGGGCGTGCAGGCGCTGATACCTGCGGTCTAGCGGTTTAGCACGGCCCGCTCGAAATCTGTGTGAGGCACCGGGCGGCCAAAGAAGTAGCCCTGGAAGGCCCGGCAGCCGTGCTGGAGCAGGAAGTGGTGGTGCTCTTCGGTCTCCACCCCTTCGGCAATCACGTCAAGCCCCAGGCTGTTGGCCAGAGCAATGATGGAGCGCGCAATGGCAGCATCGTTGGGGTCAACCAGTGCATCGCGCACAAAACCCTGGTCGATTTTGATCTGGTCCAGCGGCAACCGCTTGAGGTAGCTCAGCGATGAGTACCCGGTACCAAAGTCGTCCAGCGAGAAGCCCAGGCCCAGCTCGCGCAGCGCCAGCATGGTGGTGATCACGCCTTCCACATTTTTCAGCAGCAGGCTCTCGGTCAGCTCCAGCTTGATGTGTGTAGGGTCGGCCCCCGTGAGCTGAAGCAGGCGAACCACCTGGCTCACGAAGTCATCCTGGTGAAACTGGCGCGCGCTGACGTTGATCGACAGCGTGAGGTGGGCGAGTTGGGGGTGCTGGCGCCACTGCGCTTGCTGGCGCAGGGCGGTTTCCATCACCCAGTGCCCCAGCGGCACGATCAGGCCGGTGTCTTCCGCCAAGGCAATGAATTCACCGGGGGACACCATGCCGTGCTCCGGGTGCTGCCAGCGCACAAGGGCTTCTGCCCCTGCGATACGGCCGGTTTCATCCACCTGGGCCTGGTAGAGCAGCAGAAACTGGTTTTGCCGCAGACCGTTGTGCAGTTCTGCTTCCAGCGTGGCGCGGCGGTTCACGGCCTGCTGCATGTCCGGGTCGAAAAAGCGCAGCGTGTTGCGCCCCGCGTCTTTCGCGCGGTACATCGCCATATCGGCCTGTTTGAGGATTTCGTTCACGCTGGTGCGCTGCCCGTGCAGCAGCGTGATGCCGATGCTGGCCGAGCAATGGTGTTCGTGCCCCGCCAAGTCGTAGGGCTGTGCCAGGTGCGCGCGCAGCATTTCGCCCAACATGCGGGCCTGGCCTGCGGCCTCGGTGGGGTCGGTGCCCAGGTTTTGCAGCACCACCACGAACTCGTCTCCACCCAGGCGCGCCACGGTATCGAGTTCGCGCACATGGCTCTTGAGGCGGCGCGCCACTTCCGTGAGCAGCATGTCGCCCACCTCATGCCCGCGCGTGTCGTTCAGGGTCTTGAAGTTGTCCAGGTCTACAAACAGCACGGCAGACGCCATTCCCGTGCGGCTGCTGCTGGCCAGCACCTGCTGCAGGCGGTCTACCAGCAGGCGGCGGTTGGGCAACTCGGTCAGGGCATCGTAAAAAGCCAGGTAGCGGGCTTCTTCCTCGGCGGCCTTGCGACCCGAAATGTCGATGTCGATGCAGAACATCTCTGGGGCCTGTCCCGGTACGCGGATGTAGGCGTGGCTGGAAAACACATCGACCAGGCTGCCGTCCTTGCGCTGTAGCTGCAACTCCCCTGCCGGAATCGCCTCGCCGGTGGCAAACATGTGCTCCACGTGGCTGCGCACGGTGTCGCGCATCACGGGCGGGATGATCAGCTCGAACAGGTTGCTGCCCATGGCTTCATCGGCGGTGTAGCCATACAGCGCTTCTGACGCCTTGTTCCAGTAACTGGTGGTGCCGTCTTCCAGATAACCCTGCACCGAGATGGACGGTATGTTCAGCAACAGGGAGCGAAAGCGCAGCTCCGACTCGCGCAGGGCCGCTTCAGCACGCTTGCGGTCGGTGATGTCGCGTGCCAGCAGCACCACGGCTTCCTGGCCCTGCACGGGCACGCCCAGCGGCTGGGTGCGCCCCTCGAATTGACGCACGCCATCCAGGGTGCAGATTTCATATTCAAGGGTTTGGGTGCGGCCGGTGCGCAGGGTTTCGTGGATGAGTTCCAGGTAGCGCTGTGCCTGGTCGGCAGGCAGCACATCGCTCAGGTGCTTGCCCAGCAGGTCGTTGGCGTTGGCGACCAAGGCGGCCTTGTCGCTAGAGAGCACTTCCTGGTAGCGCCCGTTGCGGTCCAGCACCAGCAGCACGTCAGGAATGGCTTGCGTGATGGCGCGCAGCCGGGCTGAGCTGTCGCTCAGCGCACGGTCGGTTGCCAGCCGCTCCTCCAGGTCTTTCAGCGCGGTGCCCAGCAGCAAGGTGGCCACCGTGAAAATGGCGATGAAGGGCAGGGCCACCATCTCATTGATGCGCTGCACAACCGGCGCAGGCAAAAGCTGAAACGCCCCCACCACCGCCACATGCACCACCAGTCCGAAAAGCAGCAAGGTGTGCGGGGCCCCACGTCCAGCTTGCCGCGCTGGCGCGCATAGCGGTACAGCAGCCCCAGCGACACGCAAATCACCACCACCAGCAAGCCGACCCCCATGCCAGCGCCGCCCAGCCACAGGCGCCACGCCATGGTCAGGGTGCCGGCAATGATGGCCACCACCGGCCCGCCGAACAGACCTGCCATGCAAAGCACAACCGAGCGGGCGTCAAAAATTACGCCAGGCATCAAGACCAGGGGCATCAACATGCCCACCACGCAGATGCCGCCGAACAGCACGCCCGAAACGATTTGCCCGACCAGGGGCTTTTGCCGCCAGAGCCGGATGTTGACGCCGTGCAAAAAGCACAGCGCCAGCAACAGTGCAACGCCTTTGATCAGTTCAAGGAACATGGGCTTCGGGCTGGGTGGGATCTAAGCCCATCATCCGGGGGAAGCCACATTTTGTAAACGGAATTCGTGTGCGCGCCGTAGCGTTGTGGCGGCGCGCACCCGTGGCGCCAGCCGGGGCGCCACGGTAGCTGCTCAAAAGATCAGGACAGCAGGGCCTGCGCGAACTCGCGCGCGTTGAAGGTTTCCAGGTCTTCCAGCTTCTCGCCCACACCGATGAAATACACGGGGATGGGGCGTTCCTGCGCAATGGCGGCCAGCACGCCCCCCTTGGCGGTGCCGTCCAGCTTGGTGACGACCAGGCCGGTGAGCTGCAGTGCATCGTCAAAAGCGCGCACCTGTGCCAGCGCGTTCTGGCCGGTGTTGCCGTCAATCACCAGCAGCACCTCGTGCGGGGCGGTGGCGTCGGCCTTGGTCACCACGCGGCGGATCTTTTTCAGCTCCTCCATCAGGTGCAGCTGGGTGGGCAGGCGCCCTGCGGTGTCTACCAGCACCACGTCCTTGCCACGGGCCCTGCCGGCGGTCACGGCGTCAAAGCTCACGGCAGCGGGGTCGCCGCCTTCCTGGCTCACGATTTCCACGGTGTTGCGGTCGGCCCACACGCCCAGCTGTTCGCGCGCTGCGGCGCGGAAGGTGTCGGCTGCGGCCAGCAGCACGCTGGCCCCTTCATTGGCCAGGTGCTTGGTGAGTTTGCCAATCGACGTGGTTTTGCCTGCACCGTTGACACCAGCCACCATGATGACGGTGGGCGTGTGCTCGCCAATCACCAGGGCTTTTTCCAGCGGGCGCAGCAGTTCGGCCAGGGCATCAGCCAGCAGGCCCTTCACGGCAGCGGGGTCGGTGGTCTTGGTTTCCTTCACGCGGCGCTTGAGGTCTTCCAGCAGGTGCTGGGTGGCCTTCACGCCCGTGTCGGCCATCAACAGGGCTTCTTCCAGCTCTTCGTACAGCGCATCGTCGATTTGCGTGCCGGTGAACACGGTGGCGATGCTGGAGCCGGTCTTGCGCAAGCCCGCTTTCAGGCGGTCAAGCCAGCCTTTGCGCTCTGCCGCCAGGGGGGCGGGGGCTGCAACAGGTTCTGGTGCTGGGAGGGGCGCTGGCGCAGCGATAGGCGCTGGCACCCCTGGGTGCGCTACCGGTGCCGCTACGGCAACAGGGGCGGGCGCTGGGGCCGCAGCAGGTGGGCCGACCGGGGCTGGCTGCGTGGGCGCGGCATCGACGGCGGGCGTGGGTGTGGGCGCAGGGGCACTGGCGGGTGGCTTGGTGGCGAAGGGGTTGCGCAGCCAGCCAAAGCCTGTGGCCGGGGCGGCGGCTGCAGGGGGCGCAGCGGCTTCAGCGGGGGCCGGTGTGGCAGGCGGGGGCGTCACGGGCGCGGGCGCGGGTGCCGGGGCATCAGCGACTGCGGGCGGGGGGGCGGGCTTTTTCTTGAAAAAACTGAACATTGGCGGGTTCTTAGAATCACTGCATTCTATGAAACGCGCTTTCACCCTACTTGGCCTGTTGGCCAGCATCAGCGCCGGGGCCGCCACCAATGTGGCTGCACCGGGTTCTTCACCCCTTGTGGCCCAGGCCACGGCCGCCGCGCCAGTGCGCGCGGCAGCGGCCGACAACCCGCGCACCAACGCGGCGGGCGCCCAGCTTTTCACCCTGGCCAATGGCATGCAGCTCATCGTGCAGCCGGACCACCGTGCCCCCACGGCCGTGCACATGGTGTGGCTGCGCGTGGGCTCGATGGACGAGGTGGATGGCACCTCGGGCGTGGCCCATGTGCTGGAGCACATGATGTTCAAGGGCTCCAAAACCGTGGCTCCGGGCGATTTTTCACGCCGTGTGGCGGCCCTGGGCGGGCGTGAAAATGCCTTCACCAGCCGCGACTACACCGGTTATTACCAGCAGATTCCCGCCCAGAAGCTGGAAGACGTGATGCGGCTGGAGTCTGACCGCTTCGCCAACATGCACTGGCCTGACGAAGAGTTCAAGAAAGAGATCGAGGTCGTCAAGGAAGAGCGCCGCCTGCGCACCGAAGACCAGCCCCGTGCCCTGCTGGCCGAGCAGCTCTTTGCCACCACCTTCAACGCGTCGCCCTACCGCCGCCCGGTGGTGGGATGGATGAGCGACCTGGACGCCATGACGCCTGCCGACGTGCGCGCCTTCCATCGCCAGTGGTACACGCCCACCAATGCGGTGGTGGTGGTGGCCGGTGATGTGCAGGTAGACAAGGTACGTGCCCTGGCGGAGAAGTATTACGGCTCGCTGCCCGCGCATGCGGTGCCCGAGCGCAAGCCCCGCACCGAGCCCGAACAACGTGGCCTGCGCCGCATCGCCGTGAAGGCACCTGCCGAGCAGGCCTACGTTGCCCTGGCTTTCCGTGTGCCGTCTCTCACCCGCGTGCAGGATCTGCAGGCCAGCGACCGCGACGCGCTGGCGCTGCTGGTGCTGTCGGCCGTGTTCAGCGGCTACGACGGTGCCCGGCTGGAGCGCGCGCTGACCCAGGGCGAGCAGCCCGTGGCCGACAGCGCAGGCAGCTCCGCCATGATCACCGGGCGGGGGCCCGCGCTGTTTTTGATGACCGGCGTGCCTGCGGGCGGCAAGACCGCCCAGCAGGTGGAAGACGCACTGCGCGCCGAGCTGGCCCGCGTGGCCCGTGAGGGCATCAGCGAAGCCGAGCTGGCCCGCGTCAAGACGCAGTGGATCGCCTCCACCGTGTACGAGCGCGATTCCGTGCAGAACCAGGCGCAGGAATTGGGCAGCAACTGGGTGCAGGGCTTTCCGCTGGATGCCGAAGAGCGCCTGCTGGCCCTGCTGCGCACCATCTCCGCCGAAGAAGTCCAGGCCGTGGCTGCCAAGTATTTTGGCGACGACCAGCTCACCATTGCCACGCTGCTGCCCCAGCCGCTGGAAGGTGCCCGCAAGCGCCCCGCGCCCGCTGCTGGCGCCCGCCATTGAACCGGACCAGGATTTGTCACATGATTGCTATTAAAAAAGTAGCTGCTAGCGCTTTATGCGCTTGCGCTGGAGTAATTTTTTATGCTCCATCTGCCTGGGCGCTGCTGCCCATCCAGCACTGGACGGAGCCCAACGGCGCCAAGGTGTGGCTGGTGGAAAGCCCCGTCATCCCCATGGTGGATGTGCAGGTGGACTTCGATGGCGGCAGCCGCCGCGACCCTGCGGAAAAATCTGGCCTGGCCAGCGCCGTGGCGCTGATGGCATCCAAGGGCGTCAAAGGCGGTAAAGAAGGGCAGGGCGCCGAGCCCGCCCTGGACGAAAACGCCCTGGGCGAAGCCTGGGCCGACCTGGGCGCTGGCTTTGAAGCCGGGGCCGACAACGACGCGCTGCGCTATTCGCTGCGCTCATTGACCGACGCGCCCCTGCTGGACCGCGCCGCCCGCCTGGCCGCCCGCCAGATGGCCGAGCCCAGCTGGCCCGCCGACATCTGGGCGCGGGACCGTGCCCGCTGGTCCGCCAGCCTGCGCGAAGCCGCCACCCGCCCGTCTACCGTAGCGGGCGAAGCCTTTGCCGCCGCCGTGTACGGCAGCCACCCCTATGGCCAGCGCACCACGCCCGAAACGCTGGCGCGCATTTCCGTGGACGACATGCAGCGCTTTCACGCCCAAACGGTGGCCGCCTGCCGTGCCCGCGTGAGCATCGTGGGTGCCGTGAACCGCGCGCAGGCGCAAGAGCTGGTGGCCAAGCTGCTGGGCCGCCTGCCCGCCAGCGGCGGCAACTGCGCGCCCCTGCCGGCAGTGCCTGAGGTGGAACCCCTCAAAGCCGCAGTCGAGCAGGCCATTCCCTTCGCCTCGGCCCAGGCCCATGTGCTGATCGGCCAACCCGGCTTTCCGCGCCGCGACCCCGACTTTCTGGCCCTGCTGGTGGGCAACCACATCCTGGGCGGCGGCGGCTTCGTCTCGCGCCTGACGGAAGAAGTGCGCGAAAAGCGCGGCCTGAGCTACAGCGTGTACAGCTACTTTGCCGGCGGCCTGCACGCTGGCGCCTTCACCATCGGCCTGCAAACCCGGCCCGACCAGGCCGCCCAGGCGGTGAAGGTGGTGCGCGACGTGGTGCAGCGTTTTGTGGCCGAAGGCCCCACCGAGGCCGAGTTGCGCGCCGCCAAGGACAACCTGATCGGCGGCTTCGCCCTGCGCATCGACAGCAATAAAAAGCTGCTTGGCAACGTGGCCAACATCGCCTGGAACGACCTGCCGCTCGACTACCTGGACCACTGGACGCAAAAGGTCGAAGCCCTCACTGTGGCCGATGTGCGCGCCGCCATGGCCCGCAAGCTGCAGCCCGAGCGCATGGTCACCGTGGTGGTGGGGGGCAAGCCATGAGCCGTTCCACCCTCAAAACCAGCGCCATCAACGCCGAAATCCGCAAGGCCCAGGTGGCCGCAGCCGCGCCCGCTGCCCCAGCAGGTAAAAAGGCAACGGCCAAAGACAAGCCCGCTGCCGCAGCCCCCAAAGGCGCGGGCGAGATCCGCATCATCGGCGGTGCCTGGAAGCGCACCCGCCTGCCCGTGGCCCAGCGCCCGGGCCTGCGCCCCACACCCGACCGCGTGCGCGAAACCCTGTTCAACTGGCTGGGCCAGGACCTGAGCGGCTGGCGCTGCCTGGACGCCTTTGCCGGCACCGGCGCGCTGGGGTTTGAAGCCGCCTCGCGCGGCGCCGCCAGCGTGCAACTGGTGGAAAGCGACGCCGCTTTGGTCGCCCAGCTGCACACCCTGCAGCAGCGCCTGCAGGCCACCGCCATGCGCGTGCAGCGCGGCGATGGCGTGGCGGCCCTGAAGCAAGCCGCGCCCGCCAGCCTGGACCTGGTGCTGCTCGACCCGCCTTTTGACAGCGACTTCTTCACCCCCGCCCTGCAGGCTGCGGCCCAGGCAGTGGCAGCCGATGGCTTCGTCTACCTGGAAGCCCCCCGCGCCTGGAATGATGAGGAACTGGCCGCATGGGGCCTGGCCGTGTACCGCCACCTCAAGGCCGGTGCGGTGCATGCCCACCTGCTGCGCCGGGCGGTGCCGCTGTAATTGCTCTTGTTTTGATAGCTGCTGGCGCTTACCCATCAAGCGCTAGCGGCTGTTTTCTTTGCATTGCAGCGCCCATGTTGCAGTGCACTGCATAATGCGCCCCAGCGGCCGGGAATGCCCGGCCAACGCCCCATTTCGCCAGACAGGAGACAACCCGCCATGGCCAACAACGTTCTCGCCGTGTACCCCGGAACCTTCGACCCCATCACCCTGGGCCATGAAGACGTGGTGCGCAGAGCCACCCAATTGTTCGGCCAGGTCATCGTGGCCGTGGCCGCTGGCCACCACAAGAAAACCCTGTTCAGCCTGGAAGAGCGCATCGAGATGGTGCGCGAGGCTACGCGCCAATATCCGCAGGTGCAGGTCGAGAGCTTTTCGGGCTTGCTGCGTGACTTTGTGGTGGCGCGTGGTGGCAAGGCCATGGTGCGCGGCTTGCGCGCCGTGACCGACTTTGACTACGAGTTCCAGCTCGCCGGCATGAACCGCAGCCTGATGCCCGAGGTGGAAACCGTCTTCCTCACCCCCAGCGACAAGTACCAGTTCATCAGCAGCACCTTTGTGCGCGAAATCGCCGTGCTGGGCGGCGAGGTGGACAAGTTCGTTTCGCCCGCCGTGCAGCAGCGCCTGGCTGCCAAAGTCCAGGGAATGGCCGCGGGGTGAGCGTGCCCTGCGCATCACTGGCGCCCCCCGTGCTGAGGGTGTTTTAAAACTTTTTAGAATATTGGCTGGACTTTTTATGTTTGCAGCCATATACTTGACGGCATTGCAGTGACGTTGCGCGGGTTGCCACGCAGTTCTTGCAATGCCAGCCCGGTGGTTTCAGCCGCCCGCACTGGCCGCCTTTTGCGACATCCTTGTCGCCCAGTTGCACTGTAGAGCTGCAGCCAGCTGTGATCCCTTGATGCTCACGCAACCCGGCCCGGGCTTGCGTTTCCCCTGAATGCACCCAATTTCCAAGACAGCCATCTCCATGGGCCAGTACGTCGTTTCGCCCGCGACACACCCGACCGATTGCGGCCGCTTCCGCGCCTCGTTCTCCGTCCAGCGCTCCCAAAGCAACGGTGGCTATTGCCGCGTGTTTCGCTTTGACAAGACCTTTGCCTCCCCCGAAATCGCCCGGCTGTTTGCCGTCACCCAGGGTTGGTTGCAGGCGTGCATGTCCCGCCCACCCGTGTGCTGACCAGCCCCTTCGCTGCGTGCCTGCTGGGCCATCGCAGCGCAGCCCCCGATTTCCACCTCATTTCTCCCTTGCGTGCCCTTCGTTGCGCGCTTTTCTATAGAAAGACATTTCCATGAGCACCAAAATTTATGTGGGCAACCTGCCTTACTCTGTGACCGATTCCAGCCTGCAAAGCAACTTCGCCGAATTCGGCGGCGTTTCTTCTGCCAAGGTCATGACAGACCGCGAAACCGGCCGTTCCAAGGGCTTTGGCTTTGTGGAAATGGCTTCCGCAGAGGTCGCCCAGGCCGCCATTGATGCGCTGCACGGCATGTCCGTGGATGGCCGCACGATTGTGGTGAACCTGGCCCGCCCCCGTGAAGCCGGTGGCGGCGCTGGCGGTTACAACGCCGGCGGTTTCACTGCCAGCAAGCGTGCCGATGTGGGCTACGGCAATGGCGGCTACGGCGGCGGCCGGTACTGATCCCTGCGCGGGGTGTCCCGCGCTGCCTGCACACACCGGCCCTGGAGGCCGGTTTTTTTATGTCTGCGAACAGCGTGGATGGGGCATTGGGCCCTGTGCGTCCAGGAATAAGTTTGCTATCAAAATAGTAGCTGCTTGCGCTTTCTCAATAAGCGCTAGAAGCACTTTTTGTTAAAAATTTTCGGCGCGTCAATTCGCAGGCTGGCTCAGCAAGCGCTGCAGTGCGGCGGTCACTTCCTGGGCTTGGGCCTCTAGGGACTGCAGCAGCGGCTGCGCTTCGGGCAAGGCTGGGCGGTACAGCGGCAGCAAAGCGTTGATGCTGAACGGCACGGAAAACCCCAGCCTGCGCACCACCAGTCCCGACCCCGCCATGGCCAGCGCCGTGAGCGGGTTGACGATGGCCAGCCCCAGGCCTTGCTGCACCATGGCGCACACGGCCACGGCGCTGTGGGTTTGCAGGTGCAGCTGGCGCGCCACGCCAGCCTCGGCAAAGCGCGCGTCGATCTGGCGGCGGTAGGGGTCGTCGGCAGACAGGCTCACAAACGGCTGGTTTGCAAAGTCCTGCACCTGCAGCACGGCCTGCGCCGCCAGGGCGTGCCCGGCGGGCAGCACGGCCACCTCGTCCAGCGTCAGCAGCGGCACGGCCTGCACACCGGGGGGCGTGGCGGCCTGTTCGCTCAGGCCCAGGTCAAAGCGCTGGGCACTCATCCATTCTTCCAGCAGCGGTGATTCTTGTGGGGTGATGGATACGCGCAACTGGGGCTGCGCCTTCAGCATCCGCGCAATGGCACCGGGCAGCAGGGCGTGGGCGAGGGCGGGAAGGCACAGCACCGAAAGCTGCGCCTCGTGCGACTGGCCCAGGGCCACGGCCCGCTCCACCACGCGCTCCAGCCCTTGCCAGGATCGCTGCACCTCGTCCCACAGCGCCAGCGCCCGGGCGTTGGGGCGCAGGCGGCCTTGCAGGCGTTCAAACAGCGGGTAGCCCAGCAATTGCTCCAGCCGGGCCAGCTCGCGGCTCACGGTGGGTTGCGAGCTGTGCAGCAGGGCGGCCGCGCTGGTCACGCTGCCCGCCGTCATCACGGCGCGAAACACCTCGATGTGCCGGTGGGACACCAGGGCGGCTTGTGCATCGGAGGCAGGGTGAGCTGGCGTAGGTGGGTGGGCGGAGTTCATGCGAAAAGCATATCCGCAATGAATCGATGGTGGAAATTTTGGTATTGGACTGAATGGTGAGTGGCAGGCATGATCGCCCCCATTCATTGCGCACCGTGATTGGTGTGTGGTTCTTCAGATTTCAGCGTTTTTCGGAGTTTTCACCATGTCCAACCCCTTCACCCCCGCCCAATTGTGGTCGCTGGCAGACCAGTTCGGCACCCCGCTGTGGGTGTATGACGCGGCCACGATTCGCCAGCGCATTGCGCAGGTGTCCAACTTCGACACGGTGCGCTTTGCGCAGA
>ERZ650300.1169-NODE-1169-length-15162-cov-5.551466_pt1 | contig 15162 bp, 11 predicted proteins | sample MGYA00376236_ERZ650300 | MGnify/ENA primary metagenome ERZ650300 (study PRJEB26733, sample SAMN07839303) | wastewater metagenome | biome: urban; feature: wastewater treatment plant; material: waste water | place: USA: North Carolina | collected 2016-04-28 ... | reverse complement strand
AACGTTCGATAGACTCAATAACCAGTAAAGATGAAGCCAAAGGAGCGGCAAAAGCAGCAGCCACAGCGGGGATTCACCGGACCAGATGCGTGCAATCATTCGCCGAACTGCATCTTATGAAGCTGAGCGTAAACGCCGCGGTGTTCCAGCAGATCAGCATGGCTTCCGCGTTCGACAATCACGCCATCTTCAACCACGACGATTTCATCAGCCTGTTCGATAGTCGACAAACGGTGCGCAATCACCAGCGAGGTACGGTTCTTTTGCAGTTCATCCAGCGCCGACTGAATGGCACGTTCAGATTCCGTATCCAGTGCGGAGGTCGCTTCGTCAAGAATAAGTATAGGCGGATTTTTCAAGAATACTCTTGCGATACTTATTCTTTGCTTTTGCATCTATAAGTACTTTGCTTAGCTGTCAGCCTGATGATGCTGTTGAAGGAAACGGATTGACTGATGCTAATGTTGACGCTTCATTTACTATTACACCTGTAGAAGGTGCGGTGAATACTTATATACTAGAAGCACAAACCAAAAATGTTATCGCCTCAAAATGGAACATTGGTGATGGAGTTTATTCTGGAAAAATGACCGAAAAAATTTCACTTCCAGATGCAGGAACCTACAAAATCACACATATTGCTGTAGGAAGAGGTGGCTCAGAAAATGCCACTACCAAAGAAATTGTTGTTGCTACTTCAGACCCACAAAAAGGGAATTTGGTAAAAGGGGGCAATTTCGCCACTGCTGCCGATCACGCACAATGGAGCAGTTGTAATTTGAGTCCATCAGGCGCTGCCAAATGGAACTTCAAAACCGGAAGCGCTACCATCAACTCTAATGGTGGTTGGGCTCAAGAAGCCATTTATCAAGCTATCGATGTGGTAAAAGATAAAGAATACACCATCGATATGATAGTTTCTTCAAACGATGGTTCAAACGAAACTTGGTTCGAAGTGTATGCTGGAACTACAGTACCGGCTTCAGGCGCAGAATACAAAGACAACAAAGTGATGGGATTAAGTACTTGGGACGGTTGTGCCAAATCAGCTTTCAACGGATGGTTGTCTGCTGTGGGCTGTGTAAAAAATGCCGCTGGAGTTATCTCGAACACTGTAAAATTTAGTCAAACCGGAAAAATATATCTAGTGATTCGCAGCGGCGGAAACACATTTACTCCAAGCGGAATTACCATTTCCAAAGTGGAGTTTAGAGGAAAATAAAAGTTGTTATTTATGCTTTGATTTTGGTTAAAAATAGCTCATCTTCATCTGATTATGAGCTATTTTTTAATAAAAAAAACAACTTACACAACTTGATCACTAAATATTTACAACAAGACATAGTAAAATAGAATCGCCATCAAAAACAAGTTTGTCCAAGCAAACACCAAATACGGAAAAGGCGATAACCGCTATGTCTCATAAAAAATAAAAATTGTACCTATGAATAAATCGGCTATATCTCTATTCTGTTTGCTTCTTATAGGAAACCTTTTTGCACAACAAAAGGAAAGCAAAGAAAAACAAGCGTTTACAACAGCTGGAAAAAAAGTAACCGTTTACACCACAGCAGCCAATACCGACTTGCGATTAAGTCCTACAGCTCATTTGGTTTTTGCAAAAGCAGCGCAACCCCTAGAAACTGAAATATCCATTTTTGTAGAGCCCCAACGCAAATTCCAATCCTTAATGGGAATTGGTGGCGCCATTACAGATGCAAGCGCCGAAGTGTTTGCCAAGTTGTCAAAAGAAAAACAACAAGAATTTTTAACCGCTTACTACGATACACAAAAAGGCATAGGCTATTCATTGCTAAGAACAACAATTCATAGCTCTGATTTTAGCAGTGGAAGCTATACTTATATCGAAGAAGGCGATAAGGATTTGAAAACATTTTCTATTGCGCACGACAAACAATTCCGAATCCCAATGATTAAGCAAGCCACTCAAGCTGCAGGCGGGAAAATAGTTACCTATGTTTCTCCTTGGAGCCCACCAGCCTTTATGAAAAGCAACAAACAAATGCTAAAAGGCGGAACACTCTTGCCAGACTATTACCAAGCTTGGGCAAATTATTACGCCAAGTTTATCAAAGCCTACGAAAAAGAAGGAATGCCTATTTGGGGATTGACCATTCAAAACGAACCTATGGCAGTACAAACTTGGGAATCTTGTGTTTTCTCTGCCGAAGCCGAAAGAGACTTCTTGAAAAACTACCTAGGGCCAACCTTAAAAAAAGAAGGACTAGGCAACAAAAAAATAATTGTTTGGGATCACAACCGCGATTTGATGAACCAAAGAGCCAATGTAATTTTTACCGACCCAGAAGCCTCTAAATATGCTTGGGGAATGGGATTTCACTGGTACGAAACTTGGGCAGGAGGCGCGCCAATGTATGACAACGTAGCCAAAGTGCACGAAGCCTTCCCAGACAAAAACCTCATTTTTACCGAAGGTTGTATCGAAAAATTCGACGCTCAAAAATACCAATTTTGGCCTAACGCCGAACGATACGGAGCCTCAATGATACATGATTTTAATAACGGAACTGTAGCTTGGACCGATTGGAACATTCTCCTCGACGAAAACGGAGGACCTAATCACGTGGGGAATTTTTGCTTCGCGCCCATCCATGCCGACTCTCAATCGGGAGCCTTAATCTACACGCCGTCTTATTATTATATTGGTCATTTTGCCAAATTCATTCGCCCGCAAGCGCGCAGAGTAGCCACCGCCTCTAGCCGCAGTAGTCTAATCAGCACATCATTTCAAAATGCAGATGGCTCAATGGTCACCGTGGTCATGAACCAAAGCGACAAAGAAGTCACTTACAATTTGATGATTGCTTCCGAGAAAACCGTAACCACAATACCACCACATAGTATTCAGACCTTGCTGTATTAAAACAGCAACAACAGGAATAGGAAAAGCAGGAGCGAAACATTAGGCAGTACCTGTAGGCAACGTTCCCGCCATCCTTCCTAAGCAGCCGAGCCGAACACCGGCTCAGCTGCTTATCCCTCCTGTCGGGGCTAGGCAGCTATCAAAAGTGATTTTTTGGCAACAAAGCATTCCTATCAAAAACTAACTCTAAAATTCTATAAACATTCCTACTTATGAAATTTGATATAACCAAAATAACACGATACTTACTTTACAGTTTGGCTATTGCCATGCAAATTAGTTGTTCTTCCCCAAGCGATGGAGGAGATCCAACTCCAACGCCCACACCTACGCCCAATCCTCCCGCTACCAAAAGCGAAGTAGATTACTGGCTTACCAAAGGCGACCAATCCGTACTATTGACCAAACAAAATGCGATTCTTGCTTTTGGAACTTTGCCCAATGCTTATGCCTCTATCGAAGTAAACGACGCCCAAACTTTTCAAACCATCGACGGATTTGGATATACCTTAACGGGAGGGAGTGCCGATGTCATCAACCAGCTGACTGCTACCAAGAAAAAAGAATTGTTGCAAGAACTTTTTGGTTCTTCAGCAACTAGTATCGGCGTAAGCTACATTCGTATCAGTATTGGTGCTTCAGATTTGAATGCGGCTCCTTTCACTTACAATGACCTTCCTGCTGGCGATACCGATTTGACTTTGTCAAAATTCAGTTTGGCCCCAGATAAAAATGGCGTGATTGCAATTTTAAAAGAAATTTTAGCCATCAATCCAAATATTAAAGTTCTTGCAACGCCTTGGTCAGCACCACTTTGGATGAAAGACAAAGCCAGTTTCGTTGGAGGAAGTTTACAAACACAATATTATGGAGTATACGCAAACTATTTTGTAAAATACATCCAACTTATGAAAGCTGAGGGCATCACCATCGATGCGATTACACCGCAAAACGAACCTTTGCACGGTGGTAATAATCCAAGTATGGTAATGACAGCAGAAGAACAAGCCAATTTTATCAAAAATAGTTTAGGTCCTGCTTTTAAAACTGCTGGAATCACGACCAAGATTATTGCTTATGACCACAACTGCGATAACATACAATATGCCACTACCATTTTTAATGATGCTGCAGCAGCACCATTTGTAGACGGGTCTGCTTATCATTTGTACGGGGGCAATATCAATGCACTTTCTTCAATCTACAATGCTTTTCCTACCAAGAATGTTTATTTCACAGAACAATACACAGGAGCTGATGGAGATTTTGGAGGGGATTTAAAATGGCATGTAAAAAATGTAATCATTGGCTCTATGCGCAATTGGAGTAAAAATGCATTAGAATGGAATTTGGCCAACAACAGTACTTTCGGGCCGCACACTAATGGTGGCTGTTCTACTTGTAAAGGTGCATTAACAGTAAATTCTAGTGAATCTTTCAATCGTAATGTTGCCTATTATATCATTGCTCATGCTTCTAAATTCGTACCTGCAGGTTCCGTTCGAATTGGTAGTAACGTAGTAGGAAACTTAAACAATGTGGCTTTCAAAACACCAGCAGGAAAAAAAGTTTTGATTGTTGAAAACGATGGCAATTCCAACGAAATATTTAATATTAAAAACAACGGAAAATGGGTAACCACCTCACTTGATGCGGGTGCTGTTGCTACATTTATTTGGTAGTTTTCTAAAGAACCCTTTTAGAGTGTTACACTTTAAAAGGGTTATTTAAAACAGAATAAAAATGAAAAAAATAATTTTTATACTTCTCGTTTGGCTACCAACAGTTGGAGGTGCTCAAGGCTTTTTGCACAGAGACCATCAAAAAATTGTGGATGGAAAAGGACAAAATATAGTACTTCGAGGTTTGGGTCTAGGAGGTTGGATGGTGCAAGAAGGCTATATGCTCAAAACGGGCAATTTTGCTGGACCACAATACAAGATTAAGGAAAAAATTATAGAAGTAATTGGTAATGAGGCCACCGAGAAATTTTACCAAACCTACAAAGACAATGGAATTACCAAAAAGGATATCGATTCATTGGCTGCTTGGGGATTCAATTCGGTACGACTGCCCATGCATTATAATTTGTATACACCTGCAATTGAAAATGAAAAAAATGGCGAAATCACTTGGCTTGAAGAAGGTTTCAAACGCACCGATGCTTTGCTAAAATGGTGCGAAGCCAATAAAATATATTTGATTTTAGATTTGCATGCCGCTCCCGGAGGTCAAGGAAAAGATGCTGCAATATCAGACTATGATGGGTCAAAACCATCGCTCTGGGAGAGTGCTGCTAATCGTAATAAAATGATTGCTTTTTGGAAAAAAATAGCCGAACGCTACAAGGACAATCCTTGGGTGGGAGCCTATGATATTATCAATGAGCCCAATTGGAATTTTACCGGAACCAATGCCAATGGCTGTGACGAAGCTTCAAATGGGCCTTTGCGTTCTTTGTTGATGGAGACCACTCAGGCCATTAGAGCCATTGATAAAAACCATTTGATTTTTATTGAAGGCAACTGTTGGGGCAATAACTACAACGGAATTTTTCCGCTTTGGGATGATAACTTGGCATTGAGTTTTCATAAATATTGGAATACCAATGACCAAGCTTCCATTCAAACGATGTTGGATTACAGAACCCAATACGATGTTCCGATTTGGTTGGGCGAAAGTGGTGAAAACTCCAACGTTTGGTTCAAAGATGCGATTAGTCTAGTAGAGCAAAACAATATTGGTTGGGCTTTTTGGCCTATGAAAAAAATAGAAAGTATCGCCGGTGTAACTTCGGTAACTCAGCCAAAAGGCTATCAGCAATTACTCGATTATTGGAAAGATGGAAAATCAAAACCAAGTCCAGCTTTTGCCACAAAAGTGCTGATGGAATTGGCAAATAATTACAAGCTAGAAAAGGTTACAATTAGACCAGATGTGGTAGATGCTATGTTCAGACAAGTACAAAATCCTACTGCCAAAGCCTTCAAAAAAAACCTACTTCCAGCTCGAATTCTGGCTACCAATTATGACTTGGGGACACAAGGAGTAGCTTATTATGATACCGATTTTCAAAATATCGATGGTACAAAATTCACCCCTTACAACAAAGGTTTTTCTCTTCGAAATGATGGGGTCGATATAATCCCTTCAAGCAATAAAGAAAGCAAAGGTTTTCAAGTAGGATTTATTGAGGCGGGCGAATGGTTACAATACACCGTAACTTCCAAAAAGAAAGCTACGTATTCAGTTAGTATTACTTATGCGAGTGCTACAACAGAGGGGCAAGTGCATTTGGTTTTTGGAAACAACAAAAAAACAGAAAGTGTTCTGCTTCCCGCTACAGGAAACAATGACAAGTATAGTACTGTCACGATTTCCAACATTGCTTTAGAAAAAGGGGATACACCCATACAAGTCGTTTTTGAAAAAGGAGGAATCCATTTTACGTATTTACAATTTAAAATAATGAACTAATTATGAAAATACACACTTTTAATGCAAAAATAGGTTTCGTTTTGGGCTTGTTTTTATTGGTTTTTCTTTCTTGTAGTGGCTCGGGTAGCGGTTCTGAAGAACCTCTTATTCCAACGCCTTCCAATCTTTCGGTTACCGCAACTATTGTGGGTGCCGATGCGCAAAACCCTGCCGGTGACGGAAGCGGAAAAGTTAATTTTAAAATTAATGCCACCAATGCTACTTCATACAAACTATTGATAGAAGGCAAAGTGATTGATTTGACCACTACCGATTATGCTTATGTTTTTAAAACTGTTGGCACGAATAGTTATACCATTTTAGCTTCGGCTTATAATGGTACGCAATACATCAATACTTCTATTTCGGTAACGGTAAAAGTTGAATCAAAATTGGTTTGGTCTGATGAGTTCAACGTAAACGGAGCTCCTGATCCTTCAAAATGGAACACTCAAGTTTGGGATCCAGGGCACGTAAACAATGAGTTGCAATCGTATACGAATCGTTCTAAAAATCTAATCGTTGAAAATGGCGTTTTAAAAGTTATGGCTTATAGAGAAGATTATGGGAAAGGTAAATTTACTTCAGGCAGAATCGAGAGCAATGGCAAGTTTGAATTTACCTATGGAACGATTGTCATTAGAGCTAAAGTACCAGTTGGAGTAGGAACGTGGCCAGCAGTTTGGATGCTTGGCGCCAATATTGGAACAGTAGGATGGCCAGCTTGTGGCGAAATAGATATTCTAGAATCGGTTGGAAAGAATTTGGATCAAAATCATTCGTCACTGCATTCGCCTGGACGTTCTGGAGCGACTCCTGATACTGGAATCATAAAAGTTCCAAACAGCAGCACTGAGTTTCATATTTACAAAGCCAATTGGTCTGCTTCCGAAATCAAATTTTATGTAGATGATGTGTTGTTTTACACGTTTCAAAATTCTGATAAATTTCCATTCAATAAAAATTTCTACTTGATTGTCAATCTGGCAATGGGTGGTGTTTGGGGTGGAGACGTAGATCCTAATTTTACTTCATCTACTTTCGAAATTGATTATATTAGAGTCTATAATTAATACAAACGAATTCTTTTATCTGATGAAAAGCAAAGCAAACATTATCCTTGGACTTTTAGTACTGCTGATTGGAACAACAGTTTCGGCACAATCTTTAAAAGTGATGACTTACAATATCCGTTTGGATATAGCCAGTGATGGGCTCAATGATTGGTCGCACCGAAAGGACTTTTGGATTGCGCAAATGCAGTTTTATGACCCAGATGTTTTTGGGGTACAAGAAGCAACACCTAATCAGGTAACGGATTTGACGCAAGCTTTTGCTAATTATGTTAAGGTAGGAATTGGTAGAGAATTGGAAGGAAAAGGAGAAGCCTCTTGTGTGTTTTTTAAAAAAGACCGATTTGATCTCCTACAATCCAATACGTTTTGGTTGTCCGAAACGCCTAATCAGGTTTCTATGGGATGGGATGCTGCGTGCAACCGAGTATGTACTTATGTTTTATTGAAAGACAAAAAAAGCAAGCAATTCCTTTGGGTATTCAACACGCATTTGGATCATATGGGTCAGGAAGCCCGTACCAAAGGAATTCAGCTTATTTCGAAAACTATAGCCGAGCTAAATACTAAAAACTACCCCGTTATTTTTATGGGCGATTTCAATACGACTCCCAACGAGAGTAGAATTTTGGAATTGAAAAAAGTGATGGAAGATGCCAGAGAACTATCCCAAGAAAAACCTTTTGGACCCGAGGGAACTTTTAATGGATTTCGTTATGATGTGGCGGTGAAAGACCGAATTGATTATATCTTTTTGTCAAAAAATAGCGTGTTAACCGTTCAAAAATATGCGGTTTTGACTGATGCTAAAGATTTGCGCTATCCTTCAGATCATTTTCCAGTTTATGTAGAATTGGTAGTTAACAAGAAAAAATAGGGATGAAGTACCCCGTTGCCATAGCTGTTTTGCTTTTGTTTTGGAGTGTTTCCTTAAACAGTCAAAATCAAAAAAACACTAAAAAAAGAAAATCTGTAGTTACAACCACTCTGCCTAAAACTACTGATTTGGTCATTTCCAGAAGGGATTATAAAGACAAGCTTTATGGTTTTTGGTTAGGACAATGCATTGCCAATTGGACAGGTTTGGTTACCGAGATGGACAAAATAGGCGATATCGGGGAGATCAAAACGGGTAAATTTTATACCCGATTGGATTGGGGAAAACCAGATCAGCCGAGTATTTGGGGACAAGGTGTTCCGAGTGATTTGTCTAAAAACATCGATTTTGTTTTTGTAGGTCCTGAGGGCATTTGGGGTTCCGATGACGATACTGACATAGAATACATCTACCAAGAACTTCTTTATACCAAGCAAAAATCAATCCTTTCAGGCGAAGATATAAGAGGGGGCTGGTTGCGGCATATTAAAAAAGAAGAGGAAAATCATTTGTGGGTTTCCAATCAAAAATCATTTGATTTAATGCAACTTGGAATGATTCCTCCCGCTACCGGAGATCCAAAGAATAATCCTGAATACGAAATGATTGACGCACAATTGACCACCGAAATTTTTGGTTTTTTTGCACCATCAAGACCAGATATTGCTTTGAAAATGGCGAAACTTCCCATTCAAAATACCGCTAGATACGACTCCGAATGGATTGCTAATTTTTATGTGTCTATGTATGCTTTGGCTTCTGTTGCTGATACCAAAAAATCAAACAAGGACAGTATTCTTTGGATGGCTGAGGTTGCTAAAAAGCAACTTCCTAAAGATTCGTATGCTAGCAAAATGTATGATTTTGTAAAAAGCAGGTATTTGAAAAACATACCTTGGGAACAAACCCGAGATGAGGTGTACCAGCGCTATCAAGTCGAACAAAAAGACGGTTACGATATGACTTCAAAGAATCGGTATTGCAATGGCTGCTTTGCTTCTGGAATTAATTTCGCTTCGAGTTTAATCAGCCTTTTTTATGGAGAAGGAAATATCGTCGAAACGATTAAAATAGGAACATTAGCAGGTTGGGATTCTGATAATCCTACAGCTACTTGGGGAGGTTTATTAGGTTTTATGTTGGGTAAAGAAGGTATTGAAAAAGCCTTTAATCGAAAGTTTTCAAATCAATTTAATATTCACAGAACCCGAATGGGATTCCAAAACAACGGCATCGACACTTTTGAAAATATGGCTCAAAAAGGAATTGAAATTATCGATAGAGTCGTACAAGAAGAAAGCAAAGGAAGCGTCGATTTTAAAAAAAATGTGTGGATCATTCCACAACTAAATAAGTACTAAAGAAAATGAAAAAGGTAATACTACTGCTATTTTTGGGGTGCAATGTGCTGGTTTTTGCACAATCCAAAAATACCGATCGAAAAGTCGAAGCTTTGTTGCGACAAATGACTTTGGAAGAAAAAATAGGACAGCTCAATCAATACACAGGAGATAATGCTGCTACAGGTCCTATCACCATTAATCCCAACAAACAAGCCGAAATCAAACAAGGACTAATTGGTTCTATGTTGAATATTTTAGGTACCAAATATACGCGACAATACCAAGAATTGGCAATGCAATCGCGTTTGAAAATTCCGTTGTTGTTTGGTCAAGACGTGATTCACGGATACAAAACCACTTTTCCAATTCCTTTGGCGGAAGCTGCTTCTTGGGATTTGGAGGCGATGGAACTTACGGCAAGAATAGCTGCTACAGAGGCTGCGGCTGCCGGAATTCACTGGACGTTTGCGCCTATGGTCGATATTTCTAGAGATCCAAGATGGGGTCGTGTGATGGAAGGTGCTGGAGAAGATACCTACTTGGGTTCTAAAATTGCTTATGCAAGAGTCAAAGGTTTTCAAGGAAATTTAGGAGACGTTACTTCGGTGATGGCTTGTGTCAAACACTTTGCGGCCTATGGTGCTGCGGTGGGCGGACGCGACTATAATTCGGTAGATATGAGTAATCGAATGTTGTGGGAAACCTATTTGCCTCCTTTCAAAGCTGCTTTAGATGCGGGTGCGGCAACATTTATGAATTCTTTCAATGACTTGAACGGAATTCCAGCCACAGGTAATGCCTATCTGCAACGTGATATCCTTAAAGAGAAATGGAATTTTAAAGGTTTCGTAGTTTCAGACTGGGGCTCTATTGGCGAAATGGTCAATCACGGTTATGCAAAAGATAACAAAGAAGCAGCATTGGCCGCGATTACAGCGGGTAGCGATATGGATATGGAAAGCAATGCCTATCGTTATCATTTGGCACAATTGGTAAAAGAGAAAAAAGTACCAATGGCTTTGATTGATGATGCGGTAAAACGGATATTACGAAAGAAATTCGAGTTGGGATTGTTCGATGATCCCTTCAAATTCAATAATGAAGAACGCGAACAAAAAGCCTTAAACAATCCCGAACATCGAAAAGTGGCTAGAGCAATGGCGGCCAAAAGTATTGTTTTGTTGAAAAACGAAAAAGGAATTTTACCACTTTCAAAATCGACCAAAACCATTGCATTCATTGGTCCTTTGGTGAAAGAATACAAACAAAATATGGGTTTTTGGTCGGTAGAATTACCAGAATTGGATTATACCAAAGAGATTGTTTCGCAGTGGGACGGATTGCAAAATAAAGTAGAGAAGAACACACAACTTTTGTATGCTAAAGGTTGCGACATCGAAGGAGACAATACAGAAGGTTTTGCAGAAGCTATTGCCGTGGCAAATCAAGCAGATGTGGTGATTTTGAGCATTGGCGAACGAAGAGATCAAAGTGGCGAGGCCAAAAGCCGTAGCAATTTGCGTCTGCCAGGAGTACAAGAAGAATTAGTAAAAGCCATTCAAGCCACGGGCAAACCAGTAGTCGTATTGATCAATGCGGGAAGACCACTTATTTTTAATTGGACAGCAGATCAAGTGCCTGCTATTTTGTATACTTGGTGGTTGGGTTCTGAAGCGGGGAATGCTATTGCCGATGTGTTGTTTGGGGATTACAATCCTTCAGGAAAATTGCCAATATCTTTTCCAAGAGAAGAAGGACAAATTCCAATATATTACAATCACTTCAATACTGGAAGACCAGCACCGAACGAAACGGCTACCAATTATGTTTCGGCTTATATCGACTTAAAAAACAGTCCGAAGTTTCCTTTTGGTTACGGATTGAGTTATACCACTTTCAACTACTCCGATTTACAATTGTCTAAAAAAGTAATGAAAAAAAATGAAACCATAACAGTTTCGTTTACCCTTACCAACAGCGGAAAATTCGATGGAGAAGAAGTGGTGCAATTGTATCTAAAAGATCAAGTGGGTAGCGTAGTACGTCCGGTAAAAGAGTTGCGTGATTTTCAAAAAGTGTTTTTAAAAGCGGGAGCTTCGCAAAAGATTACGTTTACGATTGATAAAGAAAAACTAGCCTTTTATAATGCCAAATTGGAATGGGCACCTGAACCCGGTGCATTCGAAGTGCAATTAGGAGCTTCATCCGCAGATATTCGCTTGAAAGACAATTTTGAATTATTATAATAACCTTTTAAATAAATGAAAATGAAAAATCTATTTTTTTTTCTTGTAATGCCTTTTATCCTTTTTGCTCAAACTAAAAAAGATACCGTAAGAGTATATTATTTGGGAGGACAATCTAATATGGAAGGCTTTGGCTATGCGAAAGAGTTGCCAGAAGCTTTACGCAAAAAAAACAACAAGACATTGATATATCAAGGCAATCCAGTTGGCGATAATGACCCAAGTGGTGGTTTGGGTAAGTGGAGCGTTTTGCAGCCTGGTCACGGAACGGGTTTTACGTCGGACGGCAAAAGTAATACACTTTCTGACCGATTTGGGGTTGAACTTTCTTTTGTTCAAAAATTACAAGAGGAATATCCCAATCAAAAGATTGCCATTATAAAATATGCCCGAAACGGTTCAGCAATTGATAGTAGCGGAAATAATTTTTTTGGATCTTGGGAGCCTGATTTTAGAAGAGTAAAAAATCAATACGATTATTTTTTAAAAACAGTGCAAGCCGCTATGGCTGTGAAGGATATCAATGGCGATGGTGTTGAAGACGTGTTGGTGCCTAGCGGAATTCTTTGGATGCAAGGCGAAAGTGATGCCGATAAAACAGAACAAATTGCGAATAACTATTATGACAATTTGAAACGATTAATGTCACTCATTCGAGCCGCTTTTAGAAACAATGACTTACCAATTGTCATCGGAAAAATATCCGATTCTGGAGATAATGAGTTGGGGAAAATTTGGCGTTTTGGCGAATTAGTCCAATACGGACAAGAAAAATTTGCCCTTACGGAACCCAACGTGCGTATTGTACGAAGCACCTCCAAGTATCTTTATTCGGATAAATACCATTATAAAAGCGAGGGATATATAGATTTGGGAAAAGAATTTGCCAAAGCCATTGTAAATCTTAACAAGAAAGATAACAATCACCCAGAAATACAACACAATTAGTCTAATCGAAATAGAGGATCATAATTAAATTTCATTATATTGTAATACAGAAAGTTACGGAGTTTATATTGGCGCTTGTGGCCTTCATTTTAACTAATGCTAAATTTTAACATCAATGCTATGAAGAAGATATTGCTATTATTTGTTTTATTAGTTGGGTTGCTTTCGTTTTCCCAAAATGAAGCCACAACTGAAAAACGAATTCAGTCATTAGTAAAAAAAATGACGCTCCAAGAAAAAGTGAGTTTATTGCACGGTAATTCTAAGTTTTATGTTTCCGATATTAAACGATTGGGCATACCAGAATGGGCTTTGTCTGATGGACCCCACGGCGTGCGTGCCGAAATGAACCGACACAATTGGCAATATGCTGGTTGGAAAGATGATGCGGTTACTTGTTTTCCTCCCGGTACTGCTATGGCCGCCACTTGGAATTTAGATTTGACTGCCCAACGAGGTTATGTTTTGGGAGAAGAAGCCCGATTTAGAAAAAAAGACGTACTCTTAGGACCTGGTATTAATATCATCAGAAGTCCTTTATGTGGAAGAAATTTTGAATATTTAAGTGAAGATCCTTTTCTAATTTCTCAATTGACGGTTAGCTATATTAAAGCTTTGCAAACCAAAGATGTGGCGGCTAGTGTAAAACATTTTGCGGCGAATAATCAAGAAGACAATCGATTTGTGATTGATGTGACGATGAGCGACAGGGCTTTGCACGAAATTTATTTGCCTGGTTTTAAAGCTGCAGTTATGGATGCAAAAGTGTTAACCGTGATGGGCGCTTACAATAAATTTAGAGGTGATTATTGCACGGAGAATATGTTGTTGGGACGAACTATATTGCGCGATTTATACCAATTCAAAGGCGTTTATATGTCGGATTGGGATGCAACTCACAGTACAGTCAATGCGGCTTTGGCTGGATTGGATTTAGAAATGGGAACTAATAAAACCAATTATAACGAATGGTATTTTGCGGATCCTTTGATTAAAGCGGTGCAAGAGGGAAAAGTAAAAGAAAGTGTAGTAGATGAAAAAGTAGCCAATGTGTTGCGAGTGATGATTAAAACGAAAGTTTTAGATCCCAAAACCAGAATCAAAGGCAGTGTGAATACCAAGGAACACCAAGCGCTAGCGTATCAATCGGCAGTGGAATCTATAGTTTTATTAAAGAACGAAAACCAACTGTTGCCTTTGCCAATGAATGCTTTGAAATCGGTGGCGGTTATTGGTGATAATGCAACCAGAAAGCATTGTGGTGGCGGATTGAGTTCCGAGATTAAGCCTTTATACGAAATCACTCCATTGGAAGCGATTACCAATAAGTTCGGAAACCAATTGCAAATTAATTATGCTCAAGGCTACAATAAGCAATCTTCACCAGGAGAAGGGAGCAACAAAGGACAATTGAATTCTGATTTTGTCGATTGGAAATTAATCGATGAAGCAGTGGCTCAAGCCAAAAAATCCGATGTGGCGATTGTTTTTGCAGGATTAAATCACGATTTCGATTCGGAGTCGTTTGATAGAATTCATATGCGTTTGCCTTATGGACAAGAAACTTTAATTCAAGAAGTAACCAAAGCCAATCCGAAAACCATTGTGGTAATCATTGCAGGTTCTCCTTTAGAATTATCAGGAATTCAGACACGAGTACCTTCAATCGTTTGGGCGTGGTACGGCGGAATGGAAGCTGGAAATGCTGTGATGGATGTGTTGAGCGGAAAGCAATATCCTTCTGGAAAATTACCGATTACTTTGCCAGTAAGTTTGCAACAATCACCCGATGTTGCTTTAGGGAATTATCCGGGAAGAAACCTAAAAGTGAAGTATGAAGAAGATATTTTGGTTGGCTACAGATGGTATGACACCAAGAAAATTGAACCACTTTATCCTTTCGGTTTTGGATTGTCGTATACTTCATTTGCAATTTCCAATGGTGCAACAGATAAAAAAACTTTCGATGTAAACGATACAGTTACGCTAAAATGTACCATCAAAAACACAGGAAAATTCGAAGGAGCAGAAGTACTTCAGTTGTATGCTAGCCAACCCGTTTGTTCAGTGCTACGACCTCAAAAAGAGTTGAAAGCTTTTGAAAAAGTAGTGTTGAAAGCGGGCGAACAAAAAGAAGTTTCGCTTAAAGTCAAGATAAAAGATTTGGCTTTTTATGATGAAAAAAATGCCAACTGGAAAGTAGAACCAGGAGAGTTTATCTTTCACTTAGGAACTTCCTCAAAAGAAATTGTAAATTCGGTAAGCGTTCAAGATCGGAAGAGCGTCGTGTAGG
>ERZ650300.1155-NODE-1155-length-15296-cov-13.157864_pt1 | contig 15296 bp, 12 predicted proteins | sample MGYA00376236_ERZ650300 | MGnify/ENA primary metagenome ERZ650300 (study PRJEB26733, sample SAMN07839303) | wastewater metagenome | biome: urban; feature: wastewater treatment plant; material: waste water | place: USA: North Carolina | collected 2016-04-28 ... | reverse complement strand
ATTTTGTATTTCACCATAAATAAAATATATTTTACAATTTTATTCGATTTTTAATTTTGAATTAATCAGTATATTTAATTTTATTTTCTTCAATCTTTAATTTTTTTAATTCATCACTATCATTTATAAAAGCATAAGATACTAATTGATTCTTTTCAAAAATCAATATTTCATCTAAAGATACATTCACTTCATAATCTTTTATACAATATACAGATTTATATTGTCTAATTTGAGCTTCATTATTTTTAAATAGTTCTGAAAATCCTTTATCTATTTTAAATTCATTTCCAACTTTAGTAAAAAAATCATAATCAGAATTTTTGCTACATTCTTTGTAAACATATGGTTTTTTTAAATTTTTTACACCAATGATTAATCTTTTACTCAAATTTATAGTTTTAGAATTTTGAAATTCATTCATAAATTCAGTATTTCCCAATATATTCTCTTTTATATCATATTCATTTGTTACATTTAAAATATATCTATCAGTAATACTATTTAAAACTTCATCAGTAAATTCTGCTAATTTACTATTTTTTTCATAATCTATAATAAACTTATTTTCTACTATAGCATATGCAGTGAAATAATAAATATCATCAATAGATTTAAAATTTTTATTTAAATAGTTTACTCTTTTCGAGTTATATTCTGCATTTTCTCTAATTTCTTTTATTCTTTTAGATATAGTAGCTTCCCTATTTTTTAAAATTTTATTATTAAGTAATTGTCTTTTATTCTCTATTTCTAATAATTTTGCTTTAAACTCTTTTTCTTTTGCTTTAGATTCATCAAATTCTTTTTTTAAAGCTTTTGAATTGTTATTAAACCAATATTTATATCTACCCTCTTTATCATATGTAAAATAAATCCAATAACCAAATAGTATTTCACTCTCTAAACTACAATATCTAAACCCTTTATATTCACCAACACCATCTTCTTTAATATCACCTCTTTTTGCTTTACATAATTGATGTATGGACTTATTTATATGTTGATTATCAGGGTCTGACAAGTATAAACTATATCTTCCTGGTGATTCCTCTTTTGCTTCTAATAAACTCATTAACTCAACAAAACTAACATTTTCATAGTTCTGTGGCAATTTAGGTTCATATTTACCACAACCTGAAAATAATCCAATAACTAAAATTAATATAAGCAAGTTTCTCATTTATTTCTCCCTAAAATAACTTTTTATGATAATAACAAAAATACTACTATTTTAATAGATTTAATTATACTCTTTATATAAATTTGCTTTTTCTTCTAAAGTTTCCATATAAGGTATAAATAAAAGTTTTATATCTTTTACTTGAGATACAATTTCTTTGAATTTTGTAATTCTTCTTTTTGTATCGTTTAAATCAATCAATTCTTTTTGAGAAAAAACCATTTGAGCACCACATCCTGGATAAACATAAATAGATGAACAAATAGACATTTTATCTAAAGAAACATCAATAATTTTTTTTTGATCATTACAAATTTCTAAGGTTTGTTCAGGAGATAAACAATAAGCAATATAATCAACTTTATGAAACTTTGATAGTTCATTTCTAGTTTCTTCATCAAGCTCAGTGTTAATTGCACCTATATCAAATCTAGCTTCTAATATATTATCTTTAGCTTTAATTGCTGTAGAGTCTCTTGAAATATCATCTTCTTCAATATTATTTGAAGCAATTCTTGCAGCTTCACTTTTTCCATATCCCATAATCATCCAAATTTTATTATTAATACGAAATAAATCAGCGTAATATATAGAATCAGCATATTCACTTTTTTTAAATTTCTTTACAAAATCTTGATTCATTAACTATCCTTTAGTTTCAGTTCATCTTCAATCAAATCAGCTTTAATTCTATAATAATAATATTCTTGTCTCTTTAATGATAACTTGTCAATACTTTCTATTAACTCATCTTTAAGTAAAAATTTATTTTCAACTAACAAATTGGAAGTATCATTTATGTCTTTTTTACATGCTTCATTAGTTATAAACATATCCCCTCTCCCAGTACATAACCAATCAATATTTATATTTTCATCTTTACACAATCGTATTAATATATCTGTAATGGTTTTTTGATTTTTGAAGAATTTATTAATTAGTGCAGAAGATAAATAGTCATATTTATTTACTAAATCGATTTGTTTGACTTTTTTAACTCTAAAAGCTTCTTCTATTCTTTCAGATAAACTCATATTTTGTTTATTTACTTCCATTTTATTTATTTATACCTTGACATCAACTAATAAATTATATATAATTCAACAAATCATTAGTAAACCTACATTTATTTACATTTTAACCTTTAAGGATACCAAAAATACGATTAATAAACTTAATCATTTCTATTAATCGTATGTATCTTAATAAATGTGAGTTTATTTAATGAATATAAAAAGTTCTTTGAAAATTTATTGTTGAAGTATTTAAAGATAAGAAATATAGCCAGAGGGGAATTTTTAATCAAAGTCCCAAAAAGGGACTTGGCTAATATGCCTTGCTAACTATTAAAAATAATAGTATAATCACAATGATTAAAAACTGATTCAAAAAAATCACCTCATTTCATGAGGTAGAATTTTTGCTAGAGGTTGCACCCTCTGGCAAAACCTCATAGATAAATTATATCCTAATATATTTCTAAATCTCTTTATTTTAGTCTTTTATATAAGTTTAATGATAATTTTAAATTAAGTAAATTTATTGTTGAAGTATTTAAAAAGATAGAGATAGTATCAGGGGAGTGATTAATTCCCCCTTTTATTAATACTTTAGTAACACTTTGTAGCGAATACTAAAAATATTAAAAGTAATACTATCAGTTTGTGAAGCATATTTTAGCCTTTCATTAGCACTCCCACCCATTGGACTGCAACACTACCCGCAAAAAAAAAGGTAAGGATAAAAATCCCTACCTTCACAGTGCTAAACAGGTTAATCACGCCTGCAAGACTAAAATTGCTTTACGGAGATATTATACCAAACTATAAATTTGATGTCAATACTTTTGTATTAGTTCATAACAACACTACCCACATAAAAAAAGGTAAAGCTGTTAAGCTCTACCTTTTATGACTTCCTAGCTAGTGAGTAGTCATCTCACAAGAGAAATTCTATGCTTTTTCCAAATCGTTGTAATTATATCAATCTATAAAATAGTTGTCAATATTTTGTATTAGACCATAACAATACTTCAACAATAAATTTCACATAGAACTTATCAAATCTTTAGGAGTAAAAATGAATGAAAAAATGCTTACAAAAGAAGAACTAGCAGTAAGGCTAAATATATCTGCTTATGATGTAGATAAATTGAGAAAAAAACAGAATATGCCATCTATAAAAATTGGTAGAAGTTATAGATATAACCTTCAAGATGTAGAAAACTTTATAAAAAAATTAGGAACTAAATAAAAATGAAACTTTTCGATAAATACTCTATAAATGGTATTTTTACAAACTATAGTTTAGAAAGTATGCTTAAAGATTTACATATAGATTTCAAGTTAGTAAATGAAATTATAATTAGAGCTTCTATAAGCTCTTTAACAAAAGAGTTTATAGAAAAACTAAAAAGAACTGATGAATCAGATAATCATATAAATATAATTTTAGAATTCTTCTTACTTGCAGATAGAATGAAACCTATATCTTGCGATAAAAAAACTCTCTCAAAACTTACAGGGCTTACAGAAAGAATGATTGATGAAAAAAGAAGAGCTAGACAAATCCCATTTATACAATTATCTGGTGGTAATGAATCTGGTAGAAAAATAATAGTTTATGATCCAATTGAAGTAAAAAACTATTTATATGATGAAAAAGTAAAAGCTATAAACTAATGAACTTAAAAATTTCTAAACCAAAAACTAGACCTATACAAATTGAACCTTGGTTTTTTAAATATCTAAATGAAGGACAAATAAAAGTTGTAGCTGCTATTTTATCTCATGCTGATATGAAAGATAGAAAATCAAACTCCTTTCCATCAAATAGAACAATTGCTTTTTATTGTGGATTTGGTGATATAAAAGAAAATTCAAAAGCATATGATAAATATAAATCTTTATCTACTGAAGAAGAAAAAATAAAATTTAAAAATAAAAGAATAAAAACTGCAATCATAACTGTCGCAAATATAAAAAAATCTTTAGAAGATATTGGACTTTTAAAAAGAGAATATTCTGGACAAAAAGGAAAACAAGTTGTTTATATGACTTTAGATTTAGAGTGGAAAAAAGAGAAATATATTCAAGAGCATAATGAGTTCTTTAATAATATTGAACCAGTTATAACAGAAGAACAAAATGATGAATTTATAAAAAATGAATTAGCAAAAATTCAAAAGCTTCAGATTGAAGGAAATATCTCTAAAGATGATTTAGCAAATAGACTTTCACAACTTGCTTACTCTATTAAAGAAGAGAAAAATAGCTTTGATATTCCTACAGAAGATATTGAAAAAGTTGCTGATTATATACTTACTACAAGTAAAGTAAAAGATAGAATTGAAAAAGGAAAGATAACAAATAAAGAAGCTTATAAAAAATCAATAGCTCAAGCTATTAGAAGAAATGAATTTAATGGAGCTAAAGATTACTATGATGGTTTAATTGTAGAAGAAAAAAATACTATTTTTAATACTCTTAAACATGGATTTGAATATCAAGAAAATAAAATCCCTTATAAAAATCAATTCCTTGACTTTATGGATATAGAATTAAAAGAGAATATTTTTATTGCTTCATACAAATCTCAATTTGGACAAATTTACAATTTTCCAATCTCATATAAAAAACTTAATTATTATATTTTAACTCCTGCTTCATACTCAAAAATAAATAGAGAGTTTTTGGAAAATTATAATGATTCATTATTGAAGTATTTAGAAAAATATAAAACAGAAAAAATACAGGAGAACACCTCCTAACTAAATTTAATACAAAGGATATATTTGACAGAACAAACAGAAAAAGATTTGCTAGAACAAGCAAAAAAAATTCAAGAGACAGCAAATAAAAAAGCTAGAGAATTAAAAGAGAAAGCTAAAGAGTTAAAACTCAAAAAATTAGCAACTTTAGGTGAACTTACTATCAAGTTCTTACAAGATGAGATTAGTGCAGAAGAGTTAAAAACTTTTGCAATAAATAATAATTTCTTAAAAATATAGGAGTAATAAATGAGCGATACTGATAACAACTTACCAAGTGAAGCACAAAGAGATTTTGCAATGAAAATTGCTGAAAGATTGGAAATAGAGATAGATGAAAATATTTTAATAAATAAAGATGATTTGAGTGAATGGATAAAAGAACACAACAATCTTCCATCACCAAAGCAGATAGATTTAGCTGAACAAATTGCAGAAAAAATAGGAGAAGATTTAAGTGAAGAGTTACTTGAAGATAGTGAAAAATTATCAACTTTTATAGATGAAAATATTCATCTTATAAGTTCAAATAAACCATCAACAAAACAGATTTCTTTTGCAAAAAATATAGCTAAAAAATTAAAAATTGATTTACCAAATGAACTCTTAGAAGATAAAAAACTTTTAAAAGATTGGATTGATGAACATAATAGTTTAACCTCATCAGATAATAAATTAAAAAAGAAAAAAGTGCAATAAATTTGCTTGAAAAAATATGAGTACACAGAGTTTTTTTATCTCAATTTGTATTCATACTTTTTTCAAATTTGTAAAGTAACAAAAACATCAATTCCAAAATAGGCATTATGTTTTAAAAGAGAGAAGATAAAGCGAAGCTTTGACACTCTAAAAAGAGTGCAAGATAAAACGATATGCAATTTTGTAATCTATTTTTATTTTAAGCTTTGCTTTTTAGGTGCTTTTAAATAAGTCAAATTTGTAGTCAAGTGATGATTTTTACATCAAATAAGCATACAAAAAACGATATAAAAGCCTGAATATGGCTAAAAAACAAGAGTTAAAGGGTAATCAAATGGTACAACATACAATTAGAGTCAATAAAGATTTAGATGAACAAATTAGAAAATATGCAGCACTTAAACAACAAAGTATTTCAAATGTTTTAAGAGAATTAATTGTGCAAAGTTTAGATATTACAACTCAAGAAAGTGAAATATTAAAAGAGATAAAAAGTTTAAGAGCAGAGGTTAGAGATAACCATAGTTTTAATAAAAAAGGATTTGATAGATTAGCAAGTTTATTAGTAAAAAATGGAATAAAAATTTTTAGTATTTGGCACTTAGTTTTAATCCAAATATTTTTAAGAAGTAAAGATAAAGGCTTAGATGATTCTCTTTGTGTTCAAAGTAGAGATGAAGCTATGAAAACTGCTACAAGTTTTGGAATAGATGAATATAAAAATTCAAAGAGTGATATCTAATGAACAACTTTTTATCTGATATGCAATCTTTAGTTTTATATAAACATATTACTGATTTATCTAAATCAAAAAAAGATAAAAATAAATCTATAGAAGAGCAAGAGATACAACTTGAAATGATTAAATTAAAAAAAGCTATTTCAAGTTCTCCATCTCCTTCAAATGCTCCTACACTATCTTATAAAGATTACTCTTCATCTATTGCAAAAATTAATTCTCCTGTAATAAATGCAAATGAAAATATAAAAGATACTCTAGCAAAAGATAGTGGACTACAATCTTTAGTAAGTAAAGCTTCATCACAATCAACTATAGGAAATGCTTCATCACAAATACAAAGTGCTGGAAGCTCATCTTTACAAAATTATGGTGCAACATTTTCATCTTCAAATGTAAATCCTATTCCAACTATAAAACAATTTGGTTTAGTAAAAATGACTGGAACAGAAGGTAAAAACGAAAATGGATACACAATAGGTAAAGGAGCAAAAGAAAGAGCTAGTGCTTCACTAGATTATATAACTAGAGATGAAAATGACAAACCTATATCTGATATAAAAGATAAAGATGGAAATGTAGTATCTAAAGTAGATGCAAAAGAACAAATCAAAAATATATCTGCTGAAAGAAGATTGGTTTTAAGTCCAAATCCTAGACTAAATTTAACTCAAGAACAATTAGACAAAGTTGTTAGAGATACTATGAGTAGTTACTCTAAGAGCTTTGGAAAAGAGTTTAATTATTTCTATGCAATACATAACAATACAAAAACACCTCATGCACATATTCTTATGACTTCAACACATCCTGATGGAGATGGAATAAGAATGTATAAAGATGAACTTTTTGAACTTAAAATGAATTTTGAAGATAACCTAAAAGAGTTAGTAAAAGATTATGGAATAAATATAAAAGATGAAACAGCAATCCCAGCTGGAATTCAAATTGGAAACTTTATTGGAGTAATTCCAGAAGCAAATATATTTTCTCAAAATAAATTATTGGCTCATAAAATATCTAAAAAATTTGATTTGGATTTTAATTCAAAAGATATAGGAAAAGATCCAGAAAAATTGAAAGAGTGGTTTGTAAAAAATGACAAATCATATAAAGAATATTTTATGAGTGCAACAAATAAAGATGCTTTTTTATTTCAAGATTATATAAAAGTTGCTGAAAGTTTATCTTCTAAGTATGATTTAGGTTTAACTAGAGCTATTACATCAGATATAAAAGAATTTAAAAACTGGCTAGAAGAGAAACAAGAGATATTTTTAGCTAATAAAGTTGCTGAAGATAAAAATCTAATTTTACAAAAAGATGATGTTAGTAGTAAAAATAAAATTTATAAGTGGTTTAAAGAGAATGAAACTGATGTAAGAGATTGGAATGAAAAACATAAATATTTTCCAAGTAAACAGATGAGTTCATTAGCAAAAAAATATTCTGATATGGTAGATATAAAACCTGAAAATATTTTAGAGAGTAGAAAAGAAGCTAGAGAGTTTGTAAAAAACTATACAAGAAATCCTTTATTATATGCAGGAGATAGTAGAAAATCTTTATATGAAGTTTTAGAAGTAAAAAAAGAGCAATATAAAAGTGAATATTCTAATAAAGAAATCAGCAAAAAAAGTTTTGATACAGAACTAGAAAGATTAAGCACTTTACAAAAAAGATTAGCTCAATCTCAAGAGATAACAGAGGGTAGTTTAAAAAAATATAATTTAGATACAACACTATATTCAACTGATTCAAAAACTATACAAATAGATGGAATAAAATTTTTTCTAAGTGAAAATACTAAACAAATTCTAAGTGAAAAAATAAACTCTCATGTTGAAAATCTTACAAAAGGTAAAACCGATGAATATAGTAAAAACTATATCAAAAAAGCTGCTGCACTTAATTATATAATTTCTAAATCAGATAATATAAGTATATCAGCTCTTGAAAATATTGGACTAAATAAAGAGAAAGATTTACAAGATTTTAAAATAGAGAAAGTCGATGCTGAACTAAAAATTATAAATTTCCAATATACTGATTTAAACAAAGATTTACAAGATATAAAAACTGCTGAAGATATAAATAAAAATAGACCATTAGCTCATCAAGTATCTGAATTAACAAAAATACAAAAAGATTTTAAACTAAATACAGAAAATCTATCTTATAAAGAATCAAATAACTTTATAAATGAAAATAAAAACTTTAACTCTTATGATAAAAAAGAGCTAACTGAAATTATAAAAAATATAAAAACTCATAATATAGAATCAAAAGGTAGTGATATATTTTTAAATAAATATATAGATACTATCAATAAAAATTTAGATAATTTGTATAAGAAAATAGAATTTGGTAAAAATACCTTATCTTTAAATGAAGTTAAATCAACTGGTATAGATACTAAAAATATTGAAACATATCAAGGAACTATAAAAACAAATATTATCTCAAATAGTGAAGAAAATTTAACAAAATTAGATTATTTAGTAAAAGAGTACTCAAATAAAAAAGAGTATGAAGATTTTATAAATCAAGCTAAAAATGGTGATATATCAAAGCTAAATCTAAATAATTCTCTTGCAAAAGCTACATCAAATAACAATAATATCAAAGTATTACCTATAAATTTAAAGAAAAATTTACTAGAAAGTGTAAAATTTGAGTCTAAAGAGGTAACTCAAGAGCTAGTAAAAATTGATAGTTTAAAAAATATTAAAATAAATGAAACAGTATCAAATGCTATTTTTAACTCTCCTAAATATTTTGAAAATATTGCTAAAAGATTACAAAATGACCATGGTATTGAAATTAAAACAGCTAAAGATTTATCTGATAATTTTGACAAAATTGGTAAACCTGCAGAATTAAGAACCCTATTATCAAAAACAATTCAGTATAAGATTAATGAGTTTAGAGAACTAAACAATCTAAAAAATGAAGAGAGTTTTAATAAATATCTTGAAAAGATAGATATAGATAAAAAATCAAAAAATCCATTAGATACAAATCAAAAAGAGTTAAATGGACTAAATAGCTTTTTAGCAAAAAACAGTGGCAATTTCCCAATATATACAAGTGATTTACAAAAAATTGGTGCAAATACTATTGATTTTACAGATAAAGAGAATATAAATATAAAAGTTGAAGTAGTTCCAGTTACTACTGAAAATAAATCTCAAATACTAAGTACTTTTGATTCTATGATATTTAATTCAGAAAAGAAAATTGAAAATACTAAAATAAATGAACAAGATAAAGCCATAATTGATAGTTTAAATGAACAAGAAAAGAGAAAATCAGGCTTTAAAGATGAAGCAAATAAATATATAAAAACTGCAATAAACCCTAAAGAGACAATAAACTATGTTTCAGCAATCATAGATAATAAAACTTTAAATGGTATGTCTTATATGATTGGTCAAGGTAAAATAGAAGATATCCCAAAAAACTTTTTAGAAGCCAGAAACATTGATACATCAAACTTTGAGATAGTACAAAAAGATAAAGAAGTAGAAACTGTTGAAATAGGTTCTAAAAATAATCTTGAACAGTTCAAAGAATTTTTAATAAACAATAATTTAGAAAATATTTTAAATGAACCAACTCAAGCACCTATAATAGAAAATATAGACTATAAAACAGAAACCGAAGCTTTTATCTCTCAAAATCAAGAGATAAATAGTTCAAATCAAAATGAATTCTATACTCTTTTATCTTTAGCAATTCATGATAAAAATATTCAAGTAATGGATTCTTTATATAAATTAGATAATGAATATAAAAATGATGAAAATCTACTAGAGTTAAAATTTACATCTTATGCAGAAGCTCTAAATATTTCAAAAGATGATGTATATTCAAAAATGCTTGAGAAATATTTTAGTCTTGATAGTGATGAAATTAAAAGTATAGATAACTTAGAAAAAACATTTGATACTTACCTTAGGCTATCTAGTATTGAAAAAGAAAACTTAACTCCAGAAGATATAAAAAATCAACTTTATATAGAAACTTTAGCAGAACTTACTGTTCAAGAGTATGAACAATATATATGGAAACACCTTGAATTGGATAGTGAGAATGTAAGCGAAGATAATATGAAAGCATATCTTGAAGCAACACAAAATCTCTATGAAGAATCTACAAAACTTAATGAACTTATATCTGAAAGTTTAGAAGTTAAACAACTCCAAAATCAAATAGAAAATTTTCTTGAAAATGGTAATTTGAAACAAGCCCAGGAATTAATACAAGATGAGAGATTAGAACACACTACAAGAAACTTTTTTGAATACATTTACGAAAGTATGTTGAGTGATGACAAGATACTTGATGAAGTATATGAAAAAATAGTTACCAATTTAGATTTGGAAGAAAAAACTTATGAAGCATTTAAAGGAGATACATTTTTAGAAGAGATGAAAAAGATAGATATAGAGGAAAGACTCATTGATGAGATATTTAATGAGATGAAACAAGAAGAGTTAGAAGAATATGAAAAAACATTAGGAGGAGAATAAAATGGCAGGAAATACACTAATATCGCCAACGATAGTAAGAAAAATAAAGTTAATACTAAATTATGGATTACTTATATCTATAGGGTATATATTATTAACTTTAAATATTGATACAAGATTAATCCATTTTGAAATAAGAGACCCACAAATAGCAATGGAGATTTATAATACATATTTTTATAAAAATCATATAGGAAAATATCTATATAAAGCTTATGTTTATTTACTTAGTGATTTTTCTATAAATAGAATTTTACAAGGCTTAATTTTAGGGTTTGGAATATCTTTTTTTGTAGTTAAAAAATTAACTATTAAAGAGGGTAAAAAAGTATTAAGAGGGGCAAAAATCGTTGAGCAAAATGAGTTAAAAAATGAAATTATACGACAATCTAAAAATAATAGAATATTTATAGCTAAAAAAAATATACCTTTGCCATATTTTGAAGAGAATAGAAGTATTTTATTTATTGGTAAAGCTGGAGCTGGTAAAACTCAAGCATTTTTCAATCTACTATTACAAATATTTAAGTTTAATGAAACAATGATTATATATGATAGAAAACCAGATTTTTGGAATAGATTTTATGATGAAACAAAAGATTATTTATTTTATCCAAAAGATGAAAGAAGCTTAAGCTGGAATATTTTTGATGATATAAAAGATGAAGATGATATAGATTTTGCTATAAAAAGTATTATTCCTGTAAATACGGAAGTAAAAGATCCATTTTGGGATAATGCTAGTAGAGATATATTAAAAGCTATATTCCTAAAGATACTTACATTTGAAAAACCATCAAATAAAAAACTTATAGATTTTCTTCGTGTAAACTCAACAGCAGATGAACTATTTGAAGAGTTATATGAAATATCAATCAATAATGGAATAAATTTAGAATACTACTTAAAATCAAAAAATACAACAGCAAGTATTATGAGTACATTATCAGCACATACAAATAAACTGCTTAGAAAAGAGTTTTACTATGAAAATGGAACTTTTAATGTAATTGATTTTATAGCAAATATTGATACAAAAAATAGAGGAAGAAAGCTTTTCTTGGTTCAAACTGCAAATGAAAGTGGAGTTTATGAAGTATATTTTAGATTAATGATAGATTTACTAATTCGCGAAATAAAAGGATTATTAAATAACTCTCAAAGAAGAATCTGGATTGGCTTAGATGAGTTTCAATCTTTAGGAAAATTAAAAGAGATAGAAGAAGGACTAGCTGAAGGTAGATCAAAAGGCTTAGCTATTTTACTTGGAACGCAATCTTTAGCAAAGGTTGAAGAGATATATGGAAAATTACTTATGAGAAGTTTATTCCAACTTTTATCTACAAAAATAGTTCTTCAATATGATGAACCAGAAGGTGCTAAATTTTTATCAGACTTTTTTGGAGAACAAGAAGTGATAGAAGTAAATGAAAACAGAATGGTTACAAGTCAAGGAAGTAGAGATATATCTCAAATGCAACAAAAAGAGACAACTAAAAAGATATTTTTAGGTGGAGAGTTTGCTACTTTAAAGCCTTTAGAAGCCTATATAAGAATATCAAATTTTAATATCTCAAAAATAGAGTTTAAATACTTAGAAATTCCAGACGTAAATATTGTAAAAAAAGCAAAAACTATAGCATTTGAGAATATTTATGAGACTGTTGAAGAACCACTTGAAGAGTTAGAAATAGAAGATAAAAAAGCAAAAGAAGAGAATAAACCACTAATGAAAATTGATAATAACGAAAATCAATCAGATGTAGTAGCTGATACATTAAATGAACTTGCAATTTTACAACTTACAAAAGGAGATGACTATGAACGATAATAAACCAAACTTTAGTATAGATATTGTCTTAAAAGATGATGATATAGAAGTTACTTCAACTTCTGATAAAAATTTTATCATGAATCAAAAGGAGAAAACACTACTTTTAATTGCACTATTTCAATTAAAAGAAAAAATAATAAATAATGAGTTAGATATAGAGGTTTTATCATGCTGAAACTAATTTTTACTCTATTTTTTATCTCTATTCCTGCATTTGCAATAGATTCTATATATACTTGGGGATATGGAGAAGATATAAGAAATATTTTAATATCTATAAAATTTTTTACTGCAAATGCAACATATTTAATTAATACAGCTATTGCAATTGGACTTTTACTAGTTATGTATAAAGAAACTCAAGAAAATAATACAGATAGGATAATGAAAGTTGCATTTTTAGCTCTAATTGTTTCTCAACTATTTTTCCACTCTACAAAAGATTATATGGTAGAAGATGAAGTAACAAATCAAGCCTTTGCAGTTACAAACGTACCAGTTGGAATAGGAGAACTATTTAGTTTATTTACATCAGTTGAAAGAGTATTAATAAAAGCTTTTGAATCTAGCTATTCAACTCCAAATAGTTTAAATTTTTCACAAGTTGGATTAGGTTTTTCAATGGCTGCACATTTATCAACAAATTCTGCTTCATTTATCGATGGAAATGCTCATGAAACATTTATGGAATATACAACTAATTGTATTGCAAGTGGAATGATTGATGGGCAAATAAATAAAAATATCATTATGAGTGAAGATATAGTTGGAAGTATGAGAGTTCAAGGATTTGAAACTATTGTTTATAATAGTGATGGAACAGTTACTCAAGTAAGTTGTCAAAATGCCTATGATAACCATATTGTAAAATATTTTCAAACTGAATCTAACTCATATATACAAAATAGAATAGCTTCTCAAATGGGGATAGAAGGAATAAAAGTTGAAGGTGCATTACAAGATACATCAGGATTATTTTTTGGAATATCTAAAAGTGGAAAAGATTATGTAATGCAACAAATGGGAAAGAATATGCTTAAAAAAGGTTTGGAAGTTATGGCAATGACTACAGGTGGAGATACTCAAGCACTTGCTTATAGCTCAGCTCTAAGTAGTTCAACAATGGAAAATCAATGGCAACAAGCAGGAATAATGACACAAAGTACATTACCTATGACAAAAGCATATTTAACATCTATCATATTAGCTCTTACTCCTTTATTAGCTCTTTTATCTATTATGTTTGGAGATTGGAAGTATATTAAGATGATTGTTACATTATTAACAACATTAATGCTATTTTCGCCAATTGCAAGTGTGATAAATTATTTAATGTATTTAAAATTAGAAGAAATGATTCCTATAATGTCTAAAGGTTTATGGATGCCTATGTTAGCAATGAGAGACATAAATTCTCAAGTATTTAGCTATCTTAATTACTTAAGTTATGCAGCAATGTTTATTCCTATTCTTGCTTATTCTTTAGTAAAAGCTAGTGAGCAAGGATTTGTTAATTTTATGAGTTCTATGGGTGGAGCTTCTAGTAATGCTGGAAATACAGGAGCTTCTCAAAAGGTAACTGGAGCAAATATTGGAAATACAAGTGTAGGAAAGGGTTCACACACAGGAATAAATGGAACAACAACAGATATGGGTGGTGGAGCTGAAGATAGAAATAGTAATAACTATAGCTCTGAAGGAACATATAAAGACCAAACCACACAAAGTTCAAATGGTAGTAAAAATTCTAATTTATCTAATAGTGTAGCTGATATGACTATGAAAGATAATGAATTATCAAGTGTTACTTACAAAAATATAAGTTCTGAAATAACTCAAGCTCATCAAGATTCATATAATCAAGCAAAAGCTACAGAAAAAAGCAGCTTAGAATCTATGTCTAATACTTTGAGTTCAGGAATATCTACTTCTCTTTCAAAAGGACAAATATATACAAATAGTGATGACTTTTCTAAAAATACTGGAGTTAATAATGCAGATAGTAGATCTATTGTCCAAGCACAAAATGAAGCTATTGTTAATAACTTAAATAAAAAATTATCTGAAGCTCAAACAAATTCAACAACATCAGATACGGGATTTAGATTATCTGGAAATGCTGGATGGGATGCTAAAGATACATTTGTTGGAAAAATAACTGGAGTTAGTGCTGGAGTTAATGGAAGTGCTACAATATCTGGAACTTCAACAGATGGAAAAAGTTTTAGTGTTGATATGTCAAAAGATGAAATGGAAAGCCTTCAAAAATCAGTTTCAGATAGTTTATCTAAAACTTTTTCTCAAGATTCTGGATTAGCTTTAAGAGCAAGTCAAAGTCTAGCAAACAATGAAGTATTTAATAGCTCATCTTTAAAATCAAATATGGATGCATATACAAAATCTCATAGTATTGCTGAAAAATATAGCGAAAATTTTAGTAAATCAGATAGTAATAGTATTTCGTTTGGACAGAAAGTAATGCCTGAAGTAACAAAACAATTTATACAAAGTGATGAAAGATTAAAAGCTATGTATGA
>ERZ650300.1154-NODE-1154-length-15313-cov-32.186263_pt1 | contig 15313 bp, 10 predicted proteins | sample MGYA00376236_ERZ650300 | MGnify/ENA primary metagenome ERZ650300 (study PRJEB26733, sample SAMN07839303) | wastewater metagenome | biome: urban; feature: wastewater treatment plant; material: waste water | place: USA: North Carolina | collected 2016-04-28 ... | reverse complement strand
TCTAAACCAGACGACCACATAATGACGCCATCATGGCTCAAGCCCACCAAGAAAATAAAGGCAACTGCATACAGCGGAATCAGGCCAATCCATTTGGGTAATAGCCATGACCAACTGGCTTTACGGTAGAGCAACCATTCATTCAATACCGTATATAAAAGCACGATGATCAGCAGCGCCATCGTCACCTGACTTTTACTGTCGATTTCATCCAAAAGTAAAATAAACAACATGCTGGTTGCTGAAAGCAGTTGTAAGCAAAAAAAGGCAATGGTGGCAAAAGACAACTGTTGTCTAAAGCGCTCTACACTGTTGGCAACGGCAACCACAGCAAAATAACTCAGACACAGCGCCCAATAGACTTCCGTTGGAAAACGATTGAGCTCCACCACATAGTACAGACTTGAGAGCCCTGCCACGGCCAATAAGCCCATCGCCAAATAACGACTCAGAGCGGAATTTCGATATAAGGCATACATAAAGATCAGTGCACCCTCAACACACCACCCCACCACACCCCACTGATCAGGCAGCAAAATAGGGGGAATCAGCGCCAAGAAGACCAAAGTCAGACTGAGATAACTTTGCGCAATCAGCTCAACGCTATGGGCTCTTTTTAGCAGTTGATAAAGCATGGCATAGAGCGCTGCAAAGCCCAGACTAAAGCCTGCCTGCCAAGTCGTTTCTTCAAAATACATCACATACAAAAAAGCAAAAGCAACAATGGGTGCAGCAAAAATCAAAGCCACATCCAAGATCGGTTTTAACTTAAACTGAGTTAAATCCTCACGCGCCAACAGTTGACTATAACGAAAACTCAACCAAATAAAGACCGCACTATGTGCCAAAACCAACACGGCCAGCATGTCTCGCTCAGACGCTTTACCCTGATAAAAGGCATAAGCTCCGCCTACGACCACCGTCATTAAAAAAGCAATTTGGTTGAGGACTTTCCACGGCCTGAACGTGCTTAAAACAGCAACCGCAATATTAATGACCAAATAATAAGCCACTAGCTCTATCGCAGTGGCATTCCGTACTGGCAAAGTAAAGGGTGCCAAATAAGCAATGATCATCGCCATCAACGCCAGCTCAATCGACTGCTGTTTTAAACTGAGCCAAAGTGTAACTGCCATCACCACCACAAAGCACAGACTTGCAATCGCTAAACTTGCAATCACGCCGTTGTAGTAAGCAAAAAATAAGGTCAAAAATAAGCCTGACAGTCCAAGTGCTTCTAAAGCCAAAGCAAAACTGCGGTTCTTTTGTAGGAGCGCACAACCAAAGACCACAACACCTACACTTACCGCAGCAACGAGGCTCAGCTTAACCGCGAGACTCAACTGCCAATGTTCGGTGGCAAAGCGTAATAACAAAATAAGCCCAATCAGCAGTACCACAATCGCAACTTTTAAGACAGGATTACCCTGCCAAAGCCAGCGTTTCACTTGCTCACTGAGACTTAAATCATCTGTGTTGTTTAGAGTAGTGGGTAAAGAGGGAGAATTTTCAGATTCTGTGAATCGGTCAGATATCACCTGATATGGCTGTGCTTGCACGGATAACAATAGATATTCTAGACGACGCAACCATCGAAAGAAAAAGAACAACCAGCCACTGATCCCCAATCCAATGAGTCCGCCCCATTGTCCCACCATACCGATCAAAATGACGAAAGCAGCAAGGTAAAGCGGCACTTTTGACGTTGGCTGAAAAGCAATGCCCCGTTGTTCCGCCAAGGTCATACTAGGGTTTTCAATGCTATCAACATAGTGCATAACACTCATGATCAAAGCAATTCCACACAATGCACTCAACAGCGGTACAGCCAGAAACCATGCTGCAATAGCAACAATCGTGAGCCCCATTAACCACATCATGCGAATTTCACGCTGTCCAGTTTGCATCCGTTCTCAATCTCTTTTTCTCATCTTCAAATAATACATCAGCTTGTAGTACATCTTTAAGCGCATAACCGTAACCATCTATGCCAATCGGTACATCAATACACTTTGTTCTGCGTCAAAATCACGTACAATAAACGGGTTATTTGGATAAGGAATCTTGCAATGCCACCATTTGTCTTGGTCGATGGCTCATACTTTTTATTTCGTGCTTTTCATGCTTTGCCACCGCTCACCACGTCAACTGGCTTACATACCAATGCAATTCGTGGGGCAATTTCTGCCATCCAAAAACTGATGCGTCGTACCCAGCCAACACATATGGCAGTCATTTTTGATACGCCAGAACCAACTTTTCGTCATGTGCTATCGCCCATTTATAAAGGTGACCGCCCAAGTATGCCTGAGGAGTTATCAGAGCAAATTCCATATTTGCATGCCTTAATTCGTGCTTTGGGTATCCCCTTATACATGCTCCCAGGTGCAGAAGCAGATGACATCATCGGGACTTTAGCCAAACGTGCGGAAGCCGCGGGACAGCAAGTGCTGATTTCCACAGGTGATAAAGACATGGCTCAACTGGTGACCGATAAAGTCACCTTAGAAGACAGCTTTAAAGACAAGCCGATGGATGTGAATGGCGTGTTTGAAAAGTTTGGGGTGTGGCCAAACCAAATTATTGACTATCTGACCTTAATGGGCGATGCCTCTGACGGCATTATGGGCGTTCCGGGTGTCGGGGCTAAAACCGCAGCAAAACTGTTAACAGAATATGGCTCGATTGGTGGCATCTTAGAAAATGTCGATAAAATTAAAGGCAAAGTCGGTCAAAACATCAAAGAACATGCCGATGGAATTGCTCTAGATCACCAACTGGCAAGTATTGTCTGTGACTTAGAGACAGGACTGACCTTCGACGATCTTAAACTCCAAGACCCAAATACCGAAGCCTTGCGTTCACTGTATACCGAGCTTGAATTCCGTCAGCAGTTGCAATCGCTCGATCATCCAAACAATCCCAATAGTGCAACCTATAAACAAGCAACACAAGAAATTGTAAAATCAGCACAATCTGAAACCGTTATCAATACAGAAGATCAGGCCGTTCAAAGCAGTGTCGATGACCAACTGGGTCAAGCGAACTACCATACTGTGCTCAGTGCAGAACAGTGGACTCAATTATTCAAACGTTTAAGTACAGAAAAACGTTTTGCCTTTGATACTGAAACCACCAGTTTAGACTATCGCGTAGCGCAAATTGTTGGTTTTTCGGTCGCGTTTGATGCGCAAGATGCGTATTACGTTCCACTTGCGCATGATTATGAAAATGCACCTGCGCAGTTAGATCGTGAACAGATCTTGGCGCAAATTAAACCTATTTTAGAAGATGAGTCGGTTCAGAAAATCGGTCATCATTTGAAATATGATGCACATGTCTTAGAAAATCATGGCATTGAGCTAAAAGGCTGGTATTTCGATACCATGTTGGCCTCTTATGTACTCAATGCTGTGGCGACTCGTCACGGGATGGATGATGTTTCACGTCTCTACCTCAGCCACTTAACCACGACCTTTGAACAGGTGGCAGGTAAAGGCGCAAAACAAAAAACCTTTAACCAAATTGAGATCGAAACCGCTGCTCACTATGCAGCTGAAGATGCCCATGTGACCTATCGCCTGTTTGAAGTGCTCGATGCCAAACTACAAAAGCATCCCGAACTGGTCAATATTTTGCACAATGTCGAAATGCCAGTTGCCCGTGTCCTGACCATCATGGAAGAAAATGGCATTGAATTGGATCTAGGCTTCCTTGACCAACTTGGTGTTGAGTTTGCCAATACCATGGCCAACCTTGAAAGCCAAATTACCGAACTGGCAGGACAAAGTTTCAATGTCAGCTCGCCGAAGCAAGTCGGTGAGATTTTGTTTGATAAACTCGGACTTAAGGGCGGCAAAAAAACCGCAACGGGTCAGTACAGTACCTCTGAAAGTGTTTTAGAAAAGATTGACCACCCGATTACCGAGCTCATTTTAGACTATCGCGGTTTATCCAAACTAAAAAGCACCTATACCGATGGCTTATTAAAACAAGCCAACAGTGATACCCATCGTGTGCATACCAGTTACCACCAAGCACTGACCGCAACTGGTCGTCTGTCTTCGACCGACCCCAACTTACAGAACATTCCTGTGCGTGAGGAAATTGGACGTCAAATTCGTAAAGCCTTTATTGCACCACAAGGTCGCGTGCTCTTGGCAGCCGATTATTCACAAATTGAACTGCGTTTAATGGCGCATTTCTCCCAAGATGAAGCCTTGGTCGATGCTTTTAATCATGGGCAAGATGTACACCGTCGTACAGCGGCTGAGGTCTTAGGTGTTGCACTTGAAGATGTCACGTCAGACCAACGTCGTCAGGCCAAAGCCGTCAACTTCGGTCTACTCTACGGCATGTCTGAGTTTGGCTTAACCCGTCAACTCGGTTTTAGCCGCGAAGAATCGCGTGGCTATATTGCGAAATACTTCCAACGTTATCCGGGCGTGCTCGACTATATGGAACGTACCCGTCAAATTGCACGTGAACAAGGTTTTGTCGAAACCATTTTGGGTCGTCGCTTGTATACGCCTGATATTATGGCAAGCAATAAAATGATCAAACAAGCGGCTGAACGTGCCGCAATTAATGCACCGCTGCAAGGTTCTGCTGCGGACATTATTAAAATGGCGATGATTGCAGTTGATCAAATGCTGCCTAAAGATCAAGCCAAAATGCTACTACAAGTACACGATGAATTGGTTTTTGAAGTTGATGAAAATATTGCAGATGAACTGGCTTCGAAACTGGCAGACGTGATGCAATCTGTTTTGCAAATTTCTGTGCCATTGTTGGTTGAAGTCGGCAAAGGTCGAAACTGGGATGAAGCCCACTAAAGCATTTACGCCTTCCTCCTCCTAAGAGGAAGGCTGGGAATAAAGGCCATTTGCCTCCTAGAAGAAATATCAACGTCTTCACCTAAAAATTTCAACCACAAAAAAAGGACTCGATTGCGAGTCCTTTTTTTTATTCGCTACAACCTTATAAACCAGTGAGCAGAACAATCGCCACTTCATTCATAATCATTTCAGCTATATACAGCGCCAAGAACGCTACGATTGGAGAAAGATCAATCATCCCCATATTGGGCAATAAACGGCGAAACGGTGCCAATAATGGTTCAGCCAGCTCTTGAATCACTTCGATATAAGGCGAACGTGACTGCGTAAACATCACCACCCAACTTAAAATAATCGTTGCAAAAATCAGGTAACGACAGAAACGAATCAAGTCCTGAATCATGGTCACAAAAGTTAAAATGACCAAATGCACAGGACTATTCGGCATCGCTCCAGAGAGATACATGACGCCAAAAATTTTCAGTAAGTACAATAAAACCAAAAGCACTAAAGCCGCTAAGTTAACGCGGCCTTTCGCTACATTTGGAAAAATACGACCAAACATATCCACAATTTTTGTGGCTTTTACGGTCGACATCACCACTGGGTTATAAAAGTTAACCGCTGCCAACTGCATGAGAAAGCGGAAGAACACCAGTAAAATTGCAACGTTAATAATGATGCCAAAAATTAGCGCAGAGTTTGCACCCATACTTGAACTTTCCTAAATAAAACGATTATTTGCTACTTTCACTCAGCTCTTGAGCAAGTTCCTGACTGCGCTTTTGAGCAGCAGCCAATGCAGCTTGGATATTTTGTGAAATTTGTGCACGATCAAACACTTCAAGTGCCGCTTGGGTTGTACCATTCGGTGAAGTGACATTTTTACGCAATTCAGCTGGTGTATTTGAGCTCGTGATTGCCATTTGTGCCGCACCCAATGCAGTTTGCAACGTCAATGCCGTTGCTACTTTTTCATCTAGACCGAGGTTTTTACCTGCACGGATCATGCTTTCCATCATATAGAAAAAATACGCAGGACCTGAACCAGACACCGCAGTCACAGCATCAATTTGCGCTTCCTCGCCTACCCATAAAGTCAAACCTGTCGCAGCAAGTACTTGGCTCGCCAAATCACGGTCTTCTTTATCTACAGCCTCAGTGGCATATAAACCATGCGCACCTGTTTGTACTAAAGCAGGCGTATTTGGCATCACACGAACAATACGATTACTGCCAGCTAATGCAGCAATCGTTGCAATTTCAGCACCCGCAACAATCGAAATAATCAACTTACCGTCAAATAAACCGTTTAATGGTTTTAAAACATTGGCTAAAACTTGAGGTTTAACCGCTAAGACCACGACATCGGCTTCACGAATAGCAGATGCGTTGTCCTCAGTCACCACCAAGTCTTTTTCAGCCAATAAATGACGAACTTGTTCAACAGGATCAGAAACCGTAATGCGAGTTGAAGGTAAACCACGTGAAATCAAGCCACCAATGAGGGCTTGAGCCATGTTACCACCGCCGATAAAACAAATATTACGATTCAACACTGCGCTCATGATTATTTCTCTATCCTGAATTTTTTAACTAAGCGATTAAATTTGGTTGCCATCCACCCGCTTCACAATAAGCCGACTCGACCAACCAAAATCCTTTAGGCGTAAAAACACCAAGCATAACATTATCTATGCTTAATATTTGTATTGTATGACGTTGCCACGGAAAAATTTGTGCGCTCTGAATGGCTTTTTTCAACGGCCATGCCCCAACACGTCCATACAAATGCAATTTTTCTCCACCTAAACGTGGTTTTATCTGTAAAGGCTGCTCTAATAATGCAGAAGACAGCCCATATTTTTGTGTTTCTATGCGAAATTTTCCTGAAGCCAATGCATAAGCTTGATCTAAACTAAACCGTTGCTCAATTGACTCAATCGTCTGAAATTGTTCCGCCAAATACTCGGCTTTACTGACACGAAAGAGCTGTTGTTGATAGCGTACATAATAAAATTGGTTCCAATGCAATGCGGCTTGGGCATCCACTTTGGATTCAATCACTTCATCAAACAAGCGTTGCACCATATCAAAAGCAGGACGATATAAATCCTCACCTTTCATCCAAGCAGAGAGCAACTGTCGCTGTCTCGGTGCAGATAACTGACGAAATGGGGTTAAATTTAAAACCGCAGCATTCCCGCAACTGGCCCAATCTTGTGTCAACACATCAGCCAAAATCGTTTCGGCATCTTGCATCAAATAACTGGTGCGTGCCAAAGCTTGCTGCATTTTCGGAAAGCGTTTTTCTAAGATTGGCCACAATTCAGCTCGGCACCATGCCCGATCATAACTGGTATCAAAATTGGTTTGGTCTTGAATATTTCTTAGCTGCATCTCAGCGGCCCACAGCTCAATTTGCTGTCTGGACAAAGCCAATAGAGGGCGCCAAATTGTAAATTTCTCTCGTATATCGATGCTTTGCATGGCAGCAAGTCCATGAATCCCCGCACCAGAGAGTAATCGGAGTAAAACGGTTTCGGCTTGATCTTGTTGATGATGGGCGAGAACTAAAATTTCATTGGCAAGAAGATGCTTCTGAAAGGCCGCATAACGTGCACTACGCGCTTGGCTTTCTACATTGCCTGTATCAACATCCACCGCTTGAATCACACATGGGACATCCAAGACATAGCATTGTTCTTGAACAAAGCTACCCCACTGCGGACTAACATCCTGCAATTGATGATCAATATAGATGGCGCGAATGCGCTTGGGAAATAAATGAGACATCAAATGGAGTAGCAGCATGGAATCCATGCCACCACTACATCCGATTAAAAAATGAGGCTGTTCAGGCGTATCCTGAAACTCAGTTAAGACACTAGCCCTAAATTGTCGCTGCCAAACTTCATTAAACGTTGGTAACGTGCTTCGCATCGTTCATTCGCATCCATTGGTTGCAACTCAGCCAATGCATCTTTTAAAACGGTTTTTAAAGCATGCATGACTTGTTCTGGGTTGAGATGAGCGCCTTCACCTTCATCGACCACATATTCAACAATACCAATTTTCTGTAGTTTTTCCGCAGTCAAGGCCAAAGCTTCGCTGGCTTGCTCTGCTTTTTCAGCTGTTTTCCATAAAATAGACGCACAGCCTTCAGGTGAAATGACTGAATAAATACTATGGGATAACATCACCACACGGTCAGCCACACCAATACCCAGTGCACCACCTGAACCGCCTTCACCGAGTACGGTTGCAATGACAGGCACTTTCAAGCTTGAAAGTTGTGCCAAAGATGTTGCAATTGCTTCAGCCTGACCACGTTCTTCTGCACCCACACCTGGATATGCACCCATGGTGTCAATAAAGGTAAAGACGGGTAGATTAAAACGTTCAGCCATATCGAGTAAACGTTGTGATTTACGGTAACCTTCTGGGTTACTCATACCAAAGTTATGTTGTAACTTTTCACGCGTACTACGACCACGGTGTTGACCCACAATCATGACTGGCTGACCATCAAAGCGAGCTAATCCACCGATCATTGCACCATCATCACCAAATAAGCGATCACCATGCAAAGCATCAAATTCGGTAAAAATTTCACTCACATAATCTAAAAATTGCGGACGCTCAGGATGACGTGCAATTTGAACCGTCGTCCATGCTTTGGATTGCGCAGCTTTATTCTTCATAGCTCAACCATAAATCCCTAATTGACCAATTTATTCATCGACAAATTGTTCTGATTGGATATCCAGCTCAACATCCCAATGCTTAAATTGCGCTTGCTCATCATGCAAGTCTGCAACCAGCAAAGGCCATTGCGCGGCATTACCAGAAACACTCAGCTGCCATTGTTGCGCATTGCCTACTGTTAATTCAATGGCAGGAAGCATCTGATCGCTACGACTATGATTCAGTAAAACTGCGAGGCGAAGTAACAAACATAGATAGACTAATTTGTTGCCGCCAACCTTCATCACATCGACACGCGCGTCACTGCGTAGCTTACGACGGTGATGGGCCACCAAATGTGATAGATGGTTTTGATCAATTTGCGAGAATCCCGCAATGTCAGAATGTTGCAATAAATATGCGCCATGACGATGGTAGCCCGCATGACTAATCGCTAAACCAATTTCATGCAGATAAGCTGCACGACGCAGTAAATCACTGTCTTCTGTGGTTAATTTCAGTGAATCCGCCACACCATCAAACAAATGCTGAGCCATGTTCACGACCCGTTCAGCTTGTTTTGGATCGGCGTTATAACGGCCCATTAACGCTTGTACAGAACGATCTCGAATATCTTCATGTTGAAAACGTCCCAGCAAGTCATACATCACCCCTTCGCGTAGGGCACCATCTGAATACACCAGTTTATCCAGTTCAAGTACATCGAAAATGGCATAAAGTATAGCGATTCCGGCTGGCAAAACTGCTCGACGGTCTTCTTTTAGACCATCAAATTCCATCTCAGCGACATGTTTATATTTGAGCAATTTTTCTTTAAGCTTATCTAAACCGTCACGGGTGAGTTCTTCTTTTTCATTACTCCAACCCATATTCACGGTAATTTGACGACACGCTTTGATGGTTCCACTCGAACCGACCACCGTATCCCAACCCGCTTCTTTATAGGTATTGGCAATACCAGACAGCTCCTTACGTGCTGCAACCACGGCTTTATCAAAACTTTTTTGGTTAATTTCACCGTCGACAAAGAAGGCTTTGGTAAATGCTACACAGCCCATTTGTAAAGATTCGGTATGAATGGGCTCAAATTCTTCACCAATAATCAGCTCTGTCGACCCCCCACCGATATCAATCACAAGACGGCGTCCACTGTTTACCATGGTATGAGATACACCTAAATAAATCAGACGAGCCTCTTCACGACCTGCAATAATTTCGATGTGCTTCGGCAAAATTTCTGCCGCTTTTTGAATAAATTCATGTCCATTTTTGGCTTGGCGTAGCGCATTGGTCGCCACAATTCTTAAACGATTCGGCTGAACCGAACCTAAGCGTCCGACAAAGCGAGATAAACAGGCCAAACCACGCTGCTGTGCGGCTTCTGTTAAGTTTTTATTTTCATCTAAACCCGCTGCTAACTGTACTTTTTCTGACATTGACGCAACTTTTTTCACTTCGCCATGGTCCACTCGCGCAATCGCTAAGTGGAAGCTGTTCGACCCCATATCGATGGCAGCAAGTAACTCTTCATCAATCAAAAAATCAGACATGATTTAATATAAACCTATACAGAATTGTGCTTAGATTAATTCACCTCCATGCAATTTAAAAGCCATTTGTGGTCAGAAATTGACGAGCTTTTAAAATTTCGGCATATATGACAATTGTGTTACACGATCAGTAACATCGTGAGCTTCAATTAGACAAATTCAAACTAAAGGTTGAAAATTTAGTAATCCATCTACTCAGTGATAGCAGGCTATGACATACTATTAGCCATAAAACTATCCAAAAATTGAAACTGGAGCTATCCATGTCTGGCAATATCGTAAATACAACTGATACAAACTTCGACGCTGATGTACTTCAATCAGACGTTCCTGTGCTTGTTGACTTCTGGGCAGGCTGGTGTGCGCCATGTAAAGCAATTGCACCTGTATTAGAAGTATTGGCGAACGAATACGAAGGTAAAGTGAAGATTGTTAAAGTTGACGTGACTTCTTGCGAAGCAACGGCTGTGAACTATAACATCCGTAACATTCCTGCATTACTTATGTTCAAAAATGGTGAAGTTGTTGCTCAACAAGTGGGCGCTGCACCAAAATCGAAATTGACTGCTTTCATTGAAGAAAACATTTAAGCATCCGTTTAGATTGAAAATGAAATACGCTGTCTAAACAACAGCGTATTTTTTTCGGCTATAAATTGACAAGTCTGTCTTTCTCTCTTATATTGCATGATCAAGAGATAAAGGATTATTCAATCCTGTCATTTTCTTAAAAGACACAACACATAAGATCGCCGCTCGGCAATACAAATTGTTTTGACACGTTTCTCTTCAAACAATGAATCAGTCCTCTGAATTGTTATAGTTCAAATACAATTGCGTTACTTCATTGCATGTCTGCGGCTAAATGTTGCTTCCTTTTCATCCTGTAATTTAGAATTTTTGATTCTTATCTGACCTCCTATGAATTTAACCGAACTCAAGAAAAAACCGATTGGCGAACTCATCAAAATTGCTGAATTTATGGGCCTCGAAGGAATGGCTCGTAACCGTAAACAAGACATTATTTTTGCCATCTTAAAGCGCCATGCGATGAATGGCGAAGAGATCTTTGGGGATGGCGTTTTGGAAATTCTGTCAGATGGCTTCGGCTTCTTACGCTCTGCAGCGGGTTCTTACCTTGCAGGCCCAGATGACATTTATGTTAGCCCATCTCAAATTCGTCGTTTCAATCTACGTACTGGTGACACCATTACGGGAACCATTCGCCCACCCAAAGAAGGCGAACGTTATTTTGCACTGTTAAAAGTGAACCAAATTAACTACGACACGCCAGAAAACTCACGTAACAAAATCTTGTTTGAAAACTTAACACCACTTTTCCCAACCGAGCAATTGGTGATGGAACTTGGTAACGGGACGACAGAAGATTTAACCGCACGTGTAGTTGACTTGGTTGCACCTATCGGTAAAGGCCAACGTTCAATTATCGTAGCACCGCCAAAAGCGGGTAAAACCATGTTGTTACAAAACATCGCTCAGTCGATTGTGCGCAACAACCCAGAGTGCTTCCTGATCGTTCTTCTCATTGACGAACGTCCTGAAGAAGTGACCGAAATGGAACGTACTGTTCGTGGTGAAGTCATTGCATCAACGTTTGATGAATCTCCTGCTCGTCACGTTCAAGTGGCTGAAATGGTGATTGAAAAAGCAAAACGTTTGGTTGAGCACAAGAAAGATGTTGTGATTCTGCTCGACTCCATTACCCGTTTAGCACGTGCTTACAACACGGTTGTGCCTTCATCTGGTAAGGTTTTAACTGGTGGTGTGGATGCACATGCGCTGGAACGCCCTAAGCGTTTCTTCGGTGCAGCTCGTAATATTGAAGAAGGTGGCTCACTAACCATCATTTCTACAGCCCTGATTGAAACTGGCAGTAAAATGGATGAAGTGATCTACGAAGAATTTAAAGGTACAGGTAACCAAGAAATTACACTGGATCGCCGTATTGCGGAAAAACGTGTCTTCCCTGCGATGAATATCAAAAAGTCGGGCACCCGTCGCGAAGAGCGTCTAATGTCTGAAGACAATCTACGTAAAGTCTGGATTTTACGTAAGTTACTTCACACCCAAGATGAACTTGCAGCAATGGAGTTCCTACTTGATCGCATGAAAGAAACCAAAACCAACGATGATTTCTTTGATCAAATGAAGCGTAAAGCGACCAGCTAATCCGACCTGCTTTACCTAAAAAGGCTGTCTTAACGACAGCCTTTTTATTTGGTTGACTTAGCTTACACAAAGCAACATTTCATCCGATTCTCTGTAAACTTATTTGCAAGTTTTTGATAAACAAAAATTTGAAATAAAAAACCTTCATCTTTTTAAATGTTTATTTGGCACTTCTCCAATACAAACCTCATCATTGATTGTTATTTTCTGTTAAAAAAGCACTGTTTTTAGACTTTTTTATCACTTTTTTCATCCCAGCTAGTAGCAATTCAAAATGCGCAGTGATAGCATATTTGCAGACCAGTTAGGCTGCTCCTGCATTGTTAGTCCCTAGCAAAATTAGGAACAATAAAAGCACACAACAGACTAACGTCGGTTTTTTTTAATCTCATATTTTAGAGAGTGATGCCATGTTATTCAAAAAAATCGCTATTGCTGCTGCAGTTGCTACTACTTTAGCTTTCGTTGGCTGTGCTAAGAAAGAAGAAGCTCCTGCTGCTGCTGCTGCTACTGATGCAACTGCTGCTGCTTCTGAAGCTGCTGACGCTGCTGTTGATGCAACTGTTGCTGCTGTTGATGCAACTGTTGCTGCTGACGCTGCTGCTTCTGAAGCTACTGCTGCTGCTTCTGAAGTTGCTACTGCTGCTGCTTCTGAAGCTAAAGCTCACTAATCTCTTAGAGATTAGTCAGAAAAAGAGAGCCCTTGGCTCTCTTTTTTTATGCTCAAAATTTATCAAAAAACGACGTTCCATTATTTGGCAAGAATTAAATCAGCCAAACAATCAGAAAAATTCTAAGCAAAAAAAAGCAGATCAATCGATCTGCTCATTTCCCACACGCTGGCGGAATTTCTGCCCTGCGCGGAAGGTCACTACACGGCGTGCAGAAATCGGAATTTCTTCACCCGTTTTCGGGTTACGACCTGGACGTTGACGTTTATCACGCAACTCAAAGTTACCGAAACCAGAAAGTTTAACTTGCTCACCAGAGATTAGCGCTTGGCTAATCTCATCAAAGAACAACTCGACCATTTGCTTAGCTTCACGACGGTTTAAACTCGTGAGCTCACTTAAATGGTCAGCCATTTCCGCTTTTGTTAATGCTGTCATGAAGCCCTCAATGTCGCCTGATAAGTGTTTTCCAACACTTGTAAAATATGATCCATACCAGATTTAATTTCAGCATCTTCAAGCGTACGTGATGGGTGTTGCCAAAGAAGTGCAAATGCCAATGAGCGCTTACCGTCTTCAACGCCTTGCCCAGTGTACACATCGAACAACCAAGTCGAGTCTAAAAGCTCACCACCTGTTTTTTCGATAAGTTGCTGAATTTCACTTACATTTATCTTATCACTAATTAAAAGCGCAATATCACGTCTAACCGACGGAAAACGTGATAATTCTGTAAAATTAGATACATAAGTTTGCAAAACAGCCGATTGATCAAGTTCAGCCACCCAAGTTGTGCTCAAATCCAGTGCATCTTCTAAAGATGGATGTAATCGACCAAAGTAACCAATAGATTGGCCATCGACTAAAACCTCAGCAGACTGTCCTGGATGCAACCAGCTACGTTCAGAGCGAACATAGTCTACCTGCACACGACCTGATGCCAATACTTCTTCAATTTCACCTTTGAAATCAAAGAAATCCATAGCTTGAGGTTTAGCATGCCAAGTTTCTGAAGTTTTTGCACCTGTTGCAATCACTGCAAGGGTAGGAATTTGTTTCAAATCATGAATAGATTCAGCATCTTGATAGTCAAAACGTAGGCCCAATTCAAAAAAACGTACACGACTTTGTTGGCGGTTAACGTTGTATTGCACACACGGAATCAAACTAGAGAGCAGTGTTGAACGCATCACGGCTAAATCGCTTGAAATTGGGTTAGCCAAAGCCAAAGGATTCACAGCCGCATTGAGTTGCTTCTCAAGCTTTAAGTCTGCAAAGCTAAAGCTAATCGCTTCTTGATAACCCAAAGTCACGAGAGTTTGACGAAGCTGAGCCATTTCAAATTGGTCTTGATATTGCGCCAATTTCGCTTCAATTTTTGGCAAACTGATTTGAATATTGTCATAACCATGAATACGCGCAACTTCTTCAATCAGGTCTTGGTAGATTGCCATATCATAACGGTGTGAAGGCGGTACTACAGACCACTGACCTTCTGCTTTAACCGTCACAGCACAACCTAAACGGGTTAAGGCATCCGCAATAAATGCAGCATCTACGCGATAACCGAGCAATTGATCCACTTGTGCTTGTTCTAGCTCAATCGCTTCACGCTTCGGTAAAACAGCCGCTTGTTCCGCAGTCGTAATCGGACCGAACTCACCACCCGCCAATTCTGCAATCAATTGTGATGCACGGTGCATCGCGAGCATTGGGAGTTCAAAATCTACACCACGCTCATAACGCTGCGACGCATCGGTATGTAAGCCAAAGCTACGGGCACGACCTGCAATGGCTAATGGGGCAAAGAATGCAGACTCTAAGAAAATGTCTTGGGTTTCATCGGTAACAGATGAAGACAAGCCACCCATGATGCCTGCAATCGCTAATGCTTTTTCATCATCCGCAATCACCATGACTTTTTCATTGAGCTCAACTTCTTGTTCATTCAGTAGAACCAATTTCTCCGCCGTATTCGCTTGACGAACTTGGACTGAACCTTGAATTTTTGCTGCATCAAAAGCATGGAGTGGTTGACCCAACTCCATCAGTACATAGTTGGTAATATCAACCAAAATACTGTGCTGGCGAATCCCTGAGCGAACCAAAGCGCGTTCCATCCACTCTGGGGTTGCTGCTTTGGTATTCACGTTTTTAATCACACGACCCAAATAGCGCGGGCAGCCTTCAGTGCTCACCACAACTTTTTTCTCATCAGCAATGGTCGCAGCAACGGCATTAATTTCAGGTGCAGTCACAGTCAGTTGGTTAATCACCCCAATTTCACGGGCAATACCACGAATACTGAAACAGTCACCACGGTTTGGCGTGATGCTGATATCAATGACATGATCATC
>ERZ650300.1153-NODE-1153-length-15315-cov-16.941612_pt1 | contig 15315 bp, 10 predicted proteins | sample MGYA00376236_ERZ650300 | MGnify/ENA primary metagenome ERZ650300 (study PRJEB26733, sample SAMN07839303) | wastewater metagenome | biome: urban; feature: wastewater treatment plant; material: waste water | place: USA: North Carolina | collected 2016-04-28 ... | reverse complement strand
CGGCGGAGAGTGGTTTCTGTGTTCATTTCTCGGTGTGATCCCTATGTCGATTCGTAGTACTGCGTAGTACATTGCATTTCCGTTGTACGACAACTGATGACGTTCAACTGTCCCACAGTGCCACTGTACCAAGAACCTGCCGAATTGCCATGCCTAGTCACCCGACGCCGATCCGATTCAACCGTATCTTGCTCACTGGCGCTGCCGGTGGCTTGGGGCGCGAACTGCGCGCTCGCCTGAAAGCGTATTGCACCACCGTGCGGCTGTCGGACATTGCCGACCTGGGCGAAGCGCAGCCGGGTGAAGAGCTGTGCCCCGCACGGCTGGAAGACGCTGCTGCCGTGCACGCCTTGCTGCAAGACGTGGACACCGTGGTGCACCTGGGCGGCGTTTCGACCGAGCAGCCGTGGGAGCCCATTCTGCAGGCCAACATCATTGGGGCCTACAACCTGTACGAGGCGGCCCGCAAACAGGGCGTCAAGCGCATCGTGTTTGCCAGCTCCAACCACGTCACGGGCTTTTATCGCCAGGACGAAGTGGTGGGCCTGAAAGACCCCGCACGGCCCGACGGCCTCTACGGCTTGTCCAAAGCGTTTGGCGAAGACCTCTCGCGTTTTTACTTTGACCGCTACGGCATCGAGACCGTGTGCCTGCGCATTGGCTCGTCTTTCCCCGAGCCGCGCAACCGCCGCATGCTGGCCACCTGGATGAGCTATGACGATCTGGAGCGTCTGGTTGTCAGCAGCCTCACGGCGCCCGTGGTGGGCCACAGCATCATCTACGGCATGGGCGACAACACCACCACCTGGTGGGACAACACCCTGGCGCGCCACATCGGCTACCGCCCGCAAGACAGCTCCGAGCCCTTCCGCGCCAAGATCGAAGCGGCCGACCCCCACCCTGACATGACCGACCCGGCCGTCATCTTCCAGGGCGGCCCGTTCGTGCGCACGGGGCCTTTCGAATAACGCGGCGGCGCGTCAAACCCACTACTACACAAACCCAACCAAGGAGGCATTCATCATGATTCGTCGTACTCTTCTCAACGCCAGCGCTGTGTTCGCGCTGGGCGCAGCATCGCTGGGCGCCAGCGCTCAAACCATGGTGCTCAAGGCTGCCGACGTGCACCCCGCGGGCTACCCCAACGTGGTGGCCGTTGAAAGCATGGGCAAGAAGCTCGAAGCTGCCACCAATGGTCGCCTCAAAATCCAGACCTTCCCGGGTGGTGTGCTGGGTGGCGAAAAGGAAATGATCGAGCAGACCCAGGTGGGTGCCATCAACATCCTGCGCACTTCGCTGGGCCCGGTCGGTACCGTGGTGCCAGAGGTCAACGTGTTCAACCTGCCTTTCATCTTCCGCAGCCAGGAACATGCGCGCGCGGTGATAGACGGCCCGATTGGTGACGAGTTGCTGGCCAAGGTCAGCGCATCGCCTGCCAAGCTGGTGGCCATTGGCTGGATGGACGGCGGCGCCCGCAGCCTCTACACCAAAAAGCCCGTTCGCACTCCTGCGGATCTGAAGGGGCAGAAGGTGCGCATGATGGGCAACCCGCTGTTTGTGGACACCATGAATGCCATGGGAGGCAATGGCATCTCGATGGGATATGGCGAGGTGTTCACCGCACTGCAAACCGGTGTGGTGGATGGCGCAGAAAACAACGCGCCAAGCTACTTCACCAGCAATCACTACAACACGGGTGCCAAGTACTACACCCAGACCAACCACCTGATCATCCCCGAGCTGTTGGTGGTGTCCAAGGCCACCTGGGACAAACTCTCCAAGGACGATCAGGCCCTGCTCAAGAAGTTCGGGCGCGAAGCCCAGATGGAGCAGCGGGCCCTGTGGGACAAGAGCGTTGCCGAGAACACGGCCAAGCTCAAGTCCGCTGGGGTGGAGTTCATTACCGTGGACAACAAGCCCTTCTATGAGGCCACAGCCCCGGTGCGCGCCAAGTACGGCGCCAACTATGCGGAGCTGATCAAGCGCATCGAGGCTGTCAAGTAACAGCCTGGCAGCCGCCGAGCAACAGCCCCTGTTCTGTGTCGTGGGCAATGCCGCTGTGCGGTGTTGCACCCGATGTGCTGGCAGCAATGCGATTTCGCCTGAGGCGCTGAGTGCCCGGCGCGCGTTGGGTGTCTGGGCTGTCTTCTGCCGTTTTTTCACCTGAGTGAACCCCATGGACCACCCTTTTTTGCGCTGGATGGACAGGCTGTACCTGTTCACTATCTGGGCCGCTGGCACGGCCATCTTTTTCATGTCGCTGATCATCCCCTGGGGTGTTTTCAGCCGCTATGTGATGGGCACAGGTTCGCAGTGGCCGGAGCCCATCGCCATCTTGCTGATGATGGTGTTCACCTTCATTGGCGCTGCCGCCGCCTACCGTGCAGGCGGCCATATTGCGGTCAACATGCTGACCGAGAAGCTGCCCGCGCCGATCCAGCGCCTGCTGGCCGTGCTGGTCGATGTGCTCATGCTGGTCATTTGCGCCTTCGTGGTCTGGTACGGCACCAACCTGTGTATCGAGACATGGGGGCAGGGCATCAGCGAGCTGCCTTGGCTGCCCGTGGGTGCTACTTACTCGCCACTGCCCATGGGCGCAGCCATCACGCTGCTGTTCGTGCTGGAGAAGATTGTGTGGGGCTCGCAGGCCCATCGGCGCATCGTGCGCTATGAAGAACTGGCTGAAGGAGCCTGACCATGGACACCCTCATTTTGCTGGGCAGTTTTTTTGTTCTCATGATGATCGGCGTGCCCATCGCGTATTCGCTGGGCCTGGCGGCTTTGGCAGGCGCGCTGTGGATTGATCTGCCGTTTGATGCCGTCATGATCCAGGTGGCATCGGGCGTGAACAAGTTCTCGCTGCTGGCCATTCCGTTTTTTGTGCTGGCCGGGGCCATCATGGCTGAAGGCGGCATGGCGCGGCGCCTGGTGGCGTTTGCGGGCGTGCTGGTGGGCTTCATCCGTGGCGGGTTGTCACTGGTCAACATCCTGGCGTCCACCTTTTTCGGCGCCATTTCGGGCTCATCGGTGGCAGACACCGCCTCCATCGGTTCGGTGCTGATTCCTGAAATGGAAAAGAAGGGCTACCCACGCCCCTTCGCCACGGCGGTCACCGTCAGCGGCTCGGTTCAGGCCATCTTGATTCCCCCCAGCCACAACGCGGTGCTGTACTCGCTGGCAGCCGGTGGCACGGTGTCGATTGCGGCGCTGTTCATGGCGGGGGTGCTGCCAGGCTTGCTGCTGGGGCTCACATTGGCCGGCCTGTGCCTGTTCACCGCGCGCCGCGAGGGTTACCCCAAAGGCGAGGTCATTCCGATGAAGCAGGCGCTGAAGATTTGCGCCGAGGCCATGTGGGGCCTGATGACCATGGTCATCATTTTGGGCGGCATCCTCTCGGGCGTGTTCACGGCCAATGAGTCTGCTTCGATTGCCGTGGTCTGGGCATTCTTCGTCACCATGTTCATCTACCGCGACTACAAGTGGCGCGACCTGCCCAAGCTGGTGCACCGCACGGTCAAGACCGTCACCGTGGTGATGATCCTCATTGGCTTTGCGGCGGCCTTTGGCTACCTGATGACCATGATGATGATTCCGATGAAGGTCACGACGTTCCTGACCAGCATGTCGGACAACAAATACGTGATCCTGGCGCTCATCAACATCATGCTGCTGCTGCTGGGCTGCCTGATGGACATGTCGCCCCTCATCCTGATCCTCACGCCCATCTTGCTTCCAGTGGTCAAGATGCTGGGTGTAGACCCCGTGCACTTTGGAATGATCATGATGGTGAACTTGGGCATTGGCCTGATCACCCCGCCCGTGGGTACCGTGCTCTTTACTGGGGCGGCTGTGGCCAAACTGCCGCTGGGTATCGTTACCAAAGCCATGGTGCCGTTTTTCACGGCGCTGTTTGTGGTGTTGCTCATGATCACCTACATCCCCGCCATCTCGCTGTGGTTGCCCCGCGCCATGGGCCTGTGATCCAAAGGCACTCTGACCCATGAGCCAAAACAGTCTCGTATTCGTTTCTTGCGCCGACAGCGGTGATGTGCATGTACTGCGGCTGAACGCAGCCCGGGGCACCCTTGACACCGTGCAGGTGCTGACATTGGGCGGCACACTCATGCCCATGGCCTTGTCGCCTGACCAGGGCACCCTGTACGTGGCCCGCCGCAGCGACCCCCTGGCCGTGGTGGCCATCGCGATGGACCGCGAGCGGTGCGCGGCCACCGTGCTGGCCGAGAGTGCCTTGCCCGCCAGCATGGCCCACTTGAACATAGACGCCTCGGGGCGCTGGCTGTTCAGCGCGTCGTACGGCGCGCACCTTGTTGCTGTGCAGCCTTTGCTGGCAGGCGGCCTGGTGGGCACGGCATCAGTGCACTCCACCGGACTGAACGCGCATTGCACGCAGGTGCACCCGTCTAACCAATGGGTACTTGCGGCATCGTTGGGCGGCGGGCAGTTGCACCGCTACCGCTTCGATGCGAACACCGGCACGCTGACGCCTACCGAGCCGCCCACGTTGCCCATGCCCCAAGGCACTGGGCCACGCCACTTGCGCTTCAACCGCGCGGGCGACCGTGTGTATCTGCTCGGTGAGCTCGATGCCCAAGTGCATGTGCTGTCGTTCGATGCGGCCAGTGGCGACATGGCGCTGCTGCAAACGCTGCCCACGCTGCCGGCCCGCTTTGCGGGCACTGCCTGGGGGGCCGACCTGCACCTCAGCCCCGACGGCCGCTGGCTGTACACCAGCGAGCGCAACAGCCACACCGTGGCTGGCTTTGCTGTGGCGGCGGATACCGGGCTGCTCAGCCCCGTGGGGCACTGGCCGGTGCAATCGCAACCCCGGGGTTTTGCCCTGACCGAGCAAGGTCAACACCTGCTGGTAGCGGGCCAGACCAGCCACGCCGTGGGCCTGCATGCAGTGGACCTTGCCACGGGCGCGCTGACCCTGCTGGCAGAACACGCCGTGGGCCAAAACCCCAACTGGATCACCACGCTGACGCTGCCCTGATTCACCTCCGCCGCCACGCCGGGTGCGCTGCGCGCACCCGGCGTTTTTCTTTGGTGCCCCGCACCCGTTTGCAAGGACAAAATCCCCATGGGTACTTTCCGCTTCTCTGACCGAAAAACCGTGGTGGCGCTGGCGCTGCTGTGCTGCCTGCTGTGGGGCAGCTCCTACCCGGCCATCAAGACCGGTTACGAGTGGTTTGGCATTGCTGCCCACGATGTGCCCACCAAGCTGGTGTTTGCGGGCTGGCGCTTTCTGTGGGCAGGCCTGGCCCTGCTGGCCCTGGCACTGGTCACGCGCCGCCAGGTGTGGGGGCTGGGTGCAGGGGCTGCGCGCCAGCTGGTGGTGCTGGGGCTGGCGCAGACCACGCTGCAGTACGTGTTCTTCTACGTGGGGCTGGCCTACACCACGGGGGTCAAGGGCTCCATCATGAACGCCACGGGCACTTTCTTCAGCGTGCTGCTGGCGCACTGGATCTACCACAACGACCGGCTCAGCCACGCCAAGATTTGGGGCTGCGTCGTGGGCTTTGCGGGCGTCATGCTGGTCAACCTGGGGCGCGGCACGCTCGACCTGGACTTCACCCTGCTGGGCGAAGGCTTTGTGGTGATTGCCGCCTTTGTGCTGGCCGCTGCCAGCATCTACGGCAAGCAGGTATCGCAGCGCATGGATTCGATGGTCATGACCGGCTGGCAACTGGCCCTGGGCGGCGCGGCGCTGCTGGCCATTGGCTGGGGCTTGGGGGGCTCGCTCACCGGCTTCACCTGGCAGTCCACCCTGCTGCTGGTGTACCTGGCGCTGCTGTCTTCGGCCGCGTTTTCGCTGTGGAGCCTGCTACTCAAGCACAACCGGGTCAGCCAGGTCACGGTGTTCAACTTCTCGGTGCCAGTATTTGGTGCGGTGCTGTCGGCCATCTTCCTGGGCGAGGCCCTGCTGGAGTGGAAGAACCTGCTCGCCCTTGTGCTGGTGTGCGTGGGCATCTGGCTGGTAACGCGTGATGCCCCGGCCCCCAAGGAATCCGCCCCCTCTGCCACGCCAGCCAAATAAACTCTGGGGCATGGCATACACCCTTTCACGCGAAGCGTTTCAACAACAACTGCATGGCCAGCGCACCGACCTGTTCACCCTGCGCGGTGCGGGTGGCTTGCAGGTGGCGGTGAGCAACTATGGTGCGCGCCTGGTGCAAGTGGCCGTGCCAGACGGGCAGGGTGGGCTGGTAGATGTGGCCCTGGGTTACGACTCCTTGCAGGGCTACCTTGAGGGGCAACTCTCCATGGGCGCCTTCATTGGCCGTTGGGCAGGGCGCCTGCGCGCGGGGCAGTTGCATGTGCCCGGTGGCTGCACCCTGCAGTTGCCCACCAACAGTGGCCCGCACCACCACCACGGTGGGCCGCAGGGCAGCCGCTTTCAGGTGTTCGGCGTCACCGAAGTGCAGCCCGACGCCATGGTGCTCACCCACACCTTCCGCACCGAAGACGATGGCGTGCCCGGCACCGTGCGCCTGACGCTGCACCTGCAGGTCACCCCTGACAACGCGCTGCACATGGACTGGATGGCCGAGGTGGCCGACGCCGCCACCGTGTTCAACCCCACGGGCCACGCCTTCTTCAACCTGGCGGGCGCGGGCAGCACCCTGGGCCACACGCTGCAGGTGCCCGCCAGCCGCTACGTGCCGCTGGCCCCCGATGTGTGCCCCACGGGCACCGTTGATTCGGTGCAGGGCACGCCGTTCGACTTTCGCCAGCCGCGCAGCGTGGCCGATGCCACGGCCATGCCGCACGAGCAGTTGGCACGGGCCGGTGGGCTGGACCACTACCTGGTGCTGGACGATGCCTCCCCAGTCTCTGTAGCTCCCGCTGCCACCCCCGGTCTGCGCCTGGCCGCCCAACTGGCCGACCCCGCCTCGGGCCGCGCCATGCAGGTGTGGAGCACCGCCCCCGGCGTGCAGGTGTACGCAGGCCACGGCCTCAAAGGCGACCCGGCCCGCGACCTGGGCCGTGGGCCAGGGCAGGGCACCTGGCTGTGGCAGCCCGGCGACGGCATCTGCCTGGAGCCCATGGAGTACCCCGATGCGCCCAACCACCTGGCCTTCCCGGTGCGGTGGTGGCTGCCGGGCGACGTGGTGCGCGGCAGCATCGTGTACCGGTTCACGGGCCCTTGAGGGGTGCTAGGGAATTTTGCTATTAAATAAATAGCTGCTTCCGCTTTCTGATAAAGGGCTAGAGGCCAATCAGCCTTGTAGTGTCCGCCCCGGCCGCGCATCACTGCACCCACCTTCTCGGTGCTGGCATGGTCAGCCCGCCCCAGCGCCTGCCAAACGCACTACATTTTTGCCAATGAGCGCATCCCCCTTTCAACGGTTTGTTCCCTTTCTCGCTGTCCTTGGCTCCGTCACCGCCCTGGGGGTGGGCACCTCGTGGGCCAAGCAGGCACTGTTCCCGGTGGTGGGCGCGCAGGGCACCACCGCCGTGCGGGTGGGGTTGTCGGCGCTGTTGATGCTGATGTTGTGGCGCCCCTGGCGCTGGCGCCTGTCGCGGGCCGATGCCCAAGCGGTGGTGCTGTATGGCGCGGCGCTGGGCGCCATGAACCTCATGTTCTATCTGTCACTCCAGACCCTGCCTTTTGGCCTGGCGGTGGCCATCGAGTTTGCGGGGCCGCTGGCCGTGGCCATCTGGTCATCGCGCCGCGCCGTGGATTTTGTGTGGGTGGCTCTCGCCATCGTGGGCCTGGCCCTGCTGCTGCCGCTGGGGCTCAGCGGCAGCACGCTGGACCCGTTGGGCGTGCTGTATGCCGTGGGGGCGGCCGTGTTCTGGGCGCTGTACATCGTGTTTGGCAAACGGGCCGGGCACCTGCATGCCGGGCAGTCGGTGTCGCTGGGCCTGCTGGTGGCGGCGCTGGTGGTGGTGCCGGTGGGCGTGGCCCACGCGGGCGCTGCGCTGCTGTCGCCCTCGGTGCTGCTGGTGGGGGTGGCTGTGGCGGCCATCTCCAGCGCGCTGCCCATCTCGCTGGAGATGATGGCCCTGAAGCGCCTGCCCAAAGAGGCCTTCGGCATCATGATCAGCATGGAGCCCGCCGTGGCGGCCCTGCTGGCCCTGGCGTTGCTGGGCGAGCGGCTGGACACCGTGCAGTGGCTCGCCATTGGCTGCATCGTGGCCGCATCCATGGGCAGCGCCGCAACGGCGCGCAGGCTGCCTGCGGTGCAGGCGCAGCCTGCTTGATGGGATGGATGTTTGCTACATATTTCGTAGCTGCTAGCGCTTATATATCAAGCGCTGGAGGCCAATTTGGCTTGTGTGAAGATGGTCCCCTCGACAGGAATCGAACCTGTATCTAGCGCTTAGGAGGCACTCGTTCTATCCATTGAACTACGAGGAGACAGGGCGGGATTGTAGAGGCTGCGGGCGGGGGTGGCGGGGCTTGGAACAGGTTCTCAGTCGTACTTCATCGTGTAGATCAGATCCACCGCGCTGTTGCTGCCCGCCTGGCCCCGCAGGGTGAGGTTGCGCGAGAGGTCGTAGAAGATGTACAGCGCGCCCAGGGTGCCCGACAGCGTGCGTTCGTACGTCAGGTACAGGTCTTTGGAAATGCGCTTGCCGAAGGTGAGGGCGGCGGTGTTGGCGTCTTCGCCGGGGGCCGCGCCTTTGAAGCCGATTTCGTCCAGACCCACGCGGCTGGCGAGGTTGCCGGTGGGCGATTGCCCGCGGCGGCCCAGCAGAACCAGGGCGGCTTGTTGCAGCACGGCGGCCTCGGCACCGCCGGCGGTGGCATCGCGGCCCAGCACCACCCAGGCGAGTTTTTCAGCGTCGGGCAGCTCGGGGTCGGAATACAGGCGCACGCGCGGGGCCAGGGCTGAGCCGCTGACCTGCACGCCCGCCCGCACACTGATGTTGGGGCGCAGCGCCAGGATGTCGAGCGAGGGGTTGTTGTACGGCCCGTTGAAGCGGATCAACCCGGTCTCCACGTCCAGCACCTGGCCCCAGGCGCGGTAGCGTCCCTCGTCGGTGCGCACCTCGCCCGTCACGCGGGGTGGGGCGCCTGCGGTGGCGGCGCTGCGCACATCCACCTCGCCCGTGAGCCGGGTGGTGATGCCCCGGCCCTGCAGGGCAAAGTCGTTGCCCAGGTTCAGCGTGATGGCGATGACCGCTGGCTTGGCGGGCACCAGCTGGGGCGCTTGCTCGGCCTTTTGGTGGGCCTGGGCGGCGGCCTGGGCGCGGGCCTGGGCTTCGCGGTCGCGCGCGGCAGAGCGGATGACCACGTCAGAGTCCAGCGTGGGGGCGGTTTCGTCGGGCAGGATGATGGTGGCGCGGTCGGTGGTGAGTTTGCCGGTCAGGCTGAACTGGCCTTCTTGCAGTTGCGCCCGCAGGTTGCCCGACACGCTCACCTGCCGGTCGGCCCGCACCAGCACCTGCAGCGCCTGGGCCTGGGCTTGCAGGTCCATGGCAATGCGCGGTGGGGTGCCGCCGGTGGTGTCGGCATCGCTCCAGGTCAGGCGGCCCGTGGCCGAGAGGCTGCCCCGGTCGGTGGGGGCCTGGGTGCGGTTTCCGCTTTGCCCGGCAATGCGGGCCTTGCTGCCGCGCCCGCCTTGCAGCTGGAACTCGGTCAGCTCCAGCTGGTTGCCGCGCAGGCTGGCCCGCAGGCGGCCGCCTTGCAGGTCCACGCCGTCGATGAGCGAGCGCACGGCCAGCTCATCCGCCGCCAGCGTGCCCGTCCAGCGCGGGGCATTGCGCGTGCCCGACAACGTGGCGTTGGCATCCAGCGTGCCGCGCACGCGCCAGCCGGGGGGTGCCAGGGCAGACCACACACCCACGTCGGGCAGACGGGCGCGCACGCTGCCGGCCAGCGGTGCGTCCGCAGGCCAGGGGGCGGCGTCTTCGTCCCACTGCAGGCGGGTGCTGGCGGTGGCGTCAATCTCGCCAGCGCGTGCGCTGGCCCACTGCAGGCGGGCGTTCAGGCTGTCTGCGTCCAGCTGCACGCTCAGCTCTGCCTGCCGCACACCGGCCGGGGTGCCCCGGCTGGTGGCAGCGGTGGATGCTGGCGTGATGGTGGTCACGCTGCCCGGCCCCAGCCCCTGGCCGGTGCTGACGCTGGCGGTCTCTGCCGGTGGCTCTGCGCTCAAGATGCGCAAGTCGCCCTGGGTGCGGCGCAGGCTGGCCGTGGCGCGCAGGGATTCGGTGGTGTCCACGTTCCACTGGCCTTCCAGCAGCAGATCGGTGGCCAGCCCCAGGCGGGCCAACAATGGTTGCGGCGCCAGCGTGGGCGCGGTGGGCGATGTGGAGGCGGCACCGGGCACGGCGGTGCTGGGTGCGGCCGTGGGGGCGGCGTCCATGCCGAACGCATCCACCCAGGCCAGGGGCAGGCCTTGCAGCGTGCCTTGTGTTTGCAGGCGTGGCAGGCCGCCCGCCACCGTGGTCAGCCGCACGGGCTGCCAGCGCAGCGCCACGGTGCCCGGCACGGGCCCGGTGATTTGCGCCTGCCCGGCGCTGGCTTGCAGGGTGAGCCCCTGGGGTTTGCCGGTGGGGGAAGCGCTTGTTGCAGATGAGGCGCGCCCAGGCGGCGCCACGGCGGTGGCAGGGCTGGCGCCGGTGCGCAGCGACATGGCCCAGGGCTGCGTGAGTTGAGCCGTCCACACCCCAGGGCGGCGCGTGTCTTGCCACTGTGCGCGCAGTTGGCTCCACTGGGCCTGCCATTGCCCAGCGCCGCTGAGCCCGCCGGTGGCTTGGGTCTGCAGCGACAGGCGTTGGGTGCCCGTGCGTGCTTCGCCTTCCAGGCGCAGCGTGGCTTGCGTCAGTTGCCCGTTCAGCTCCGCTTTCAGGGCGCGCAGTTGCAACAATGTCGCCACGTTGGTGGCGTCTGCGGTGCCGCTGGCCTGGGGGGGGAGCACCAGGTCCAATTGCGGGCTGGTCAGTGAGGTCTGTAGCTGAATGGGCGGGGCTTTGGCGTCAGCATTGGGGGGCTGGCCTTGCGCTGCCGTGTGCAGTTGCTGCTGCAGCGTGCCCCAGCCGCCCTTCCATTGCAGTTGCAGCTGTGCCTGGCCTTTGGCCGAGGCGGTGCGCAGCGTGCCTTGCAGCTCTTTGCCCAGCCAGGGCAAGTGGCCCAGCCAGCGCAGGGTTTGTTCGGCATCGGTCAGGCTCCAGCGGCCTTCGCCCTGGCCAGTGCGCGGGGCGATATTGCCCTGCACGCGCACTTGCGAGCCGGGGAGGGTGAGCTGCACCAGCCCCTGGCCCGAGACGGCTACGGCTGGATTGCTGGCGGCAGGTGTCGCACTGGGTGGCGCGCCACGGCTGATGCGCAGATCCGTCGCCTGCAACCGGGCGCGCAACGCATCCAGGGCCAGCCGTTCGATGTGTACCGTGCCGCCGTTGTCCTCGGGGTTCCATTGGCCCTGGGCGGTGAAGGCGTCAATGCGCAGGTCTGTCGCACTCGCCGGTGCGGTGCCCGTGGGCGCGGCTGATCGAATGTCTGCCGTCAAGCGCACCACTGTGCTGGTCAGTGGGCTGGCCTGCGACGGCATTTGGGCCTGCACGCTGCCCGACAGGGGCGACGCCGCCAGCGCAGAGTGCAGGGCGGCGGGCGACAGGTTGCGCAGGCGGATCGAGCCTTGCACTGCCCCGGTGGCGGGCGCAAAGCTGCCTTGCAGGTCCAGGCTGCCCTCGCGGGGCGCTAGGCCCACGGTGGCCGTGGCCTGGTTCACCGTCCAGCCGCCCGCTGCGTAGCGGGCCTGGGCTTGCAGCCCTGCCAGCGGCAGGCGCTGGGTATCCCAGGGGCCGGGCGCGCGGTTGGTGAGGTCTGCGGTCAGGTTCCAGGCACCCTGCTGGGCGGGGGCTTGGGTGGTACTGCTGCTGGTATCCGTCCCGGCATCGGGCCCTGCCGTCAGCGTGCCGTGCAGATCGGTGGTGGGCGCCTGGGGCCACAGGGCCGCCAGGTTCACGGCTTGCAGGGTGGCACGGGCTTGCTCCAGCGGCTGTGGGGCCCAAGGCCGCACGGTGGCCTGGGCCGTGGCGCGCATGGCTGCCGGGGCAGGTGCAGGGACACGCGCTGCGGGGGCTGCCTTTGCAGCAGGGGCGGTGCCTGGGGCTGGCGTGGCGCCCGCTGGTTGCAGGTTGGCTTCCAGGTTCAACTGTGCAGCCTGGGTGGCCAGGGTGCCGTCGGCACGCACCTGTGCAGCAGCGGTGAATGCCTCTGTGCGGCCCGGCAGGGGTGTGGTGATGGTGCCGTCCACCGTGGCCTGCAGCGCCATGGGGGCGCGGGCCTGCAGCACAGCGCTGGCGGTGTAGCGGCCTTGTGCCAGCGCCAGGTTGCTGATGGTCAACCGGTGGTCCTGCCCGTCAAAGCGGTAGGTGCCCGCCAGCCCCTGGGCTTGCAAGGCCGGGTTGTCGCCCCACTGCAATTGGTCTACCTGGAAGCCCAGTTCCACCGCCAGCGGCAGTACCAGCTCTTGCAGCGGCTGGGGCGGGGTGGCGGGCTGGTCATGTTCCAGCGGGGTGAGGTGGATGCGCGCCGCGCGGATGTCGCGCAGCTCCAGCCGCCGCTGCAGCAGCAGGGGCAGTTGCCAGCCCACCTGGGCATCCGTCACATCTACCACCAGGCTTGGGCTGCTCCAGCGCAGCCAGCCAATGCGCCCGCCGCTGCGCAGCGACCCTGTCACATCGCGGCTTTGCAGGCTTTGCCCGGCGGGCAGCCACTGCGCTGCCCGCTGCAGCACCGTGGCCAGTGAAGTGGCCTGGCCAGCCCACCACCACAGCCCTGCGCCTGTGAGCGCAATGGCCAAGAGCAGTGCGGCTACCGCCCACCCCAGCCAACGCAGCGCACTGCGGCGGCGCGGTGGCGGTGCAGCGGTGCCGGCAGGCTCGGTGGGGCTGGGCGGGCTACCCGGACCTGTGGGCTCGTTGAACGTTGGCATCAGAAAGTGAACCCCAGGCGCAAGTGCAGCCGCAGTTGTTTGGATTGCACGCCCCAGGCCAGGTCGGCCTGCAGCGGCCCCACGGGGCTGCGCCAGCGCACGCCGGTGCCCACGCCCACGCGCGGGTCCAGGTCTCCGGCGCGGTCGGCCACGGCCCCTGCATCCACAAACAGGGTGTTTTCCCAATCGGTCATGTTGCCGCGGTAGGTGATGGGGCGTTGCCATTCCACGCTGGCCACGCCCATGTAGCGGCCACCGTAGAGCTGGTTGTTTTGCGTGCGCGCACCGATGCTGCGGTAGCTGTAGCCCCGCACGGTGGTGTCTCCACCGGTCAGGAACAGTTGTGTGACCGGGATTTCTGCGCTGTCACGCGCCAGCACGGCGCCCACCTCCGTGCGCACCGAAATGCGTGCGGCGCGGGCCACGCCGTTGTCTGCCTCCACCCGCCCTGCGGGGAAGAACGACTGCCAGCGCACCAGGGTGCGGGTGAACGGGTTGCGTTCGGGCCGCAAGGTCATGCCGGCGCCCAGTTCCACGGCAATGCCCCAGCCGCGGGTGGGTGCCGTGTTGCTGTTGAAATAGCGTCCCGTCCAGCCATAGTTGGCGCTCAGCGCAGCGCTGTCGGCGGGGGCGTTCAGCCCCTGGGCGCGGGTGGTGTCGTAGCGCAGAAAGTAGGTGCGGTCGATGTTCTTGGTGCTTTTGCTGCGCCCGCCCAGCACCTCCACGCTGTTGACGTCGTAGTCGCCCGTCTGCTGGCGCTGTGCCAGGGCCGATGTGAACCAGCGCCAGCCGTTGTCGTTGGGCAAGGCCGTCCAGCCCGTGCCCAGTTGCTGTGCATTCTTGTCGAGCGACAGCTTGTTCACCGCGCGCCAGCCGTGCGTGGGCCACTGGTTGTGGCTGTGGTCTATCGACAGGCGTGGCCCGCTGTCGGTAGACAGGCCCGCACCAAACACCAGCTTTTGCAGCTTGGCTTCGCGCACCTGGGCAATCACGGGGGCTGCCTGCGGGTCGGGGCTCTCGGTGTCCAGCGTGAGGAACACCGCGTCGTAGTAGCCGCTGTTGGCCAGGCGTTGCTGTGCATCGAGCATTTCTGCCTCGTCGTACACGCTGCCAGTGGGCAGGCGGGCCAGGCGGCGCGCGCCATCGGGGTCGTAGCGCTGGCTGCCGCGCACTTGCAGCGGGCCAAAGCGGTAGGGCGGGCCGGGGTCGTAGGTTACGGCCAGCTTGGCTTCGTGGGTGTCGGCATCCACTTCGGCGCGGCTGCTGGCAATGCTGGCGGTGGGGTAGCGGCGCACTTGCAGTTGGCGCAGCCCGCTGCTTTTCGCGTCTGACCAGGCGCCTTGCGTGAAGGGGCTGCCTGCGGGCAGCGACCAGTTGCTTTTTACCCGCTGCAGCTGGCGCACGCGGGCATCGGGCTCGGTTTCGGCCCCTTCGGTCAGGCGGATGTCGGCCTGTGTGACGCGCGTCTGCGGGCCGGGCTCCACGGTGATGGTGACGGCGTACGGCGGCTGTGGCGCTGCGGCTTCGCGCAGCTCAATCGCAATGGTGGGCGCGAAATAGCCCAGCGTGCCCAGCAGTTCGCGGGCGTTGGCGTCGGCGGCGTGCAACAGGCGGCGCAGTTCTTCGTTTTGCAGATCGGGCAGCAGGCGAAAGCGCTGCAGTTCCAGGTGGCGCTCCAGGGTGTCGCGCACCGAGTCGGGGGCCTTCACTTCCAGGCTGAAGGCGGGCTGGTCTTCGGTGGTGACCGCAGCGGCTGGTTCAGCCCCTGGCCGGGGCGACAGCACACTGCACCCCTGCAAAACCAGCGCTCCACAAAGCAGCAACGCCGACCACAGAGTCGGCGTTGGATGAGGCTGCGCCTTGCACGGTGCGTGCACGCGAGAAGCAGAAACGGACGAAGAAGAAATCATGGAACGGAGGCAATGCCGCAGCAATGCGCAAGTATGGCGGCAACTGGCCCGCACTATGCCTGCAAAAACAGGCGCCCGGTGTAGGACAGCTTCGGCCGCGCGGCCGTGGCAGCACGCGCTGGCGCAGCGCTACTTCGACAGCAGGCGCATGGTGTCTTCCAGCCCCTTGAGTGACAGCGGGAACATGCGGTTGCCGATGAGCTGCTGGATGATGCTGATGCTCTGGCGGTATTGCCACACGCCCTGGGGCTCGGGGTTGATCCACGCAAACTTCGGGAAGGCGTGGGTGAGGCGCTGAATCCACTCTGCCCCCGGCTCCTCGTTGTTGTATTCCACGCTGCCACCGGGCTGCAGAATCTCGTACGGGCTCATGGTCGCATCGCCCACAAAGATCAGTTTGTAGTCTTTGTTGTACTTGCGGATGATGTCCCAGGTCGGAAACTTCTCGGCAAAGCGGCGGCGGTTGTTCTTCCACATGAAGTCGTACACGCAGT
>ERZ650300.1140-NODE-1140-length-15378-cov-3.577498_pt1 | contig 15378 bp, 17 predicted proteins | sample MGYA00376236_ERZ650300 | MGnify/ENA primary metagenome ERZ650300 (study PRJEB26733, sample SAMN07839303) | wastewater metagenome | biome: urban; feature: wastewater treatment plant; material: waste water | place: USA: North Carolina | collected 2016-04-28 ... | reverse complement strand
TCGGGAGCCTCTTTTGGGGCGGCACTTGGAATTATGATTAGCGAGCAATGGTTTACAGTTCAAGTGTTTGCTTTTTTATTCGGCTTTGCAGCGGTATTTGTCGCTCTCGGCGTAGCTACAATCTACAAAGATGCCTCCTCAAAAACAATACTTCTAGTTTTGGGCGGAGTGATCTCTAGTGCCCTTTTCTCGGCTCTACTCTCCATAGTCAAATACACGGCCGACCCCTACAACAAACTTCCGGCAATAGTCTACTGGCTAATGGGCTCATTTGGCGCTATAGACAAAAATACCGCCTTTACCGTCTTTTTTCCCATGGCTATCGGCATAGTAGTTTTGACGCTGATGGGAAAATATCTAAATGTTTTAAGCCTCGGTGACGACGATGCAAAAGCCCTCGGCGTAAGGGTGGAGATAGTCAGGATGACGGCAATATTTTTTGCGACGCTCATATCGGCTCTAACAGTTGTTTTGGCCGGAATGATAGGCTGGGTGGGGCTTATTATCCCTCATATTGCCAGATTTTTGGTGGGACCCGATAACAGGATATTGCTTCCGGTGTGCGCCGTTTTAGGGGGAGCTTTTTTGGTTATCGTAGATACCGTATGCAGAACCGCCACCAGTGTAGAGATTCCGGTGGGCATTGCAACCTCCCTGATAGGTATTCCGATATTTATACTGGCACTCAAGGGTGCCAAAAAGGGGTTCTCATGAAAACCGTACTCTCCTGCAATAATCTACATTTTAATTACGGCAAAAAAAAGGTACTTGGCGGTATCGACCTTGAACTAAAAGAGGGGGAAATCCTCTCTTTACTAGGGCCGAACGGAACCGGAAAAAGCACCTTGATGAAAATAATATTAGGGCTTCTAAAACCGCAAGACGGGCATGTAGCCGTTTACGGCAAAGCGCTGGGCAGATACGGTGCAAAAGAGAGGGCAAAAACAGTTGCGTATGTTCCGCAAAGCTCAAATGTCGCTTTTGCATTCAGCGCTCTCGATGTTGTCATGATGGGTCGTGTCTCACACGGTTCCATTTTTTCAAACCCCACAAAAACGGATAGAGAAAAGGCCGTTGAAGCCATGGATAGACTGGGGATAGCATCATTGGCAAACAGGGATTATCCAACCATGAGCGGTGGGGAAAAACAACTAACCCTAATAGCCAGAGCATTGGCACAAGGGGCAAAAATTTTAATTATGGATGAGCCGATTTCAGGCCTTGATTACGGAAACCAGCTACTGTTACTTGAGACCATCATATCATTATCAAAGGAGGGGTATTCATTTTTAAAATCGACACATTTTCCGGAGCATGCGATGATAATCGGCGGACGTACGATAGCAATCAAAAACGGGTCGGTAATAGCCGACGGAGACAGTGTCAATGTAATCTCTCCGGAGCTAATCGGAATCTTATATGGGGCAAAGGTAGATATAAAAAGCACGGAGTGCGGCTATCCGGTATGCGTACCAAGCTTTTTTGGCAATAAATTTGCATACACGAAATGATAAAAGGTGGTTTTGATATGGTGTATTTTTCAGATTCAGATATAGACGGTTTCATATCAGAGGATATACCGTATTGTGATCTTACGGCGGAGCTACTGGATATTTCCGGCGAGGCAAAGATTACGTTTTTCGCAAGAGAGGACGGGGTTGTGAGTGGTAGTGAAGAGGCTACGGCAATCTGCAAAAAATTCGGACTAAAAAGCTCGATACTAAAAAACTCCGGTGACTCTTGCATAAACGGTGAGGTCTTGCTATACGCCGTAGGCGATGCAAAGGGTGTTTTGGCAGCGTGGAAACCGTCCCAAAATATATTAGAGTATGGATGCTCCGTAGCCACCGCAACCGCAACAATGATAAAAGCGATAAAAACCGTCTCACCCGATACCCACTTTTCAACAACCAGAAAAAGTATCCCAAAAACAAAAAAAATTGCCGTAAAAGGTGTTTTGAGCGGCGGCGGATACCCGCATAGATTGGGGCTTTCCGAGAGCATCCTGATCTTTTCACAATATGCAACTCTGGCAAACAAAAGCTTTGAAGAGTGCATCCAAACCGCAAAATCAAAAACAAAAGAGCACAAAATAGCCGTAGAGGTAAAAACGATAGACAAAGCTGTTACGGCGGCGAGAGCCGGAGCCGATATAGTCCAATGCGACAAACTGACACCGGATGAGATAAAGACCGTAGTAGAATCGGTAAAATCGATAGACAAAAACATCACCGTCATAGCCACGGGCGGCATCACCATTCAAAACATATCGGAATACGCCTCGGCCAAACCGGACATTATCGTCTCGTCTTCCGTGTATTATCAAAAACCGTTTGATATAAAGGTGGAGATTGAGAGAATGCTATAAATCACGGCTCCAGAAATTTGTCATAGTCAAAAATTGAGATGCCGCAATTCGCAAATTTTTTATCACTTGTCAAAAAAATATTGCAACCGATTTTTTTGGCGCTAAAACATTGCAAGGCATCTTCCAAATCCTCTCCGTTTTGGGTGCAAAAATCGATAGCATTAGAAATAACATCCTTCCCAAACGGTAAAATCTCCCATTTTTGGATAATTTTTTGAAAAAATGTCAGCGTATAGTGCTTGTCATCACTAATATAGTAGATAGTGCTTAGCATATCCTCGCTAATACAAATCTGCATATCTTGCATCACCGTCTTTTCAAGTACGGCTAAACTTTTTTTGTGATTTTTGCGACTTTTATCCATCATATCAAGGACGATATTTATATCTAAAAAAATTTTATCAGACATTTTTCTCTTCCGCTATCGCCTTTTTTATCTCTTTCAGCGAGAGGTCGTTAAACTTTTCGGAGATTTTCCCTTTCCCTACTATCTGCATCATCTCATCTAATTCGGCCGCCTTTCTTGCTTTAAGCATCATATCTATAAAGCTTTTTACCTCATCCAATAGCTCAGCCGACACAAATAACCCTTTTAGAGTATGTGTTTTTTTATCCTCAATCTCAACATAATCGTAGTTTTCCAAAATATTGAAATTTCTGGTAATCTCCCTAACCCCTAGTCTCGATGTTGTCATATATATTTCCATTATCTGATTTTTAATATTGTACAACATAAATAAAAATATGTCGTATTTTTTCAAAAATAATCTATTGCACAAAAAAGCGGCATATATTTTTGACATAGCGTTATATTTTTTAGTATATTTCCATTTAGCTAAAACGGAGGGGTTTAAAATGAAGCTTGAGGGTAGAGTCTGGCTAAAAGAGGGTGGCAAAAGTTTTCTAGGCTCCGGCAGAGTAGCACTACTGGAACTCATCGACAAAGAGGGGTCGATATCAAAGGCCGCCAAAGAGATGGGGATGAGCTACAAAGCCGCATGGGATGCCGTAGATGCTATGAATAACCTCTCGCACGAACCGCTTGTAGCCAGAAGCACCGGAGGTAAAGGCGGAGGTGGGACAACTCTGACACCAAAAGGGAAACAGACGGTTGAAGTTTTCAAAGCTTTGGAAAAAAAATACTCGCTATTTTTGGACTCTATCGCCGAAGATGCCGCAGACTTTGACGAACTGTATAAAAACCTAAGAAGGATAAATATGAAGACTTCAGCCAGAAATCAGCTATTCGGAACCGTATCAAAAATAACAAAAGGGGCCGTAAACAGCGAAGTTGAGCTGGATATAGGCGGTATGAGCATTGCGGCCGTAATCACAAACGACTCGGTAGAATCGCTTGGCTTTCAAATAGGTGAAGAGGCATATGCAATCATAAAAGCAAGCTGGATAATCCTAAGCAAAGAAAAACCTGCAAAAATTAGCGCCAGAAACGTCCTCGAAGCAGTCGTATCGGGCATTATCCCGGGGGCTGTAAATTCGGAAGTAAAAATGAATATAGCCGATAAGACGCTGGCCTCCGTCGTAACCAATGAGGCAATAGATGATTTGGGGCTAAAAGAGGGTGATAGCGTATACGCTATTTTTAAAGCATCAAACGTAATATTGGGAGCATAAAATGTTAAAAAAAATACTAATCGGACTACTTGCAGCCAAAACTTTGATTTTTGCGGCAGATATCAACGTAGCCGCCGCCGCAGACCTAAAATTTGCTTTAGCAGAAATAGCCAAAGCTTATGAGACAACAAACAAAGACGACAAAGTCAAAGTCACATTCGGCGCAAGCGGCAAACTAACTACACAAATCACCGAGGGGGCACCGTTTGATCTGTTTTTTGCGGCGAATATAGAGTATCCGGAAAAACTAAAAGCCGCCGGAATGACGGTCGGCGAGATAAAACCGTACGCCATAGGCAGACTCGTCATGCTTACAAAAAAAGGGTCTCAGATTGATCTAAAAAACGGTTTGCAAATTTTGACTTCAGATAAAATCCGTAAAATTGCAATAGCTAATCCGGAGGTTGCCCCTTATGGTAAAGCGGCGGTTGAAGCTTTAAAGAGCGCAGGAATATACGAAAAAGTTGAGTCAAAAATAGTAAAAGGCGAAAATGTGCAACAGGCGGCGACATTTGGGATAACAGGAGCGGCTGACGTTGCTATAGTCGCACACTCCTTGGCTCTTCAGCCGCCGATCGCAAATGAAGTAAACACATACCTGATAGACGGCAAACTGCACAAAAAAATGGTTCAGGCCTATGTCGGCACAAAACGTGGAGGCGATAATCCCTCGGCCAAAAAGTTTTTAGAGTTTTTTGAAAGTAAAAACGGTGACGCAATCTTAAAAAAATATGGGTTTACACTTGAATAAACTGCAAGGAATCATTGAGGGTCAAAAACACTCTTCCGGAATAACCAGAATAGAGGTTATGTCGGAGGGGTACTTATTTCGGCTATTGGTATTTGAGGAACAACCCAAAAACAGGCTCGGAAAAACTGTATTTTTGGTTATAAAAGAGAGTGAAATCGCCATATCCAAAATAAAACCGATAGATATCAGCATATCCAACAAACCGGAATGCAAAGTCACAAAAATAGTCTCCGGCGAAATGCTAGCCCAAATCTACCTACAATTAGGCTCCGCCTCAATTAGCAGTATTATCACCTCAGAATCCATACAAAGGCTTGGCATACGAGAGGGCGACACCGTATGTGCGCTCATAAAAGCAAACGAAATATATCTGGAGAGCACCGTTGATTGAATTCAGGCCGTTTTTATTAACCGTAGAGCTTGCCCTCATAACTACATTTGTATTATTTTTTGTCGGTGTACCGATAGCCTATTATCTGGCAAACACAAAAAGCCGTCTCAAGCCCATTTTTGAGAGCGTTGTCGCTCTCCCTCTGGTTCTCCCCCCTTCCGTTTTGGGTTTTTATTTTTTATTGGCTTTCTCTGATGAGGGTTTTTTGGGTTTGCCGTATAAAGCGGTTTTTGACAAACAACTCGCTTTTAGTTTTGAGGGGCTAGTGATAGGCTCTGTGGTTTTTAGTCTGCCGTTTATCGTTCATCCGGTGTTATCGGGCTTTGAAGGGGTTGAAAAAAACCTCAAAGATGCAGCCAAAACACTCGGGAAAAGCGGTTTTGAGATTTTTTATAAACTCGAACTCCCCCTTATAAAAAGCTCTCTGCTCACAGGGTGTGTACTAGCCTTTGCCCATACGGTCGGGGAGTTCGGGGTAGTACTGATGATAGGCGGGAATATCGACGGGGTAACGAGAGTTGCCTCTATAGCGATTTACGACAAGGTTGAATCGTTTGATTATCTATCGGCACATATGTATTCGGCGATTTTATTTGCTTTTTCGTTTTTGATACTGTTTGCCGTCTATAAACTAAATAAAAAAAGGGTTTTTGCTTGATTAGAGTATCGGTAGCAAAAAAACTGCATGGACAAAACGGAGAGTTTCAGTTTTGCGCCGATTTGACGATTGACTCTCCACATCTAACCTCTATTTTCGGCCCCTCCGGAAGTGGCAAAAGCACGCTTCTTAGAATGATAGCGGGGCTTGAACGGCCTGATAGCGGCATTATCGAGATAAACAAAGAGATTTGGTTTGACGGCAATAAAGGGATTAATCTCCCGCCGCAAAAAAGGGGGATCGGCTTTGTATTTCAGGAGTATTCGCTATTTCCGAATATGAGCGTAATCGAAAATATTATGTTTGCCCAAAAAAAACCGGATAAGCAAAAGGCAATATCGCTACTAAAAAGCGTGGAGCTGGATGAACTACCGAATGCCCGCATAGACAGGCTATCCGGCGGACAAAAACAAAGGGTTGCAATCGCAAGGGCTTTGGCCTATGAGCCGCAGATACTCCTACTGGATGAGCCGTTTTCGGCACTCGATACGACCGTAAAACACAAGCTTCAAGATGAGATACTAAAAATCAAAAAAGAGTTTTCCATCCCGACCATATTTGTGTCGCACGACAAAGAGGAGGTGTTTCGCCTGTCGGATCTTGTCGGGATAGTAAAAAATGGAAAAATATCAGAATTAAAACCGCCCACAGAGGCTTTTTTTGATTCAAAGCTATCCGGAAAATTCGCCTTTTACGGGAGGATCTTGTCCATCAAAAAAGCCGATATAGCAAATCTGGCGTATATATCGGTAGGGGGACAGATAGTGCAAGCCCTTTTGACCGACGATGATTTGAAAGAGATAAAAGAGGGGGACGAAGTGACCGTAGCGGCAAAGGCATTTAATCCGATAGTCACAAAAATCTAAAACTTGATTTTTGCCGACAAACCGTCTATAGTATTGGAAATTTTGAGCGTTCCACCCATATTTTCGATAATACATTTGGACATAAAAAGACCCATTCCGACCCCTTTACCCTGCCCTTTTGTAGTAAAATAAGGCTCCAGTACCCTATCCAAATTCTCATCGGATATGCCGCCGCCGTTATCGAGGCAAATAACGCTTTTTTCGGCAGCCGACATCCATATTCTTATCCTCCCCCTTAGGGTAGGCTCTTTTGTTTTTTTATCCTCTATCGCATCTTTTGAGTTTGATAAAAGGTTTACGAGAACCTCTTTTAAAAGCTCTTTTTGACCGGATAACAAAAAGTCGTCACCGCCGTATTCAAGCTCAATCCCTGATGCCGCATACTGCATCTCAAAGGCGGCGCAAACCTCTTTTACCACACCCTCGATACCAAACTTCTCATTTTCGTCGGTAGCCATAAAAAAGTACCTGAAGTTATCAATTGTTTTTGACATTGATGAGAGCAAAACACGGCTCTCCGAGACGCTTTTTTCGAGATACGCCTCATCTAGCTCACCGTATCTGTATGCGAATTTCAAATCCTCCAAAAGTGCGCCGATTCCGGCTAGAGGCTGTCTCCAGTGATGAGCGACGGCGTTTATCATGTCGGCCATAGATTTTAGCTTTGACTGATTAAACAGCTCCCTCTCTTTTTGCATAACCTTTTCGGAGTAAATATCGATATTCTCCTGCATAGCTTTAAACGAGGAGATGATGGAGCCTATCTCGTTGTCGTTTTCTACTATATCAAACTCCACTTTTTTACCAGGGCTATACTCTCTCATTTTTGAGGCAATAACCGAGAGCGGATAGAGGAGGTATTTGATAAAAAGTAGATTTAAGGCAAATATCACAACGGCAATTAACAAAAATTTGAGTGTAGCCGACTGGAAATTATCGATTAGTTCGAGGTAGTTTTTGTTTGAGTATAAAAGCTCTATAGAGGCCTGCTTTTGTCCGTTTACAGAGTCCGATATATCTTTTTTTACGACGATCGCCCCGTCAAAAGACTCTTTGCCATCCGAATCGAATCTACCTATGACGGTTCCGTCACTAAGCGATATCCTGACAGAGAGGACGTTTGGATTTTTGAGTAGCTCTTTTACTTTTCCCGCCGCCTCTCCGGTAAGCCCCAAAAACAGGCTCATCCCTATCTCGGAGGAGATTGAATCGAGTATGATTCCGGCTTTCTCCTTTTCGGAGTTATACATATTTGCCTTAACCGTTTTGACGATAAAGACCGACATGATCGCAAAAACAAGGACAACGGCAAAAATAAAACTAGCTAATATCTTTGTGGAGAGGCTCAGGTTTACCTTGTTTCTCACTCAACCACCCTGACGATTTTATAAAATGAATCAACAAACCTTATTCCGCCGTCTTTCATAGCGCTTCTATTCAGGATAACCACAGTCTTTCTCTCGATATCCATAGAGAGAACTGCGCCGCTCTCAATATCTGAACGCCTATGGGTAAAGCTTACCACACCCTTTGTTTTTGCGGTCGCAATAGCTTTTTTGATATTTTGGTCGCCACCTTTTAGGATATATAAAAAGCTCATAGGGGTTTTGGAGAGGTTATAAAAATCAACCGCAACGGCTCTAAACTGATACGGCCCTATTTTTCCCTGCGTTTTTGCATTCATTTCGACCGCTATCATTCTTGCCCTCTCGGCATCCTCGGTTTCGTGGGCTATCACAACGGTCAGCTTGTCATCGATTAACTTTTTAGATATCTCTTTGTCTAAAAGGGCGATTTTTGGGATCACAGACATTTGGGCTTCAAGCAAAAACTCATCGTACCCAAAAAGGGTCAAAACCGATAAGAGTAAAGCTGCAAATATCTTTTTCATCGCCTAAAACCTCTTGTAAAGTTTTAGATAGACGGTTGACGGCATAGCCGGATAGTCGCCTATATATGTATTTTTTTCACTCGGATACAAGATAGAAGCATTTCCGATGTTTTTCGCTAAAAGCTGCGCCCCCCATCTGCCTTTGTATGAATCGTAATTTAGAGTCAAATCACCGCTAACATATGACGGTGTATCAGCTCTATTATCCCACTCTACCCTCTGTTTCGAATCTATAAAAAATACAGATGCGCCGCCGGAAAATCCTCCGCCGAGTTCTGTGATAACGGAGGCTTTGAGCATATTCTGGGCTGCCGCCACTAGCCTATCAGAGCCACCGCCCTTTGAGGAGGCATGAGAGTATCCGGCATACAAAAACGTCCCGAGCCCGATATTTTTCTTCAGCTCCGCTTCACATCCGTAAATATCCGAATCACCGGCATTCATATATTTATTTTGGGCATTTACTTTGTTGATCTGATTTTTGTTTTGTAGATAAAAAAGGTTTACACTCACCGAATCGTCATTATCTAGTTTTTTAATATATTGCGACTCAAACGCCCTTACTCTCTCCGGTTTTAGATCTCTATTCCCGACCCTTGCCGGATTGTTAAGTGTATAAAGCTCCTGCCATGCCGGAGCCCTATATGCGGTACTTGCCATAAATTTTAGTATATCGTCGTCGTCGGCTTGCCAGACTACGGCTCCACGATAGTCGGTCTGCCTGTCAAAATCACTTCCCTTGTCGCTGTTTAGGCCGTACGAAAAAGCTAAATCGTCGTTTATATCGTACATTCCGCTCATATATAGTTTTGTCGTTGTCCTTTTGGCGGCCGGCGCATCAAAAAACGGAGCGGATACCGAATAGTCATACATACCGATACCCGTAGCCCTATTGGTTGTGATTGATTTTATATAAATATTTTTTTCGTCCTGATACTTAATTCCGAACTTTACAGTATGGGAATCAGAGAGATCATACGAGGCCACACCGCCCGTATACCAGATTCTATTTTTTAGCTCCAGATTTGCATAGTACCCATCCGGATAAACCACCGTCCCTATCCTCATCCCAGGCGGATAAGACCTCGCATCGCTCTCCCAGCCGTCCTCCATATAGCCACCGTTTAACTCAAGCAACAATGAGTCCGAGAATGCTTTTTTGTACTTACCGTCCACATACCATGACGGTAGTTTTTGCCTCCCCTCGTCGTTTGGGATCGCATATAGGTTTCCAAAAGAACTGCCTATATCATATCCTGTCGCTCTAGCCGAAATTTTGAGCTCTTCGCCGCTTAGGGCAACCCCTAGTGCGTAAGTAGTTAGTGCGGTAGGGACATATCCATCTCTTGAGAGTGCTGAGTTTACCGGATTATAGTATAGACCGTCTTTGCCGTTCGTTTTTGTTTTTAGCTCATCTTTGTAGTAGTAGCCGTCGGTGTGGAGTGAGAAATTATTTAGTTTTTTATTGTAGACAAAAGAGCCGGTTCTGATATTTGAGCTACCGACCCCAAAAACCACTTTTGCAAAATCTTTTGAGCCGTTCTCGGCATATGTTACGACGTTTATACTCCCGGCATAACCGTTTTCGCCGTCGGCAAAATTTCCAGGTCCTCTGACTACCTCTACCCTTTTTATTATATCGATCGGCATGTCGAGATAAGTGCTATATCCGTCAAAAGTCCTGTCATTAACCGTTACGCCGTCTATTATCAGCTTGCTCTGTCCGTATGCAAACGGATTTGAACCCCTGAATATAACCGATTTATTGTTGACATTGTCTTTTGAGACATCAACACCGGGAAATAGCATCAACGCATCCTTTAATGTTCTGGCTCCCATTTTGGAAAGCTTTTCGCCGTCCCATACCGACACTATAAACGGTAGATAATCTATATTTTGTTTTTCGGCGGTTGCCGTCTTGGTGAAAATGCTCATATCCATTGCCAATTCTTTTACGGCATCACCCTCTGCACCAAACAGAGAGATCCCGCAAACACCGTAAAGAGCCGACAAAAAAATAGACTTGTTAAAACCCATCAAAATCCGATTGCTTAAAGTTTCAGCTTTTATATTTTCACCAATAAATAGGATAGATAGTAGCGAAAATGTATGCTTTTAATATGTTAATTTACCTGATTTTAATTCAAAAGACAAAAAAAGATTGAATTTTATACTTGACAACAAAAAGCTAAAGTAGTAATATTTTATTAGCACTTAAATCATATAAGTGCTAATATTAAATTTAAAGGGGTTTAAAATGCTTCTGACTAGATTTGATCCGTTTAGAGAGTTTGAAAGAAGATTTGCCGGATATGTTCCGACCGAGACAAAAGAGGCGGCTAACGTTTCGAGCTTTAGTCCTGCCGTAAACACCAGAGAGGACGAGAAAGGGTATTATATACACGCCGATCTCCCAGGTGTAGCAAAAGAGGATATAAATATAGATTTAAAAGATAACGTCCTAACAATTTCCGGAGAGAGAAAGCATAAAGAGGAAATTTCGGAAAAAGACTACTATAAACTTGAAAGTTTTTACGGCAAGTTTCAAAGGAGTTTTACGCTGCCGGAAGATGCGAATAGCGAAAGCATCGACGCATCCACACAAGACGGTGTCCTAAATATCGCCATCCAAAAATCAGCTCCAAAAGAGTCCAGAAAAATAGAGATTAAATAATATTCAAAATTTGAAGCGGAGTATCGATTATTAAATCGGCTCCGTTTTCAAAAAGCTCATCCCTGTCTCTAAAACCCCACGTAACTCCAACTGCATAAAAGCCGCCGTTTTTTGCGGTCAATATATCGTTTTTTGTATCACCCACTATAGCTATCTCGTCAGGCCGCAATCCGAATACACCTGCTATCTCCAAGGCCGCTTTCGGATTTGGCTTTACCTCATATCCCTCTTTGTGTCCCACAACGGCGCTAAAACAAAAATCTCCAAACGCCCTTTTGACGCATAGCTTTGTTAGATGATCCGGTTTGTTGGACAAAACGGCCGATTTTACCCCTTTTTCCTCCAGTACCGCCAATAAATCTGCAATACCGGAGTATACAACCGGTGTTTTGTCACTTTTCTCATATACGACCTTAAACTCTTCGGCCATTTTATCGGTCATGGTTTTATCGCTTGAACCGCTGGAGGCACTCATCAGATTGTAAGCCCCCTGCCCTGCCAAATAACGATACTCCTCAATTTTACGCTTATCGAATCCGTATTTTTCTAGTACCGTATTTGCATACTCGGCCACATCGACAAGCGAATCGATGAGCGTCCCGTCAAGGTCGAAAATAACCCCTTTTATCACCGTCAAAACCTTTTTTGTTGCGATTGTACCAAAATTGACGGAGCGCATGCCAACAGAGAGTCTTGTTTTTAGGTCTTAAAAGTATAATTTTCCACAAAGACTTCAAGGCAACATATTCAAAATGAACATTTTAGACATAGACTTCAACGCTTTATACAAAGAGCAAAAAGAGATAACTACCTTTAAGCCGAAAACAAAAGAGGATTGGAACGCAAAAGCAAAGGATATGGACTCTCGTATCCATCAAAGCATCTACAACGAAGAGTTTTTATCGAGAGTAGATACAAAAGGGTGTGAAAGCCTACTAGATGTCGGATGCGGCCCCGGAAATCTAGCTTTGCGGTTTGCCAAAAAACTGGAAAAAGTATACGCAATGGATTATTCCGAGGAGATGCTACGCTGCGTAAACGAAAATGCCGCCTCAAAAAAAATAAATAACATTGAGACGATACAGGCATCATGGGAAGATGACTGGAATAGGTTACCGAGTGTAGATATCGTCGTAGCGTCCCGCTCTATGGAGGTTGCCGATATGGAGGGTGCACTAAAAAAACTGAGCAACAAGGCAAAACAAAAAGTATATCTAACCTACAAAGTCGGCGGCAGTTTTGTCGATACCGAGATTTTGGAGGCGATGGGGAGACGGATACACCCCAAGCCTGACTACATCTACATCGTCAACATCCTGTACAAGATGGGGATAAACCCAAAAATCGACTACATCGAGAGTGAAAACAAAAAAATCAACTGGAACGATTTTGAAGGGTTTAGAGAGAGCACTTTTTGGAGTATCGGGGAGATGAGTGACGATGAGATAGAGGGGCTGAAAAAGCTCTTTTTTGATGAAAATTTTAGAAAAAAACCACAAAAACCGACATATTGGGCGATGATTAGTTGGAACGTATAGTAAAATATAAAAAATCTTAAATAAAAGAGGGAAACAATGTTTGGAAGCGGTAGGAAAATAACGGCTTTAGAGGATGAGATAAGAGAACTAAAAAAGCAAAATAGCGATTATGAGTCAAAAGTTAGAATGCTTGAGGCTACGGTATATGATTTGGAACAAAAAACCAGACAAACTACAGACAAAAAACCGGACTCCACTGAAATCGTAAAACTACTGCTCTCTAGCTATGAGGATGGGATAATGTTTTTGCAGGGGACTATAGAGGAGAACCTATCGATGCTCTCCGACATAAACAAGCTAAACGCAACGACCGAAACAAACTCAAAGACGATATCAAAAGAGAGCAACGAAATCACAAATTCGCTCTCAAAAATTCAAGACCTCACGCAAGGGCTTGTATCTGACGCTTCCGAACTTAGCAACGTCGTTACCTCTATCGGAAATATAATCAACCTAATAAAAGACATCTCCGACCAGACAAACCTATTGGCGCTAAATGCGGCGATTGAAGCGGCAAGAGCCGGTGAACACGGCAGAGGCTTTGCGGTTGTAGCAGACGAGGTACGAAAACTGGCCGAGAGAACCCAAAAAGCGACGCAAGAGGTAGAGGTGAATATCAATACCCTAAAACAAAATTCAAACTCCATCATAGAAACCAGTGAAACATTCAAAACCGAATCGGATAGCTCTATGGAGCTTGTCGCAAATTTTCAGACAAACATCAGACAGATGACCGAATCCACTGCATCTATCGCAAACGAATGCGCCAGTGTAACCAATGAAATATATATCAGCAACGGCAAAATAGACCACATCCACCTAAAACTAAAAGGGTACAAAGCGGCGCTTCTCGGAAGCGGCGAAAAAATCCAAGATGAGCACTCAGGCAGATTTGGACAATGGTTTTCAACGGATGCCCAAAAAGTACTCTCCGGCAACCAAAAAGCGATAAACGAAGTAGCAGATCACCACTCAAAAGTCCACAAAGGGCTTGAAAAAGCGGTTCACGAGTTTAGCGAACCCGCAACATACGAAAACGGGATCAAAACGATGCAAGAGGTTGAGGCCTCCAGCAAAAAAGGGTTTGAGACCCTTATAGATGCCGTAAAAGCGACCAGAAAAAAATAATGAAAATCCTCCTCCTAGAAGACGATGAACATCTAGGGGGATTAATCCTCGAGCACCTCTCAAACTCACACAAAATCTCATGGGGCAAAACATTTGAAGAGGCGTTAGCTCTGACCCAAAAAACAAAATTCGACCTTATGCTTTTGGATGTCAATCTCCCCGACGGAGACGGATTTTCGTTTTTAAAGGAGCTTAGGGGGTACCACGACAAAACTCCGGCTATATTTATCACATCCGCATCGGGAGCCAAAGATGTCAAAAGAGGGTTTGAGATAGGGTGTGACGACTACCTGAAAAAGCCGTTTGATTTTGAAGAGCTGGAGGCTAGAATCTGGCATGTCAAAAAAATCTATTCGATAGACGAAAACAGGCCGATAGAGCTAGGCGGAGGGGTGTTTTTTGACCCGTCCGGACTCTGCGTTACAGTGGATGGACATAGCGTAAAACTAAGGCCGATGGAGGCGAAGCTACTGTCGTATTTTGTCGCAAATCAGGATAGATTTATCTCTTACGAAGAGATTTTCCGCTCACTCTGGAGCTTTGACGATACACCCGACGAGGCAACCGTCAGATACTACGTCAAAAACCTACGAAAAGCGCTCGGGAGAGATTTTATACAAAGCCAAAGAGGGGTTGGGTACAGATTTGAGCGAATATGAGAAAAAATCGTTAATCAAATTTTTAGCCCTCTATATCGGCTCCGCTTTTATTTTTATCACCGCCATCGCCGTTTTGCTCTATACGGTCAAAGTAGAAAACCTATACGAACTCCAAAAAGAGAGGCTAAAAAACCACGCCTCCCTAATCTCGGCCGAAATCATCGATTCACACATGAGAGGCAAAAAATACGAGATACCGGACAACAAAGAGTTCAAAGTAGCTCTAATCGGCTTAAACGGCGATACGGTGTACTCTGATATTTCACCGATTCCAGCGCTAAAAGAGGGGATATACGACAACAACGGAAGGCTAACGATAGTAGATACCGGAACGAGACTACACCATGGGATAAAGTATGTAGTGGTTCAAACCGATTTGCTACAAATAGAACGGGGGGAGGCCGCCGTATCGTCATTTTTGGTGTGGCTCATATCGCTTGCATTGGTTGTGGGTCTGGCCATTGCGCTCTCAAGGCAGTTTTTGGCTCCTTTTAAAGAGGAGATTGAGAGGCTTGATAATTTCGTAAAAGCCAGTGCCCATGAGCTAAACACACCGATTACCTCTTTGCTACTAGGTCTGGATTCGATAAAAAACGAACTAAAAGAGTCAAAAAAAGCGGAGTATCTAAAAGTCTCCGCAAAGATGATTAGCAAGATACACGAGGATTTGACATACTACCTGCAAAAAGAGACCTTCAAAAAAGAGGAAGAGTGGATAGATTTTGCCGCTTTGGCCTCGGAAAAAGGGGCGATATACTCAAAACTTGCCGCCCCTAAAAATATAAAAATAGAGATTACAGCGCAGAGTTTTATATACAAAAT
>ERZ650300.1139-NODE-1139-length-15396-cov-7.038068_pt1 | contig 15396 bp, 14 predicted proteins | sample MGYA00376236_ERZ650300 | MGnify/ENA primary metagenome ERZ650300 (study PRJEB26733, sample SAMN07839303) | wastewater metagenome | biome: urban; feature: wastewater treatment plant; material: waste water | place: USA: North Carolina | collected 2016-04-28 ... | reverse complement strand
AAATTAGCTCCAAAGCTCCATTTGTCGTTCAAAGTATACGAACTAGTCACGGCCAAATTATGCAACTTATCGTAAACAGAATTGTACCATTGACCATTATTAATTCCTGTTTCTAGTGGCGTTCTACCCGGCGTTTGTTGTTCAGATCTTGATAAAGTATAAGAAATCCATCCGTTGAGTTTGCCTTCGTTTTTCTTTAGCAAAATTTCTAATCCGTAGGCTCTCATTTGGCCATTCAAAATGACTTGTTCCAAAGCTTTGTTCGCAATTAATTCGGCACCATCAATATAATCGATACGATTTTTGATTTTTTTATAATAGGTTTCTACTTCTAATGAGTACATTCCGTCATTGAAGTTTTTGAAATATCCCAATGCTACTTGGTCAGCAATTTGAGGTTTAATGAAATTATCACTTGGTGTCCAAACATCGAGTGGAGTAGGTGATGAGGTATTCGAAATTAACTGTAAATATTGCACCATACGGTTGTAACTCGCTTTTACCGATTGGGTGTCATTGAATTGATAAGCCGCAGAAAAGCGAGGTTCTAAATTGTCAAAACTTTGAATCACATCGTTTTTACCATAAAATTTTGTATCTATTGGCGTTGCTTTTTCATACAATTTTAAGTCATTATTGAAAACAACAGGATTGTCATTCGCATAAATATTTACGGTAGATTGTCCTAAGCGATAAAATAAACTGTAACGTAATCCATAAGAAATACTCACTTTTTTACTTAAATCGTGATCGGCACTGATATAGACGGCAGGTTCAAAAGCATATTTCTTATCCAATTGATCGGAATTGATTCCAGAAGTGCTATTAGATGGAACAATGGTGCCCGGATTGAAGTCGTAATAAATTGCGTTCAGTCCGTAGTTTAATTTGAACGAGTCCGTTAAGTAATTTTTAAAATCGTACTTGATGTTGTAGTTTTTGATACCCGAATCCCATTTGAATCCTACAAAATCAAGATCTAAGCCATAATAGTAATCGCTATAAATCAAGGAAAGGTTAGAAAACAATTTATCAGAATACAAATGATTCCAACGCAAGTTTAGGGTTGAATTACCGTAAGTATTGGTAAAACTTTTGTTTAGGCTAAAAACGTCTCGGCCAAAATATCCAGAAAGATATAAATTGTCATTTTCGGTTAATTTATAACTGAATTTTGCATTTAGATCATAAAAATATGCGGCGTTATCTTTTTGTTCTGGAGATAATTTCAAAAACAAATGGGCATAGGACCCACGACCACCAATCAAGAAGGAACCTTTATCTTTAACCAATGGGCCTTCTACTAAAAGCCTACTTGAGATTAGTCCAATACCTCCATTCATATGGAATTTTTTGCTGCTTCCGTCTTTTTGATAAATATCTAAAACCGAGGAAGCTCTTCCTCCAAAGCGAGAAGGAATCCCGCCTTTGTAGAGTCGAATATCTTTTATAGCATCGGGATTAAAAACAGAGAAAAAACCAAAAACGTGAGATGAGTTAAAAATAGTAGCTTCGTCCAACAGAATCAAGTTTTGATCCGCTCCACCACCACGTACGTTAAATCCAGAAGCACCTTCGCCAGCATTGGTCACTCCAGGGAGTAATAAAATTGACTTCAATACATCAACCTCACCAAGAACGACTGGCATTTTTTTGATGGCAGAAATCGAGAGTTTATTCACACTCATTTCGGGCTTTTTAATGTCGGTTTTGGTTCTGTCATCTGTGATGATGACTTCTTTGAGCACATTGTCTTCATTTGACAAAGGCAAGTTGTATTTGGTGTTTTGCGTTAGATCGATGGTTTCATTAACCGTTTTGTAGCCCAAATAAGAGATTTGAACTTGGTGTTTTCCTTTGGGAAGGGTAATAGAATAAAAACCATATTCGTTGGTAGTTACGCCTGTTTTCAATTCAGGGAAAATAATATTGACTCCAATTAATGTCTCATTACTGTTTTGGTCAGTAATGGTTCCGCTTAACGTAAATTTTTCTTGAGCTAAGGCAGTGAAGAACGTAGTAAAAAGTATTATGAACGTACTGATTTTTTTTGCAATCATTGTCTAGTTTTTAATCTACATAGTTAACAATTGTATCGCGATATTATTGCGAAATAATTGTTAAATATGAGTTAAGATAGGATACGAGAGGTGTTGATTGAAATAAAGTCTTATTCTTAATTGTAATTAGGATTCTTTGTGGTTTTTATTTATTGACAATTTCCTAGTCTAGGATTGTTAATAGAGCTACACGGGAATTGATATTTGCTCTGAGGGTAATTTGTAGATGGATTATCTGTAACTTCTAGTGGAGCCAAAGCTTGCCCATTATGGCTCGGCATTGTGATTTGTTCTTTGGAGCCGTTCCCGAGTGCTACATTTTTGCCTGCTAAATTACCGTTAAAGCTGTAATCTATTAAAGCATCAAGTAGTCTGTAAATACCGTAATAATCATAGGCGTCATAGGCAGATTGCGTATTTGGTACTACGTGATCTGCTATATACGTATAAGTAGGTAAGACACTTTTTTTGATTAAGATAAAGTCTTTTTCAGTATTCGGAATATTATTGTTTTTAAAAATATCAATAGCTAGACGATGATCGTTCGTAGTGTCATCATCATAAACTTGTGTAATGAGTTTGGTGTTGGCAGGGAAGTTATTTAATTCTTGTGAAGTGATTTGATGTGAATACCATTGTGCCATAGCAAAAATAAAACGACCATTTTGCCCCCAACCTTCATCAATAAATCCTTTATGAGCCATGGCAAAGGAAGCTCCTCCGCCAAAAGAATGTCCCATGAAACCTACCTTCGAAGTATCGATTATATTGGGGTAGTTGCTAACAGCTTTTTTGAAACTTTCCCAAAGGGTAGCGTATCTTTCATCAACTGTTACGCCAATTGTTGGATAGGGAGCAAAAACTACAACATAACCTTTTTTAGCAATAAATTCATATAATCCAATATTGTAAGTACTATCTTCTCCGCCAAAAGGATGTGAGTAAAAAATGGTTGGCCTTGGACCAGTTAATTCTTTCGGATAAAAGACGTCTACGTTTTTTCCATTATACAATGGACTTGCAAAAGATACTTTTGCCACTGTATACGTTCCGTCAGCGCCATAGCCACTTTGAGGTCTTGAAATTGGTCCAGCTAAGTCGTCGTCTAGGTATGGAGTGGATGATTCGTTGTCATTTTTAGAACAAGCTACTAGAAATAGACCCGTAAGCAAGATTTGTAGAATTAGTTTCATAGGTTAGTTATTTGGTTCCTTGTTTGGACTTTTAATTTTTGAAAGGGTTTAATCTTTAAATCAATTATTTAAGATTTTACAACAACAATAAGTAGAAAAAGGATAACAACAAAATAACTTAAATAATGAAAGAGTTTCTATTCTAGAGGAACACAGATATATCCTTGAAGATTTAAGTGTTCAATAATTTGTTTGGGATTAAAACGACCTCCTTCAATTCTTAATATTCTGTCACAATCTTCTAAGTCAAAGTTAATTTTACAATCTGGGAATTGTCTTTGAAGAATAGAAACTATAGCATTTGCATCTGTATTTATTTCAACATTAGTTTTGAAAATTTCAACCATAATTCATTGTTTTAATTATACTTCAATAGAAATTAGCAGATTAAAAATAATTTAAAAAAGATTATAAGAAATTCCAAATCTAAAATAGACTTGAGCTTCTTCCTTTTGGTCGTAAATATACTTGGACGATCGATCGCCTTTTTCGGTAATACGAGTCCTTATAACGTTATTGATACCTGCTTTAAATAAACCAATTATTTTTGGAGTAAAATGATGTTCATACGTTATGCCTGATTTCAATTCCAACTGATTCAATTCATGAATTCCTTTTAGTTGAGAAGTATTAAAATTCAAATAAAAATTCTCCGAATTCAGTTCTGTACCAAATGCAATACGCCCATTTTCAAACAAATATCTTCTAAACAAAAGACGTTGCGGAAGAATAAAATCGAAATCCCATTTCGATTTATCGAATTTATGATTGTAGGTGAAAATTGGGGTAACAGGTATTATCGATGAAGGATCAAATACTACCAAAGCACCAGCTGTTATTGTGGTATTGGCTGTTTTTTTTAGTACCAAAGTTGCTGATAGAGCTCCTTTTATACGTTGCACATCTTCATGATTTCCATCGATGGTTGCTGTAGCATTATAAATGATTGGTTTGTTAAATAGTTTTGCCTTATAGGTTGCACTTAAAGATGTTGCCAAATAATGAAATTCTTCTTTCCCACTTGAAAAAGGAGCATCTGAGTTATTGTTGTTTTGCCCCAAATCATACGATTCATATTTATATCGCAAAGAACTTGTGAGAACAAACCGTTTAGAGTTAGAGACATAAAAAGGCATATTGAAAGCAAATTTTAATCGGTTATGATTATCAATCCTCCCTTTTTCAAGAGGTTCTCCAAAGAGTTTTGAATCGAAATTAGTAGCTCCTAATTGTTCGTATTGCACATCAAAAGTTCTAGTTGTGGGGAATTTATCGGTTACGGATTTTCCAAAGGATTTCATACTCGTTTTTTCCTGAGCTAAAATTTGTATGGATGTACATAAAAATAAAAAGCAGATATTTTTTTTCATAAACGGTACTCACTATTAATGATTGTTTTTGGATGATGATTGAAACTTTGGACAAATGTAATTTAGTAGGTTATTTTATGATAGTGAAATTATTTAAGTGGCGTAACATTTATACCAATGGCGTTAGTGTAATTTCATGTCGTTAATAACCATAGGTTGTAATATTACTTTAAATTTGCAGTTATGAAGATTCTCAAAATTTATCAAAACTTTTTTCTCCGAAATCTTATACTAAATGCTATTGTTTTTGGGGTTATTTTTGTTTGTGTGTTTGATGAAATGAAATTTGAAGAGCATAGCTGGGTTTATGTTTTTTCCAAAATTTGTTTAGGATATTTCCCTTGTATTGTTTGGATAACGTGCTTTAATCTTTTCATCATTAAGCCTTTTTTATTCAAAAAGAAGTATGAGCTTTTTTTTGTTCTTCTTTTGGTGTATTGGGCGGGCTTTTATTTTTTTATGCGTTGGTATTTTCCAATTGCAGATCTTGGAAAATTTAGAACATTGTCTATTTTATCACTTGTCGTGAATGGAATTGCGTTCTTTTTTATTCACATAATAATTACTAAGAAAGTTTCACAGACTGATAAGGATATTATTAATTTCAAGGCAGAACTTTCCTTTCTAAAGCAACAACTCAATCCTCATTTTTTGCTTAATGCTATGAATAATTTATATGGGGAATCGTTAACTGAACCAGATAAATTACCTGATAGAATATTAAATCTTTCTGAGATGCTTCGGTATCAAATAGAAGCTACCAAAAAAGATTATGTTTTGTTAAACGAAGAGATAGCTTTTGTTGAAAAGTATCTGGAATATTATACTTTTCGAAACGAACGTTTGGCAATTGCAAAAAATTATGAAGGGTCTTTTGATGCAATCGAAATTCCTCCATTATTCTTTTTGCCTCTGTTTGAAAATGCAATTAAGTTTTCTGGAGAAACAGAAGCACCTTTTATTGTGGCAGATTTAAAATTAAAATGCAAAAGTTTATCTTTTACCTTAAAGAATAATTTTTTGAATACAGGTTCAAGGCTTTCAAGTACTGGGATTGGGATAGAAAATTTAAAACGACGTCTCGAAGTTTATGGATTGAAGCATGAACTTATTTGTAAAAAAGAGAGTGAGATTTTTGTTATAAAACTAAAAATATGGAACCTACCTACCGCTGCCTTATAATTGACGATGAAACACCAGCGCATAAGGCTTTGACGGCACATATTGCAAAGTGTGAAGAACTGGTGTACTCAGGAAGCGCCTTCAATGGTATGGAAGCATTAAAAATGTTAAATGAGAACAGTTACGATATTATTTTTTTAGATATTAATATGCCAATTATTTCTGGAGTGGAGTTAATGGAAATGCAGCCCAATCGGCCTCTTACGATTATAACTACAGCTTACTCAGATTTTGCTCTTTCTGCTTATCAAAATGATGCAATTGACTATTTACTGAAACCAATTTCGTTTGAAAAATTCTTAAAAGCAATCGAAAAAGCCAAGACCTATTACTCTGGTTTTAGTCTGAAAAAAGAAAATAATACGAAAGAAAAAGTGCTTTCGTGCAGGGTAAATGGTCAGATTACTGAAATACCCTTAGACGACATTATTTATATAGAAAGTTTGGGTAATTATATGAAATTGTTCAGTTCAAGAGTAAATTTACCTATAATTATTTACGGTTCATTATCAAGTGTTTCATCGGAATTGCAAGTCAATACTGTGGTTCAAATACATCGTTCTTTTATTGTCAATACCAATAAAATACAAAACTTTACCTCAAAAAGCTTAACAATGATCAACGGTGAAGTTCTTCCTGTTGGTAGAAAATATCAAATTTTATTGGATAATTTGTTAAAGTAAGCCATTGGGAGGAAAGGATTTTTGATGTTTTGAACAGAAAATCACATTGTCAGTAGAAGTTATTTACCTTTGGAATAGCATATAAATTTTTAGCCTATGACAACGCTTCTTCAGAAAAACATCGCAGCGCATATTTCACTTTCAGAAACCGAAATGGAATCATTTTGTAATTTATTTGAATACAAAACGATCAAGAAAAAAAGTTTTTTGTTGCGAGAAGGTGAAATTTGCAAGTTTGAAGGTTTTGTAACAAAAGGCCTTTTTAGAGTCTATCACATTGATAAAAATGGTTTTGAGCAAATACTCTATTTTGCTATAGAAGATTGGTGGATTACAGATATTGATAGTTTTACTAATGAAATACCTTCTCAACTTTTTATAGAGGCACTTGAGGATAGTGAGTTACTTTTAATTTCAAAAAAAGACAAGGATTTTGCCTATGAAAATTTGCCAAAAATAGAAAAGCTATTTAGGATAATGACCCAAAAAACGCATGTTGCACTTCAACGCAGAATGATTGATAGCATGAGCAAAACAGCAGAGTTTCGTTATGTAGAATTTGTTGAGAAATATCCACAACTTATACAACGTCTTTCTAATATTCAGGTGGCTGCCTATTTGGGTATTACCAATGTTTTTTTGAGTAATATTAGAAAGAAAATTAGTTCGAAATAATAAAGATTCTTTTTTTATTAAACTACTTTAATGTTTTTTATTTCTGTTGACGCCATCTTTGTATGTTTAATTTAATTAAATGAAACAAATAGTAATTGGCATTCTAGCGGTATTAGCGCTATATGGATGCAATGGAAATGCACAACAAATAAACAATAAAAAAATGAGTAAATTAATTTATGTAATGGATCCGCTTTGTGGCTGGTGTTATGGAAATAGTGTCAATACACAACATTTGTATGATACGTATAAAAATCAAATTGATTTTGAGATTTTGCCTGCAGGAATGTGGATAGGAGAAAATGCCAGAAAACAATCGAAACCTATGGCTCAATATATCAAAAAACACGACTTGCAGATACAACAAGTTACAGGAACAGCATTTGGTCAAGACTATTTTAAATTTGTAGAAAATGAGAGTATAGTTTTAGATAGCGAAATACCATCAAGAGCGATTGTTACTGTTAAGAAAATTTGGGCTACACAAGCAGTCTCTTTTGCTATTGAAGTGCAAAAAGCAAGATACCTGCACGCAAAAGATTTGAATGATGATGCTACCTATTTAAGCATTTGCGAAAATTTAAAATTGGATAAAGAACAATTTATAGAAGCTTTTCATTCGCAAGCCATCAAAAAAGAAACGCAAGAAACTTTTGCTTTAGCACAACAATATGCCAGTTCATATCCAACACTTTTAATAGAAAAAGAGGGTAAGCTTTATATTTTAGAACAAGGTTTTGCACCAATAGAAGGTGTTTTAAAACAGATTGATACTATTTTAAACTAGTTTAATGGATTGAGATACCATACCGTTTCATCTTTGTAATAGTAATTTAAACATTAAAAGAATGAAATCAATTAGTCACGAACACGGAAAAATATACAGTAAAATCGTGAGTAAACAAATTATCTCAACAGTATTTTTAACCATTTTAACTTTATTAACTATGGAATCACAAGCACAAACTTTCAAAACAATTGAAAACAAAGATTTAAAACTTGAAGTTTACAACGCATCCGAAAACAGTTTTGGTGTAGCATCTGTAATTGTATCCGGAAAAAAAGATGCGGTTTTGATTGACACCCAATTTACATTGGCGGATGCCGAAAAAGTAGCACAAGAAATAAAAAAATCTGGAAAAAAATTAACTACCATTTTTGTTTCTCACGGCGATCCAGATTTTTACTTTGGTCTAGAAGTATTCAAAAAATATTTCCCAGAAGTTACAGCCTATGCAACACCTGCAACCATTGAACATATTAAAGCAACAGCTCAAAAAAAATTAGACGTTTGGGGCGAAAGATTGGGTAAAAACATTACTTCAAATGTTATTTTACCTAAGGTTTTAAAAGGAAACAGCATTGAATTAGAAGGTCATCACTTAGAAATTGTTGGGTTACAAGAATTTCCTTCTCAAACTTTTGTTTGGATCCCTTCTATCAAAGCTGTTGTTGGTGGAATAAATGTTTTTGGAACCACTTTTCATCTTTGGATGGCAGATGCACAAACTACAGAAGCTCGTAAAAATTGGATTTCAGTTTTAGATAAAATTACAGCTTTGAATCCTGAAATTGTAATTCCTGCTCACGCAAAATCAGATTCTCCATTTGATATGACCGCTGTAAATCATACCAAAACTTACATTCAATTCTATGAAGAAGCTTTAAAAACCAATATAACATCCGAAGCTTTAATTATAGCTTTGAAAACAAAATATCCAACCCTTACTTTTGAAACAGGTTTGCAAATAGGAGCAAAAGTAAATACAGGAGAAATGAAATGGTAAAATCAATTCTATGCAGCTTGGCTTTGCTTTTGGCATTGTCAAGCTGTTCTTTAAGTATAAAAGCAATGACAAATCTTGACATTATAAAAAGCACCTACGAAGGCAAAACTTCGGAAGAAAACGGTAAAAATTTGGCTAAATACGTAGCTAAAGATATAATTTGGACCGAAGCCAAAGGTTTTCCGTATGCAGGAACTTATATTGGTTTAGAAAATGTAATCAAAAACGTTTTTAGCCGATTAGGAAGCGAGTGGATGGATTATAAATTTACTCCAGAAGATTATGTTGCTAGCGATGATAAAGTAGTGGCTTACGGAAGGTACACAGGAACCTATAAGATTACAGGCAAATCATTCACCGCTAGAGTGGCTCATGTTTGGAAATTAAACGATAGTAAAATCATCAGTTTTGAGCAGTTTGTAGATAGCCAGCCAGTAAATGATGCTATGAAATAATTAGTGTAAAAATTTTCGAACTCAACTTCTTTCAAAAAAAAAAGACAACCGTTTCCAGTTGTCTTTCATAATCAATGTATTTTAATTTCTTAAGCTAGTTTTGCCAAAATCGTATTGAAAGTGGTGCTTGGTCGCATCGCTTTACTCGTCAATTCTGGATTCGGTTGGTAGTACCCTCCGATAGTTTGAGGTTTTCCTTGAGCACCAATTAGTTCGCCGTTGATTTGTGCTTCATTAGCAATAAATTCAGTTGCAATAGGTGAGAAAATCGCTTTTAAATCAGCATCTTTATCTTGAGCGGCTAAAGCTTCTGCCCAGTACATCGCTAAGTAGAAATGAGAGCCTCTATTGTCAATTCCGCCTACTTTTCTAGAAGGCGATTTGTCATTTGCTAAGAATTTTTCTGTGGCTACATCCAAGGCTTCTGCTAAAACAATCGCTTTTGCATTGTTTAAAGTTTGTCCTAAATGTTCTAATGAAGCGCCCAAAGCCAAGAATTCACCAAGAGAATCCCAACGCAAATAGCCTTCTTCTATAAATTGTTCTACGTGTTTTGGAGCAGAACCTCCAGCACCAGTTTCAAATAAACCACCACCATTCATCAATGGAACGATAGAAAGCATTTTGGCTGAAGTTCCAACTTCTAAGATTGGGAATAAATCGGTTAAGTAATCACGTAGTACATTTCCGGTTACTGAAATGGTATCTAATCCTTTGATGATGCGCTCTAAAGTAAAATTAGTTGCTTCGATAGGGCTTAGAATGCGAATATCTAATCCTGTTGTATCGTGATCTTTTAAATATTTTTCAACTTTTACAATCAATTCTCTGTCGTGGGCTCTGTTATTATCCAACCAGAAAACTGCAGGAGTAGCTGATAGACGTGCTCTGTTTACGGCTAGTTTTACCCAGTCTTGAATTGGAGCATCTTTGGCTTGACACATTCTGAAAATATCATTTTTAGCCACTTTTTGTTCCATTAAAACAGTTCCTTCTGTAGTTACCACACGAACCACTCCTTCTCCTTGAATCTGGAAGGTTTTATCGTGTGAGCCATATTCTTCTGCTTTTTGAGCCATAAGACCTACGTTAGGTACGCTTCCCATTGTAGTCGGTACAAAAGCACCGTGTTTTTTACAAAAATCAATAGTTGCAGTATAAACACCAGCGTAGCAACGGTCTGGAATGATGGCTACAGTATCTTGTGCTTTTCCTTCTTTATTCCACATTTGACCAGAAGTACGAATCATTGCAGGCATAGAAGCATCTACAATTACATCTGATGGTACGTGAAGGTTGGTGATTCCTTTATCAGAATTCACCATTGCCAAAGCAGGTCCATTAGCAATTGCTGCATCAATAGCTGCTTCTACTTCCGCTTGTTGTGGATGTCCGGCTATTTTTGCGTAAACGTCTCCTAAACCGTTACGAGTATCAATATTTAATTCATTGAAAAGTGTTGCATATTTTTCAAAAACATCAGCAAAATACACTTCAACAATAGCTCCAAAAATGATAGGGTCAGATACCTTCATCATTGTAGCTTTTAAGTGAACAGATAATAAGATGTTTTGTGCTTTTGCTTCTTCAATTGTTTTGGCTACAAAACTTTTTAAAGCAGCTATATTCATTACAGAACTGTCGATGATTTCGCCTGCTTTCAAAGGTGTACTTGCTTTAAGAACAGTTGTAGTTCCGTCTGTTCCTACGAATTCAATTTTTACATCAGTTTCTTGGCTAACAGTAACCGATTGCTCACTTCCGTAAAAATCACCTTGTTCCATAGAGGCAACGTGTGTTTTAGATTCAGAAGACCAAGCTCCCATAGAATGTGGATTGGCTTTAGCATAATTTTTTACAGCTTTTGGAGCTCTACGATCAGAGTTCCCTTCACGTAAAACAGGATTCACAGCAGAACCTAATACTTTTGCGTATTTTGCTTTGTTGTTTTTCTCTTCTTCAGTTTGTGGGTCTTCTGGAAAATCAGGTACGGCGTAACCGTGTGCTTGTAATTCTGCAATGGCCGCTTTTAGTTGCGGTACAGATGCAGAAACGTTTGGTAATTTAATAATATTGGCCTCTGGAGTAGTGGCTAGTTTACCTAATTCTAGTAAGGCATCACTTGTCTTTTGATCTTCTTTTAAAAATTCTGGAAAATTGGCTAAAATTCTTCCAGCCAGCGAAATATCTCTTGTTTCAATTTCTATATCCGATGTGGCAGTAAATGCTTGAACAATTGGTAAAAAAGAGTAAGTAGCCAACAATGGCGCTTCATCTGTAAGGGTGTAAAAAATTTTTGATTTTTGTGTCATTTTTCTATTTTTTTAATCGAAATCACTTGGATGTGTGTCTTACTTTGCGAAAAGTGCAAAAAAATAAGGCGGACAAATATATGGAAATCGGATGTAAATACTCCCTGATTTTGCTATAAAAATATCATAATTCTTGCGCATCTTGTGATATTACGAAATCGTTATTTTTAAAGGGGGTAAACTTTCAAAATGATAAAAATTTTGGCGATATACTACCAAAAAAAAGTCCCGACAGGTCGGGACTTTTATATTTGAAAGAAAAAAGATTATCTTCTTTTGTCTTTGATTTTTGCTTTCTTACCAGTAAGTTCTCTAAAGTAGAAAATTCTAGCTCTACGAACTGCACCTTTTTTGTTGATTTCAACTTTTTGTAAAGCAGGTAAGTTAACTGGGAAGATACGCTCTACTCCAATAGCTCCTGACATTTTACGAATAGTAAAAGTTTCAGTGTTTCCTGAACCTCTTCTTTGAATCACTACTCCTTTAAAAAACTGAGTTCTTGTTTTTTCACCCTCTTTAATTTCGTAGTAAACTGTGATAGTGTCTCCAGCTCCGAATTCAGGGAAATCTTTTCTTGTAACAAACTCGTCTTGAACGAATTTCAATAAATCTGCCATGATAAATGTTTAATTATGGTTTAAAATAGAGCAACATTCACGGTTCTCGCCAGAGGTTGGTCTAATGTGGGTGCAAATGTAAACAAAAAAAGAATATTTAAAATCCAAATTCCAATTTTTTTTATGGGTAAATAAAATTGATTTTTATTTTTGGGATTTGGGATTTAAATGTTGATTATTAGAGTTTTATTCCTCCAACAAATCCGGTCTTCTGTTTTTGGTGTGTTCATAAGCCATATCTTCTCTCCATTTGTCAATTTTTGCAAAATGACCACTCAACAAAACATCAGGAACTTTCCAGCCTTTGTAGTCGGCAGGTCGCGTATAAATTGGACCCGATAATAAGCCGTCCTGAAAACTATCGGTCAAAGCTGATGTTTCGTCACTCAAAACCCCAGGAATCAATCGAATCAAGGCATCGCACAAAACCAAAGCGCCCAGTTCGCCTCCAGACAAAACATAATCGCCAATAGAAATTTCTTTGGTAATAAAATGATCTCTCACCCGCTGATCCACTCCTTTATAATGTCCACACAAAATGATAATGTTTTCATACATCGACATCGTATTGGCCATTTTTTGGTTCAGCGTGTCTCCGTCGGGCGACATATAAATGATTTCGTCGTAGGTTCTCTCGCTCTTCAAATGCGTAATGCAAGCATCAATCGGTTGCACAGTCATCACCATACCCGCGCCTCCGCCAAAAGGATAATCGTCTACACTTTTTTGTTTGTTGGTCGTGTAGTCTCTCAAGTTGTGAAAATGCACTTCCACCAACCCCTTGTCGATAGCACGTTTCATAATCGAAGCCTCAAAAGGACTTCTCAATAATTCAGGTAAAACGGTAATAATATCAATTCTCATTGTAGTATTTTATATCGCGCAAAGGTACAAATTAAATGATAGGACACGAATCAAGTGATACATCCTTATAGTTATTTGGGCGTGACCCCGAGGCATACGACTTTGCACTACCAAAAGTCCCTGCTCCTCGGGGTCGGGCTATCCGCTATATCTCTTGGGGCGAACCCCGCCCCAAGAGGATGCCGCTACTATCCCTCACGCACAATGTCATTAAGTTAAGGGTTTATTTTGTTAATTAACAGCTTTTTATGTTTTATTAAATTTGTATAATTGTAGTATATTTCTTATATTTATACTGTAATTAATACGGGATAATGACCAGAAAAAGAAATGCTTTAAGAATTTTAGAAATACTAAGGAAGGTAATTTATAGTGATTCAATAATTGAAGGTTATAAAATGAATAAGACAGATTTCAGTAGAGTAAGGAAACAACCATTTGGCGATATGCTTCTTTTTATGATTAATTTCTTAAAAAAAAGTTTACCTATTGAAATTGATAATTTTGTGAATTTTTTAAATTCAAACGCACGGAATTTAAAGATTAAAGATTTTACAAAAAGTGCTTTTGTGCAAAAGAGAAGGAAAATAAATCCGGAGGTTTTCAAATACTTGACAACAGTTATAAGTGATAACTTCTATGTAGAGAACAATCCAGGTTTTGATTCTTTATATGGCTATAGAATATTAGCTGTTGATGGTTCAAAGATATCACTCCCTTTTACTGAGGAATTAAAAGGAGCTTTTGGAGTAACCACAAATCAACATAAAACAGAGATAGTTCAGGCTGTTTCTTCTGTGCTATATGATGTTCTAAATCGTATTGTATTAGATGCTGTTTTAGATGAAGTACAGGTAGAAGGGTATTATCTGGCTCACGAAATTAAAGAATTTAATCCAGTTACTAATGTGATTAATCATATAGATATCCCTGTTATTACAGGCGACTCAACATCTATGTATTACGGAGGGGTATTAGCACCTAATGGTAATATTTATTTTTGTCCTGGTAGTGCAAATAAAGTTCTTGAACTTAATCCAGATACGTTAACAACACGTTTAATAGGTAATAATTTGATTGGTAATGATAAATGGATATATTGGCTATAATACCAACCACTAACCCTGCCATAATATATTTAAGATTTAACTTTTCAGTCTTTTGCTTAATTTTATCTAAAAATTTATTTGTAGATTTTTCAGTACATGCAATGGAATTAGCTGTAAGTCCCATATTATTTGCCACATAATTCACTGTAATTACTGCCAGATCTGATGCTATCGTACATATTCCGTCAATGCCAATCTCTCTGCATCTTTTTAAGATTTCATCTTTCTCTACAATACTGATAGGATAAAAATAATCTGCACTCTTTTCTCCCACATCGCCTGCTGCCCAAGCGAATACATGCGTCTCGATTCCCATAGATTTTGCTTTTTCTATTAATGGTTCCTGTAAATATGAAGCCCCAATTATTGCTAATTTCTTCATCTTTTTATTTCCTCCAAAGCTCGGCAAAACGATTAAGTTCCTGCTCATTCTTGTAATCCTGCAGATATCTTATATATGAAAACTCCGGTTTATACCCTAAATCTTTTTTTGCATTCTCAATATCCATCACAAAACTTGTAAAACTGCTTTTTTCGGGTTTCTCAACAATATTTGACCTATGCTCTTTAGGTGAAAACACATCTACTATCCCTTCAATCTGCTCACGTAATGTAGTTCTTATTCCTGTTCCTGCATTGTAAGTTCCACCATCAACCTGTGCAAACAGAGCTTTATACATCATCTGACACAAATCTTTTATATAGAGGATATCCTTAAATGCATCCGGATTTCCCCACATCTCAATAGTATCACCTGCTGTGGCTTTATCAATCATATATCTATAACCAATCGGTTTTTTGACACAATCTACATAATAATACTTTTCCGGATGATACAAATACACATTAGGAAGTCTGAACACGAAATTTTTCAGACCATATTCCTGCTTGTAATACTCCATTGTATCTACAATCATACTTTTTGTAATAGCATAAAATGCATGATCACCGGTAAACAACAGTTTTCTTGGATACTCAGGATGAAGAACATCTTCTTTTCCCCAATATCCTGCCTGCTCTGCCCATGTCTGAGTATATAAAGCCCTGTCTGCATTATTCTTTCGGGCATATTCCAAAAAGATCGGAAGA
>ERZ650300.1133-NODE-1133-length-15419-cov-23.794259_pt1 | contig 15419 bp, 11 predicted proteins | sample MGYA00376236_ERZ650300 | MGnify/ENA primary metagenome ERZ650300 (study PRJEB26733, sample SAMN07839303) | wastewater metagenome | biome: urban; feature: wastewater treatment plant; material: waste water | place: USA: North Carolina | collected 2016-04-28 ... | reverse complement strand
GATGATAGTGCGGGTTCCCGTGTGAAAGTAGGTCATCGTCAGGCTCTTACAGCCCAAACCGCCCCTGTGCTCATTCGAGTACAGGGGCGTTTTGCTTTGGGGGGTTCAGTCTGATTGGGCTCCAAGGCAAGATCATTTTGCGGGACAAAACTCTGCAACGCTCAAAGTTCATAGCCCCGTCACTGAACTTGGTGGTTTTAGCTTGGCCTAAACAGCCAGCCTCCTGCCTTCGCTAAACACCACCAGCTCTCCACTCCCAAACGCCCTCCATGCCTCGTTCCTTGTCAGCGGACTCGTTACCACCACCGACACCTCATCCTTCTCGCTCGTCTCTTGGGAGAAGTCGAGCTTGAGATCTTCGTCACTCAGGTGTGCTTCCCCAAACGGGTGACGGCGCTCCAGGTAATAGAGGCTTGTGGTGGCATGCGCCCACAGTGCTTGTCCGTTGGAGAGCAAAAAGTTGAACGTGCCGTGCGGGCTGATGCGGGCGGCCAGTTCTTTGAGCGTCAAGGTCAGCTCTGGGATGGATGGTACGCTGGCGTGAGATTTCGCCAGTTCCTGCATGATCCAGCAGAAAGCATGTTCGCTGTCGGTGTCTCCCACGGGGCGGAAATGCGAATGCAGTCGAGGGCGAAAGTCTTTGAGGTCGCCGTTGTGGGCGAAGACCCAGTAGCGCCCCCAAAGCTCACGCACAAAAGGGTGGCAATTTTGCAGACTGACCACGCCCTGGGTGGCCTTGCGGATATGGGCGATGACGTTTTTGCTTTTGATGGGATAACGGCGGATCAGCTCTGCCACGGGTGATTCCACCGCCGCTTGGTGGTCTACAAAGTGCCTCAAGCCCTTGTCTTCAAAGAAAGCGATTCCCCAGCCGTCGCTGTGGTGGTCTGTCTTCCCGCCCCGTTGGGCGAACCCTGTGAAGCTGAAGGTCACATCGGTAGGGACATTGCAGTTCATGCCGAGCAGTTGGCACATGGGGGTGTATTCCGTTTCTTGGTTGAATGGACTTGATGTAGACACGATGATGCCTCCGCAAAGGGGAGTCATCGCCCTGACTCACTCCGGCTTGGGTGCGCGCAGTTGCCAGGCTGCTACCAACGCGATCAGGCAGAGCAAGGTCAGCATCAAAAACGTCTCGCCGAAGGCGGTGATGCGTGCAGGAGTACTACCCCCAGTGGCGAGGGAAACGCCATGGGCGGTCAGGCGCCATTCCAAAACGATGCCGCACAGGCTGACCCCAGCCGCACCACCGAGCATGCGCAAGAAACCGATGGCGCTCGACCCTTGGGAAATCAGCGATTTGTCCAGCGGACGCATGGCTCCCAAATTGAGCGATGGCAGGATGAAGCCCAGACCGATGCGCCCAAGGATGGCAAAGGCCACCAGCATCCACAGTGAAGAGCCCAGGCTGACAAACACCATGAGGCCGAAAGACAGCGCCAGCAGCCCCAACCCAATACTGACCAGAAAATGCGTGGGCTGCCTATCTGCCAGGCGGCCCACGAGGGCGATGGTGACGGCCAGTACAAAACCGGCGGGCAGCATCAAGGTGCCGACGTGTGACGCAGACAACTCCAGCCCCAGCTGCATATAGACCGGGAGCAGGTAGGTCGAACCGAACAGGGCGGTGCCGTAGATGAAGGCCACCACACTGCCCATGGCAAATTGTCGATACTGGAACAGCCGCAAGTCCATCAAAGGTTTGCGGCCGCGTTGGATGAGTCGGCGTTGCCAGGCGATGAAAGCGGCCACACAGACCACTGCGATGGCGAGCAGAGTAGCGGCTTCGGCCATGGAGCCACCGTGCAGTGACACGAGTCCGTTGAGCAGGCACAGCGTGCCCACGGTGCCGAGCAGCAGGCCGCGCCAGTCCAGCGCTTCGCCCTGGCGGTTAGGTTCCACGCCGCCAGGCGCGCTAGCGGGCACAAACTTATAGGCCAGCCAGAGCGATGCCAGGCACAGTGGTACCACCATGAAAAAAATCGAGCGCCAGCCAAACCAGTCCACCAGCAGGCCGCCAATGCTGGGGCCCAGGGCGGGGGCCAGCACCACCCCCATGCCAAAAATGCCGCTGGCGCGGCCCTGCTCGTGGGGCTGGAATGCGTAAAGGATGATGACGGCAGGGATGGGTTGCACAACGCCCGCTGCCAAGCCCTCGGCCACGCGCGCGGCCAGCACCAGGCCAAAGTCACGGGCCAGCCCGCCCCCGACACCGCCAGCCAGCAAGAGCAGCATGGCACCCACATACGTGGCGCGGTAGCCATAGCGCGACAGCAGCCACGGTGTGGTGAGCATGGATACCGTAGTGGCCACCATGAACCCCGATGTGACCCACTGCGCCCGCTCCTGGCCCAGCGTGAAGTAGTGGCTCATGTCCGGAATCGCCACGTTGACGATGGTGGAGGACATGATGGATGCCATGGTCCCGACCATCACGGACAGCAGCAGCAACCACCGGTAGCGCTCGCCATAGCGCTCGCGCAGCAAGGACAACGATCCTGAAACGTGGGTCATGAAGAGTTCAGAGGTGTGGACTGCGCTCAGGATCCATGAAAACTACAGAAGACTCAGGATGTCCGTTCCAGCCAGAGCTTGCCGCCCGTGGCCCAGTTTTCGCGTTTGACGTCGGTGATCAGGATGTCCACCATCTCGGGCGTGCCGCCAAGCACTTCTACGGAAACACGGGTGATTTCTTCCACCAGTTTTTTCTTCTGTTCGACCGTGCGGCCTTCCATCATTTCAATGTGGTACGTCGGCATGGGGATGCTCCTCAGGCAAAAAAACGATCATAAGGGAGGCCGATGAGGCTCTGGGGCACCTTCGGGACCATCGCCAGCAGGTGCGCCAGCGCGTGCGCACACCGGGCAGATGCAGCGCTGGCCCCGCTCATTCGCAGGCAATTGTTCGAGGGCGGTGCGTGACACCGTGGTGTTCATGCACCAGCAGTCTGCTGCCTCGCCGCCCGCGGCGATCGCGCAGCCGTTGGGTTGGCCGCAGGCGGGGCAGGTTTGCGCGTAGGAGGGAAGGGTCGTGTTCACAAAAGGGCGAGGGCCATCAGCAGCTGTGGAGTGCAGATCTTGCCGGTGCTTGCGGCCACTTTAAAAGAAAAATGGCTTTGGCGCTTATTGATCAAGCGCTGATAGCTACAAAAATAGTAGCGAATTTGGAGTCTGCAAGGCACTCATGTTCTAACCCACCGATGTTGGCACAGGTGGCACCACATCTTTGCCAGAGGGGTTTCATCGCACCCATCTGCCGCGCCCAGCGCTTTTGACGATTCGGCAGCGTGTTGTGTTGCGACGGTGTTAGATCTTTTGGATGGTGACCCTTGTGTGCAAGAGCCCGCCTCTACTCCATGCGCAATTCAGGCGCGAGCGGGCGTGGCGAAGCGATGTCTCCACAGTCGAGCAGATGAGCCAACAAAAACGGCACCCGAAGGTGCCGTTGACTTATCAATAAAACAGCCTGCAGCGCCCACGGAATAAGCGCAGCTAGCTATTCAATCAATAGCATTTCATCATGCCGAGGCCTTGAGCTTCAGGCGCCAGGCGTGCAGCAGTGGCTCGGTGTAGCCGCTGGGTTGCTCCAGGCCCTTGAAGACCAGGTCGCACGCCGCTTGGTAAGCCATGCTGGTATCGAAGTGGCCGGCCATGGGGCGGTACAGGGGGTCACCCGCGTTTTGCTGGTCCACCACGGCGGCCATGCGTTCAAAGGTCTCGCGCACCTGGGCTTCGGTCACCACGCCGTGGTGCAGCCAGTTGGCCATGTGCTGGCTGCTGATGCGCAGCGTGGCGCGGTCTTCCATCAGGCCCACGTTGTGGATGTCGGGCACCTTGGAGCAGCCCACGCCCTGGTCCACCCAGCGCACCACGTAGCCCAGAATGCCCTGGGCGTTGTTGTCCAGCTCCTGCTGCTTCTCGGCGTCACTCCAGTGGGGGCTGGCGGCCACGGGCACGGTGAGCAGGCCGGTCAGCAGGTTGTCGCGCTCGGCGTTCACATCGATCTTTTCCAGCTCGATCTGGATGTCGCTCACCTTCACCTGGTGGTAGTGCAGCGCGTGCAGCGTGGCGCCCGTGGGGCTGGGCACCCAGGCGGTGTTGGCACCGGCCTTGGGGTGGGCGATCTTCTGCTTGAGCATCTCGGCCATCAGGTCGGGCATGGCCCACATGCCTTTGCCGATCTGTGCCTTGCCGCGCAGGCCACAGCTCAGGCCCACCAGCACGTTGTTCTTCTCGTAGGCCTGGATCCAGGCGCTGGTCTTCATGTCGCCCTTGCGCACCATGGGGCCGGCGTGCATGGCGGTGTGTATCTCGTCGCCCGTGCGGTCCAGGAAGCCGGTGTTGATGAACGCCACACGGCTCGATGCGGCGGCAATGCAGGCCTTGAGGTTGACGGAGGTGCGGCGCTCTTCGTCCATGATGCCCAGCTTGACGGTGCTGTCGGGCAGGCCCAGCAGCTTTTCGACGCGGCCGAACAGCTCGGCGGCAAAAGCCACCTCGGCGGGGCCGTGCATCTTGGGCTTGACGATGTAGACGCTGCCCTTGCGGCTGTTGCGGATGCCCGCAGCGCCTTCAGCGCTGCCTTTCGCTCCTGCGCCTTGGCCCTTTTGCAGGTCGTGCAGGGCGATGGTGGTGGTGACCACCGCGTCCATGATGCCTTCGGGAATTTCGCGCTGCGCGCCCTGGGCGTCAGTCCACAGGATGGCGGGGTTCGTCATCAGGTGGCCCACATTGCGCAGGAACATCAGCGAGCGGCCATGCAGGCGCACTTCGCTGCCCCCGGCAGCTTGACTGCCGGTTCCCGCGTTTGGCGCGGTGTAGATGCGGTCAGGGTTCAGGCCGCGCGTGAAGGTCTTGCCACCCTTGGTGACCTGCTCGGTCAGCGTCGCCTGGATGATGCCCAGCCAGTTGCTGTAGCCCAGCACCTTGTCCTCGGCGTCCACAGCAGCCACAGAGTCTTCCAGGTCCAGGATGGTGGACAGGGCCGCTTCCAGCACCAGGTCGCTCACGCCGGCGGCATCAGACTGGCCGATGGGCGTGCTGCGGTCGATCTGGATATCGAGGTGCAGGCCGTTGTGCTGCAGCAGCACCGACGAAGGCGCGGCGGCGTTGCCCTGGTAGCCCTTGAACTGCGACGCGTCTTTCAAGCCCGTGGTGCTGCCGTTGGCAAGCGACACGACCAGCTGGCCGCCTTCGACACGATAGCCTGTCGAATCCTTGTGCGAGCCGGTGGCCAGAGGGGCCGTGTCGTCCAGCACCTGGCGTGCAAACGCGATCACCTTGGCGCCGCGCACGGGGTTGTAGCCCTTGCCCTTTTCAGCGCCGCCTTCTTCGCTGATGGCGTCTGTGCCATACAGCGCGTCATACAGGCTGCCCCAGCGGGCGTTGGCGGCGTTCAGTGCATAGCGGGCGTTCAGGATGGGCACCACCAGCTGGGGGCCGGCCTGCGTAGCCAGTTCGTCGTCCACATTGGTGGTGGTGGCCTTCACCTCGGCAGGCTGGGGCACCAGGTAGCCGATCTTTTCGAGAAAGCTGCGGTAGGCCACCATGTCCTTGATGGGGCCGGGGTTGGCTTTGTGCCAGGTGTCCAGCTCGGTCTGCAGGCGGTCACGCTCGGCCAGCAGGGCGATGTTGCGCGGGGCCAGGTCGGCCACGATGGCGTCAAAGCCCTTCCAGAAGGCGGAACTGTCCACGCCCGTGCCGGGCAGCACCTTGTCTTCGACAAAGCGGAACAGGGAAGTAGCCACTTGCAGGCCGTGGACGGTGGTGCGGTCGGTCATGGAGGGTGCCTTGAACAATGGTTGAAAAACGGGTTTGCTGCCTGGTGGCAAAGATGCCAGTGGTTAGCTTGTAGGCCACTGTATTGCAAATGTTTGAAGATATAAAGACGAAGAAAATCTTAAAACCAATGACTTTTATGCAAAAGTGCGGGCATGGACAAACTCAAAGCGTTTGAATCGTTCGTCTCTGTGGCCACACGCGGCAGTTTGACGGCCGCTGCCAAGGCCGAAGGCGTGGCCCCGGCCATCATGGGCCGCCGGCTGGACGCGCTGGAAGCCCACCTGGGCGTCAAGCTGCTGGTGCGCACCACCCGGCGCATCAGCCTCACGCACGAAGGCAGCGCCTTTCTGGAAGACTGCCAGCGCGTGCTGGCCGATGTGGCCAATGCCGAGGCCAGTGTGTCCGAAGGCGGCGTGAAAGCCACGGGGCACCTGCGCATCACCGCCCCGGCAGGCTTTGGCCGCCGCCATGTGGCGCCGCTGGTGCCGCGTTTTCGCGAACTGCACCCCGATGTGACCATCTCGCTGAACCTCAGCGACCGCGTGGTGGACATGGCGGGCGAAGGCTACGACTGCGCGGTGCGCGTGGGCGACCTGCCCGATTCATCGCTGGTGAGCGTGCGCATTGCCGACAACCGCCGCCTGTGCGTGGCCACCCCCGCCTATTTGCAGCGCCACGGCACGCCGCGCCACCCCAGCGACCTGCTGCAGTTTGACTGCCTCACGCTGTCCAGCGAAGCCTCGCAGATCCGGGGCTGGGCGTTTCGCATGCCCACCGAGGGCGGCGGCACCGAGGTGGGCTACCTCAAGCCCGGCGGCCCGCTTGATTGCTCCGACGGCCAGGTGCTGCACGACTGGTGCCTTTCGGGCTACGGCATTGCCTGGCGCAGCACCTGGGAGGTCGAGGCCGAGATCGCCGCAGGCCGACTGGTGGAGGTGCTGGCCGACTTTGCCGCCCCGCCCAACGGCATTTACGTGGTGTTTCCCCAGCGCAAGCACATGCCCCTGCGGGTGCGGCTGTGGATCGAATACCTCAAGCAGCAATACGCGCAGCCCGCCTTCTGGCAGGGGCGGTGATGACCCTTCGCCCCACCCCGCCCGCGCGCCCCGTGGCAGACTGAGCCCATGACCGAGCCCACGCTCCTCGTCGCAGACGACCACCCCCTGTTCCGCGCCGCCGTGCTGCACGTGCTGCAGGGGCGCCTGCCCCAATTCCGCACCCTGGAGGCCGCCAGCGCCGCCACCCTGGGCCAGGCGCTGCAAGAGCACCCCGAGATCGAGCTGGTGCTGCTGGACCTGAGCATGCCCGGCGCCCGCGGCTTTTCAGCCCTGCTGCATGTGCGCGGCGAGTACCCCGAGGTGCCCGTGGTCATCATCTCGTCCAACGACCACCCCCGCGTCATCCGCCGTGCGCAGCAGTTTGGCGCGGCGGGCTTCATCCCCAAATCCGCCCCCGCCGACGCCATGGGCGAAGCCATTCAGGCCGTGCTCGACGGCGGCAGCTGGTTCCCGCCCATGGCGGCCGAACGCTCCGAAGCCGACGCCGAACTGGCCGCCCGCCTCGCGCAGCTCACGCCTCAGCAGTTCCGCGTGCTGCTGTGCCTGGCCGATGGCCTGCTGAACAAACAGATCGCCGCCGAACTGGGCCTGGCCGAAAACACCGTCAAGGTGCATGTCACCGCCATCTTGAAAAAACTGGAGTGCTACAGCCGTACGCAGGCGGCAGTGCTGGTGAAGAGTCTGGAGGCGGAAGGGGTGGAGCCGGTGTGACAGCGCTGTTTAAATAAAAATAGGCTCCAGCGCTTGCCTAATAAGCGCTAGTAGCTATAAAAAAGGGAGTAGAGGATGGATATTTCAGCGCTGCAAACACGGCTGCGCAGTTTTGCCGCAGCCCGTGATTGGCAGTCTCGCCACACACCCAAGAACCTGGCCATGGCGCTGACGGTGGAGTCGGCAGGGCTGTTGGAAATGTTCCAGTGGACGACGCTGGGCGAATCGCGGGGAGTGGTACGGGACCCGGCCTACAAAGAGCGCGTAGCCCATGGGGTCGCTGATGTCCTGCTTTGCCTGTTGCAACTGGCAGACCAGGCGGGGGTGGACTTGCCAGAGTCTGTGGAGCAAACATTGCGTGCCAAGGCGCTCGAACACCCTCCCAAGCACCCTGATCTGGAGCCCCCCACGCCCGCTGCCACCGTAACGGTCACGCCAACGCCTACAACCCAAAGAGTGCACCTGCTCGTCGACTGGGAGAACGTGCAGCCGAAGGGTGATGAACTCAAGACACTGGTGCCGGAGGGCACCGACGTATGGCTGTTCCATGGCCCGCATCAGACCGTGGACCCCACGGGGCATGAGCAGGTTTACGGGGTCGAGCAGGTGACGCGGGTCCCTAGAACCGGTGCGGGAAGAAACGCGCTGGATTTTCAGCTGGCTTACTACGTTGGATACATCTCAGCCCGTCAGCCGGAGGGCAGGTTTGTGGTCGTCTCCAACGACAAAGGGTATGAGCCCATGTTGGAGCATGCAACAGAACTGGGGTTTGATGCGCAGCGGTGTGGGTTCCGCAGAGTGCCAACACCGCCCGCCGCATCCGCCGTTCCGATAGCACAGAAGTCCGCTACCTTGCCGCCGCCGCCGCCAGCGCCAGCGTCGTCACCGGCAGCCACCCTTGCGGTTGAGGCAACGGTCAAAACCAACGCAAAAGCTGTAGTACCACCACCTCCCTCTGCAAAAGCTGCTCAGGCCCGCACCCAGGCAACGCGGGCAGATATGCAGAAGCTGCTAGCCCAGCTGGATGGGCTGCCAGCCGTCCACCGCCCCGCGCATAAGGCCGCACTGTTGGTGCTGCTGCAAAACTGGTTGGGCGAGTCCAGTGTGCGGTCGCCGCGCACATCGCACGCTTTGGCCCAGTTGCAGGCGCGAAAGCGCGTGGTGGTCAAGGGCGAGGTGGTGTCCTATCCACCCTTGCCTGTTGCCCCGCCAGCGGTGAAAAAGGCAGCTCCTAAGGCTACTCCTTCAAAGGCTGTGGCTTCAAAAGCGGCGCCTGCCCAGAAAGCATCCGGAGCCACAGCACCCCCGAAAAAGCCGGTGACGAAGAAATCCGCCGTTTCCGCGCCGCCCAAGTCGCCCAGCCCAACGGTTGGCAAGACCGCTGCAAAGACTGCGCATCCTCCTACTGCAGCGCAGGTGGCGCGGTCCGTGTTGGCCAGCCTTCAGAAGATGACCAAGAACAAGCCACGGCAACGCTCTGGCTTGCTCAAGCATATTGAGGCCCAGGCCGCCAAGACGGAAGACCCGGCGGCCATGGCGCAGCGCGTGCTGAGTTTGCTGGAAGCGCGTAAGGATGTTGTCATCGCCGCGGATGGCAAAGGGATCACCTATTCAGAGAAGAAATAGGCATGTAGCGCTTATCCATCAGGCGCGTGAAGCTATCAAAAATATAGCTTTAATGCTTACCCTGCTGCAACCGCAGCAATGTCTGGCTCACCAGCGCCCGCAACGCCGGTGCCCGCACGGGCTTGGCCAGAAAGCCCCAGCCGCGTTCGGCCGCCTGGCGGCGTAGCGTCGCATCGCGTTCGGCGGTGACCAGGATCACGGCGGGGCTTTGGCCCCAGCGTTGGCACAGCTCGGCATACACCTCCGGCCCTTGGTAACCCGCGCCCAGGTGCACATCCAGCAATACAAGCTGCGGCGCCTGCCCTGGGCGGGCCTGCTCCAGTGCCTGTGGCGCGCCGCCCGCCAGGGGCACGTCGCAGCCCCAGCGTTGCAGCAAGGCCCGCGTGGCGGCGCAGGTGGGGCCGTCGTCTTCGATCACCCAGGCGCTGCTGCCCTGCAGCGGGGCATCGTCTGATGCGAACTGCGCGGTGGCGGGGGCAGATGGGGGTTGCGCTGCGGCCGGGTCACCCAGCGGCACGCAGACCCAGAAGACGCTGCCGCGGCCCAGTTGGGAGCGCAGGCCGATCTCATGCCCCAGCAGGCGGCCCAGGCGTTCGACAATGGCCAGGCCCAGGCCTGCGCCCCGGTCGTCGGCGCGGCCTTCGTCCAGGCGGCGGAATTCTTCAAAGATTTCGCGTTGCAGTGCCTCGGGAATGCCGGGGCCCTGGTCGTGCACCTCAATGCGCAAATGCCCACCCATGCGGCGGCAACCCACCACGATGCGCCCGCGCCGGCTGTAGCGGATGGCGTTGGAGACAAAGTTCTGCAATATGCGGCGCAGCAGGTTTTCGTCGGTGCGCACCACGGCGCGGGTGGGCACGCAGCGCAGTTGCAGGCCCTGGCTTTCGGCCAGCACGCCAAAGTTGTGGCCCAGCACCTGCAGCAGCGGGCCCAGCGGCACGTCGCGGATATGCACTTCGAGCTGGCCGGACTCCATGCGCGAGATATCGAGCAGGCTGTTGAGAATGGCATCCTGCGCTGCCAAGGCGCCTTCAATGCTGTCGGCCGCGTGCCGCCCGGCTTCATCGGGCAGGTGGCTGCGCAAGAGCGAGGTGAACATGCGCGCGGCGTTCAGGGGCTGCAGCAGGTCGTGCACGGCGGCGGCCACGAAGCGGGTTTTGGAGCGGTTGGCGCGCTCGGCCTCTTGGCGGGCCACGTCCAGGTCGCGGGTGCGGTCGGCCACGCGCTGTTCCAGCGCATCGGCCAGCGAACGCAATTCACGCGCGGCGTTTTTGTAGCTGGTGATGTCGGCGTAGCTGGTCACAAAGCCGCCTTCGGGCAGCGGGTTGCCGCGGATTTCCAGCACCGTGCCGTCTTCTTTGGCGCTTTCGTGCAGGTGGGGGTTGCCGCTGCGCAGGTGGGCCAGGCGGCGTTCGATGGCTTCTTCCACCGGGCCCGGGCCCAGCAAGCCCCGGCGGGCGTTGTGGCGCAGCAGGTCGGCAATGGGGCGGCCCACCTGCATCAGGTCGGCCGGGTAGCGGAATAGCTCCACGTAGCGTGAATTCCAGGCCACCAGCTTCAGGTCGGCGTCGATGATGACCACGCCCTGGGGCAGGTGCTCCAGGCTGCGCGAGAGGCCTGTGTCCGTCTGCTGCGCGGCTTGCTGGGCGGCCTGCACGATGCCGTCTTGTGCGGTGCGCAGCTCTTGCGCGTGCTGTTGCAGCACGGTTTCCAGCTCCTGGCGGCTGCGCTGGCGCAGGCGGGCCAGGCGCTGGCGCTGGCGCACAAACAGCACCAGCAGCGCCAGGGCCAGCCAGCCGCCGGCGCCGGCGGCACCGGCCCAGCGGCTGTCGGCCAGGCTGTTGTGCGTGTCGTGCACCAGGTGCAGTTGCCAGGGCGTGCCGGGCAAGGGCTGGGTTTGCCACAGCACGCGCCCTGCGGGCGCAGGCATATCAGGGCTGGATGCCACGCGTACCAGCTGACCACCGTTGTCCATGTGGTCTTCCACCTGCATTTCCAGGGGGCGCAGTGGTTGGTTGGCGTATTGCCGGGTGGCATTCAATTCGCGGCGTTCTTCGTCGCTCAGCGGTTGCAGCAGGCGGTAGCGCCAGGCATCCTGGCTGGCCAGAAACACCACGCCGTGCGCGTCGGATGCGAGCACGATGTCAGGCGTTTGCAGCCATTCGCGTTCCAGCTCCTGCAAGGCAATCTTGATGACCACCAGCCCCAGCGTGTGACCATGGTCATCGCGAATGGCCTGCGACAGGAAGTAGCCCGGCACCCCGGTGGTGACGCCAATGCCGTAAAAACTGCCGCGCCCCTGGGCCAGCGCCTGCTGCACATAGGGGCGAAAGCTGTAGTCCTGCCCCACGTTGCTGGTGGCCGAGCGCCAGTTGCTGGCGGCCACGGCCAAGCCGTCTGAGTTGAGCAGGGTGAGGGTGGACGACTGGCTGGCGCCGTTGGCCTGCTCCAGCTTGCGGTTGAGCTGCGCTACCTCGTCGGTGCTCAGAGTGCGGCGCAGGGCGCCCTGCAGTTGCGCGTCCAGCGCCAGCACTTCGGGCAGGGTGCGGTAGCGGTCGATGCGCTGGGCCAGCGTTTGCCCGTACAGGGCCAGCTGGCGCTGCACGCTGTCGCTTTCGGCGTGCAGTGACCGCTGCCAGGCCCATTGGCTTGCCGCGAACATGCTGGCCACCGTGCCGGTGAGCAGGATCAGCAGCGTCCAGAACTGGCGAAGGCGGGGCGTGGGCATGGCGGCGTGCGGTGGGAAACGTGGATGGGGCCTGTGGGGCGGGTGAGAGTGTGCCGCAGGGTCCCTTGAAATCTAAGTAGTTACCCTGATCGGGCGCGCTGGCTCTCCTGTGGAGCGGCTTGCGACTAATACCAATAGGTTATCGGCTGAAACAAAGTGCAGCGGTACAAACGGCACCCTCAACGCGTACCGGTGGCCCCTGTGGAGCTGCCCCGTGATTTTTGGAGACCCGTCCCCCATGCAGAACCATTCCGCTCCAGCCGCTTCGACCTTGAAGCTGCCTTTTTACCGGCAACTGTACTTTCAGGTGGTGCTCGCCATCGCCCTGGGCGTGTTGCTGGGCCACTTCGAGCCTGCCTATGGCGAAGCGCTCAAGCCGCTGGGCGATGCCTTCATCAAGCTGGTGAAGATGATCATCGCTCCGGTCATCTTCCTGACCATCGTGACCGGTATCGCGGGCATGTCGCAGCTCTCCACCGTGGGCCGCGTCTTCGGCAAGGCCATGGCGTACTTCCTGTTCTTCTCCACCCTGGCGCTGGTGGTGGGGCTGGTGGTGGCCAACGTGGTGCAGCCCGGTGCGGGCATGAACATCAACCCTGCAGACCTGGACCAGACCGCCGTGAAGGGCTACGTGGCCAAGTCGCACGAGATGACGCTCACCGGCTTTGCGCTGGACATCATCCCCAAGACGCTGGTCAGCCCCTTTGTGGGCGACAACATCCTGCAGGTGCTGCTGGTGGCCGTGCTGTTCGGCATTGGCCTGGCCATGGTGGGTGAGCCTGGCCGCCCGGTGCTGAATTTTCTGGAAGCCCTCACCACCCCCGTGTTCAAGGTGGTGGGCATTGTGATGAAGGTGGCCCCCATCGGCGCGTTTGGCGCCATGGCGTTCACCATCGGCAAGTTCGGCCTGGGGTCGCTCGTGAACCTGGCCTGGCTGGTGGGCTCGTTCTACGTCACGTCGCTGCTGTTTGTGGTGGTGATTCTGGGCTTTGTGGCGCGGCTGTGCGGTTTCTCGGTGTTCAAGCTGTGCCGTTACCTCAGGGCCGAGTTGATGCTGGTGCTGGGCACGTCGTCGTCGGAGTCGGCCCTGCCTTCGCTGATGGAAAAGATGGAAAAGGCCGGTTGCAGCAAGTCGGTGGTGGGCCTCGTGGTGCCCACGGGCTACTCGTTCAATCTGGACGGCACCAACATTTACATGACGCTGGCGGCGCTGTTCATCGCCCAGGCCACCAACACCGAACTGACGCTGGGCCACCAGGTGGCCTTGCTGCTGGTGGCGATGTTGTCGTCCAAGGGCGCAGCGGGCGTGACGGGCGCGGGCTTCATCACCCTGGCCGCCACCCTGGCCGTGGTGCCTGAAGTGCCGGTGGCCGGCATGGCGCTGATTCTGGGCGTGGACCGTTTCATGAGCGAATGCCGTTCGCTGACCAACTTCATCGGCAACGCCGTGGCCACGGTGGTCGTCTCCCGCTGGGAAAACGCGCTGGACTATGAGCGCCTGGACGCTGCGCTGAACGGCCACGCCTTGCCAGCCGCTGCGGCGGTGGCGCCTGTGGTGGATGCCGAAGTGCCCGTGACTGCGACAGCGCGCACTCTGGCCTGATCGCCTCTTCTGGTGGACGTTGATGGCGGCGCAGCCTTTAGGGGCTTGCGCCGCCTTTTTCATGGGCGGCTGAGGGGATCAAGCACAATGGCGGCGCTCATCAGGCTTGCCCTGTGTAGGTAGCCCTTGGCTGTCTCTCGTTTGCCGCGGGGCTCTGGTGTTTTCAAAGGATATTGCATGACTCTTGAAGCTGTCTTGGCCGCATTGCACATGGTGGCCATCCTCACGCTGGTGGTTTTTCTGACCAGCGAAGCCGCGCTGTGCCGTTCGGAATGGATGAACCCCGCGGTGGTCAAGCGCCTGGCGCGGCTGGACTTGATCTATGGCATCACCGCCGTGGTGCTGCTGGCCACGGGGCTGGCGCGCCTGTACTTTGGGGTGAAGGGGCTGTCCTGGTATGTCTCGCAGCCGCTGTTTCACGTCAAGATGACGCTGTTCGTGCTGATGGGGCTGCTGTCCATCAAGCCCACGCTCACCTTCCGCCGCTGGCTCAAGGCCCTGAACCAGACGGGCGCATTGCCCGGCGAGGCCGAGGTGCGCAGCACCCGCCGCTGGGTCATGGTGCAGTCGCACATCCTGCCCGTGGTGGCGGTGATTGCCGTGTTCTGGGCGCGGGGCTGGTAAGCAGCGCTGCACCAAGGAAAAAGCCCGCCAGGCTTGCGCTTGGCGGGCTTTTTCGTGTGGGGTGGGCGGATAGTGGGAACCGCCCGGCCCCTCACTTCTTGAGGCACTCGCTCATGAATGCCTTGCGCTCATCGCCCTTGAGGGTCTTGGCTTGAGGGTCGGCGTTGCAAGCCTTCATCTTGTCTTGTTGCGTGGCGGGCTTGTTGCTCAGGCACGACTTCATGAACGCCTTGCGCTCGTCACCCTTCTTGTCGCCGGCTTCTGCGTTGCAGGTGGCCATTTTGGTTTGTTGCTTGGTGGGTGCTGCGGCTGGAGCGGAGGCAGGCGCTGCAGGTGTGGCGGCGGCTGGGGCAGCCGCGGTGGCTGGAGCGACCTTGGCGGCGGGGGCTGCTGCAGCAGCGGGCGCGTCGGCAGCGTGGACTGCGCTGATCGAAAGGGCCAGGCCCAGGGCAGTCAGGGAAAGAAACTTTTTCATAGGGGCTCCAGAACGTTTGTGGAACATCGACAACCAAACCGGGTGGGATGGTGAGTGGTCAACGCGCCAAACTCTGGCGGCGATGACAGCCATGCATCATGCGGCAGATTTCTTACGATCTGTTGCCTCTTGGTTCCATCAAGATTTCTGCCTGGTATCTGGCGCTGTGGGTGGGGCAGTCGCCGGGCTGCGGCGCGCTGACTCCGCTCATCGGGTGCGGACCGCTGTGGTGTGCTTGGTCACTGTGTTCACAGGGCTTGGGGTGGGCACCCGTAAAATCCGCCGATGCTCTCTGTCAAAAACGAACTCCTGGCCACGCTGGCTACTGCGCTGGACGCCATTTCTCCCGGCGCCGGTGCCAAGGCGGCCTTTGAATCCCCCAAGGTCGCCGCCCACGGCGACTTTGCCTGCACGGCTGCCATGCAACTGGCCAAGCCCCTCAAGCTCAACCCCCGCGCCCTGGGCGAACAGCTCAAGGCCACGCTGGAGGCCACCCCCGCCTACCAGCGCTGGGTGGATGCGATTGAAATCGCAGGCCCCGGCTTCCTGAACATCCGCCTCAAGCCCGCTGCCAAGCAGGAAGTGGTGCGTGAGGTGCTGGGCGCAGGCGAGCGCTTTGGTTACCAGCCCAGCAACGGCCAGCGCGTGCTGGTCGAATTCGTATCTGCCAACCCTACCGGCCCGCTGCACGTGGGCCATGGCCGCCAGGCCGCCATTGGCGACGCCATCAGCAACCTCTTCAGCACCCAGGGCTGGAGTGTGCACCGCGAGTTCTATTACAACGACGCCGGTGTGCAGATCGACACCCTCACCA
>ERZ650300.1132-NODE-1132-length-15458-cov-5.072129_pt1 | contig 15458 bp, 10 predicted proteins | sample MGYA00376236_ERZ650300 | MGnify/ENA primary metagenome ERZ650300 (study PRJEB26733, sample SAMN07839303) | wastewater metagenome | biome: urban; feature: wastewater treatment plant; material: waste water | place: USA: North Carolina | collected 2016-04-28 ... | reverse complement strand
AGTTCAGTTTTTCGGCAAGATGCTTATCTTTTGGACTTTTCCACAGTTTTCCACAAAACCTGTGGATAAAATTGTGGATTTCTACGCTATTGACAAACTGTTTTTATCTTAAAACAAGGCGTTCAATTAGATTGATCATTTTTTAACCAATGTTTTTATTAAAATAAAATCAATAGTTTATATAAGTCAATACTTCGATTTTAAAAAAAATATTTTAATTTTTTTTGCTGAACATTCGCACAAAATGACTTGATTTTTGTCAGACACTGAAAAATAAAAAAATTGTAGCCAAAGTACTTTTTATGCTTTTTTTTGTTAAACTGCTGTAACGAACTAAGCTCATCTTTTGTGAATATTATAACGATGAACAAAACAACTTATTTTTTTGCTCTTTGTTTGGGGTCAATCGGTTTTTTTCATAGCACAGTATCGACCTCGTATGCTGGGCAGACCATTTATCAATTTAAAGATACCAATGGCACCACCCTGCTGACCAACCGCAAGAAAGCAGAATATAATCATTTAAAAGTGGTGAAAGCCACCTATTATCCTGATAGTAACATTCACAGTTATAGTAACTGGGGCGCGAGCGAAGCTTCTGTTCTGCCAAGTTACAGCCGTAATAAAAACGCATTTGACCAACTGATTCGGCAGGCCGCCCAGCATCATGGCGTTTCAGAGGGTTTGGTTAAGGCCATCATGCATACCGAATCTGGCTTTAACATTAATGCACGCTCACCTGTAGGAGCACAGGGCCTGATGCAACTGATGCCTGCCACAGCACGGCGCTTTAATGTCAGTAATGCCTACGACCCACAGCAGAATATTTTTGGTGGAGTCAAATATCTGAGCTGGCTATTAAAACGTTTTAACGGTGACAGCCGTCTTGCAATTGCGGCATACAATGCAGGCGAAGGCAACGTGGACAAATATGGTGGCATTCCCCCATTTCGTGAAACTCAGGACTATGTACGCCGTGTCACCAGCCGACTGCAAAACCTCTATTCATCAGGTCTAGGCACCCCACTTTCTGATTCAAGCAGTAATCCTCCAAGTGGTCAGCTGCTGGCACAATCCGCCAATTATGCTACCAGTACCAGCAACAATCCTGAACCTGCACCAACGGCCAAACAGTACAGCCGTCAAATTATTACGCTGTCGGATGGTACTTTCACCGATGCACCAATGGGAACCTATACCACCAGCAATGCCACTGCATCTGCCCGAATCCGCTTGAGTGACTAGCAATTTACTCATCTATTCTCATTTTATGATTTTAGCTGTTTTTTTATAAAAAATTGCTTTTAAGTCTCTGTTTAAGCGTCAGTTCATTGTTTTATTGATTAAATGTATCAATCCCTATTTTTTTCTTGAATTTTTGGGGTTCACCCTGCATATTAGCATTATGATTTATAATTTATAAATCAGATCACTTTTTCTTTATAAGAGGGTTTTCTCAATGATGCGGATTGGTTTGTTCTTGCTAACCAACCTCGCGGTACTGGTTGTAGCTGGCATTATCTTGTCACTCTTCGGTGTCGGTAGTTACCATGGCGCGGGTGGCTTGAATCTAGGCAACCTGATGGTCATCTGTTTTGTCTTTGGTATGGTGGGTTCTATTATTTCCCTTTTCATGTCGAAGTGGATGGCTAAAAAAACCACTGGGACAGAATTAATTGACCCAAATGCACCTCGTAATCAGGCGGAAGCATGGTTATTGCAGGAAGTTGCTCAATTAGCCCAACGTGTAGGCATTAAAATGCCTGAAGTTGGTATTTTCCCATCGTACCAATCCAATGCCTTTGCTACGGGTTGGAATAAAAACGATGCGCTGGTTGCCGTTTCCACGGGTCTACTTGAGCGCATGAACAAAGATGAACTTCGTGCTGTGCTGGCCCACGAAATCGGACACGTTGCCAATGGTGACATGGTGACACTAGCTTTGATTCAAGGTGTGGTCAACGCTTTCGTGATGTTCTTTGCACGTGTTGCAGGTGACTTTATCGACCGTAACGTGTTTGGTCGTGAAGATGGTGAAGCCCCAGGCCTGGCCTATTTTGCCATTACCATTGTGCTTGACATTCTATTCGGTATTTTGGCCTCTGCCATTGTGATGTGGTTCTCCCGTCAACGTGAATACCGTGCAGATGAGGCTGGTGCACGTTTGGCAGGTAAACAGGCGATGATCTCTGCCCTGCTTCGTTTACAGGCGGAATCTGAAATGCCAGACCAGATGCCGAAAGAAATGAAAGCTTTTGCGATTACGGAAGGTAAGGAACAAGGCTTTAGCTTGGCGGCTTTATTTCAGACTCACCCAACCATTGAACAACGTGTTGCTGCGTTACAGCAATTAAATGTTCAATAATCTAAACCAGATAAACGATAAAGCCTCCAAAATGGAGGCTTTGTTTTTACCTGCTTCATCTAACCAGCCTTGAAAGACTGATACAGTTGCCATAGATAGCTAAAGCCCGCCCACACGGCAATCACCAATAGAATAAGTACCGCAATACCCAGCAGATCAGGAATCCTTAACCAAATCCAGCTGACGATTGGATTACGCCAGAATGCCGAGGTTTTCTGCTTTTGTTCTAGGGATTCATGCAAGAATGGATGCACCACATGAATATCACTATGCACTTGATATTCCTCACGGATATGCTCATGCACAATGTCCAGTGTCTTGCGGCTCGGACGAATGAACACGTCAAACAGAGTACCCACAATCGGCACGAAACCCACCAGCATATCCATAATCGCCAGTCTGACCACACCATTCAGTTTATGTTGTGGAATACCCACTTCCCTTGCCTTTTTAAAGGCGTAGAGTGTCAGGACAAAACCTGCAATATCACCTGCGAAAGGAATGGTACTCAGTGCGGCATCAGCCCCCACGCCCTGCTTGGTAAATGGAATTCTGACCAGACTATCCATAGTGTTGGCGAATTTTGCCAGATCACGTTCCACCGCAATCGCCTGCTGCTGGGTTAATTTTTTTTGTGTTGGACCAGTCATTCACTCAACCTAAAAACCTTGTTTATGCTTGAGAATAAAGTAGTTTTTAAGCTTTGTCGGTACAATTATTATTACAGTTCAGAATAAAATCATTGAAGCAATTAATAATTCAGGTCTATGAGCTTAACTCATAGACCTGATCATTCATTTGCACTGAATTTTAAAGATTGTCTTATTCAGTGGTTTCCAGTTTATGTTTAGGCTGGAACATACTGGCAACCAGTACAAACATAAATGGAATAAATATCAGTACCAATATTGTCCCGAATATCACACCACCTAAAACACTGATACCAATTTCTTGACGGCTTACAGCCCCTGCTCCAAATGCAAAAACCAGTGGAATAACTCCTGCGCCAAATGCAAAAGAAGTCATTAGAATAGGACGCAAACGCAGCCCTGCACCTTGTAGCGCTGCTTGAATGGCATTTTTTCCTTGTGCTTGGGCCATCGCTGCAAATTCAACAATCAAAATTGCATTTTTACAGGATAAGCCAATTGTTGTAAGTAAAGCGATCTGAAAGTAAACATCATTTGGTAAAGCAAAAATATGGGCAAAAATAATACTACCGCCAATCCCTAAAGGAATTGCGGTCATCACAGCCATAGGAATACGCAGACTTTCATACAACGCGGCTAAACATAGAAAAATAAATGCAATAGAAATTAAATATAGCCAAATTGCTTGATTAGTCGATTGCTGCTCTTGATAAGAAAGCCCAGTCCATAGTAAACCTAAGCCTTCTTGTTGACCCACCAACTGTTCAATATCTTTCATGGCTTGGCCTGAAGATTGACCACTGACAACGTTAGCTTGTAATTGCAAAGCACTGTATCCCATATAGCGTTGCACAATGCTTGGTGTCCCTCCCCATGATGTCGTTGAAAATGAACTAAAAGGTACCATTTGATTTTGATTATTGCGTACTGACCAGCTATATAAGTCTTCAGGCTTAGAACGGAATGGTGCATCACCTTGTAAAATAACTTGTTTAATTCGACCACGGTCAATAAAGTCATTCACATATGTCCCACCCCATGCGGTCGACAACGTACTATTAATTTCATTTAGATTTAAACCATTTGCCATCGCTTGCTTATGGTCAATCTTCACATTCAAAGTAGCTTTACTATCAGTGGATTGTTTATCTAAGTTTTCAAAACTTGAATATTTTTGTCCCAACTGTTGCAACTGTTTAAAACTTTGATCGAGGAATTGCTCACCTTGCCCATTAATATCCTGAATCCATAAATCCATTCCATCTGTTGCGCCTAATCCATTTACCGAAGCAGGCAACGTCACATTGATCTGTGCATCGGGAAATTGGCTAAAATATTTAAGTGCTCTCTTTCGAATAGCTTCAGCAGAGTTTTTCTTCCCAGTACGGTTGTCCCAATGATTTAATGAAACAAAGCCTTGTCCAAGATTTTGCCCCGTTCCAGAATTATTTCGTCCGTAACGAATAAGCACTAAATTGACATTTGCTTTTTCATTCTGAAGAAAATACTGACGAATTGCCTCACCGACCTCCTGACTTTTTGAAAGTGGCGCACTATCCACTAATTTAAATTGAACACTTAATATCCCTTGGTCTTCTTTTGGTAAAAAACTACTTTGCAGACTGCTATAGAACAAAGCAAATACGGCAATTAATGCAATAAAAATCACAGATACAGAGATTTTATAACGAAGCATGGTTTGCACTAGAGATAAATACTTATTTTTAAGTGTATCTATCCCGTTATTGAACCGAATCGCCCATGACTTAGGTTGATGGTTTGGCTTTAAAATCAAAGCACATAAAGCGGGTGTAAGCACAAAAGCCACTACTAAAGATAAGGCCATCGCAGCAACTAAAGTGATTGAAAACTGACGATAGATAACCCCGATAGAACCAGCAAAAAATGACATTGGAATAAAAACGGCTGTTAACACCATGGTAATTCCAATCAATGCACCACTAATTTCTTGCATAGATTCAACGGCTGCTTGTTTGGGTGACAAATGCTGCTCATGCATAAGCCGTTCAACATTTTCCACCACAACAATTGCATCATCAACCAACAAACCAATCGCAAGCACCAATGCAAAGAGAGTTAAGGTATTAATACTAAATCCAAGTAATTCAAGTACGGCAAAAGTCCCTAAAATCACGATCGGTACAGTAATACTTGGAATAAGCGTCGCACGCCAACTTTGAAGAAAAAGAAACATGACTAAAATAACTAAACCAATTGCTTCGACAAGTGTTTTAATTACCTCTTTAATAGATTCTTGCACAAAGGGAGTATTATCTCTTGGATAAACGATCTTATACCCTGTTGGAAGCTTGCTAGAGAGTTTATCTAAAGTTTGATGAATAAGTTTAGATGTTTGAATTGCGTTGGCACCAGAAGATAAAGAAATACCAAGACCTGCAGCTGGATAACCATTGATCGTATTAAATGATTGATAATTTTCTGCCCCTAATTCAATCCGAGCAATATCTTTTAATTGAACAAAACTTCCAGATACATCTGATTTCACAATAATTTGTTCAAAGTCTTGAATGGTCTTTAAACGAGAACCTGCTGTTACTTTTGCATTCAAGTATTGACCTTGAACAACAGGCAAATCTCCGATCGCACCTGCTGCCACCTGTGTATTTTGAGTAGTAATCGCGGTAACGACATCATTTGGAATTAAATTATATTGAGTCAATTTATTTGGATCTAGCCAAATTCGCATTGCATACTGCGATCCAAAAATATCTGTTTCACCGACGCCATCAATCCGATTTAAATTATCAAGGACATGCGTAGATAGATAATCAGACAACGCAATATTATTTGCTTGCCCTGTACTGTCATACAGTCCAATCACCATAAAGGTATCACCCAAGGACTTAGTGACATTTACTCCCTGCCTTTGTACCGCATCTGGGAGACGGCGTATCACGCCACTAATTTTATTTTGTACTTGAACCTGTGCTGTATCGGGATTTGTGCCATTTTCAAAACTAATCGTAATACGGCTACGACCAGCTGCATCGCTGGTTGAACTAAAGTACAGTAAATGGTCGAGACCTTGGATTTGCTGCTCTAAAACTTGAGTTACACTTTGTTCAACTGTTTTGGCATCAGCACCACTATAGTTGGTCGATACTGTAATTTTCGGTGGAGCAATATCAGGATAACGTTCAACTGGCAAATTCAGAATTGCGAGTATTCCTAATGCCATAACAATAATGGCAAGCACACCTGCGAAAATTGGACGCTCAATAAAAAATTTAGATAGCATGGCTGCTCATTCCATCGTGGAAACAGTCAATTTTTTCAAAAAGATAGGAAAATAGAGGGACTTTCAATCTACGATCATTACCGAGCTTTCAAGGAAACACCATCCTTATTAACATATCATTGCAAAAAGCGAAAATTACGGAGAAATAATGAATTTTTTATTGATCATCAGCATATTTCATCGAAAACAAATGAGGTCAAAAATTTAATTTACTATCCAATCAAATACTTCTTAATTTTAGATTGACACTCCACTCACTTAAACCGATAGTAGCACGCTCTCCGTTGCTCCCTTATTTTTCTAGGCATATATGAAGGCCAGTTTTAAACATTTTAATATTCTGCTCCTAATTCTATTGCCCGCATTAATTACTGGGGGGTTACTCAGTATTGCTGGCAATTTGTCTGATGGTTTAAGACTGGGATTTCTTTCTTTGCCAGGTGTAGGTTTAATTTGGCTTGCCATTAAAACACAAAAAAAATATTGGTATGGACTTACAGTTTTATGGTGGTTTGCGACTTGGCTTGATGTACTACTACGTTCGAGTACGTGGTTTTTATTTAATAGTGATAATGAAGCCTATTTTATTATTGAAGCAATTGCTAATACCAGTCAGCAGGAAACGTGGGAATTCATACAACTACACTTAAGCACAATCTTAAGTGTGATTTTTAGTCTACTTTGCTTGCTAATTATTTACAGTATTTCTACTTTCAAACTGATTAAAGCTCACCATCTTGATCAGATGTGGCAGAGTCGAATTTATCGTAGTTGTATCGTTTTACTTGTTCTATTAACAATAACAAGCTATTTAATGAAGCCATCACGTAAAGTTCATCCCATCATTTTTTGGTCAGACTATCAAACAAAACTTCAGGATTTTAAAAATAGAATTAAGCAACATCAAAATGTACACCGACAATGGGACATCAGTGCAAAGCAAAATTTAACTTTAACAAAAAAACAGGATGAGAAACAAACACATGTGTTAGTTCTCTCAGAGAGCTTAACAAGTTTAAATTTAGGTGTTTGTGGTTATCAACGCGAGACGACTCCAGAATTAGCAAAAAAACTTGATGAGTTAAAAATCTTTTGTAATGCATTTTCACCGTCACCTTCAACGATCAATGCGCTACGTGTTTTATTGACTGAAAGTCCTGCATCTGCGCATGATCAATATTCTTCAGAAAGTGTTTTAGCTTACGCTCGGGCAGCAGGCTATAAAATTTATTGGTTAAGCAATCAAGATGATAGTTATTTATCTTCATTATTTGGTTCTTATGCAGATACGGCTGTTTATAAAAATACACGATCAGGAAGAAGTAGTCATTCATTAGATGAAAAGCTTATTCCCGTTTATCAACAAGCTCTTGCAGATCCGGATCCTAAAAAACTGATTATTCTTCATTTGATTGGCGCACATCCAAATTACAAAGAACGTTACTCATTAGCGTTTAATAAATTTACTGGAGACAGTAATGATGCTGTCGAACTCGACCTCAAGAATCGTAATATTGATCCTTGGGTTCGTTCACTACGCAATGATTATGATAATGCAGTATTATATGAAGACTCGTTGCTTGCCAGATTTTTAGATGATCTAAAGGCTGATAATAATTCTGATTTTAGATCTTTTATGGTCGTTTCAGATCACGGAAATGAAGTTGGTCATGAGATTGACTATGCGGGTCACAGCCCGAATACAAAAGCGGGATACCAAGTTCCTGTGATTATGTGGCATGACAATATGCAAGTCACGGGTGTCAATAAAGAAAAAATGCTTAATACAGCAGAACTTGATAACAATTTAATGCATATCATGGGTCTTAAAAATAAAACTGCTTCACCGCAATCTTATTGGTTAGATCGTGATTATCGTTTTACGCCTGAAGTAAATTGGCCTTATTGGCAAAATAAGTCTTAAAAATTTAGTCTAGAGAATGCCCATCATTTAAATCCTGTTAGAAATTTGACTCAATCAACGAAGCAGCTTATCGATTTGGATAGAAACCTATCGAATTCGCAAGTTGCTTGTGTTTGACTTGTTCCCATTGCCACCAACCATATGCAGCCAACAACACAAAAGCGGCATACAATCCTGCGGTTAAAAATAATTCTTTATAAATAAACATACCTACATAGACAATATCGACAAATACCCAAAGTACCCAAGTTGCGATATGTTTACGACTCGTCCAATAGGTTGCCAGTAAACTAAAAGCAGCGAGTTGGGCATCTAATAACGGTACAGCAGCATCGGTAAAATGTTTAAGCGTTAAACCAAACAATAATCCACCGATTGCTGCTAAACACATTTGCATCAATACTATTTTGGCTGCAATTGGTTCGATCCGAATCTCATGGTCTTGGCGTTTACCTTTCAGCCAATAATAAAAACCATAGAAATTAATCAGCATAAATAAGAATTGTAAAATCGTTTCGCCGTATAATTTAAAGGTGAAAAAAAGGTAAGCATATAAAATAAATGCCAAAAAATTAAACCACCAACACCACATATTCCGTTTTATCGTGAGCGCAACACCGATCACACTAATAATAACGGCAATAATTTCTAAAGAAGACAAGAGCAAACTACTTTGAAAATCCGAATGACAACATTATGGAAATATTCTTTATTTAAGCAAGCCAAAAAATCTTGATCTGATGCGCTTCTATTCGCCATATTTTTAAAACTTTAACGCCAAAGGTTATTTTCACTCAAGCCCACATCGAATTAAATAGTATAAAACTGATAGGTCAATAAAATGACCTATCCTTTATAGTCTCAATCCGTTTCACACTGTAAACTACATACCATCCAATTAGAATTTCCCACAGATTTGCTCAAGGATGAAAGAATCTATGCGTTCAAATATTTTATGGCTTTGCTTTGGCATTTTTTTGCTATTACAAGGTTGTGTCAATGCGACAATTCAACCTCAAAAAATTCAATCTCAACCAACAGAATTAAAACAACGTTATTTTCAAGCAAAAACAATCGCATCAGATGGAACAATCATTGCGTTTACAGTGTATCAACCACATTTAAAAGCAGGACAAACAGCTCCTTTGCTGCTACATACCCATGGTTTTGGTTTATCTCGAATGAAAAGACCAGAATTAAGCTTGTATGGTTTTTTACTTCCGACGGGTCAAGTAGCCAAAACAGCGTGGAAAAATGGCTATTGGGTCATCAGCTATGATCAACGTGGTCATGGAAATAGTCAGGGTAAAATTCGCTTAACCGATCCTGAAAAAGAAGCTCAAGATGTCATTAGCATCATGAACTGGGCTGAAAAAAACTTGCCACAACTGGCACAAAATCAAAATGGTGTTCGTACAGGTATGATTGGCGAATCTTATGCAGGCGGCGTGCAATACATTGCTTCTGCTTTAGACCCTCGCCTACAAGCAATTGTACCAATCACAACTTGGCATGATATCGTCGATAGCCTTGTACCCAATGGCGTTCCAAAAGGAGATTGGCTAAGTTTCTTGAATTTGATTGGTGACTGGTGGAACTGGAACAAATTTGATCCCGAACTTAAACAAGCTTATCAAGATATCCAACAAGGTCAGTTGAAACAATCAACTTATGATTTACTAAAGACACATCAAGCTAGTTGGTTTTGTGAAAATGCTCAAGCGCCAAAAGCAGATGCGCTCATTATCCAAGGCTTTAGAGATGTATTATTTCCTTTTAATGAAGGCGTTAAAGCGGCTCAATGTATTCAGAAATCGCAGCATGAAGTCCATTTAATCGGCGTACAAGGCGGACATTTACAACCATTTGCACAGCGTTCCCCATTGGGTGATACTCCTTTTTGGTATATTGGGAAATCTGTTGCCTGTGGGAATCAAAAGCAATATAAATTACAAGACACGATCATGGGATGGTTTGATCAAAAACTCAAAGACCAAACTGCAACAATTGATTTACCAGAATTATGTGTCGACAAAAGTCCAGTCTATAAGTTCAAAGACTTGGATGCAAAAACACAATACACGTTAAATAGAACTTGGATTGAACCTCAGAATTCGCAAGCTGTGTTTGTTCCGATCCATACAATAACTGAATTGGCACATCTCACAGGTACACCACAACTCAATTTAAAGATCGAAACGCCAAATAATAAAGTAGAACCAACACTATTTATTTCTATGGCCATTAAATCTGAAAAAACGGGTAAATATGCTATTTTAAATGATCAAACAACAGCATTAAATCCAAGCAAAAAACATACTTTTGATCAAGTTATTTCTCATAAAAATTCAGCATCGAAAGGAAATCAAACTATTGAATTACCTAGTATTAATGGACGTTTGAATAAAGGCGATACTTTAGGCTTACTGATTCAGACCGAAAGTATTTATTATCAAAAAATTAAACAACCTAAAATTGAAGCATGGATTTCAGGTCAAATTACTTTACCTAAATTTTGGAGTGAGATTTCAAATAAGGAATGATCATAATTTCTAAATATCGAGAGTGAATTTTACCACTCTCGATTTGCAATCAATTGTTCCATTTCAATCTCAAAATAACCTGCTTCTTGCACAATCATCATCATAGCTTCAGCAATGTAATCCGCAGCCGTATCATCTAAACTTGAATCTAGGTCTTCAAACTGAGGTTTCATCTCATTAATTGCGATCATTGTATGATGAGCAAAATGATATATTTCCGCTTCAGTTAAACCAGAACGACCCACCTTTTTGGAAAAGTGTTTAATCTGTTGTTTAACTTCGGCAACGAGAATGTCAGGATAATATTCATCATCAAACATGGGGAGAAGGAGATCTTCAAACATAAATAAAATAATATGCCAATAAAACGCCATGCTTATAACATAATCCCATACAAATCACGATATTTAGACATAAAAAAAGCGATCTTTCCGACCGCTTTTAAAAAAGATAATTTAGTCTTTTTTAGCACTTAAACTTTTTGCGATCTTGGCAAGCTCTATAAATTCCTCACGCATTTGGTAAGGATCTGGTTTTGCAGATTGCTGGGCTAACTGAATAATTTGATCCCACCCCATAGCAGCATTGTATTGCCCACCTTTTAGCTGCTGGGCATAGGAAGCCACCGCAATCGCAAAACGAGTATCGCTATTGGCCTGAGCAAGGGACTTACTTTGCGCTTTTACAGCTTGGTTTAAAAGAATGCTCTTCTCTTGATTTGGCAATTTATAGCGCAAATTTACAAACGCATATTCAGATTTTTTCGTTGTATCTGTTTTTGTCGATGCCTGATAACGTGAATCATTGAGCCAGCCTTGCTGCCCCACTGGAATGATTTCATAAATTGCCGTAACGTTATGCCCTGCCCCGATATCGCCCGCATCAACTTTATCATTATTGAAATCTTCCTGTTTCAACATCCGATTTTCATAGCCAACTAAACGATATTCTTTTACCGTAGCAGGATTAAACTCCACCTGAATTTTTACATCCTGAGCAACCGTTGCCAGTGTTGACGAAAGCTGACGTTGTACCACTTTTTTCGCTTCATTTTTATTATCAATATAGCTGTAATTACCATCTCCTGCATCGGCAAGCTGCTCCATCAACTGTTCATTATAGTTGCCTGTTCCAAAGCCCAGTGTCGTGAGTGAAATACCACTTTTGCGCTTTTCCGCCACCATGCCTTTTAGGGTACTAAAATCTGTGATCCCGACATTAAAGTCACCATCGGTTGCCAGCAGAATCCGATTAATGCCATTTTTCAGCATGGCTTTTTCTGCCTGTTGATAGGCCAGTTGAATCGCCTGCTCGCCTGCGGTTGCACCACTCGCCTGCAAGGCATCAATCACACGTAGAATCTTGTCTTTTTGATCACCAGATGTCGGCTCCAGAACCAATTTCTCACCACTGGCATAGGTAATAATCGTTACCTTATCTTGTGGACGCAATTGCTCAGTCAATAAACGTAGAGTTTGCTTAACCAAGGGTAATTTATCTGGGGCATCCATACTGCCTGAGACATCAACAAGGAAAACCAGATTGGCTGGTGGTAACTGTTTGGTTGCCAAGTCTTTGGCTTGAATCCCGATTTTGATCAGTTTGGCATTTTCTTTCCACGGTGAATCAACAATTTCAGTCGTGACCGAGAATGGGTGAATGCTGTTTGGCTGTGGATATTGATAATCAAAGTAGTTAATCATTTCCTCAGCACGAACCGCATCGACTGGTGGCAAACGCCCATCATTGAGGAAACGGCGGGTATTGCTATAACTGCCTGTATCGACATCAATGCTAAAGGTTGAAACTGCCTGATCTGCAACCCGATAAATAGGATTGACCTCATTCTTTTGATATTTTTCAGTATTCTGCTCTAGCCGCACGCTTTCTGGACTAGGCATTGCCGCCATGTACGCAGCAGGAGCAATCATCTTTCGGGTACTATCCGCTGCCATATTAGACATAACCAAAGATGCAGGAGCGACTACATGGCTACGTTCCTTTACGGGATTACCACAGGCGATCATCATGGAACTTAGCAAGGTTAAGGTCAGTATTTTTGTAGATTGATGCATAATAAAATCCCCCAATTTTTATGTCTTTTAAATGAATGACGAGATTGCAGTGATTGTATGCAAAAAGATAAAGATACACCTTATTGGAATGTATTTTTATCTTCATTATTTCTCTGTAATTATTGAGCTAAACGCATCGCATTCCAAACTTTTATCGCATCGCTTGTGGCTTTAACATCGTGCACTCGAACAATACTAGCGCCCTGCTGAATACTCAGTAGATGCCCCATGACACTTCCAAGCGCACGTTCCTGTGCAGGTATACCATTCAATGCCTCACCAATGAAACGTTTACGTGACAAGCCAGACAAGATCGGATACCCCATCCGATTGAGTTTCCAAAACTCATTGAGTAATTGAAAATTCTGTTGTGCGTTCTTGGCAAAACCAAAACCTGGGTCGATAATAATATTTTCTTTGCTTACTCCGACTGCAATTGCTTGATTAAGCCGCTGCTGTAATTCATGAATCACATCTTCAGTCACATACTGATATTGATCCAAATGATTCATATTGGTCGGTTCACCACGCATATGCATCAACACCACAGGAATATTTAATTCAGCCGCCGTTTCTAAAGCTTGTGGACGAGTTAAAGCACGAACATCATTCCAGATATGCGCACCTGCTTTCACGGCAGCTCGAATCACCTCAGGCTGACTGGTATCAATCGATATGATCACATCATACTTGGATAATGCTTCCACCACAGGAATTACACGCTGAATTTCTTCTTCTAGCTCAACGGGTGATGCATTTGGGCGAGTTGACTCTCCACCAATATCAATAATGCTTGCACCCTCTTCCATCATCTGCAAAGCACGTTGAACCGCCTGTTCTTTATGATGATGCTGTCCACCATCACTGAAAGAATCAGGGGTGACATTGAGAATACCCATAATCTGTGGTTGGGATAAATCCAGTGTAAAACGACCACATTGTAACTGGCACTGTGGTAATGGCATCAACTGCATTATCAAAAAACTCTTAACACTTTACGAATCACTTTAGTTTAACAAGACTATTCTGTGAACATTGTTGATTTATTTTCAGCTTGGCTAAAATAAGGACAAAAAAAGAGCCGCTTTTAGCGACTCTCTTTGATTTTAACCATTAGCCCATTACTGGTAATGGTGGTGGTGTAGATGGACCATCTTTCGGTGGTTCAAATGCAGCCACTGGATTTTCAGGAATATAGACCTTAGGTGGTTGTGGTTCACGACCTTCCATGATGTCACGGATTTGGTCACGATCGATGGTTTCCCACTCCATCAACGCTTTCACCATTGCATGTGCGATATCTTTGTTATTTTCCAAGATATCACGAGCAACTTTATATTGTTCATCCAAGATACGACGTACTTCTTCATCAACTTTTTGCTGAGTTGCTTCTGAAATTGTACGGCTACCCACATTACCAAAGAAACCACTTTGGTTTTCATCTTCATAAACCATTACACCAAGAGCATCAGACATACCATACTTGGTCACCATTGCACGCGCCATTTTAGTTGCACGTTCAAAGTCGTTTGATGCACCTGTCGACATTTGATTAATGAACACTTCTTCGGCAATACGACCACCAAATAAGATTGAAAGCTCATTCAACATCTTATCTTTGTAATGGCTAGTTTGGTCTTGCTCAGGCAACTGCCAAGTTACACCTAATGCCCAACCACGTGGCATAATTGTCACTTTATGCACAGGGTCTGTACCTGGCAAAATTTCAGCAACAATGGCATGTCCAGCTTCATGGTAAGCCGTCGCACGACGTTCTTCTTCACGAATCACCATCGATTTACGTTCTGGACCCATGTAGATCTTGTCTTTTGCATCTTCAAAGTCATGCATATCGACCGTGTTTTTATTACGGCGAGCAGCAAACAACGCAGCTTCGTTGACTAAGTTCGCAAGTTGCGCACCTGAGAATCCTGGCGTACCACGAGCAAGGACTTTAACATCCACGCCTGTAACCGAAGGAAGTTTCTTCAAATGAACATTCAAGATTTGCTCACGACCACGGATGTCTGGTAAACCCACCATCACTTGGCGATCAAAACGACCTGGACGAAGCAATGCTTTATCAAGTACGTCTACACGGTTAGTTGCTGCAATGACGATCACACCCTCATTACCTTCAAAACCATCCATCTCAACAAGCATTTGGTTCAGGGTTTGTTCACGCTCATCATGACCACCTCCTGTACCAGAACCACGATGGCGACCAACAGCATCAATCTCATCGATGAAAATGATACATGGAGCATGACGTTTAGCTTGTTCAAACATGTCACGAACACGTGATGCACCGACACCAACAAACATTTCAACGAAGTCAGAACCAGAGATACTAAAGAATGGAACTTTAGCTTCACCTGCAATGGCTTTCGCAAGTAATGTTTTACCCGTACCTGGAGGACCAACCATCAATACACCACGAGGAATGGTTGCACCAAGACGTTTGAACTTAGAAGGATCTTTCAAGAAGTCAACAATTTCAACCACTTCTTGTTTTGCTTCATCACAACCTGCAACATCGGTAAACGTAATCTTAATCTGATCTTCAGATAACATTTTCGCTTTTGACTTACCAAAACTCATTGGGCTGTTTTTGCCACCAG
>ERZ650300.1131-NODE-1131-length-15459-cov-15.096014_pt1 | contig 15459 bp, 8 predicted proteins | sample MGYA00376236_ERZ650300 | MGnify/ENA primary metagenome ERZ650300 (study PRJEB26733, sample SAMN07839303) | wastewater metagenome | biome: urban; feature: wastewater treatment plant; material: waste water | place: USA: North Carolina | collected 2016-04-28 ... | reverse complement strand
TAGTTCCTGTTGCTCACATCTGGTATTTCCGTTCACTTCCAAACAAAATTGGTTACCTTTTAGGATTACCTTCTAAGAAATTAGATATGATTATCTACTACGAAAGATATGTAGTAATCCAACAAGGTATCGCTAAAAAAGCAGACGGTTCTGATTTCGAAGACAAAGAATTCTTAACAGAAGAAGAATATCTAGATGTTTTAGAAACCCTTCCTATCGAAAACCAATATTTAGAAGATACAGACCCTAACAAATTTGTTGCTAAAATGGGTGCTGAAGCTGTGGAAGAATTGTTAAAGAGAATTGATTTAGATGCTCTTTCTTACGATCTTCGTCACAAAGCTCACAATGAATCTTCTAAACAAAGAAGAACTGAAGCATTAAAAAGATTATCTGTAGTAGAAGCTCTTAGAGGTGCTAATACCAGAATGATTAACCGCCCAGAATGGATGGTGATGCGCGTTCTTCCTGTAATTCCACCAGAATTAAGACCATTAGTTCCACTAGATGGTGGTAGATTCGCTACATCAGATTTAAATGATTTATACAGAAGAGTTATCATTAGAAACAACCGTCTAAAGAGACTTTTAGAGATTAAAGCTCCAGAAGTTATCTTGAGAAATGAGAAGCGTATGCTTCAGGAAGCGGTAGATTCATTATTTGATAACACTAGAAAATCATCTGCTGTAAAATCAGAATCTAACAGACCATTGAAATCACTTTCAGATTCATTGAAAGGAAAACAAGGTCGTTTCCGTCAGAACTTATTAGGGAAAAGGGTAGACTACTCTGCACGTTCGGTTATTGTTGTAGGTCCTAACTTACAATTACACGAGTGTGGTATCCCTAAAGATATGGCAGCAGAACTTTACAAACCATTTATCATTAGAAAGCTAATTGAAAGAGGTATTGTAAAAACAGTAAAATCTGCTAAAAGAATTATTGATAGAAAAGAACCAGTAGTTTATGATATTCTAGAAAACGTGATGAAAGGTCACCCAGTTCTATTGAACCGTGCACCTACCCTTCACAGATTGGGTATCCAAGCGTTCCAGCCTAAAATGATTGAAGGTAAAGCTATCCAACTTCACCCGTTAGTAACTACGGCATTCAACGCCGACTTCGATGGTGACCAGATGGCGGTACACTTACCTTTAGGCCCAGAAGCGATTCTAGAAGCTCAGTTATTAATGCTAGGTTCTCAGAATATCTTGAACCCTGCAAATGGTTCTCCTATTACTGTACCTTCTCAGGACATGGTTCTTGGTCTATATTTCATGACCAAAGAAGCGCATTCTACAGAAACGCACAAGGTAAAAGGTGAAGGTTTAGTATTCTATTCTCCAGAAGAAGTAGAAATTGCTTACTCTGAAGGTCAAGTTTCTCTTAACGCTAAAGTAAGATGTAGACTTCCATTTAAAACAGAAGAAGGAGAAATCGTAACTAAACTTCAAGATACTACAGTTGGTAGAATTTTATTTAACCAAATTGTTCCTAAACAAGTAGGTTATATTGATGAATTATTGACTAAAAAATCATTAAGAAACGTAATTGGTAAAATCTTAGCAGATACAGATTTCCCAACTACTGTTAAGTTCCTTGATGATATGAAAAATCTTGGTTATATGAACGCTTTCAAAGGCGGTCTATCTTTCTCACTGGCTGATATTGTAGTACCAGCAGAAAAGAAAACCATGATTGCTCAAGCAATTGAAACAGTAGACGAGATTAAAGGGAACTATAACATGGGTCTTATCACAGATACAGAACGTTATAACCAAGTAATCGACGTTTGGACCAATACCAATGCTGGTCTTACTGAGATGATTATGAGCAGAATGAAATCTGACCAAGGTGGATTCAACTCTGTATATATGATGCTAGATTCTGGAGCGAGGGGTTCTAAAGAACAGATTCGTCAGTTATCTGGTATGAGAGGTTTGATGGCAAAACCACAAAAAGCTGGTGCAGTAGGAGCAGAGATCATCGAAAACCCAATTATTGCGAACTTTAAAGAAGGTTTATCAATTTTGGAATACTTTATCTCTACCCACGGTGCTCGTAAAGGTCTTGCGGATACCGCTCTTAAAACTGCGGATGCTGGTTACTTAACAAGAAGATTAGTAGACGTAGCTCAAGACGTAATCATTACAGAAGATGATTGTGGTACATTAAGAGGTACAGAAGTAGCTGCATTGAAGAAAAATGATGAAATCGTAGAAAAACTATCAGAAAGAATTCTTGGTAGAGTTTCTCTTCACGACATCTATAACCCAGAAAACGACGAAATTTTAGTTCACGCAGATGAGTTAATTAACGAAGAGCTTGCTAAAAAAGTAGAAGAAGCGGGTATAGAAACCGTAGAAGTTCGTTCACCATTAACTTGTGAAGCTAAAAAAGGTATCTGTGCGAAATGTTACGGACGTAACCTAGCTACAGGTAAGATGATTCACATGGGAGAAGCTGTAGGTGTAATTGCGGCACAATCAATTGGGGAACCAGGTACTCAGCTTACACTGAGAACTTTCCACCAAGGGGGAACTGCAGGAAACGTTTCAGAAAATCCTACTATCGTTGCTAAGAGAGATGGTATCGTAGAATTTGACGAATTAAGAACCATTATTTCTGAAGATGAAAACGGTAATGAAGCAGATATCGTAATTTCTCGTTCTACAGAATTCCGTTTAGTGGCAGATAATGCAGCGAGAACTCCATTAATGGTAGCAAACGTACCTTATGGTTCTGCACTTTCTGTAAAACCAGGTGATAAAGTGAAAAAAGGAGACCTTATTGCAAAATGGGATCCATATAACGCGGTTATCATCGCAGAAACTGCTGGTAAAGTAGAATACGAAGATATTATTCAAGGGGTTTCTTTCCAATTGGAAATCGACGAACAAACAGGTTTCGAAGAAAAAGTAATCTCAGAATCTAGAAATAAGAAAGCCATTCCTACCTTGAAAGTGGTAGATTCTAAAGGAGTTGAGCAAAAAGCATACAACTTACCAGTAGGAGCTCACTTAATGGTAAATGATGGTGAAAAAATTAAGGCGGGTAAAGTCTTAATCAAAATTCCTAGAAAATCTGCAAAAGCAGGGGATATCACAGGAGGTTTACCAAGAGTAACCGAATTATTCGAAGCGAGAAATCCTTCTAATCCTGCTGTAGTTACAGAAATTGACGGGGTAGTTTCTTATGGTAAAATTAAGAGAGGTAACCGTGAATTAATCGTAGAATCTAAAACGGGTGAGATTAAGAAATATTTAGTAAAACTTTCTAATCAAATCTTAGTTCAAGAAAACGACTTCGTGAGAGCTGGTTCGCCACTTTCTGACGGTTCTGTAACACCAGATGATATCTTAAGAATCAAAGGTCCAACAGCTGTTCAAGAGTACTTAGTAAACGAAATTCAAGAAGTTTACCGTTTACAAGGGGTAAAAATTGACGATAAGCATTTCGAAATCATCGTAAGACAGATGATGACTAAAGTAGAAATTGTAGACGGAGGTGATACCCAATTCCTTGAAAACAGTCTAGAACATAAATATGATTTCCTTGAAGAAAACAACAGAGTTTTCGGATTGAAAGTTGTAACTGAACCAGGAGATTCTAAAATTTTCAAAGCTGGTCAAATGATTACCGCTAGAGAATTGAGAGACGAAAATTCTAAACTGAAGAGAGAAGACCTTCAATTAGTAGAAGTTCGTGAAGCACTTACTGCAACTGCAACGCCTGTATTACAAGGTATTACCAGAGCAGCTTTACAGACTAAGTCTTTCATGTCTGCAGCATCATTCCAGGAGACTACTAAAGTTCTAAACGAAGCAGCAGTGTCTGGTAAAGTAGACGAACTAAACGGTCTTAAAGAAAATGTAATCGTAGGACACAGAATTCCTGCAGGTACAGGTCTTAAAGATTATCAAAGTGTAATCGTGGGTTCTAAAAAAGAATTCGAGGATTTAAATTAATATGAATGTAAGGTTTAAAGACAGTTTTACTGTTCTTTAAACCTTCTTTTTTTTGAATGTAAAATATTAACTTATTAAAACTTATACAAATGGATAACAACCAAAACCAAGATCAAAACATTAATATTCAATTAAACGAAATGGTAGCAGCTGGTGCTTATTGCAACCTTGCATTAGTAAACCACTCTCCATCTGAGTTTGTATTAGATTTTATTCAATTAATGCCAGGAGTTCAGCAAGCTCAAGTAAGAAGCAGAGTAATCCTTGCTCCTCTTCATGCAAAAAGAGTTTTAGCTGCTCTTCAACAAAATATCCAAAACTATGAAGCTCAATTCGGAGAAATCAAAGAAGTTGAACCTTTCGTAGTAGGTGCTGGTAATGCTCAAGCATAATCAAAACTTAATAAAATATTCTAAATCCTAGTCATTTTAAAATGGCTAGGATTTTTTTTTGCAAAAAAAGTCTTTATCTTCGTAAAAAATTTCAAATGAAAAAAATATACTTATTTCCTTTTTTACTTTTACTATTTGTAAGTAAAGTTTATTCGCAAACCCTTAATGAAAGAAGAGCTACTCTCGAAAGTCACATTAAGAATATAGAAAATAATGCCAGCAAATTAAAATCTGATGGACAAGTTCCACCAAAAGAATATAACATCAGAGATTTAAAAAATACGATTGATCCAGTAACTGGCGAGAATAAGTTTCAGAGTTTAGTGAAACTAAATAATGAAATTAAATCTGGAAAATATGCCCCAAAACAAAACATATCTTTTCTAGGAAATATTATTTCTAATTCCAATCAAAGAATTAACTCTATTAATAACACACAATGGTTTGAGAGAGGACCATATAGTGTAGGAGGAAGAACTAGGGCAATTTTATTTGATCCAAATGATGCTACTGGAAAAAGAGTTTTTGCCGGTGGAGTTTCTGGAGGACTTTGGGTAAATAATGATATTACCAATGCTTCATCTGAATGGTCTCCAATTAATGATTTTTGGGCAAATACATCAATATCTTGTATCGCTTCAGACCCAAATAATCCCCAAGTTATATATGTAGGTACTGGTGAATCATGTACTAATGATGCTATTGGTTCAGGAGTATGGAAGACAACAAATGGAGGAACAACTTGGACTCAAATTTTTAATCCTGCAATAACTTATACTGCTAATGGAAGAAGGAATGGTATTTTTTATGTTAATGATATTAAAGTAAGAAATAATGCAGGTACTTCTGAATTGTATGTTGCTGTTAGTGGTGGATCTGTAGATGGTACATTAAGTGGTTATTATGATACAGGTTTGTATAAATCTACAGATGGTGGTTCAAATTTTACAAGATTAAATACTTTTTATCTAACAACAAGTGGAAGTACAGGTTTACCAATACATCATTCAATCCAGCAAATAGAAATTGCTTCTGATAATGCAATCTGGGTATCCACTAGAACTTCTGGATTTACAGGAATTAATTCTGGAGGTAAAATTTTTCGTTCTACAGATGGTACTACTTTTACCAATGTTTATAATGCAAATTTGCCAGGCTCTAGAGTACAAATTGCGCTTTCTAAGACAAACGGTGCTGTAGCTTATGGTTTACTTCAGGGAAGTGGTTCTAATGAACCTGTGAGAATCATAAAAACTACAAATACAGGTGCTACATGGGCAGCTAGTAATGTAGTGAATTCTGGTGTTACTCTTCCACAAGATAAAGATACAGGAATTCCTGCCAATGATTTTACCAGAGGCCAAAGTTTCTATGATTTGGTAATTGTAACAGATCCTACCAATGATGCTACAGTTTATGTAGGAGGTATTGATTTATTTAGAAGTACCAATTCTGGTTCTACGTGGACTCAAATTTCTAAATGGTCTAATAATAGTCAGTTGGCTACGCTTTCGGTTTCCGAAGTTCACGCAGACCAGCATGCTATAGTTTTCAATCCTAAAAATAGTAGCCAGATTGCATTTGGAAATGATGGTGGAATATATTTCTGTGCTAATAAAGCTAATATTGTTACTAATACAGGAATTTCAGTAAGAAATAATAGATATAATGTTACCCAATTCTATGATGCAAAAATGAATCCTACTAAGACCAATTCTACTGAAGAAATTTTAGCAGGTGCGCAAGATAACGGAACAAGAAGATTTACAGGAGCTCCATTAGCAAATAATCTTTACTCAGATGCTTATTATGATGGTGGAGATGGTGCATTTGTAGAGTTTGATGATAATAACCTTTATAAAATAAGTAGCTATGTTTATAATAATCATTATCTATATCATGCCGCAAGTAATAGTTATGTAGACTTAATTGACGCGCCAGATAACGATTTAGGACATTTCATCAATGAAGCTGCTTTAGATAGAAATTTAGATATATTCTATTCTTATGCTAATCAAGATGAAACAACAAAAGAAGTTACTTTAAATAGAGTAACAGGTTTATCAAGTAATAATCCATTTTATCTAGATAAATCTAAAATTTATATGGGTATTTTTTCTGATGAGGATGTATCCTATTTATCAGTATCTCCTTATCAAGCAACTTCAACTACGCTTATGGTAGGATTTGATAATGGAAGATTATTTAAGGTTACTAATGCTAATCTCTCGTCGCCTACTATTACAGAATTAACCGTTCCGTTCGTAGGAGCCATTTCTGATATTCAGTATGGTACTAATGATAATGAAATCATCGTTACCATTTCTAATTATAATACTGATAGTGTTTTCTATACTACAGATGGAGGGACAACTTGGAATAGTAAAGAAGGAAACCTACCAGATATGCCAATTAGAAGTGCTTTGATGAATCCAGAAAATAAAAATGAAGTGATTCTAGGTACAGAATTAGGAGTATGGGGAACTACCAACTTCCTAAGTGCTACACCAACTTGGTCTCAATATACAAATGGTTTAGGAAACGTAAGAATCACCAATTTAGACTATAGACCAAGTACTAGAACTGTTTTAGCTTCTACTTATGGTAGAGGTATATTCACAACTATGAATGATACCAATCTAGCGACTACAGAAACTTCAGTAGAAGAAATCTATAGAGTATATCCTAATCCTACAAGAGGAGATTTCTACTTGAAAATGAATGCAAAACACAAGAACGTTACCGTAAATGTTTTTGATATTTCAGGAAAATTAGTTTTCACTAAAAATGGAGTGAATCCAGAAGAAAAAATCTCACCGAGTTTACCAAAAGGACATTACATCGTAAAAGTTGAAAAAGAAGGTGAGTACATTTTCTCTTCTAAACTTATTGTAAGATAAATTTTTAAAAAAAATTAGAACTTGAAAAAGCTATTTTTATTTCTTTTGATCAGTCTATTCTTTTCTTTTTCTTGTAAAAAGGATATCATCATCGTAGAAGCTTATTACACCAATTGGTTTGGTGGAGTAAAAGACGTGAGAGGAAAGGATTTTATAATGGTAATTGACAAAGAAACTTCTAAAAATCTACAGATAAAACATTTTTTGATTAATGATAAAAAATTCAATGTAGAAGTAGAAGAAAAGGGAAATACAATAGAAATAAAATCCAGAATTTCTGAAGGAATAGACAAAGAAATTGAACTCAATAATCCTATTGAGAAAAATAGTTTTGGGATAGAATATTATAATACAAAGACTAACAAAACAAAAATTTTTAAGTTGAAAAAATTACAATATAAACCCCGTTCTAATCAACAAGATAAAGTTTCATAAATCATAAAGAGAGGTTTCTAAGCCTCTCTTTATTTCTTTTATCAAGATTCAAAGAAATAATCAATATTATATCCAATATTTTAATCAGTTTTAACCGATAGATTTTAATGAAAAAGACTTTATTAGCAGTGATTGTATTGTTTGCACAATATAGTTATGGACAAACTTCTGCTACAGAAAAAAACATCGAACAAATTACTTTAAAAGCACGTAAAAAAGTAAATCAAGAGCGAAATGAATTCGCTAAAAATGCTCAAGCCACAGAAATTCTCTCAGATGAAGACCTTAATAGAAATAATTCTGCGCTTATAGAACAATCTCTTTCTACCATTTCGGGTGTTCAAGTAGATAAAAGAACAAACATTGGCGGACAGAGAATTGTCATCAGAGGATTTGGGAATGACCAAAAATTTAACAATTGGGGCGTAAAAGTTTATTGGAACAATATGCCATTAACCAATGCAGAAGGAATTACACTATTAGATGATGTAGATTTCTCTTATGTCAATAATATTGAAGTGATTAAAGGTCCTGCTTCTACCTTTTACGGAGGCGGAATTGGCGGAACTGTAAAATTTTATACAAGACCAAGTTTCGAAAAAGGAACTTCTATTGCCCAAAATACCATGTTGGGTTCTCACAAATATTTTCAGTCGATAACACAGCTCAATTCTTCTGACACCAACTACTCTTTGAATGTAAACTATGGTCACATAGAAACTGACGGTTACAGACCAAGTGGAAATGGCTTGAAAAATTTTGTGAATATTAATGGCGAATATAAATTAAACCCGAAACAGCGCATAACTTTATTCGCAAGTCAAGGCTTTTCTCATGAAAAAGTATCAGGACAAATTTCCTATAACGATTACTATGCAGGAATTGATAACGGAAATCCTTCTTACATAATCAAAGGTTCTGGCAGTAAAATTCACTCTACTAGAGTAGGATTAGGTCACATTTGGGAAATTTCTAAAAATTTTAAAAATTCCACCACTGTTTTCTATTCTTCCATCAATCAAGACAGAATTGCAGACAAAGCTTTCGAGGTTTCTAGCAGTCCTAATGTAGGTTTTAGAACGACTTTCCAACATTCTTACACATTGAGAAATTTTTCAAATCAATTAGATTTTGGTGCAGAAGTTCAAAATTCTCGCTCACAGATTTCTAATTATCGTTTTACAGGAACCAATCCCAATAATCCACTAGAAATGTCGCCTATTTCTAAAGGTTCTTATTTTAAATATAACAATAACCAAAGCAATTATTTTGCAATCGAAAGACTCACCTACAAACCTTGGGATTTTACGTTTTTGGCTGGAGTAAGTTTGAACAGAATAAATTATGACAGAGAAGATCTTTTGGCTTTTGGCGGTTTAGTTCCTGGATATAATAAAGATTTGTCTTTCAGTAAAGATTATAAAATGGTGGCAACTCCTCATTTTGCCGTTCAAAAAAGATGGAAAAATCAAATTTTTAATTTGAGTTACAGCGAAGGTTATAATGCACCTACTGCTTCTACTTCTTTTGTTTCTGGCGGAACTATTAACACCGTAAATGATGATTTAGAAGCCGAAAAAGCAAAAATGTGGGATTTCAGTGTACATGGTTTATTGATGAAAACCAAATTTGATTATCAAATTTCATTGTTTAATATCAATGTTAATAATAAACTCACACAGTTAAACGGAACAGATTCTAGCAATAATGTGTACAGTTATTGGGCTAATACAGGAAATCAAAAAAACAAAGGTTTAGAACTTAGTTTAGGATATAATTATACCAATGAATCTGCTTTTATTTCTAAAATTACACCATTTGTCAATTATTCACATTATGATTTTAAATACACTGATTTTGTAAATAGCGGAACTGATTTTTCGGGCAAAAAAGTAGTTGGAGTTCCTGATGATAAATATGCCATCGGAATTGATTTCAATACTAAATATGGAATTTATTTGAATAATACTTTCAATTATTTAGGCAAAGTTTATTCGGATTTTGCTAATGAAAATTTGGTTAAAGATTATTCATTACTGAACATGAAATTAGGTTACAAAAAAACATTCGGGAAATATGATGTAGATGTTTTTGCCATCGGAAATAATCTTACGAACCAAAAAAACTATACTTTTTTATTTGTAGGAAATAATACCAATGATAACAAAGCGACCAATTTGCTTAATTATGCAGATGTAAATCCTGGACCTAGAAAAGCTTACTTCTTTTTCGGATTGAATTTAAAATATCATTTATAAATTATGAAACCACTTCTAAAAGTGGTTTTTTAATTTCTAGTTCAATGGAATTTCGACAAATCTGAGTATTTTTGTAGCAAATCATCTGTAATGAAAAAAATATTTTCGGGTTTCACTATTTTTCTGTTTTCTCTCTTTTTTGCTCAACATAATCTCGCGGTTGATACAGCCCAAGTTATTACTCCTAATAGATTTAATTCAACAGAAGCACTAGAAAAGCCATACCTTATTTTTATTTCTGCAGACGGTTACAGATATGATTATACCGAAAAATATAATGCTCAAAATCTTCAAAAATTTTCAAATGAAGGTGTAAAAGCAAAAGCCATGTTGCCAAGTTACCCAAGCATCACTTTCCCGAATCATTGGTCTATTATTACAGGTTTATATCCTTCTCATCACGGTTTGGTAGATAATTTTTTCTATGATTACTCCAGAAAAGAAGCGTATGCAATGAATAAAAAAGAAAATGCAGAAGATGGTTCTTGGTACGGCGGAATTCCGCTTTGGAGTTTAGCAGAGCAACAAGGAATGGTTACCGCTTCTCTACAATGGGTTGGTTCTGCAAGTGACGCTGGAAAAACAAGACCAACATACTATTATCACTACCACGAAAAATTTTCACCAGAAGAAAAAATTAATAAAGTAGTGAACTGGTTAAAATTGCCAGAAAATGTTCGTCCGCACTTTATTTCACTGTATTTTCCAGAAGTAGATGGAGCAGGTCATCGATTTGGACCAGAATCTCCAGAAGCCGAAAAATCTGTACAATTGGTAGATAACGCCATCGGAAATTTGGTGGAAAAAGTGAATCAATTGGGTTTGAAAAACGTGAATTTCATCTTCGTTTCAGACCACGGAATGATTAAAGTTGATAAAGAAAATCCGCTTTCTATTCCAGAAATGCTTCTCAATAAAGAAAGATTTGATATTTATAATTCTCAAACCTTACTCAGAGTGGTGGTTAAAAATCCTGATGAGGTAAAATCAGCATATCGTGAATTGAAAAATTCAAAAACTGAAGATTACCAAGTTTTTTTGACCAAAAAATTTCCTAGAAAACTACATTATAGAACGAAAGATGATAAATATAACCGCATCGGTCAGATTTTATTAGTTCCTAATGCGCCAAAAATATTTTTAGAAAAAGGAAAATCTACTTCTGCAGGAAAACATGGCTACAATCCTAGAAAAACACCAGAAATGAAAGCCGTTTTTTACGCTTGGGGAAATGTTTTCAAAAACCAAACAGAAATCGATGAATTTCAGAATGTGAGTGTTTATCCTTTGGTTGCAGAAATTCTCGGTTTAAAAATTTCAGAACCTATTGATGGGAAATTTTCAGAGGTTAAAAAAGCTTTGAAATAGACTATTCAGGAATCCAAACGCTTACATTTCCAGCGGGAACAGTGAAATTTCCCCAGCCATTTTCATCAATTTGAACAGTATGTTCGAATCTTCCTAATGCGTCATAAAAATACTGACCAGCATATTGCGTTCCCATTTCCATAGGTTTTTCGTATTGGTCTTTATTGCTGATGACTACTGCACAACCTTTATGTTCGCCATCACCTTCTCGAGTCCAACCGATGCAATTAGCATCTTCGAAATAATCTCTTTGCATTCCGTAAGCATTATTTTTTCTCAACTTCAAAAGTTCTTCTATTTGGTCTACTTTTTCTAAGAAAATTTCGTGTTCATTGCCATCATTTCCATAATCTTTGTAAGTGGCTCCAAATAAATCTGGATAAAAAACACAAGGAAAACCTTCTTGTCTCAGCAAAATTAATGCATAAGCAATCGGTTTAAACCAAGGTTCTACAGGAGCTTCTAAAGCTTGCAAAGGTTGAGTGTCATGGTTATCAACCACTGTAACTGATAAATTGGGTTGAGATTGAACCAAAGTGTTGTCGAAAATAGTTCGCAAATCAAATTCGCTTCCCGATTGTGAAGCAGTATGCAAATTATGATGCAAAGAAGCATCAAAAAGGCTCATACAACCTTCGGTTTCTTCAATATATTTTTCTAAAAGTGGCAATTCACCGGGAGCCCAAAATTCTCCTACTGCAAAGAGGTTTTTACCAGTATTGGCTCGTAATAATTGAAGCCATTCTTTATAAAATTCTGGCGATTGATGTTTTACAGCATCTAAACGAACGCCTTCAAAACCGACGGTTTCATGATACCATTTTCCCCAATAATTCAGCTCTTCTCTTACATGAGGATTGCGATGTTCGATGTCATTGTACATCAAAAAATCGTAATTTCCTTTTTCATCGCTGGTCATTTCTTCCCAACCATCACCATGTTCGGTAATAATTTGATAAATGAAATCTCCTTCTTCACCTTCGGCAAAATCTACGCCTGTAAAACAAGTGAAATTCCATTCGAAATCTGAATATTTTTTATTTCTTCCCGGAAAAGTGAATTTAGTGTAACTTTCTATTTCAAAAGGCTCAGAAATGAAGTTTTGTCGATTGTTTGGGTCTACTTTGTACACTTGGAAACGTTCTTTTTCATCACCGCCAGCTTTGTGATTCAGCACAATATCTACAATTGTTCCAATTCCTTTTTCACGAAGCGCATTGATGGCAGAAATATATTGTTCTTTGGTTCCATATTTGGTGGGAATTCCACCTTTTTGGTCAAATTCTCCCAAATCAAATAAATCATAGGGATCATAACCCACAGAAAATCCGCCACCATTAGCTTTGTAAGCAGGTGGTAACCAAACCATTGTAATGCCAAGTTCTGCTAAATATTCTGCGTTTTGTTGTACTTCTTCCCAAAGTTTTCCATCGCCTTCTGTGTACCAATGGAAATATTGAATCATAGTTCCGTTCATCATTTCTGTTTTTTATGTTGCAAAATTAGAACGATGAAGCGAAATTAATTTACAGATTTTCAGGGAATTATTTTATAATTATTCTTTTTCGAATTCTTCAAAAGGAATTTTGAGTTGTACAGAAATTTGTTTTTTCTCTTCTGTGTTGAGGTTAGAAAGCGATAAACCTAACAAACGAATCGCTTTATTATAAGGTCTTAGTTCCCAAAGTTTCTGAGCAGTTTCGTAGAAATCTTCAGCGTTTTCATAATACACTTCTTGTGTTTTGCTACGCGTGTATTGAGAAAAATCCTTGTATTTTATTTTTAAAGTCAAGGTTTTGCCCTTAATTTCTCTTTTCGAAAGTCTAGATTCTAGTTCTTCGCTTAGTGATTTTAGTTTTTGGTAAAGTTCTTCATCTTCGTTGATGTCATCCCAAAAAGTATGTTCTACACCTACACTTTTTTGAATTCGGTGAGGTTTTACTTCTCCATGATGAATTCCACGAACCACATTGTAATAATAAATTCCAGATTTCCCGAAAAGTCTTGCCAATTCTTCCATAGATTTTGCCTTCAAATCTTTGCCTTTGAAAATCTGTAAACTGTACATTTTATTGGCGGTGACTTTTCCGATTCCGTAGAATTTTTCAATCGGAAGTTCTTCTAAAAAATCTAAAATCTGAGTAGGATGAATGGTTTTTTGTCCGTTGGGTTTATTGATATCCGAAGCTACTTTGGCCAAAAATTTATTCACCGAAATTCCCGCAGAAGCAGTGAGTCCTGTTTCTTCAAAAATTTTTTGACGAATTTCTCTTGCTATTTCATTGGCAGATTCTATGTTTTTTTTGTTTTCGGTAACATCTAAATAGGCTTCGTCTAGAGAAAGCGGTTCTACCAAATCAGTATATTCATGAAAAATTTCTCTGATTTTCTGTGAAATTTCTTTGTAACGATGAAATCTTGGCTTTACAAAAATAAGATGCGGACATTTTTCTTTGGCAATTTTGCTCGACATGGCAGAACGAACGCCAAATTTTCGGGCTTCGTAACTTGCTGCGGCTACTACACCTCTATGTTCACCGCCTACTGCAATGGGTTTTCCTTTAAGTTCAGGATTATCGTGCTGTTCCACAGAAGCGTAAAACGCATCCATATCTACATGTATGATTTTTCTCTGTGGAATTTGCATACACAAAGATAAGGAATTGGGGATTTTAAAAAATTATTATAAAAATGAAACCTTAAAGGATTTTAAATCCTTTAAGGTTTGAGAATATTATAAATATTTCAAAAAAGGTTTTACTTTTTCGATTTGTTTGATATATTTTGTTTGGGAGATAATACTAAAAAAACTAATTAATGTAAGAGTTAATGTTCCAATTATTAAAAGTAATATTTGTGTTATTTCAAAATTAGTTTTCCCAGAATGAATTAATTTTTGAACTTCATCAGAATAGTCGAAAAATTTTGCCGTAAATTGTAATGATAAACCAAGTATTCCTAAGAATAAAAAGGAGCCACCTTGATGAAGTGTTAAAATATAATTGCTATATTTTCTCGCTAGCTGAAATTTTTTAAAATTTTTAATATAAACAAATAAAGGAAATATAGAAAAAGATAAAAATGTTAAAAGGCAAAAGTATTTAAAAATATTTTTATTAAATATCAATGCAGATATAATAATTAAACTGATTGTTAAAATTGTATATTTTGATGCTGAAATAAGATTTTCTATAGCAAGTTGTTGTCTTACATCTCTAATAAATGGATTCGTATCTAATAAGTCTATGCTTCCGTTCCAAGAAAGTGTTAACTCTTCTTTCCAATCATCTTTTACTTTCTCAAAAGCTTCCTCAAAACTCAAATTTTCTTCTCTCTGCAAATCTGAAATTTGAGAAACAAAATGGTCATTTACTTCTATTAAAATATCAATCGGTAGTTTTTTTGAGAGCAGATAATTGCGGATTTCTGTGAGTTGAAGTTCAGTCATTTTACTAGTTTTTTAGATATTCAGATAAAAATGGTCTTACCTCTTTAATTTTTTTGATGTAAAAGTATAATTTTATAGAAAAGAAAGTAAACATTAAAATGATTAAGAATGTTAATATGCAGAGTAATGTTGCATTAGTCTCATTGATATTTAAAATTCTTTTGTAATTACCATTTAGAATATAAAATATTTGTTCTGCTCTTTTTAATATATCTTTTGAAAAGGTTAAGATATAAAAGATGGAGGCCGCTCCAACATTTGAGATGCTCTGTAATGAATTAAGTTTAATTTTTTTGTATTTGCTTGAAAGTTCAAAATCATTATAGTTTACTATTTTAATCACTATTGGTAATGTAAATAGAATAATTTGAATGAAAGAAAAATAGTAGGTAAAAATTTTAACATTACTAAAATTAGAAAGTATTAAACTAATTATAAGAATAGCAAAGAATATTTTTAGAGATAATATGAAAAAATTAAGATTTTGTTTCTGTTTGATTTTTTTTAATAATGCTATGTCTGAGTTATTTGAATAAATTGTGCTAAAACTTAATTCTTCTTTCCAATTTTCTTTGGTTTTCTCAAAAGCCTCCTCAAAACTCAAATTTTCTTCTCTCTGCAAATCAGAAATCTGGGAAACAAAATGGTCATTTACTTCGATGAGAATATCAATCGGCAGTTTTTTTGAGA
>ERZ650300.1129-NODE-1129-length-15470-cov-14.850600_pt1 | contig 15470 bp, 14 predicted proteins | sample MGYA00376236_ERZ650300 | MGnify/ENA primary metagenome ERZ650300 (study PRJEB26733, sample SAMN07839303) | wastewater metagenome | biome: urban; feature: wastewater treatment plant; material: waste water | place: USA: North Carolina | collected 2016-04-28 ... | reverse complement strand
TGCGCCACGAACTGGTGCTGGACCACGCCTTCGTCAACGACGCCTTCGCCACCGATGGCGGCGCCAAACAGCTCGACAAACTGCTGGGCGGCCAGCTTGATGGCGTGATGGACCAACTGGCCGAATCGCTGTGGCCGAGGGCGGCGTGAGAGGCTGTTTGAAGAAGGCTTGATGCCAGATTGGATGCTCGCCCACGGTGAGTTCACACGGCATGTGTCTACGCTTCACTTTGTCCAGGGCACGTTTTCACAGCTTGATGGATCGCTGCAAGTCATCGTGTTGATGGCTGGCATCTGTTGAGTCCGCTTATTCAGTATTCAAAATGACAACTTCTTCGACCCGCTCGGCCCCCCTCCAGAACAAGGTAGACCCTACTGGGGCTTTGCACGCAGTGCGCACGCGCGGCACCCTCATGGGCAATCGGGGCATCCTGCACGACGAGCGCGACCAGATCGTGCGCCGCTGGGCCAACAAAAGCTGGGTGACTTGCTGTTTGGACGCCAGCTTTCAAAAGCGCTCACCTTTCACTCAAGGCACTTATTCCGAACTGTTCTTTTTGGACGAGGCCACTGCCTACGCTGCGGGCCACCGTCCCTGCCGTGTTTGCCAGCGTGAAAAACACGATGCGTTCAATCGCCTCTGGACTGCTGCCAATCGCCCCCAGCATGTGGAGGCAACTGCGCAGGCTCGCCTGCCCATCGCCCAGATCGATGCAGCCTTGCACGCAGAGCGCGTGGGCCCTGACAAAGCCAAGCGCACCTACGACGCCTGTATAGGCGAGCTGCCCGTGGGGACGATGGTGCAAGAAGGTGATCGCACGTTGTTGTTGGGTACAGGTGGGCTGTGGCGTTGGTCATTTCATGGGTACAGTCCAGCGCCAGCGTTACCTGTCAACACCCGCGTACGAGTGCTGACGCCACCGTCCATCGTGGCCGCCTTTCGCATGGGCTTGACGGTAGAGATTCACCCATCCGCAGCGATACCCGGCTAGGCTTGGGTAAATAACACCTCCGCGTTTTATTCGCCAGGCACATGCCCTCAGTCTGGCCATCTTTCCCATTCAATCGAGTAAAGCTTCATGGAAGTAAAAGCACAGGTTCACACCATCGAAAAGCTCAAGGACTACCACTTTCTGGTGCCCGACTACCAACGGGAGTACGTATGGGAAGTTGAGGATCAGGTAGAGCAGTTTCTGGCAGACATTGCCAATGAATTCGACCCGGACGCCAAAGCGCCCAGCAGCTACTTCATCGGCTCCATCATCATTGTCAAAAACGGCAGTAAACATGACGTGATTGATGGCCAGCAACGGCTCACCACCACCGTCATCACCATGTGCGCGCTGCGGGATCTGCTGACCGGTCAGCCGCTGGATGCAGTCCAGGAGCATTACCTCAAGACCATCCAGGCCTGGTTGTCCAGCTTTGACATGCAATCCAAGCAAGTGCAAGTGCGCTTGGAATTGCAGTACGAGGAAAGCAAAGACTTCCTGCTGCAATTGATCCTGGGCAAGCCGCTCCCGCCCAGCAGCACCCTTTCCATCGAACGCATGTATGCCGCTTACGAGCGCATCAAGCAGCATCTGCAAAAGTACCTGGACACGGGCCTGGGGGTGTTGGCAGAGTATGCGTACTACTTCCTCACCAAGATTGACCTCGTTGTCATCGAGTCTGAAAACCTCAGCAGTGCCCTGAAGATCTTTGAAACCATCAACCAGCGGGGCGCGGGCCTCAACGCGATGGATCTGGTCAAGAACCTGCTTTTCAAAGAGGCCAAAGGCAACGATTTCGACCGTATCAAGGGCAAGTGGAAAGAACTCACGGGCCACCTGGAGCGCGCCCGCGAAGGAGACAGCCCGCTGCGGTTCCTGCGCTACTTCCTCATGGCGCGCTACTACGACGGCATCTTGCGCGAGGACGAGATTTACAAATGGATCATCTCCGCCGAAGGCAAGCAGCGCCTGCGCTACGAACAGGCGCCCTATGAGCTGGCCGTGGAGCTGGAAAAGGGCGCGCGTCGCTATGCCGATCTGGTGCGCGCCACCGAACTGATGAACGATGGTGGCGATTACCCCTCCGTCACCCGCATCGGGTTCATGAACAAGGTCAAGTCGCGCCAGCACCTGATCTTGCTGCTGGCGCTGGACCACAACAGCACCGCAGAAGCCATCAACTACCTTGCCCAGCAGATTGAAAGCTTTTTCTTCTACAGCAACACCCTGGGCATACAGGCCAAGAACAACGAGCGGTTGTTTGTGCAATGGGCTGCCAAGTTGCGCGGCCTGAAATCCGAGGCGGAGATCGCCCCCGTCATCGAAACCACGCTCGTGCCGTACCTGAAAGACAAGCTGGGCGAGTTCCGTCAGCGCTTCCTGGCCCTGCGCGACAACGACTACCACCCCCTGTACCGCTTGCGCTACGTGCTCGGCCGTATGGAGAACCAGTTGCTCGACCTGTGCAACACCCCGCAAAAAGGCCTGCGCTACATCGATGGCTTGCAGATCGAGCACATCCTGCCCCAGACGCCGCGCGATGGTGCCATTCCATCGGCTTTGGCCGCCAGCCGTGCAGACTATGAAGGCCATGTGTACCGGCTGGGCAACGTCACCTTGCTAGAGAGCGTGATCAACCAGGCCGTCAACAAGCACAACGACCTGCACGGCACCTGGTTCACCGACAAGCAGGCCGAATACGCCAAGTCAGGCTTGCTCAGCACCCAGCTGCTGAACCACACCTTCGCCATCGGAGTGAATACGGCTGTCAACCGTTTAGCTTCCCTGGCTGCGGTCAACTTCCGCACTGCCCAGTGGGACGGAGCCGCCATCGCACAGCGCCAGCAAGCCTTGCTCGACCTGGCCTTGGACACCTGGACTCTGAACCACCACCGACTGGACGCGTGAACCTCTGCAAACCCCATGCCCGACCACGCCTGTGGGACCCGGTGCTGGCCGAAATCACGTCGTATTGGTGGCCGCAGGCGACATCAATACAAGATTGGACGCATACTTAATGCATAATTGGACGCAACACAAATACAATATTGGACGCTTTGCCAATGCACGATTGGACGAGCACCAATACCCAGCAACCAGCCCCCATGAACACCCCTCCATCCCCTTCGGCTGACTGGATACCGCGCCACCTCACCCACAACGTTCAGGAATCCTTGCTGGACACGCGGGTGGTGCTGGTCAATGGCCCACGCCAATGTGGCAAGACCACCCTGGTACGCCAGCTCGGGGGCGACATGCGCTACATCACGCTGGACGACCCCAACATGGCCGCTCTTGCGCAACAAGACCCGGTGGGGCTGATTCGCCAGCTGGACAGGGCCATCATCGATGAGGTGCAGCGAGCACCGCAGCTCATGCTGGCCTTAAAAATGGCCGTCGATGAAGACCAGCGCCCAGGTCGTTTCCTGCTGACAGGGTCCGCCAACGTACTGGCCTTGCCGCAAATGGCCGACAGCTTGGCGGGGCGCATGGAGGTCCACACCCTGCTCCCCCTGTCGCAGGCAGAACTGCAACGGCGCCCCAACGACTTTTTGCAACGCGCACAACAGCAAGACTGGCCCATCACCCATGCCGACTGGGCCATCCCCCCCGTTGCTGGCAAAGCCAACATGGTGGAGCATGCACTCGCGGGCGGCTACCCGGAAATGCGGCGCCGGGCCACCAGCGCAAGGCGCCAGTCCTGGGCGCGTGACTACATCACCACCTTGGTGGAGCGCGACGTGCGCGACATCGCACACATTGAGCACCTGAGCCAAATGCCACGGCTGCTGAGCGTTCTGGCCACCCAATGCGGTCAACTCCTGAATGCCACACAAACTGGCGCGCAACTCGGGCTCAACACGCGAACGCTGGACAAATACATCACCATCCTTGAACGCCTGTTTCTGATTCAGCGTCTGCCCGCGTGGAGCCGCCACGAAGGCAACCGCCTCATCAAAACGCCCAAGCTGCACTTTCTGGATGCCGGGCTCCAGGCAACGCTGCAACGCCTTTCCCCAGATCTTTTGCTCACGCAGCGCGATCGTTGGGGCGCAACCCTCGAAACGTGGGTGTATGCCGAGTTGCGCAAAGCCATCGCCCTCAGTGCCGACATGTGGTTCCTTTCACATTACCGCGACAAAGACCAGGTGGAGGTGGACTTTGTGCTGGAAGACTCGCTGCGCCAAGTCATCGGCGTCGAAGTCAAGGCTGCCGCACAGGTCAACCCACAAGACTTCAAAGGCCTCAAACGCTTGCAAGCGCTGGCGGGCAGCGACTTCATCACTGGCATCGTGCTGTACGACGGCACCCATGCCCTGCCATTTGGCAACGGCCTGTGGGCCATTCCCCTCTCTGCACTCTAAAAAAACCATGACCACCCAAGACATCGTCCAGAAACTCTGGAACCTTTGCGACGTGCTGCGCGACGACGGCATCAACTACAGCGACTACGTCACCGAGCTGGTGCTGCTGCTCTTCATCAAAATGGAGCACGAAAGCACCGAAAGCGGCGTGCTGCACAAGCACAAGCTGCCCGACTACGCCCGCTGGGGCGAGTTCACGCGGCGCAGCGGCATGGACTTGCTGCTGTACTACAAAGAAGCGCTGCTCAAGCTCAGCCAAAGCACCGACCCCCTCATTGCCGCCATCTACGCCGACGCGCAAACCAGCCTGAAGGAGCCGCGCCACCTCGAGCAGCTCGTCAAAAGCCTGGACGGCATTGACTGGTTCAGCGCCGAGCGCGACGGCCTGGGCGATTTGTACGAAGGCCTGCTGGAGAAAAACGCCAGCGAAACCAAAAGCGGCGCAGGCCAATACTTCACCCCGCGCCCGCTCATTGACACCATCATCCAGGTCATCAAGCCCCAGGCGGGCGAAACGGTGCAAGACCCCGCCGCAGGCACCGGCGGCTTTTTGATTGCGGCCGACCGCGCCATCAAAGAACGCACCGACAACCTCTACGACCTGACCGAGCGCGAGCGCCAGTTCCAGCGCAACCACGCCTTCATTGGCATGGAGCTGGTCACCAGCACCCGGCGCCTGGCGCTGATGAACTGCCTGCTGCACGGCATGGAAGGCGACGACCAGGGCGTGGTGCACCTGGGCAACACCCTGGCCAGCGCAGGCAGCAGCCTGCCCCGCAGCGACGTGATGCTGAGCAACCCGCCCTTTGGCACCGCCAAAGGCGGCGGCGGCCCCACGCGAGATGACTTGACGTTTGTCACCAGCAACAAGCAACTGGCCTTTTTGCAGCACATCGTGCGCCACCTCAAAGACGGTGGCCGCGCCGCCGTGGTGCTGCCCGACAACGTGCTGTTTGAAGCCGGCGTAGGCGCCGACGTGCGCCGCGACCTGATGGACAAATGCCGCCTGCACACCATATTGCGGCTGCCCACCGGCATCTTCTACGCCCAGGGCGTCAAAACCAACGTGCTGTTTTTTGAAAAAGTGAGCCAGGCCGCCACCGGCAGCACGCAAGAAGTGTGGGTGTACGACATGCGCGCCAACGCCCCCAAGTTTGGCAAACGCACCCCCCTCACCAACGCCCACTTTGCCGACTTTGTGGCCGCCTACGGCACCGACCCCAACGGCAAAGCCGAGCGCCAAGACCAGGGCGAACAAGGCCGCTTTCGCCGCTTCAGCCGCGAGTGGATAGCGTCTGAGCGCGGCGACAGCCTGGACATTGCGTGGTTGAAGGACGACAACGCTGAAGACGCCGCCGACCTGCCCGAACCCGCCGTGCTGGCGCGGGAGGCGGTGGATGAATTGAATGCCGCCGTGGCAGAGCTGGAAGCGATCTTGGCGGAGTTGGGGGAAGTGACGGAATGAGCGGCCTACCAACCAGCTGGGCAGACATAGAGCTATCTGTGGTCGCGCAAGTCACTTCCGGTATCGGATTTCCAAACGAGTACCAAGGCCACACTTCTGGCGATTTACCTTTTTTCAAGGTATCAGATATTTCCCACGCCGTGCTTGCCAACCGAGGTGAGCTCAAAACTGCAAATCACTATGTGTCTCACGAGGTTGCTGAGAAGCTGAAAGGCAAACCGCTAGCGCCCGGCTCCACTGTCTTTGCAAAGATTGGTGAGGCGGTCCGATTGAATAGGCGTGCTACGGTGACAACCCCCTGCTTAATTGACAACAACGTCATGGCGGTGAAGGCAAGGGATGGCGTGGATGATCGATATGTTCATCAGTTTCTACGAACGATCGATTTTGGTGAAAGCGCTCGCTCCACAACAGTCCCATCGCTGCGGAAAGGTGATGTGGAAGAGCTCCGCTTTCCGCTTGCCCCAGCTGCCGAGCAAAAACGCATCGCCGACAAACTCGACACCGTCCTCACCCGCGTAGACGCCGTCAACACCCGCCTGGCCCGCGTCGCCCCCCTGCTCAAACGCTTCCGCCAATCCGTCCTCGCCGCCGCCACCTCGGGGCGGTTGACGGAGGATTGGAGAGGTGGGCGTGCCGTTAATGAAACTTGGCGTGTCATTCCGCTTGGAAAGTACGTTGAAAACCACGATGGTGCTCGCGTCCCAATCTCCGAGACTTTGCGTACCGAACGCAGGGGGGCTTATCCGTACTACGGTGCATCAGGCGTTATCGACACCATTGATGGCTTTACCCATGAGGGGAAGTTTGTTTTGATTGGCGAGGATGGCGCGAACTTGGTGACACGCAGCAAGCCCATCGCCTTCATAGCTACCGGAAAAATCTGGGTCAATAACCACGCCCATGTCCTTAAATGCAAGGAGGGTGCGTCGGATGAGTACCTTGCTTATTACATCAACTCAATCGATCTGACTCCCTATGTGTCTGGCTCAGCCCAGCCCAAGCTGAATCAAAAAAATCTCAATACGATCCCTGTACCTGTTCCTCCCACCGAAGAACAAACCGAAATCGTCCGCCGCGTAGAAACCCTGTTCGCCTTTGCCGACCGGCTTGAAGCCCGCCTGGCCCAGGCGCAGACCGCCGCCACGCGCCTGACCCCCGCGCTGCTGGCCAAGGCGTTTCGCGGTGAACTGGTGCCGCAAGACCCGAACGACGAGCCCGCCGCAGAGCTGCTGCGCCGCTTGGCTTCAAGCCCAACGGCGCCTGCAAAACGGGGCCGTGCTGCAAAAGCTACGTGAAATCAGGGCTACGCGTGGAAAACAAAGAAGCTGTCCAAGTCGCGCGCGTCATTGAGGCCTTCGCACTGATGCCACTGCATGGACATGCCGAGGTAAATGGGAAAGCCCTGCGTACGGTATTGCAAGAGATGACCGGACTCACGTCATCGCGTATTGCCAAAGGCAAGCTGGATTCCGTGCGACCTTCGACCCTGACAAAAATTGCAATCCACCAGGAGGAATGGCTCAAAGAGCAAGCCGGTAAAAGTACAGAGTTGTTGGCCTCGATGCAGGCCAGCATTGCCACCACGCCCAAAATGACGTCAGGTGGTATCGGGCAGTTGGCGGCCTGGGTTCATGGTTTTGAGCAATTGCCGGAGCTTCCCCTCACACGAAGCAAGCAGGTTGCGCTGGTCGTGGATGAATTGATTGAAACGCTGATGAGCGCTTGCATGGCTGGAGACCTAGCGGCCTACCGGCAAGCGCTGTTGAAGCATTTCGGGCAACACGGCAGCCCCATTCGCCTGGAAGGAGAACCCGTGGCACCTACGGACGGTGGCATCCAGGAAATTAAAGGTTTGAGCAGCTGGCAGGAAGCAAGAGCCCTGATCGGTCAACTGTTCGAGCAACTGTATCTGGACATTTTGAGTGCATTGGATGTGGAGTGGGGCAACCTGATCTTAGGGAACGAACCGGTTCCGCCGTTGTTTCCTTTGGTGATGCCCAAAGCAAAGGATGGGTTGGAATTGGGAATAGTTCCGGCATCCAAGAAAAACTTGTTCATTCGCCCATCACGAAGATTGCTGGTGCTTATGCATGCCTTGCTGCATAGGTACTACCGCCTCAAGTGGCCGCCAAAGGCTGCAAGTCCCCGTGTGCTGTCCGAGTCACTGGATCTGATGCCATCAGACCTGAGTAACTACTTCGACGGTTCTCGCAAGTTGACTTACTCCAAGGCTGTGAATTACTGGAAAGACTTGTGCCATCACTTCTCAAAAGGTCAGGCGCGTCTGCAGGACATGCCGATCCTGCCCGCACCACTCATTTGGTTGGCTCTTTACTGGCAGCAAACATTGGTGAATGACAAGGAAAGGTCCATCATTCTTTTGGATACGGCGACTTACTTTGCTTTCTGGCAACGCCGCCGTGACATGTGGCTGGGGCCATCGAAAGACAGTGCGATCGAATGGCCCAGCTGGCTTACCGGTCAGTCTTCGTCACTGTCCTGAGAGACGCGGTCTTCCCAATCATCGGGGCGCTCGTCGTCACCCCGTGAGTGCCAGTACTCGTCGTTGTTGGGGTTGCACTGGTTGCTGTGGTTGTCGTTGTCGGATTGGCGGGACATGTAAATGCTCCTTGATGTTAGGTGGGTTTACGCAGCGCGCTTGGCAACCACACGCTGCATGTTGCCGACATACGAACCTTTGGGCGTTTGGCCGCCATGCTGTTTCGCTATGGCACCTTGTATGCGAGAAACAGCGGCGGGTGTGAGGGGCGCTTTAGGCGTGGACTTGGGGGCTGCTGCACTGCTGCGAGATTTGCTCATGGGATGCTCCTCGAAGGGTTAAGAACGTGGCGTCAACTTGGCCACGGGGTAACTTTGGAGCAGTTCAGCACATCACTTCATCCAGGAATTTTCACTTTCCCAATTCAGGACTGGGGCCGTCTGCCATGTCAGAGACATAAATTCGGAAGATATTGCCTTTCATCCCAATCAGGATGAGTGATGGTTGCTATTAAATGCATAGCAAAAAGCGCTCGGCGGAAAGCCAATCGCATTCAAAAGCGTTCGTTAAAGTCGGAGACACTGCGGCGTCGGAGTCATTTGCCTACCTCTGCTGAGATGACGCTGCAATACCCGCCAAACATCCCCGATTCCCGCGTGCAGCGCTTACCTCGCCACGAACTGCAGGCGATCTTGGTGATGACGCTGTGCGCCACCATCGCAGGTGCAGACAAAACGGGCGGGGGCGGTATGGATGTGTGAGCGAATCCTCCCAAAGCGTTCGCGCTGAGCTTGTCGAGGGGCTGCGCTGGTTCCGCCCCTCTCCTCAGCCCTCTCCCGCAAGGGGGGGAGGGGTATGGCGTCTGTACTCTGGGATATGGGTAAATCGGCCGCTAGCGCTTATGGATAAAGCGCTGGAAGCTATAAATTTGAGAGTGGTGGCCTCTGCGCCCTGGCTTCGACAGGCTCAGCCCGAACGGGGGGATGGGGGTGGGTGAGCCACTTTGGTGGTTGCGTTTTCAGCCGCCTCCCAGCCTCAAAACTCCAGGTTGTCAATCAACCGCGTGCTGCCCAGCCGCGCTGCGCCCAGGGCCACCAGGGTGCCGGGGCCGTCGTGGGCGGTGGCGGGTTGCAGGTCGGTGCGGCGGCGCACGGTAAGGTAGTCGGGCTGCCAGCCTCGGGCGCGCAGCACGTCCATGGCTTGTGCCTCCAGCGCGTGGGGTGGGGCGGTGATGTCGCTTTGCTGCAGGGCCTGCAGCCAGCGTTCGCTCAGGTGCCGCAGGGCTTGCGACAAGGCCACGGCTTCCTGGCGCTCTTGCAGGCTCAGGTACCCGTTGCGCGAGCTCAGGGCCAGGCCATCGGGTGCGCGGGCAGTGTCGCCCGCCACGATGGTGATGGGCAGCGCAAACTGCTGCACCATCTGGCGGATGACCATGAGCTGCTGGTAGTCCTTCTTGCCAAACACGGCCACGCCGCCGGTTTGGCCCAGCACGCAGGCAAACAGCTTCATCACCACGGTGGCCACGCCGGTGAAAAAGCCGGGGCGAAAGTGGCCTTCCAGCAGGTCGGCCAGGGCGGCGTCGGGGTGCACCTTGAAGGTTTGCGGCTGGGGGTACAGGTCGGCCTCGCGCGGGGCAAACAGCACGTCGCAGCCTGCGGCTTGCAGGGCGGCGCAGTCGGCTTCCCAGGTGCGGGGGTAGCTGTCAAAGTCTTCGTGGGGCAAGAACTGCAGGCGGTTCACAAAGATGCTGGCCACCGTCACATCGCCCAGGGGCTTGGCCTGGCGCACCAGGCTGATGTGGCCTTCGTGCAGGTTGCCCATGGTGGGCACAAAGGCGGGGCGGCGGTAGGGGGCCAGGGCCTGGCGCAGTTCGTCGATGGTGTGGGTGATGAGCATGGGACGGGGCTTTGTGTTCGTGTTCAAAAGGGCTTACCAGGCGACTTACCAGGCGTGCAATGCGTTGTCGGGGAAGCGGCCTTGCTTGACGGCTTGCACATAGGCCTCCATGGCACCGCGCACGCTGCCAGCGTCCTGCATGAAGTTGTGGACGAACTTGGGCATCTTGCCCAGGTTCATGCCCAGCATGTCGTGCAACACCAGCACCTGGCCCGCGGTGCCGTTGCCTGCGCCAATGCCAATGGTGTGGCAGTGGGGCAGCTCGGTGGTCAGCTCTGCAGCCAGGGGGGCGGGCACCATCTCCAGCACCAGCATGGCGGCACCGGCGTTTTGCAAATCGTGGGCGTCTTTGCGCAGGGTGCGGGCGGCCTCGTCGGTTTTGCCCTGCACGCGGTAGCCGCCCAGGGCGTGCACGGTTTGGGGCGTCAGCCCCAGGTGGGCGCACACGGGCACGCCGCGCTGCACCAAAAATTCCACCGTCGGTGCCGTCCAGCCACCGCCTTCGAGCTTGACCATGTGCGCGCCTGCCTGCATCAGCGTGCAGGCGCTGCGCAGGGCCTGTTCGCGGCTTTCGGCGTAGGTGCCGTAGGGCAGGTCGGCCACCAGCCAGGCGGTGCCTTGCACGCGCTGCAGGCCCCGGGCCACGCTGGCGGTGTGGTAGGCCATGGTGTCGAGCGTGACGCCCACGGTGCTGGGCAGGCCCTGGCACACCATGCCGAGCGAATCGCCCACCAGGATGCAGTCCACGCCCGCCGCATCGGCCACGGCGGCAAAGGTGGCGTCGTAGGCGGTGAGCATGGTGATTTTTTCTCCGGCCTCGCGCATCTGCGCCAGGCGCGGCAGGCTCACGGGGCGGCGCTGGGGCAGGGGCGATGCGGGCGGCAGCGTGCCGTAGGGCGTGGCGCTGGGCGGCTGGGGGGCGTTGGTGGCGGTCATGCGGGGTCACCCTTAGGGTGTTGTCTCTGAAAAAAATTGCCGCGAGTCTATGACAGTGCGGGCTGCGCAGCGGTTGGCCCGGGGTGTGGTGGGGCCATGGCGCAAGGCGCAGCCGCTTGCGTGCTGCGGATTGTGACCAGGGTGTTGGCGCATGATTGGCTGAAAATGGCAGTCGAACATGAATGAAAACCGCGCTGACGCGGTGGGTGGGCGGGGCAGTCAAACGCAGAATTGGGGTGTAACGTTGGGTGTGAACACAGGGCAGACGATGGCGATTCTTCAGAACACGGATTTGCGAATTTTGGTGGTGGACGACCAGGAGTCGGTACGCAGTCATTTGTCGCACGAGTTGCTGCGCATGGGCGTGGAGCAGGTGCTGGAGGCCGCATCGGCCGAAGAGGCGTTGGCCGCGTTTGAACAGCACCAGCCGGACCTGGTGCTGCTGGACATCCTGATGCCGGGCAAGAATGGCTACTGGATCGCCGAGCGCATTCGCGACCTGGAAGATGGCCGCTGGACGCCCATCATCTTCCTGACCGGCATGGGCCGCGATGAAGACCTGTGGGAGGGCATTCGGGCCGGGGGCGACGACTACCTGGTCAAGCCCGTGCGGGCCACGGTGCTGGCCGCCAAGATCCGCGCCATGCAGCGCCTGTTGACCATGCAGCGAAGGCTGGTGACGGTAACGGAGGAGCTGTACGAAGCCAACCGCCAGTTGAATTCGCTGATCGAGCGCGATGCGCTGACGGGGCTCGTCAACCGCCGGGGCTTTGACCGGGTGCTGCACGAGCAGATTCGCCTGGCGCGGCGTGAAAGCAAGCCGCTCACGCTGATGATGTGCGACATCGACTTCTTCAAGCAATACAACGACAACCTGGGCCACCCTGAAGGTGACAAGTGCCTGCAGGCCGTGGCCAATATGCTGGCGCGGACTTGCCAGCGCCCTGGCGATTTGGCCTGCCGATTGGGGGGCGAGGAGTTTGCGCTGATCCTGCCGAACACGCCCCGTTCAGGCGCCATGATGTTTGCCCGAGCGCTGACCGAGCTGCTGGCCAGCGGCAAGCTGCCGCACCCGGCGTCGCCGGTGTCGCCGTATGTGACGGTGTCTGGCGGCATCACGACCTGTGTGCCCGATGAAAGCACTACCTCGATGGGCATGGTGACTCGGGCCGATGAGGCGCTGTACGCCGCGAAGGCGCTGGGGCGCAACCACTTCTTCAGCTACGAGCTGCAGGTCACGGCCAAAGATCACTTGGCGCAGCGCTGATCACGCGCGGCTGCACACACCGCCCATCGTCTGATGCCGTGGTGCGGGCTGCGCTGCAGGAGCTGTGACCCTTTTAGAGCGGCTAACAAAACTCTTCTGGCGTCGTTGCCGCGTCTTGTCGTACTACGCGTACTGCCTGCGACGCGGCGCCTAGCCAGAACCGCTTCGCTGAGTTTTGTTAGCCGCTCTTAGAACCCGTTCAAAGTTTTAACCCCAAGAGATTTCCATGCTGGTTCAAAAAATTCACCACGTTGCCTACCGCTGCAAAGACGCCAAAGAAACCGTGGACTGGTACGTCAAGCACCTGGACATGAAGTTCGTGCTGGCCATTGCCGAAAACGAAGTGCCTTCCACCAAGGCGCCAGACCCCTACATGCACGTCTTTCTGGACGCGGGCGACGGCAACGTGCTGGCGTTTTTCGAACTGCCCAGCCAGCCGCCCATGGACCGCGACCGCAACACCCCCGCGTGGGTGCAGCACCTGGCGCTGAAGGTGGATTCGATGGACACGCTGCTGGCCACCAAGGCGCGGCTGGAGGCAGCGGGCATTGAAGTGGTGGGCCCCACGGACCACACCATCTTCAAGAGCATTTACTTCTTCGACCCCAACGGCCACCGCCTGGAACTGGCCGCCGATGTGGGCACACCCGAGATGTACGCCAAGCTCGACGAGGTGAAGTGGGCCATGCTGCAGGAGTGGAGCGAAACCCGCCGCGCCCCTCGCCATGCCGCGTGGATGCACGACGGCAGCATGGCGCAGTAAGGCAATCGCCCAAGAGAACCCCATGACCCTGTTGAACGAAACCCATGACCCCAGCCTGCGCAGCTGGGTGGCCAGCGCCAATGCTGCTGGCAACGACTTTCCGCTGCAAAACTTGCCGTTTGCGGTGTTCCGCCGCAAGGGCAGCGGTGAAGCCTTCCGCGGTGGCGTAGCCATTGGCGACCAGATTCTGGATTTGGCCGCCGCAGCGGCCAGCGGCGCCTTCACGGGCGTGGCGGCCACGGCTGCGCAAGCGGGCGCGCAAGACAAGCTCAATGCCCTGATGGCTTTGGGCGAAGCCGCCTGGAGCGCCCTGCGCCTGGCCTTGTCGCGCGCGCTGCGCGAGGGCAGTGCGCAGCAGGCGGCGTTGCAAGGCTGCCTGGTGCCCCAGGCCGAGGCCGAGTACGACGTGCCCGCCCGCATTGGCGACTACACCGACTTCTACACCTCGGTGCACCACGCCACCAACATCGGCAAGCAGTTCCGCCCCGACAACCCGCTGCTGCCCAACTACAAATGGGTGCCGATTGGCTACCACGGCCGCGCATCCAGTATTGGTGTGTCGGGCCAGGCGTTTCATCGCCCCAAGGGGCAGACCATGCCCCCCGGCGCCGAAATGCCCGTGGTGGGCCCGTGCAAGCGGCTCGACATTGAGCTGGAGCTGGGCATCTTCGTGGGTGAAGGCAATGCGCTGGGCCATGCCGTGCCCATCACGCAGGCCGAGCAGCATGTGTTTGGCATCTGCCTGCTCAACGACTGGTCTGCGCGCGACATCCAGGGCTGGGAATACCAGCCGCTGGGGCCGTTTCTGTCCAAAAACTTTGCCACCACCATTTCCCCGTGGGTGGTGACTTTGGAAGCGCTGGCCCCGTACCGCGTGCCGTTCACCCGGCCCGAGGGCGACCCGGCCCCACTGCCTTACCTCGACTCACCCGCCAACCAGGCGCAGGGCGCATTCGACATTCAGCTGCAGGTGGGCTTGCGCACGCCGCGCATGGCGCAGGCCGGGCAGGGCGATGCCACCATCTGCCGCACCAGCTACCGCCACGCGTACTGGACGATTGCCCAGATGCTGGCCCACCACACCGTCAACGGCTGCAACCTGCAGCCGGGCGACTTGCTGGGCAGCGGCACCTTGTCGGGCCCCACGCTCGATCAAGCCGGGGCACTGATTGAGCTGACCACTGGCGGCAAGAACCCCGTGCAGCTGCCCGGCGGCGAGCAGCGCGTGTTTCTGGAAGACGGCGACGCGGTGGTGATTCGCGGCTGGTGCGAAAAGCCGGGCGCTGCGCGCGTGGGCTTTGGTGAGTGCTGGGGCACGGTGCTGCCCGCACTTTGAAGCAAGCGGCCCAGCACCAGGGCGGTGCGGGGCAGGCCGCGCCATGGGTTTTGCATTGCGGCTATGCTCCCGGGCCATGACAGCAGTGTTACAACCCGCGACCCTCCCCATGAACGACAACGACGTAACGGCCCTGGCCCAGGCCGACGTAGCCCGCGCCCTGGCCGAAGACGTAGGCACCGGCGACCTGACCGCTGGCCTGATTGACCCCGCCCGCCGCGCCCGCGCCCGCATCCTGGCGCGTGAAGAGGCCGTGATCTGCGGCGCCCCCTGGGCCGAGGCCGCCCTGCGCGCGCTGGACCCCACCGTGCAGATCACCTGGCATGTGCACGAGGGCCAGCGTTGCGCCCCCGACCAGGTGGTGCTGGAGCTGCAAGGCAATGCCCGCGCGCTGCTGAGCGCTGAGCGCACCGCACTGAACTTTCTGCAACTGCTCTCGGCCGTGGCCACCAAGACGCGCACGTATGTAGATGTGGTGGCTGGCACCCGCGCCCACATCGTGGACACGCGCAAGACCATTCCTGGCCTGCGCCTGGCGCAAAAGTATGCTGTGCGCGTGGGCGGCGGCACCAACCACCGCATCGGCTTGCACGATGCGGTGCTCATCAAAGAGAACCACATTGCCGCAGCCGGTGGCGTGACGGCGGTGCTGAAAGCTGCGCAGGCCGTGGCCGCCCAGGCCAGCTTCATCGAGATTGAAGTGGAAACGCTGGAGCAGCTGACCGAAGCGCTGGATGCTGGCGCCAAGATGGTGCTGCTGGACAACATGCCGCTGCCCATGCTGCGTGAGGCGGTGCGCATCAACGCAGGCCGCGCGATTCTCGAAATCTCTGGCGGCGTGACGCTGGAAGGTCTGCGCGAATTGGCCGAAACCGGCGTGGACCGCATCTCCATCGGCACGCTGACCAAAGACGTGAAGGCGACCGACTTCTCGATGCGCCTGCAGAG
>ERZ650300.1126-NODE-1126-length-15514-cov-4.809302_pt1 | contig 15514 bp, 8 predicted proteins | sample MGYA00376236_ERZ650300 | MGnify/ENA primary metagenome ERZ650300 (study PRJEB26733, sample SAMN07839303) | wastewater metagenome | biome: urban; feature: wastewater treatment plant; material: waste water | place: USA: North Carolina | collected 2016-04-28 ... | reverse complement strand
CGAGATAAACATCGGTGACTGGAGTTCAGACGTGTGCTCTTCCGATCTTCGTATAATCACGCAAAGGTTTCTCGGCATATATTTTAGCCAATAAGGTACGAGCTACAGATTTGGTAAACAACGTTTTATTCCCCGGCGTATTGTCCGGAGCATACAATACTGCATCCAACAAATCCTTTTCAATCTGCTGATAAGCTTCAAGTTCCGTATTTTGTTTGGGGAAATATTGCGGATATACCTCATCAATGTTTTCAGAAGTAATATCATCAGCCACCGTTGTAATCACAGGGAAATCACCCCACAGACGTACCATGTCAAACATTACCATGGCACGGAATATCTTCGCTTCTGCTTTGTATTGCGCCCGTTCGGCAGTAGTCAACGAATTATCTGTCACCAGGTCAATGTTACAAATGAGTTTATTGGCACGGGCCACATCCTCCAAATAACGGTTCCAGTCACGTTCCAACACAGAATTGGAACCTTCAATCGAATTATTCTCAAACGGGACAACTTCCGCTCCGGTAGTACCGGCATAAGCATTATCCGAATGGGAGTCTGCAATCAAAAGTAAATCCACATACCAATGTTCCTGACGGTCACGCATTTGATTATAAAGCGTTGTCAGATGACTTTCAACTGCAGCTTTATCCTTGAATACGATTTTTGTACCATCACTTGTCACTCCTTCCGTCACATCCGAATAGGTGTCTAATGGCTCATAATTCAGCGAGCAGGAAGAAAGTCCCAATAGCAAGCCGGAGGTTAATCCGTAAAATATAGTTCTTAGTTTCATAATCTTTCCTTTCATTAGAATTCAACATTAATACCAAACACGTATGATCTGCAATGCGGGTAAGTACCCCAATCGATACCTTGTACCGTACCGCTGTTACCCCATTGGTTTACTTCCGGGTCCATTCCCGAATAGTTGGTCCATGTCAGCAGGTTAGTAGCCGTGAAGTAAGGTTGCAAACGGGTAATTCCCCATTTCTTCAACAGTTTACCTTTAACGTTGTAGGACAAGGAAACATCCTTCAATCTTAGATAACTGCCATCTTCTACAAAATAGGTAGAATTGAGTAATTTGAAATTAGCCTTAGGCACGTCTGTTATCTGTCCGGGTATTTTCCAACGATTCAGTACACGGGCCGACTGATTCTTACCATCATACATACCTTCCGTTTCAATACGTGAAGCATTATAAATATCGTTTCCATAAGAACCTTGGATAAAGATACTCAAATTAAAGCCTTTCCATGAAAAGGTATTAGTCATACCATAGGTAAAATCGGGATTCGGATCACCGATATAGGTACGGTCGGAAGATGATATTTTACCGTCATTGTTCAAATCACGATACATCAATTCACCGGTTTCAGGATCTACCCCATCACTTATATAACCGTAGAAACCTCCCAAAGCACGGCCCGGCTCATTACGTACAACATAGTCATTCACCACATCCGCAGTTTTAGCATCGTAATAAACTTTCTGTAATTCCAGTTTTGTCAATTTATTCCGGTTAAAAGAGATATTGAAGTCGGTTCCCCAATTAAAGTCTCCGGCTTGAATATTCAGGGAATGCAAATCTACTTCTATACCAGAGTTGCGCATACCACCCAAATTAGACATAATTATGTCCAACCCCGTAGAACCGGCTAAAGGTTTTTCCAATAACAGTTCATCAGAGTTTTTGATATAATAGTCAATGGATCCATGTAGGCGACTGTTAAGTACTGCAAAATCTAACCCCACATTGAAGTTTTTGGATTTTTCCCATGACAAATCAGGATTTGCTAATTGAGAATGTCTGAAGCCAGACTCTCCGTTATAATTGGCTCCACCTTCATAGAAGGCTTGATAACCATATAAGTAATCAGATGTTTTGTTACCTGAAGTACCATAGCTGGCACGCAGTTTCAAGTCATCGAGCCAAGTAATATCTTTCATGAAGTTTTCTTCGCTGATACGCCAATTTAATCCGACACTCCAAAATGTACCATAACGATGTCCCGGTGCAAAACGTGAAGAACCATCGGAGCGGATACTGAATGAGGCAAAATATTTATTCTGATAATCATAATTTAATCGACCAAAATAAGAAAGCATGCGCTCTTTATCTGTTACAGAACCTACTTCTTGCGGAGTAGCAGCTACATTCAGCTCTGTCAAACCACCAATCGGAAATTTTGTTCCTTGTGCATAAGTGCGCTTGTACTCTTTATTATAGATTTCATAACCAGCCAATACCGAGAAGTGATGGTCTTCCTTTATGTTGAAATTATAATTTAATGTACTGGTCAATCCAAAAGTGTTGTTCCAAATGGCATATTTGTACAAGCGTCCTTGTGCAGCTTTACCATTACCATGCTCCGCATTATACCATTGCGTTTCATCCAAATTGATATAATCATATGAAAGACTTGTTTTCCAATGAACTCCATAAAAGTTGAAATCCACGTAGGGATTTACCAAAACACGGTATGTGTTAGTTGCATATTTGTCAGTTTGTGCAAATGATATAACATTCATATCCTGAAATATGGGATTCTTGAAGTTATAAAGAGGTTTGCCATTTTCATCATATTGCATTTGGAAATTTTCATCCAAATCATATACAGGAACAGCATTGGGTAGGAAAATACCATTAGTCAAAGGACTAGCACCGCCACCTCCACCTACAGGAGTGTTTTGTTTTGCCAAAGAGAAAGTGGAATTGATACCCATACTGAACCAAGGTTTAATTTCCGTTGAGACATTTGTACGACCTGAATATCGTTCAAAATCCGAACCAATCACAATACCCTCTTGATTCATATATCCCATAGAAATGAAGTATTTTGATTTCTCGTTTCCTCCATTTACACTGATATCGTATTCTTGTGACATCCCGGTTCTGAAGACTTCATCCAACCAATCGGTATCAATCATCAATTGAGCACCAGATGTCAAGTCGCCAGAAGCATCCAGAGGGTTAGCAACATTATATGGATTTCGCCCATACATGCTTTGTGTGGATTTGTTGGCTGCAGCGGAAGCTTCTTCTGAGGACATGCCTTTAGCAATATTATTATTATAGAAGCCTCCATAATACAGAGCATAATGTTCGGAGGCATTCATCAAATCATAACCACCAGAAGGGAGTTTGGAAGATGACATTTGAGCTTTAAAACTAACCTTGGCTTGTCCTTTTTTACCCTGCTTCGTTGTAATCAGAATAACACCATTGGCCGCACGTGATCCGTACAGAGAAGCAGCAGAAGCATCTTTTAAGATGGTAATAGACTCAATATCATTCGGATTTAAGTTTGAAAGTGGATTTGCACTTGTTCCATATTTACTGGTATTTGCAACTTCACTTAAGTTTGCAGCTTCAATAGCAACTCCATCTATAACATAAAGTGGGGTACTTGAGGCAGACATAGACCCGATACCACGAATACGTACCTGTGTAGACGAACCCGGTTGACCGGAGACACTTGCGATCTGCAGTCCAGGCGACAATCCTTGTAATGCTTTCTCAAATGAAGTAACTGGAAGCTTTTCCATATCACTGGATTTGATAGTAGCAACAGAACCTGTTAGTGAGTTCTTCTTTGCAGTACCATAAGCTATGACTGTTACTTCATCAAGAATTTCACTGTCGGACTTTAAGATGACTCTTAAAGAAGGTGCGACAGCCACCTCTTGCGTTTGCATACCAACATACGAAATTAGCAGAGTTTTCGCGGAACTACAACACTCTTATTTTATTAATAATCAAGCGATTATACCATGTAATAGAAATCACTATAGCGAAATTTCCTTTCTCACAAGGTGTATGTATAGGGGTACAATGTATAAAACCTTACTGCTGTGATACTATTTGTTGGATTAATGACTTGGTTATCATATGTATATCATAAAGTTAATACGTTGCTTAAAGATTTTAAATGATTCTTCCTCTTATATGAAGAATATCTTTTGTCAACATCTATCATCCTAGCTGCTTTCAATGAAGCATTTACTCTACATTGTCATTTTATTAGCGAAAGTACTAAAGTCTATGTAAAAGAATATTTCAATAGCTTCAAAAAACAGTAAACTCAAAACTTTGTGATTAGCTAAACAATCAAGACAACTGTTGTTTCTTCATAACAGTTTTCATCATTTTTGCTTCCACACTTCCACCCGCTCCTTGTATCCCTCTATTCATCGGCATTACAGACGCTGTGGAAGCAATGCAAAAGTGTGGAAGCAAAATTTGCTTCCACACCTCCAATCAGTCTTAAATATTGATAACACACCAATGTCAATCTTCTATTTACACTATACTATACTTAATTGATTCTCAGCAATTTCTTACTGCAAAATTTTGCAAACCTATTGCAGCGATACTGCAAAGCTGTTGCAGTGGTACTGCAAACTAATATGCAGCGCGGCTGCAAGCAATATGCAGTGATACTGCAAACAATATGCAGTGGTACTGCAAAACGTATGCAGTAAGTTTGCAGCGAGCAAACTGAAACTGAATAGTGAATGAACAGACTTTAAAGGAGAAGTATATGACTAACGATATGAAAGTGTAGTATTGGCTATGCTAAGTTCGTGTTTTTTTAGGCAAAGGCATGAGTGCATGGTTCTTTTCTAAATCATGCACTATAGTCATATCCATTACATTTGTATACACTTGTGTGGTTTTAACACTTTTATGCCCCAATAATTTTTGCACCGTTGTGATGTTTACTCCATTATAAATCAATAGTGTTGCATTAGTATGGCGAGCAGTGTGAAATGAAATTTTTTTTGATAAACCAGCTAGGCGGGAAATCACAATTAAATCCTTGTTCACATTAGAGTTATCCCTTAAATGAAAGAAGCTTTGTAAGTCATCCCGATATTTGTCCAGAATAACAAGCCCTTTTCCTTCGAATAAGAGATAAAGAGGTAATCTGACTTCTGTACTCGTCTTTATGGATTTATAAATTAGCCAGGTTTCTTGACGAATCTCCACGATGTTATCGGGTGATAAACTGATAAAATCAGAATATCTCATTCCTGCATAGCAACAAAACAAGAATGCATCTAAAGTCTTTTGCAATTTAGTATATCTGCCAGCCAAGCTTAATTTCTCCAACTTCTCCAACTCTTCAGGAGATAAGTGCGTATGCTTGTTTTCTATAGTTTTAATCTTGTACTTTCGAAAAGCGTATTTTTGTATCTCCATATAATCCTTGTTGATGGCGACATTTATATGTCGCTTCAGATGCTTCATATGTTTGGCTATCGTATTTGTGTGATAACCTCTTGATTGCAAGAAATATTCAAAGGAGGATATGAATTCGAATGTTAAATCAGAAAAGGTTACATCCTTTTTGAACTGTTGTAATAATGAAAGAGTGGAGAGATGATTTCGTTTTGTACTTTCTTTTAGAGTAGAGTTTGCTATCTCTTGCCTAAAAAAAGGAATAAAAGAGGTTTTGTTTTCGCTTGTGCTCAAAACATCCTTTAGTAACTCTAATGAAATACGCCTTCCTTGCTGCCACAATTCCAACTCTTTTTTTTCTATCATAGCCATGAACTCATATATCAATCTATTCAGCGCATCTGCATTAGGATGATTCTTCACAATAAGCTTTTTATTGTCCCACTGTTCTGGCTTTAAATAAACTTTGGTTGAAAAATACTTTTTCTTTCTGTCCAAATAGGCTTCTACTTGTACCAATGCCATTCCTTTTTTATTCAGGCTTCTTTTTCTGTTGTACACTAGATTGTAAATAATCTTACTCATTTTACTTGATTTTAATTAATACCAATAACAAATAAGACGATATTCTGTGCTCGATGGGATTAGAATAAGAATTAATATCTCTAAAAAGTGTCTTTTTGTGTTTAGCTATTAATCGGTATTTAGCCTCCGGGAACTCTCAATTTGTTTCAAAATCAGGTCCGTTCTCTGTTTTAGCGGCTTATTTATTAACCATTTTGTTTTAAAATATGTGTATTTCTTGGAAAAATCATCCTAAAAGAGAGAATCATAGTGATAGTAAACATAAGCCAGTTTAGGTTTTTTAAGTGTGAAAAATCTGTTATTAAGCATAAAGTGGCATGTTTAATTAACAAATTGATAGATTTACAAGGTTTTTTCAATAAAATAGTTGTTCGTTTCAGTTTTATTAATATATTTGCACTTTGTTAGAGTAAAGAAACAATTAATGTAAAGTTAAACTTTAAGAGAGAATTTATGAAAAGAAAATTAATGCTGTTATTGGCCTGTCTTTTTGTCGGAATAGGCCTAGTAACTGCCCAAACCCAGAAGGTTACAGGTGTTGTAATTTCTGAAGAAGACGGGCAGCCAGTTATTGGAGCCTCTGTATTGGTAAAAGGTACACAAATTGGTGCTATTACCGGTGTAGATGGTGATTTTACATTACCAAACGTACCAAGTTCCGCGAAAACTCTGGTAATTTCGTATATTGGTATGCAGACCCAGGAGGTGGCAATAAAATCCAGCGTAAAAGTGGTGATGAAGTCTGATACTGAGATGCTTGATGAGGTAATGGTGGTTGCTTTCGGTACAGCAAAGAAGTCTGCATTTACGGGTTCGGCTAAGGTGGTTGGTACCGAAAAGCTGGAGCAGTCGCAAGTGACGAATGTTACTGATGCCTTGGCAGGTGCTGTGCCGGGTGTGACACTGACTTCCAATGACGGTGCTCCGGGTTCAAAGTCATCCATCAAGATTCGTGGTTTTAGCTCAATCAATGCAAAGAATGACCCTCTGATTATTGTGGACGGCGCTCCTTATAGCGGTGATATTAATAATATCAATCCTAACGACGTTGAGTCAATGACAGTATTGAAGGATGCGGCTTCCAATGCTCTTTACGGTGCTCGTGGTGCTAATGGTGTAATTATCATCACTACCAAAAGGGCCAATATGTCGGGAGAGGCTAAGGTGACTTTTGATGCTAAGTGGGGTGCTAACACTCGAGCGTTGCAGAAATATGAAGTGATTGACAATCCTGGCATGTACTACGAGATGCATTATCGTGCCATGAACAATTATTATAAGTCAACGGGAATGAATGACCAAGCTGCATGGCTTGAGGCAAACAAGAATCTGTTTGGCTCCAACGGTGGATTGGGATACAATGTATATACAGTTCCCGATGGGCAATTCCTCATCGGTCAGAACGGTAAACTTAATCCCAACGCCACATTGGGTAGAGTTGTGAATTATAAAGGACGTGACTATCTGCTGACTCCGGATGATTGGGAAGATGTGGGAATGCGTACCGGTCTGCGTCAGGAATACAACTTCTCGGTGAGCGCAGCCAATGAAAAGTCCTCTTTCTATGTTTCTTTAGGTTATCTTGGAAATGAGGGTATCACTGAAGGCTCTGACCTGAAACGTTTGACAGGCCGTTTGAAAGCCGACTATCAGGCAAAGAAGTGGTTGAAGATTGGTGGTAATATGGGATATGCACGTTTTGATTCTAACTCGTTGAGTAACAATGGTACCAGTTCGTCTACCGGTAATATATGGGCGTTTGTTACCCAAATGGCTCCCATCTATCCCGCCTACGTGCGCAATGCTGACGGCAGCATCATGGTGGATAATAATGGTATTGGAATGATGGACTACGGTAGTGGTATCAATGCAGGTATGCAGCGTCCTTTCATTGCTGATGCCAACCCTATTCTAGACAATAAACTAAATACCAGAAACTCTGAAGGAAATGCCATTAACGGCAACGCCTTTGTAGATATAACTCCTATAGAAGGCCTGAAGGTGACATTCAATGGTGCTTTCAACTTGGATGAGACACGTCATAGTTACGTTTACAATCCTTACTACGGGCAGTTCGACTCCACTGGCGGTACAGTGAGTAAGTATCATACACGTACTTACGATTACAACCTGCAACAACTTGTTTCTTATGCCCGTTCGTTTGGCGACAATAACTTCGATATTCTTTTAGGTCACGAATATTATGATTATCGCTACTATGAACTTGGGGCCAGCAAGTCGCAGATGTTCTCTCAAGGCAATAAGGAATTGGATGGTGCCATTATCGACGGACAAGGTGCTTCTTCCTATAAAGAGCGTCGTAACAATGAAGGTTTCTTCGGCCGTTTGCAATACAATTATGACGAACGCATCTTCGGCTCGGCTTCTTTGCGTCGTGATGCTTCCAGCCGTTTCCATCCGGACCATCGCTGGGGTACATTCTGGTCGGTAGGCGGTGCGTGGCTTATCAACAAAGAAAGCTGGTTTGATGCTTCATGGGTGCAGGAACTGAAGCTGAAGGCTTCTATTGGTTCACAAGGTAATGACAATATCGGTGACTTCCTCTATACGGATAGATTTAACATTATCAACTCTAACAACAGCCTTGGTACTTCATTTAAATCTAAGGGCACTAAAGACATCACTTGGGAAACCAACACTAACTTCAATATCGGTGCAGAGTTCCAGTTGTGGAACCGTGTAACCGGTAGCATCGAGTACTACAGACGTAAGACTTCGGATATGTTGTTCTCATTTACCGTGGCTCCATCATTGGGTTATGCTTCCTATATGGACAACGTTGGTAACATGGTCAATAGTGGTGTGGAAATGGACTTCAATGTGAATATCTTCGATACACGTAACTTTACGTGGGATGTGAATGTGAACATTTCAACCTTGAAGAACCGTATTACGATGCTTGATCCTGATAAGTTGATTACTACTGAGTATACAGCTGATGGAAAAGGATATAAGGGCTATTCTAACGGAAGCTTCTTCATTGGTGAGGATTTGTCTATGTTTACATGGCGCTTGAAGGAGTATGCCGGAGTGAATGAAAAGGGTGAGTCTTTGTTCTATAAGAATGTCAAGGACGAGGCCGGCAATATCACCGGACGTGAAACGACTACGAATCATGCTCAGGCTGACTATTACATCACAGAGGAAAGCTCAATACCTAAGGTGTATGGTGGTTTCGGTACCAAACTGAAAGTATATGGCGTGGACTTCGGCATAAACTTCACTTACCAGATTGGTGGTAAGCAATATGATGGTACGTATGCTTACTTTATGTCGTCACCTTATGGTACGGCTGGTTACAACTACCATAAGGATTTGCTGAACTCATGGACTCCTGAGAACACAAATACTAATATCCCTCGTTTCCAGATGAACGACCAATATTCAGGGGCAATGTCTACGCGCTTCTTGACAAATGCAAGCTTCTTGAATATCCAGAATATTAATGTGGGCTACACGTTACCTTCCAAGTGGACAAGAAAGTTGGCCATCAACTCATTGCGCGTGTATATGTCGGCAGAAAATGTTTTCTATTGGTCTAAACGTAAAGGGTTCGACCCACGTCAGTCATACGACGAGACAACCAATGCTACTTTCTATTCACCGATGCGTACCATCTCCGGTGGTGTGTCATTTGAGTTCTAAACCTAATATATAGATTACAATGATTATGAAGAAGAATATATTCAAACTATTTTCGGTTATGGTCGTATCGGCCACGGTATTGACCGGCTGTATAGAAGAGGTTTTTCCCGAAGATTCTACAGCGACCTCCGATCAGATTGGTGCATCGGCAACAGCGATTGAGGCTTCGCTTAATGGCTTGCCATCGCAAATGGTACAAGGCTATCTAGTGTACGGTAAGCAAACACATGAGACCGACCTTGCTTATCCCTCATTGATGTTGGCCCAGACAGAACTGCTGGGTGATGTCGTGGCTACGGATTACGGATATGACTGGTGGTGGCGCTTCAATGCCAATAATGGTATGAACGACACCGGCTATTATTCATATTTGCCTTACTTCACCCTATATAAGTTCGTTAAATCGGCCAATGACGTGATTGCGGCCGTTGATGTGACTGATCCCACAATTACCGATGAAATGCGTGGGCTTGGAAGTATAGCCCATGCTTTCCGTGCATTGGACTATTATACGCTGATGGTACTTTTCGAACCGGTAGAAAACATCTATACCGATTGTAGCAAGGTACTGGGGCTGACGGTGCCCATCGTGACTGAGGCAACAACTAACGACATTGCGAAGAGCAATCCGCGTGCAACCCACGAAGAATTGGTGAATTTCATTCTTGCCGACCTTGACAAGGCAGAGATAGGTCTGGAGTCTTATACACCTGTCAGTAAGAACTTCCCTGACTTGGCGGTCGTATATGGTCTGAAGGCCAAAGTATATATGTGGGATGGTCAGTTTGCTAAAGCTGCCGAGTATGCCCGCAAGGCTATTGATAAGTCGGGAGCAACACCTATGAGCGAATCACAGTGGCATAATCCCACTACCGGTTTCAATACGGCTACTTCTGCATGGATGTGGTACCTTCACCCCACGGCTTCCAATATGGGTAATCTTGCTAATTTCATTGGTCACATTTCCAATGAAGCGGATTGGGGATATGCTTCTTTGTCTAAGCTCCAGATGGCACGTTCACTTTATGACGCGATTCCTGCTACCGATTTCCGCAAATATTCTTACCTTGACCCGGACAGAAGTACTTACGCTTACCAGTCAGTGAGAGGCAATGCATGGCTGGATGAACAACCGGATTATATGTCATTGAAGTTCCGCCCCGTGGGTGGTGACTATAACACTTATTCTGTGGGTGCGGCTGCAGATATTCCCGTGATGCGTGTGGAAGAGATGTATCTCATAGAGGCTGAAGCAGTAGGTGCCAGCCAGAATGTGGCAGCAGGCGTACAGTTGTTGAATAACTTTATGAAGCAGTACCGCCAGAGCAATTACAATTTCAGTACGGGTGATTTGCGTAATTTCCAACTTGAGGTGTTGAAACAGATGCGTATCGAGTTCTGGGGTGAGGGAATCGCATTCCCCACGGCTAAACGTCTGAAACCGGATGTCATTCAGAATTATGAGGGTACCAACTTTATAGAAGATATCTTCAAGATAAACTGTAAAGGTGTGAAGCCCAACTGGACATTGATGATTCCTAAGACCGAGGTCGATTCAAATACTGCCCTTCAGGGAATGAACAATCCGGACCCGTCCGGTGCTATTGCTAAACGTCCTACTCCGATAGGGGAGTTTGCACCGGGTAACAATTAACCAATGAACTAACTTTTAATAGAATTTGTATATGAATAAGATATTCAATAAATTGTTTTTGGGCTTGGCCGTATGCGGTTTGGCTATGACGGCTTGTTCAGACGGTGTGGAGTGGGAGCCTTCTCCGGTTCCTACCGAGGGTGTACAAGCTTATATTTATGCTGATAACACTGATTTGACTTATTATCCGAATGATGAACAGGTTTTTGTGGTCAAAATCGGCCGTCAGAAAACAGATGCGGCTGCATCTATTCACTTGACTACAGATGCGGAGAACGTAACAGTGCCGACAACGGTTGATTTTGCTGCCGGTGAAGCACTCAAAGAAGTAAAGATTGCGTTTGACATAGCTGTGGGTACTACTGCATCTTATACTATTGCCATTCCTGAAGAAGATTCCTATGTTTATGGTTCACCCAAGGTGACGGTCAATATAAAGCGTGACTATACTTGGCTCAATATAGGTACAGGCTACTATACATCTCAATTATTTGGAGAGGGTTGGGATCAACCTGTGCTGAAGGCTAAAGAGGCTAATATCTATAAGCTGGAAGATTGCATTACGAAAGGATATCCCATCATGTTTACGCTAAGCGATGACAATCAAGAACTGATAGGTTGGGATCCTCAACCTACTGGTTATGACAAGACGGACTATGGTATGCTATACTTTGCAGCAGCAGGTATGGAGCGTAAAGGAAACGTGTTGTCTTTCCCGATGCAGGGCTTAGTAGTACTTGACGGTGGTAAATGGGGAGTACTGTATCAGGGATTCACGGAAACGTTGGAGATGCCGGAAGGGTTCTGATTATCCTGGCAATTAGATAATATGTAATTTGAAATGGCATGTAAGATGAAGTTCGACTTCATTTTACATGCCATTTTTCTATTGTGTCTGTTTTTATTTTATTCCCCTTTTTAAGGCGCTTCCGCCAAAATTATTTATATTTGCTGCCCGAACCAACAATACGTATATATAATAAGGTATAGAAACTATGAAAGAATTTGTAATTTCCGAAGTGCAGGCAGAAACAGCGGTATTGGTAGGTCTCATCACTAAAACGCAGGATGAGCGAAAGACGAACGAATACCTGGACGAGCTGGCATTCTTGGCTGAGACAGCCGGGGCGGAAGTAGTGAAGCGGTTTACCCAGAAGCTGGATGCAGCGCATTCCGTGACTTATGTCGGCAAGGGCAAGCTGGAAGAAATTAAAGAGTATATCCGGAATGAAGAAGAAGCCGAACGCGAAATCGGCATGGTGATTTTTGATGATGAACTCTCCGCCAAGCAGATACGCAATATAGAAGCTGAACTCAAAATCAAGATACTGGACCGTACGTCCCTGATTCTCGATATCTTTGCCATGCGTGCCCAGACTGCCAATGCAAAAACGCAGGTGGAGCTGGCGCAGTATAAGTACATGCTCCCCCGTCTGCAACGTTTGTGGACCCACTTGGAACGCCAGGGTGGTGGCTCCGGTGCCGGTGGAGGTAAAGGTTCCGTGGGACTTCGCGGTCCGGGTGAAACGCAGCTGGAAATGGACCGCCGTATCATCTTGAACCGTATGTCATTGTTGAAGGAGCGCTTGGCTGAGATTGACAAGCAGAAGTCTACCCAGCGGAAGAACCGCGGACGCTTGATTCGTGTGGCATTGGTGGGATATACCAATGTAGGAAAATCCACATTGATGACTTTGCTTTCGAAAAGTGAAGTCTTTGCAGAGAATAAGCTGTTTGCCACGTTGGATACTACGGTGCGTAAGGTGATTATTGAGAACCTGCCGTTCCTGCTATCCGATACGGTGGGCTTTATCCGTAAATTGCCGACGGATTTGGTAGACTCCTTCAAGTCTACTCTGGACGAGGTACGCGAGGCAGACTTGCTGTTGCATATCGTAGACATCTCTCATCCGGATTTTGAAGAACAGATAGAAGTTGTGAACAAGACGTTGGCAGATATCGGTGCCGCCGGTAAGCCCATGATTCTTGTATTCAATAAGATAGACGCTTATACTTATATAGAGAAAGCGGCTGACGACCTTACCCCCAGAACCAAGGAAAACTTGACACTCGAAGAACTGATGAAGACGTGGATGGCTAAGATGGAGGATAACTGCCTCTTTATTTCTGCCCGCGAAAAAATCAATATGGAGGAACTGAAGAGTGTAGTTTATCAGCGTGTGAAGGAATTGCACGTGCAGAAGTACCCCTATAATGACTTTCTTTATCAGACCTACGAAGAAGAAGTTTAATTTTAGTTATGAGTTATAAGTTATGAGTTATTTGCTGGCAGCGGTTTGAATCGGTAGTGCCGGCAAAGGCAATAACTTATAACTCATAACTCATAACTCGTTATAAGGATGAATTACAGAAGACTGACCGAAGATGAAATTCTCCGGTTGAAGAGCCAGTCATGTCTGGCTGATGATTGGGGGAAAGTAACCGTTGCAGAAGAGTTCTCAACGGAATTTGTGCATCATACCCGTTTTTCGGGTGAGGTGCGTTTGGGGGTATTCCATTCTGAATTTACTTTGCCGGGTGGAATAAAGAAACATTCCGGTTTGCGGCATGTAACGCTTCACAATGTAACGGTGGGTGATAATTGCTGCATCGAGAATATCCAAAACTACATTGCCAATTATGAAATAGGGCATGATACTTTTATCGAGAATGTAGACATTATTCTTGTAGACGGATTGTCCAGGTTCGGTAACAGTGTGGAAGTGTCTGTCTTGAACGAGACCGGCGGGCGCGAAGTGCTTATCAGTGACAAACTTTCTGCCCATCAGGCCTATATCATGGCGCTGTACCGTCACCGTCCGGAACTGATTGCGCGGATGAAGGAAATTACCGATTTCTATTCCAATAAGCATGCCTCCGCTACCGGTTCTATCGGCAGCCATGTAATGATACTCAATACCGGTTCTATCAAGAATGTCCGCATTGGCGACTATTGTCACATTTGTGGTACGTGTCGTCTGTACAACGGAAGTGTCAACAGTAACGAGAACGCGCCTGTACATATCGGGCACGGCGTTATTTGCGATAATTTTATCATATCGTCCGGTTCGCATGTGGATGATGGAGCCATGCTTACCCGTTGCTTTGTAGGGCAGGCTTGCAAACTGGGACATAACTACTCTGCCTCAGACTCTTTGTTTTTCAGTAACTGCCAGGGAGAAAACGGTGAAGCGTGTGCTATTTTTGCCGGACCTTATACGGTGACACATCACAAATCCACCTTGCTTATAGCCGGTATGTTTTCCTTTATGAATGCCGGTTCCGGTTCCAATCAAAGTAATCACATGTATAAGCTCGGTCCTATCCATCAGGGTACGTTGGAGCGCGGAGCCAAAACCACTTCCGATTCCTATATCCTGTGGCCCGCAAGGGTGGGGGCGTTCTCTCTGGTTATGGGACGTCACGTCAACCATTCCGATACTTCCAACCTGCCGTTCTCTTATCTGATAGAACAGAACAATACGACATATCTTGTGCCCGGCGTCAATCTGCGCAGTGTGGGTACTATCCGTGATGCGCAAAAATGGCCCCGGCGCGACCAGCGTACCGATACCAACAAACTGGACTTCATTAACTACAATCTGTTGAGTCCCTATACCGTACAGAAGATGTTCAAGGGACGGGAGACTTTAAAGAATCTGCGTTATGCCTCCGGCGAACTTTCCGATATTTATTCTTTTCACAGTGCCAAGATACGCAACTCGGCTCTGGTGAAAGGTATCCGCTTTTATGAGATAGCCATTCACAAGTTTCTTGGCAATTCGGTTATCAAACGTTTGGAAGGTATCGGTTTTCATAACAATGAAGAGATTCGTGCCCGGTTGAAGCCCGATACACCTATCGGTAGCGGCGAATGGGTGGATATTTCCGGACTGATAGCTCCCAAAAGTGAGATTGATGCCTTGATAGACGGCATAGAGTCGGGTGCGATTAACCGTTTGAAGCATATCAATGCCGAGTTTGAGCGGATGCACCGGAATTATTATACCTATGAGTGGACATGGGCTTATGAGAAGTTGGAAGAATTCTATGGCATTGCTCCGGAAAATATGACTGCAGAGGATATAATTCATATTGTCGAGAAATGGAAAGAAGCTGTTGTTGGTCTGGACCGCATGGTTTATGAGGATGCCAAAAAGGAATTTTCTCTGGCTTCCATGACCGGTTTTGGCGCGGATGGTTCACGTCTTGAAAAAGAACTTGATTTTGAACAGGTACGTGGTGACTTCGAAAACAATCCGTTCGTAACGGCCGTTCTCAAACACATTGAAGTGAAGACCGCATTGGGCGATGAGCTGATAGGACGCATGCAAAAGGTACAATGAAGATGAGGCGGAGGGATGGCAAATCCATTCGTTTTATATGATTAAAATAGAGAAAGCGGGGTTGAAGTATTAGGT
>ERZ650300.1124-NODE-1124-length-15531-cov-13.031468_pt1 | contig 15531 bp, 12 predicted proteins | sample MGYA00376236_ERZ650300 | MGnify/ENA primary metagenome ERZ650300 (study PRJEB26733, sample SAMN07839303) | wastewater metagenome | biome: urban; feature: wastewater treatment plant; material: waste water | place: USA: North Carolina | collected 2016-04-28 ... | reverse complement strand
ATCACCCGCAACCCGTCGGAACTGGGCAAGCTGCTCAAGGCCCAGCTGAAGTAATCCAGCGGTTCCAGGCCAGCCCATGGGTTGGCCTGCCACGTACCGTTGACTGCACCCGCCACCGTTTGGTCGCGGGTGCTTTTTTTTGCTGTTCAGGCAGACCGGAATGCTCGGACAAGCTTGATGGAGAGATTGGTGTGACAAATTTGTCGCTACGAGTGTGGCAGGCGACAAAGAGCGGCACCGCCAGAGTGTCGGGCGCCCTGGCAAAGCTGGTGGGGGAGCACCTATCCGCCGTGTGGCGAACGGGCTTAATTTTTGCTTTTTACATCCACTCACAGAATGGAACGTGGATTGCAGTGGCCAGAAAATTACCGGAGCGCAGGGCAGAACCAAGGCGGTGGACAGGATGGATCAGCGCCGCCACGGCCCTGGCTTTGACGGGAGGCTTGTGGCTTGCGGGAGTGTTGCCTCAGGCCCAGCAGATCTTGTACGACGCTGCTGTGGCCCACGCTTCGCCCGGCGCGATGAGCGAGGCGGTGTTGGTGGACATTGATGCCCGTAGCTTGGCAGCCGCTGGTGGTAACTGGACCTATGACAACCATGCCGCCTTGATTGACCGCCTGGCCCAGGCAGGCGCCAGCACCGTGGTGTACGCCGTACCGTTGGCCCCACCTGCCACGCCGACCGATGCACAAGCGCTGGTGAGCAGCATTGCCCAGGCCCAAAACGTGATCTGGCCAGCGGTATTTGCGGACAAAGGGCCGGCCGCTTCACTGCCACCGGCTTTTCATCGCAGTACCTTGGCAGCCCTTGGCGGCCGTGGGCCAGCCATGGTGCCTGTGCAGATGGGGCCTTTTGCGGAGGCCGCTGCAGGCGTGGGGCATTTGCAATGGGGGGCTGACAGCGATGGCATTCTCCGGCAGGTGCCTCTGGTACTCAGCCACGATAGCGTGGGAGTGCCTGCGCTTGCGCTGCTGGCTGCCCAGCGTGTGTTGCATCTCAGCGCCGAAGATATTTCTTGGAGAGGCGGCAGTTCCAGCCCTGGTCTGCTGCTGGGCAGCTTGGCGGTGGGGGTGGATGCGGGTGCGGTGATGCGCCCTGTGTTTGGCGCATCCCTGCCTCGGTTGGCGGCAGCCGATGTGGTGGCTAACCAAGTGCCACCGGCAGCCCTGCGCGACAAGACCGTGGTGGTAGGAATGACGGCAGGGCCGCAAGCCGCTGTGTGGACCGTACCGGGGGGCTCGTCTTTGCACGCCTCCGATGTGGTGGCCCAGACCTTGGTCGGATTGCGTGTGGCCCGCTCCGTGACGGCTCCGAACTGGGCCCACACCCTGGCATGGGGTGCGGTGGTCGCCATGGCTTTGGTGGTTGTGGCGCTGCCCGGTTTGCGCACAAGAGTGGCCTGGAGCATTGCACTGGGGCTGGCCACGTTACTGCTTGCCATGCAATGGTGGTGGTTGCAACGCGCCTTGCATATGGTGCCTCTTATGGCCGCCGCCGCAGTGGTGCTGTGGGGGCAGATGCTGTGCAGTGTTTGGGCTGCACTACCAAAACGCACGCCGGGTGAAGTGCCGCAAGGCTCTGCCGATGCCGAGCGCATGATGGCGCTGGCCCTGCATGGTCGTGGTGAGTTGCTGCAGGCCTTTGAGCGCTTCAAGCTACTGCCGACCAGCGACGCATTGAAGGAAAACCTCTACCACCTGGGCAAGGACTTTGAGCGCAAAAAAGACTTTGCTCTGGCCAAGAAGGTGTTCAAGCATCTGGTGCATCGCGATGCCGAATACAAAGATGCGCGGGCACGCTACCGCCATGCCAAGACCCACTTGCTGGCCCAGGCTGGCATTTCGCCAGGCCATGGCGCTGGCAGTAGCTTTGGCGAAGGTGCTTCGTCACTGCCTGCCTCCGTGCAAGAAACGCTGCCGCGCCAAAAGGCCTCCGGTGCATTTGCGCACTATGAGCTCAAGCACGAGTTGGGCAAGGGCGCGATGGGGGTCGTCTACCAAGGGCGAGACTTGCGCTCAGGCCGAATGGTGGCGATCAAAACCTTGGCCCTGCACCAGGAGTTTGAGGGGGCTGCGCTGGTGGATGCACGCGAACGTTTTTTCAAAGAGGCAGAAGCCGCAGGGCGGTTGGAGCACCCGAACATCGTGACCATTGATGGCTCTGGGGAAGCGCAGGGGCTCGCCTACATCGCGATGGAGTTCGTGGCCGGCACGGACCTGACCGCTTTCACTCAAACCCCCCACCTATTGCCGGTGGCGCAGGTGTTGGCCATTGGCGCTCGGGTAGCAAGTGCCCTGGACTATGCCCATGCGCACCATGTCGTGCATCGCGATGTCAAACCCGCGAACATCATGTGGGACCCTGCCACCGACACGGTGAAGGTGATGGATTTTGGAGTAGCCCGTATTACCGATGCGAGCAAGACGCGCACGGGCATCGTGCTGGGCACGCCCAGCTTCATGTCGCCTGAACAGCTGTGTGGTGCCAAGGTGGATGGGCGAACAGATCTGTACGCGTTGGGTGTGACCTTGTTCCAGCTGCTCACGGGCGCATTGCCGCTGCGAGCCCAGTCGATGCCAGAACTCATGCACAAGATCGTTCATGTGCCAGCGCCAGACGTTCGCACGCTGCGCCCCGACTTGCCCGAGGCCGTAGCAACACTGGTGGCCAAGGCGTTGAACAAGCGGCCCGAGGACCGTTACCAGACAGGTGCGCAGCTGGCGCAAGCGCTCACGCACGCCATGGACAACGCTCTGCAACAAAGTATTGGCGAAGTAACTGCGGCAGTCGTCTATGATCCAGACCGCTCCCCTGCAGAGCAAAACATGTTGCTGACAAAAACCACGGTGCTGGAGCACCCACAGCAACAAAGCCCAGCATCCAGGCCTGTGGCTGCCCCTGTGGGATGACGCGCTTCCCAATCCATGACTTACGAATTTTTCGCCCAAACCGACCGGGGGCGCGTGCGCGCCAACAATGAAGACGCCGTGGCTGTCGATCGGGAAGCCCAGGTGGCCGTCTTGGCTGACGGCATGGGCGGCTACAACGCGGGCGAAATTGCCAGCGGAATGGCCATTACCTACATTTGCACGGAAATGAGTCGCTGGCTGGCACAGGCCGGGACTACGCCCCCTGCCACGGATGTGCGGCGGGCGCTGGAGTTGTGTGTGGAAAACGCCAACCATGCCATTTTGGGCGCTTCGCTGTCCAACCCGCAGTACTCCGGCATGGGCACCACGTTGGTGGTGGGCGTTTTTCAGTGCGATCGCCTCATCCTCGGCCACATCGGTGATTCACGCTGCTACCGCTTGCGCGCAGGGGTGTTGCAGCAAATCACGCGAGACCATTCCTGGTTGCAGGAACAGGTCGATGCAGGCATATTGACCCGGGAGCAGGCAGCCGCGTCGTCCAACCGCAATTTGGTTACCCGCGCGTTGGGCGTAGAGCCGCATGTGCAAATGGAAGTGAACGAATTTGAAGTGGCGCCCAGCGACCTGTTTGTGATGTGCTCTGACGGTTTGACCGACATGGTCAACGACGAAGAGCTGGCAGATTTGCTGTGCGCGCCTGGCTCTCTGGAAGAAAAAGCAGGGCTGCTCATTGACACGGCCAATGCCCACGGCGGTCGTGATAACGTCAGCGTATTGCTGGTGCAGGCGGCTGCCGGAGGGAAAAAACGCAGCCTCATGTCCCGTCTTTTGGGCTCTGCCTGACGGACAGCAACACAACAAATCATCAAATCAGGAGTAGATCATCATGCCCAGAATGATCGTTTCGATCGACGGCGTCGTCATCAAAGAAGTGCAACTCACCAAAGAGCGCACGACGCTGGGCCGCCGCCCGTACAACGACATCGTGATCGACAACCTGGCGGTGAGCGGTGAACACGCGGCCATCCACATGATGCCTGATGGTGTCGAGATTGAAGACCTGGGGAGCACGAACGGCACCTACGTCAACGCCAAGGCAGTCAAGCGCCAAGAGTTGCGCAACGGCGACACCATCGAGGTGGGCAAATACAAGATTCGCTTCTTGCAAGATGCAGACGCCCAGAACTTCGAGAAGACCATGGTGTTCAAGCCGGGAATGGCTCCGGCGCTGAATGCGGCGGCAAGGCCCGGTGGTGTGGTCGCGCCTCCTGCCCCTATGAATGCCGTCATCCGGGTGCTCTCGGGCGCAGCGGCTGGCCGTGAAGTCGCCTTGCACAAGGTGGTGACAACCATCGGCAAACCCGGTGTTGCTGTTGCGTCCATCACCAAGCGCATTCAGGGCTTTGTGCTGGCCCATGTGGAAGGCCCGGACATGCCTCTGCTCAATGGTGTGGCGATTGGCTCCAGCCCTGTCCCGCTCAAAAGCGGCGACAAGCTGGAACTCGCGGGCACCGAAATGCAGTTCGAGCAAACCTGACCGATGTGACGGCCTGGCCTCTGGCACCTTGCCTGGGCTTGGTCAGTTGAGCCCATGCGCAGCTCCTTGTTGTTTCGCCGCTGGCGCCGCGTGCTGCTCACGTTGATCCCGCTGGCACTGGCGCTTCTGCATGTTTCGGCCGCCATGCCCCTGCCGCTGCTGGAGCGGCTGGACCAGTTCATCTACGACGCCCGCCTGCGCCTGGGGATGTCGCGAACCCTTGACGAGCGCATCGTCATTGTGGATATCGATGAAAAAAGCATCGATCGCATCGGGCGCTGGCCCTGGGGCCGAGACAAACTCGCAGACCTGACCCAAGAATTGTTCGCACGCCAGCGTGTGTCTGTGGTGGGCTTCGATGTGGTGTTTGCCGAGCGCGACAACAGCTCCGGGCTGGCATCCCTGCGCGCCTTGGAGCGAGGGGCCTTGGCCAAAACTCCTGGCTTTGCCGAGCAACTGGCTCGTTTGGCTCCTTCCCTTGACCACGATGCCTTGTTTGCTCGCAGCCTTCATGGGCATGCGGCGGTGCTGGGCTACTACTTCACCAGTGATCGGCAGGGGCACACCCAAGGTGCGCTCCCTCTGCCGGTGGTGACTGGCGCCCAGCTGCGCGGCAGGCCGCTGGCAGCCACCACCTGGAATGGTTACGGAGCCAATCTCAGCGAATTGAATCAGGCTGCCGCTCAGGCTGGGTTCTTCAATACCATCAGCGACAACGACGGAGTGATCCGCAGCTTGCCGTTGCTGGCCGAGTACCAGGGGCACTACTACGAATCTCTGGCCCTGGGGATGTTCCGCGCCATGATGGGCATGCCGCGCGTAGAGCCAGGCTTTCCCGCCACGCCATCGCTGGGCACGCATGAGACGCTGGAGAGCGTGGTGCTGGTAGAGGGCGCACGCCGCATGGCTTTGCCGGTGGACGACCGCCTGTCCATGTTGATCCCCTTCCGCGGCCCGGGCGGGCCAGATGGTGGCTCATACCAATACATTGCGGCCAGCGATGTGATCGAGGGCCGCCTTGCGGAAGGCGCCCTGGCTGACAAGGTGGTGTTGGTCGGTACCTCGGCCCCAGGACTGCAGGATGTTCGCGTGACGCCTGTGGGCCTGGTCTACCCCGGCGTGGAAGCCCATGCCAATATGTTGTCTGCCTTGATGGATGGCAATGCGATTGCAATACCAGACTACGCCCGTGGCTTTGATGTGCTGCAACTGCTGTGCGTGGGTTTGGTGCTGGCTCTGGGGCTTTCACTACTGCCTGCGGGCATGGGGCTGCTGCTCAGCTTGGCTGTGATCGCGGCATTGGTGGGGCTGAACTTGTGGCTGTACCGTGTCCATGGATTGGCCATGCCGCTGGCCACGGCAGTGGCCCTGGCACTATCGGCATCAGTGATCAATATGGCCCACGGTTACTTTTTTGAAAGCCGTTCCAAGCGCGCCCTGGCCTCGCGGTTTCGCTCTTACGTGCCCCCCGAGCTGGTCGATGAAATGCTCAAACACCCTGAGCACTACAGCATGCAGGCCGATAACCGCGAGCTCACCGTCATGTTTTGTGACATCCGTGGTTTCACCACCCTGTCCGAGCGCATGGAGCCGGTGCAGTTGCAGGCCTTGCTCAACACCTTGTTCAGTCGGCTCACCCATGTCATCCGCCAGCAGCGCGGAACCATCGACAAATACATGGGCGACTGCGTCATGGCCTTCTGGGGCGCCCCCGTGGCCGCTCCCGACCATGCCCACCTGGCGGTGCAGGCGGCACTGGACATGGTGCAGGCTGTGCACGCGGTCAATACCGAACACCAGGCGCAAGGCCTGCCCGCCATCGGTGTGGGGGTAGGACTCAACACCGGCCCCATGTGCGTGGGCGACATGGGCTCCGACGTGCGCCGCAGCTACACCGTGATTGGCGACGCGGTCAACCTCGGCTCGCGCCTGGAAGGCCTGTGCAAGGCCTACGGGGTGGAAATCGTGGCCAGCGAAAGTACGCACGCCCAGGCGCCGGGCTTTGTGTGGCTGGAGCTGGACCGCGTCCGTGTCAAAGGCAAGGAGCAGGCCGTCGCCATCTACTACCCACTGGGTGTGGCGGGGCGGGTGGCGGGGGAAAACCTCCAGGCCATGGAATCCTGGCACCGCTGGCTGGCCGCATTCCGGGCGCAGAACTGGCCCTTGTGCGATGAACTCTGGCCCAGCATCCAATCCAACCCCGCAGGGGACAAGCTGCTGCACTTTTATGCGCAGCGTCTGCAAGAGCGTAGAGTGCTACCCTACGATCCAGACTGGGATGGGGCAACCCATTTCGACACCAAATAACAAGGCCACACCACCATGCAAGTGCGCGTGCTCGGTTGTTCTGGCGCCATCGCGCGGGACTGCCGCACCACCTCTTTCCTGATTGACGGGCGCATCCTCATCGACGCAGGTACGGGTGTGGGCGACCTCACCCTGGATGAAATGCAGGCGGTGGACGACGTCTTCCTCACCCATTCGCACCTGGACCATATCGCCGCGCTCCCCATGATGCTGGATGCGGTGGCCTCGCGCCGTGCCGAGCCGCTGCGCCTGCATGCGTTGCCCGACACCATTGCCGCGCTGCAGCAGCACATCTTCAATGACGTCATCTGGCCCGACTTCAGCCGCATCCCCAGCCAGACCCGTCCCTTTGTGCGCTACCAGCCCCTGCAGATGGGGCAGTGCCTGCAGGTGGCGGGTGTTGATATCGAAGTACTGCCCGCCCGCCACACCGTGCCCGCAGTGGGCTACGCAGCGCGGGGTGAGACGGGCTGGTGGGTCTTCAGCGGCGACACCGGCGGCCACTGCCCAGAGTTCTGGCAACGCGTCAACCAACTACCGCTGGCCGCCCTGGTCATAGAAACTGCCTTCAGCAACCGCGAAGGCACCCTGGCCCGCCTGGCCCAACACCTGGCCCCCCACACCCTGGCCCAGGAACTGGCGCAACTGGCGCCAGGCCAGCGCTGCCCCATCTACATTACCCACACCAAGCCCTCAGAGACGGATCTCATCATGCAGGAGATCCGCCAGTTTGACGCCCGCACCCCCCAGGGTTTTGCGGCGCCGCATGACATTCGGTGGCTGCAAGCGGGGGATGTGCTGCAGGTTTGACATGTTGGGGTGACAGAAATGTCAATAGTGTTACCGGGGTACTGTGGCACGGGGACTTCCCGGGGGAAGCGCCCTCCGTCGCCAAGCTGGCACGCCATATGCTTAGTTGGTAGCGTCAATCGACTTTTCTCAACTCTCCAAGGAGTATTTCATGAAGCGTACTATGCAAAAGGGTTTCACCCTGATCGAACTGATGATCGTGGTGGCCATCATCGGCATTCTGGCGGCCATTGCGCTGCCTGCTTACCAGGATTACACCAAGCGTACCCATGTGTCCGAGGGCCTGACGCTGGCTGGCGGAGCCAAAGCTTCTGTGACGGAGTATTACTCGTCGCAAGGCAATTTCCCCACAAATAATGCATCTGCAGGATTAGCTACCAACACCGATATCAAAGGCAATGCAGTGAAATCGGTGGGGGTTGCGAGTGGCAAGATCACAATTACCTACAACGATAAGGTTACTAATAATGCCACACTTGAACTGAGCCCAACTACGGGCGCTGGTGGTGTGCAATGGAGCTGCAAGGGTGGTACGGTGATTGCAAAATATCGTCCTTCTAACTGCCGTTAATTTTTGGTGATGTGATAAAAAGCCCACTTCGGTGGGCTTTTTATTTGATAGGTTCTTTCAAATTGCCAATACCCAATATTCACATGCAATCCATGAGGGCATTCCATGAAAAAATAACACCAAGTGTGTTGTTTGTTATTTTTTTTGTTGCGGCGTTGGTGGTTTATTGGCATGGCTTGATTGGGCCATTTTTGTTTGATGATGAGCCCAACCTTAAAGCCTTGGGTGATGTTGGCGGAGTGCATGACTGGACAAGCCTAAAAGGCTATATTCTTAGCGGCTGGTCTGGCCCTACTGGCCGCCCTCTATCCTTACTTAGCTTTTTGATTGACGACAACACGTGGCCCAGTGTTGCCGCTTCTTTTAAATACACCAATCTGTGCCTGCATTTATTGTGTGGCCTGTTGTTGGCTTGGGCCACCTATTTGCTGCTGTGTGCCGTGCGTTTTGTGGAGGTGCGCGCCGCGTGGATTGCTGTAGTGGCTGCTGGCCTGTGGATGCTGCATCCCTATTGGGTATCGACCACGCTGTACGTGGTGCAGCGCATGACCATTCTCAGCGGCCTGTTCATGCTGGCCGGTATGGTGGGCTATTTGAAAGGGCGCTTGTGGCTGATGCAGCCTGCGCAGCACCGCCCATTAGCCGCTTATGCGTTGATGACGAGCAGTGCAGGCATGGGCACACTGCTGGCCGTTCTCTCTAAAGAAAACGGCGCCTTATTGCCCCTGTTGCTTTTGGTGGTGGAGGCATTTTTGCATCGCATGCGGGCCAACGCACCACCGAGAAAAATTTGGCTGGCCCTGGTGCTGGGCTTGCCTGCTTTGGCTGTATTGGCCTATTTGGCCAAGCAAATTAACTTCACCCCCCATATTTGGCCCCATCGCCCATTTGATCAGGTAGAGCGCCTGTATTCAGAAACCCGCATTATGTGGGACTATGTGGGCCAGCTTTGGCTGCCACGTATCGAGGGTGCAGGCCTTTTCCAAGATGGCTTTGAAATTTCGCGTGGTATTTTTCAGCCCATCAGTACTGCATGGGCCATTTTGGGCTGGGGTGCAGTTATTTTGGCTTTGCCGCTGCTGTATCGCCGCCTTCCTTTTGTCTGGCTCGCGGTTGTTTTCTTTTTGTGTGGGCATTTGATCGAATCTACGGTCATTGGTTTGGAACTGTATTTTGAGCATCGCAATTACGTTCCGGCATTTTTCATGTTCTTGCCATTGGCTGTAGGCATTGATTGGCTGGGGCAACGGTATCGCCCTAGGATGGCCATGGCCGTCACACTCGCGCTGATCGCCATGCTGGCAGGCATGACATGGCAGCGCAGCCTGCTATGGGCCGATGCTGATCGGCTACAAACCTACTGGGCCATGAAAGATCCGCAATCGGCCCGTGGGCGAAACTACCTGATTAGCCGCTTAGTAGAAGAAAAAAAATATGGTGAAGCATTGGCCTGGGCCGATCAGGCGGTGCAAGAGCTACCCCATAGCTCATTGCTCACCATGAGTTGGCTACGCATTCACGTCAACACCGGCCAAGCGACAGAAGAGCATTTTGAACAAGCCGCCGCGCAGTTGGTGCAGCAGGCTTTTGATGCACAAACGGCATCTGGCCTGCGCATTTTGGTAGATGATGCCGTGGCTGCACCAGAACTCACCCGCTACCACCAGCCTTTGTTGCACTTGTTGAATACCCTGACCGAACGTGGGCCATACAAAGAGTTTCCGTTGTTCCTGCGTGTGGTTGCATACAACAAAGCACGCTTGTATCTTTTAATGGGTGACGTACCCCAAGCCCAAATCCATTACTTAGATGCTATTCAACGCTATGGCCTTGCCAGTTCCGCCATGCAAATGTTTGCAGAGATGGCTGGCGCTGGCCATTTGCAGGAGGCGCAACAGTTGCTTGACCATATTCGGCAGGGTGTAGAGAGCGGCAAGCTCAATACCGACCCATTGGGTCAAAACCATTACCAGCAAGAAATTCAACGGATGCAGAAAATCATGGCAGCCGATCGTGTAACGAAATAAGAAAAACCTACGGTAACTTATGCAGTCTTCAGTGCCCATGCAACTCTCCATCGTTCTTCCTGCTAAAAATGAAGCTGCTGCCATTGGTGCCACAGTAGAGAAAATCCATGCCCAGCTTTTACAAATGCAGATAGTGGGCGAAATAGAAGTGCTGGTAGTCAACGACGGCTCCACCGATGACACCGCTGCCGTGGCCCAAGCCGCCGGGGCACGCGTGGTACACCACCCCTACAGCAAGGGTAATGGCGCAGCCATTAAAACCGGCGCCCGCTCAGCGCTAGGGGAGGTGCTGGTGTTTATGGATGCTGACGGCCAGCATGACCCTGCCGACATTCCGCGCCTATTGAACGAACTGAACCAGGGGAATGACATGGTGGTGGGCGCGCGCCAAAAGGGCTCGCAAGCCAGCGTGGGGCGCGGGCTGGCTAATGGGTTGTACAACCGGCTGGCCAGTTGGATGACTGGGCACAAGGTGGAAGACCTGACCAGCGGTTTTCGCGCCGTGCGGGCAGACAAGTTCCGTGAGTTTCTCTACCTCTTGCCCAATGGCTTTTCTTATCCCACCACCAGCACCATGGCGTTTTTTCGCGCCGGGTATTCGGTGGCTTATATCCCCATTCACGCTGCCAAGCGCATTGGTAAAAGCCACATCCGCCTGCTGCGCGATGGCACACGCTTCTTGCTCATCATTTTCAAAATTGGCACGCTGTTTTCACCGCTAAAGATCTTTGCGCCGGTGGCCCTGTTAATGTTTTTGCTGGCCACTGGCTGGTATGGGTGGACATTTATCACCATGCATAAATTCACCAATATGAGTGCCTTGCTTTATACGGGGAGTGTCATTACCTTCATGATGGGGCTAATATCTGAGCAAATTACGGCGTTGATGTATAAGGATGGCAGTTGATTGTGTTCGATTACCAAATTGCCTGGAATAAATCGTGAGGAAAGCCTAGATTGTTGAAGGTTGAGCAGTTGCTTGGTAAGCCATTGCGTAAGCTGCTGAATGGGCCAATAGCACGAGCAACCATCCGCACCAGCTTTGTGCTGGGGCTACGCTTATTAGTACAGGCCGGCACACTACTACTGGTCGCCCGCATGTTAGGGCCATCAGACTATGGTGCTTTTGCCGCAATTGCTGCACTAGCCGTGCTCATGGGCACCTTTGCCACTTGTGGCACACACTTGGTGTTGCTGGCTGAAGTGTCTAAAAGCCCCGACCAGCGCCAACCTGTATTGGCCTACGCCGTTCCCATAACCCTCATCAGCGGCAGTGTGCTGTTTTTGCTCTATTTGGCTACAGGCCAATTTTGGCTGGCCAGCACCAGTGTGCCGTTGCAAGTCATGGCCTGCATTGGCCTGACGGAAACCCTGCTGCTGCCCCTTTACCTCCTGCCCGCCACGGAAGATTTGGCACTGGAAAAAACCGCCCGCTCCCAGCTCATGGTGGTCTTCCCATTAGCGCTGCGCATGGCCGTAGCTGGCATGGTGATGGTGCTAGCACCTGCTCAGCCTTTAGCTCTATTTGCGTGGCTCTACCTAGCCACTGCGTTGCTGGCTTTGGTCTGCATGAAAGTCTGCAAACATGATGCTTGGCTACAACCCAAGCACTGGAAGCTGCCCAACCGCGTCCAACTCAAACACAGCATTGGCTATGCCACGCTCAGCCTCACCGCGGCTGGCCCCAGTGAGCTGGACAAGATGCTGGCCGTCAAACTGCTGCCATTAGGGGTGAGCGGCCTGTATGCAGCTGCATCTCGTGTCATAGGTGCGGCCACCTTACCCGTGACGGCACTCTTACTCTCGGCGCTGCCCCGCCTCTTTCGTCAAGCGGGTGAACACAGCGCCCAAAGCCAACGCTTAAACCGCTGGATTTACCTCAGCGTGCTGATATATGGCATGGCGTTGGCTAGCCTGCTCTGGTTCGCCGCCCCTGCGGTGCAATGGTTATTCGGTAGCCAATATCAAGGTATGGGCGACATGCTGCGCTGGCTTTGCATTGCCGTACCGGGCTTGGTCTTGCGTTTAACCGTCGCTAGCATCTTGATGACCCAAGACAAGCCCTGGCTACGCGCAGGGTTTGAAGTGTTTGGCATGGCTACCCTCGCCATAGCCGCTTTTGCCCTCTACCCAATGTTTGGCCCTAAAGGAATGGCGCTTGCATTGGCCGCATCGGAGTGGGGCATGGTGCTGGCAGGGATGGTTTTTATTTTGAAAACTCAACGAAACTGAAAAACAGGTCTTGATATATGGGTATAGACATACACGCATTACAACTTTTAAAACACAATCAAAAAAACAAGGGGAACCTTGGTAAAACCATTACGCTTGGGCGACTTTCTGTATTACTGGGGCCTAAACTGGCTAAAAAATGGGCAGGAACGGATCAAGGCGCATGGTGCGAAGACTTGTTAATGAAGCACTTTGGCGCAACCGAAGTGGACTCCATCGACAACTCAGATTATGAAGGTGCCAAAATCGTTTTTGATTACAACCAACCTGTGCCAAAAGAGCTGCATCAACAATATGATACCGTCATTGATTTTGGCTGTTCAGAGCATATTTTTAATGTTGCACAGGTTTTTAAAAATACAGCTGATATGTGTAAGATAGGCGGCAGAATTTTGCACATACTTCCCGCTGATAATTTTTGTGGCCATGGGTTTTATCAATTTACGCCTGAATTTTTCTTTTCAATTTATTCTGAAGAAAATGGCTATGGAGAGACAGAGATATTTCTATCCGATTTGTATAATTACAAAGAGTGGTACAAGGCAAGCAAACCGAAAAGCGGCGAACGCATTAATATTAAAACAAGAAATGAAACTTACATAATTGTAGTTGCAGAAAAAATTTCAGGAGTTGTGTTAAAGGCACAGCAGTCTGATTATCAACATGTTTGGGACAAATCGCAATCAACCCAAGCCAAGCCACATAAACCCGGAAGACTTATGGCGCTCCAAGAGTTTTTTCAATTCAGCCCGAGTGCGGTAAAAATAATTGTGGCCGTCAATAATCTTCTTGCGACCAATGGGCCGAAAAAATTATGCTCAAACAGACATTTATCAAAACACAAGCCTGATGAAATATGAATTCAATCTCTGTATCCCATTATGATGGTTTCCTCTCCTTTAACGGGAGTTATACAATTCATTAGATCTGCAAAATAAAAATCTAGCTTATGCATTGATTTAATTGCAATATCATGTTTCTTTGCTAGCTCAATACTGGCACTCCAGTTAAATTTTGCATGCGGCCCGCGCTGCAAAACTTGGATATGACTAAAGCCTGCTTCTTGCATCCACCTCACCAACTCGCTCTGCGAAGGTAAGCAAAGATGATAAGGAGGGTGCCAGCCTGCCCATGCAGCGCCAAAAGTGGCTGCACCATAGGCATTTGGGTTTGGTGTTCCTATCCACAAACAACCTTTTTTGTTTAATGCCGCAAAGCAGTCTTTGATTGTTTGTTGCGGGTCGATAACATGCTCGATCACTTGGTTCATTGTGATGACATCAAACTTTTCACTGGAGTCAAAAGCAGTTAAATCGCCAAGTCGTACGTCAAAGCCCTCAGCTTGACAAGAAGTAACGACGACAGGGTCGAAATCACAACCATAGGTTTTCCATCCCATTTGATCTGAAACTTTCAAGAACTCACCAGCACCACAACCAAAGTCAAGTAGCTTGCCTTTGTTTTTAAAACGCTCGTTATGAAGATTTCGACCATAGCGGTCAAGCTTGTATCGGAGTGGTGGTAGCGCCATAAAAAGGTAGTAGCCAAATTTTAAAGTGGGCTGCTCAGTGCGCAATGAAAATCTTTTTGCCAAGTACCCTCTAATGAGCCTCCAAAAAAGACTTTGACTTGTAAAAACAGGATCGCTAGAAATTGGCTTGTGTGTTAAATAATCTTGATACAAACCAGCTAAGCTGCTGTCGGCAGGTTGTGGGTTGACAAAAGTGGATGTGCATTTTTTGCACAGGTAAATTTGCCATTTTTCAGGCATTAAATTTTCATCATCCTGCCTTTCATGTAGCGGGGGTGAAGTGATTTCTTGCTTGCACGCAGGACAATTTGTCAAGTGTCGGAGTTCTCCACGTGACCAATTCAAAGTTTTATTTTTCGTGAATTCCATCTAATGTTTTTTCCCAATTGAACACGGCTCTATTAACTGAAAATTCTTGCGCCCGCTCCAGCATTTCTGCTGCGCTAGAGGGTTGAGCTTGGCTTAAAGCTTGGCTGATTCCCACTGCAAGGGCTTGCGGATTCTCATTGTCCACCAGCAAGCCATAGTACCCATTCGCCAAGATTTCTTTTGGCCCATGCGGGCAGTCGGTAGAAACAATGATCACTTGTCCACACAGCGCCTCTATCAGTACCGTAGGTAAACCCTCCCAGCGAGAGGACAACACAAACACATCCGCTTGCCGCAGCATATCTAAGGGTTGACTGGTGTGTCCACACAGGCGTATGTGGTCTTGCAGCCCATATGCTTCAATCTGGATTTGCAAGACGCTCTTATCTTCGCCATCGCCCCATATTTCTAGCCGCCAGGGTTGCGGCACTTGGCGCATGGCTTCAATCAAAATATCAAAGCCTTTTTGCCGTGTTAGGCGGCCCAACGCCACAATTTTTGGGGGTGTAGCAAAGCCAGTAGTGGAGCTTTTGGGTATGAGCTGCGATTCGTCTAGCACAGGGTTGTAAATCGTCACCACTTGGCTGGCATCCACGGTAAAACGCTGCAATATATCTGCCCGAACACCATCAGATACCGCCACTACTTTGGCTGCCCTTTTATATACCCATGCAGCAAAGTATTGGTCTAGCACGTAGCGCAGCCGTCCTTTAATGCCTGGAGTAGCCGTCACTGCATCATGTGTGGCATGCACGCCATGCACCCAATAGGGTGTGTGCCCCGATTTTTTAATGGCTAAGTGGGTTAATACACCCACGTCGGCAAATGCCGTAACGATATGGCTGGGCTGCCAGCTTTGTATGAGCTGGGTCAGCCTAGGCACAAACTGATGCAGACCGCCCGCCGCCACCTCAAACACTGGGCACAGCGCCTCGGCTTCAGGCAAAAACTCACCATAGGCACGCCGCAGCGCAAACGCACATTCATGGCCATGCGCTTGCAAGCCGTCAACCAACCGCAGCGTCACACGCTCAACACCGCCAGTTACCATGCGCGGCAGGACGAAAAGAATTTTCATGGTTGACAGGCTAGCAATTGCGCAAGCTTCACTCCCGCCGAACCATCCCCATAAGGCATACACACCCTGGCCATGCTTTGGTAGTGTTCAGGCTCGTTAAGCAGGCGTGTGGCCTGCTCCACGATGGTGGCTTGTTCAGTACCGACCAGTTGAGCTACGCCTTCACCCACGGGCTCGGGACGTTCTGTGGTCTGACGCA
>ERZ650300.1121-NODE-1121-length-15569-cov-12.595204_pt1 | contig 15569 bp, 15 predicted proteins | sample MGYA00376236_ERZ650300 | MGnify/ENA primary metagenome ERZ650300 (study PRJEB26733, sample SAMN07839303) | wastewater metagenome | biome: urban; feature: wastewater treatment plant; material: waste water | place: USA: North Carolina | collected 2016-04-28 ... | reverse complement strand
CGCAGCCGGTCAGTACGGCGGCGAGCAAGGCGACGGCCAGCAAGGTCGTTTCATTGGGGCGATACTTCATCATAGTGCTCCGTGGTCAGTTGATCGATCACATCGCGACGCGTGTCGGATGACAGGACTTCCTTGCCCCAGTGTGCCGTTCGCAGACGCCGGCACCGTTCTCTCGCGGGCGCACCATCGTCGCCTTCGCGTGTTTCACTCGTGTGACGTTGTCGCCGCGTAAGGCGAGGTCAGTCCGGCATGGCCTTCGTCGCGCAAGATTGAGAGAACGCCGCGCCCACCGAGGAAACGGCAGTTCTCCGCCGCGACCCGGCTCGCCAGCCGGGCGCACTCGCGCAGCGGCCAGCCGCTGGCGAGGCCGAACAGGAAGGCGCCGTGGTAGGTATCGCCGCAGCCGGTGGTGTCTACCACGTCGAGCTGCGGAAATGCCGGTTGGTGGAACGGCTCGCCGTTGCGCGGGTAGATCCAGCTGCCGCGCACGCCGTCGGTGATCACCGCGAGTTCCATACCTTCGGCCAGCAAGGCGCGGGCCGCAGCATCAACCTCGACGTGGCCGGTGTATTGCCGGGCAAAGTCGAGCGCGACGATGCCGATGTCGGTCAGGGCGACGAGCGGTCTGATTTCCGGGCGGTAGCGCTGTGCGCCGCCGTCGAAGGAGACCTTGGCGCCCGCTTGCCGGGCGATCTGGCAGGCTCGCAGGCAGGCATCCGGGTAGCGTCCGTTGATATGCAGGATTCTTGCCGCCGCGATGGCCTCGGCCGGAACATCCGCCGGGGAAAATTCGGCCGTATTCCCCGGGCAGTAGGCGATGGCACGCGCGCCGTCCGCCTGGCGCACGAGGATGGTCGCGATCGACGAGGTGCAATCTGGCACAACCTCGAGGTAGCCCGTATGGACGCCCGATTGCCGGTACGCGTCCATGATCGCCGTGCCGCGCCAGTCGTCGCCCAGCCGGTCGATCATGATCGATGGCGTGGCGCCGCCGATGCCGATGAAACGCACGGCCGTGCGCGCCGCCAGTCAGAGCGCGGGGGAAAAGGGATTGCTGGTGCACGGCACCGTGATTCCCCGCCCCCACGACGCCCTGTGGCAACAACTGCTGTAACCCAAGGAGAGCCCCATGCTGGAGACCACCAAAGAGCGCGTGATTCAGGAGTATGTGCCGGGCAAACAGATCACCCTGGCGCACCTGATTGCCAACCCCAACAAGGAGCTCTACAAAAAGCTCGGCCTCAATGAGGCGGCCAATGCCATCGGCATTCTCACTATCACCCCGAGTGAGGCGGCGATCATCGCCAGCGACATCACCACCAAGTCGGGCGCGGTCAGTATCGGTTTTATCGACCGCTTCACCGGCGCCGTGGTCATTACCGGCGACGTCTCGGCGGTGGAGTATGCCCTGCGTCAGGTGATCCATGTACTCGGTCATCAGATGAAATTCAGCGCCTGCGAATTAACGCGGACATAACCATGATGAAACGAATCATGCTGATTGGACAAAGCCAGTGCGGCAAAACGTCATTGCTGCAACGCCTGCAGGGTGAGCCCATGCAGTATCAGAAAACACAGGCGCTCGGTTATTTCGACTGTGCCATCGATACGCCCGGTGAATATCTGGAGAACCGCTGCCTTTACAGTGCTTTGATCACCACCTCGTGCGATGCCGACATTATTGCTCTTGTCCAGAGTGCCGACTGCCAGCAAGGCTTCTTTGCGCCGATGTTTGCTACCGCATTCAACAAACCGGTGATCGGCATCATTACCAAGGCCGATCAGGGTCAGGATGCCGCCGCGCTGGAGGCCGCCCGCTTCGACTTCATCGTCGCCAATCCACCCTACATCGCCGACGGCGATCCGCATCTGACCGAAGGCGATGTCCGCTTCGAACCGGCGACGGCGCTGAGCTCCGGCCCCGCGGGCCTCGACGATCTGCACCGCATCGCCGCCGCCGCGCCGGGTTTCCTGACCGCAGACGGCTGGCTGCTGATGGAGCACGGCTACGATCAGGCTCCGGCGGTGCGTGACTTGCTGGTCGCCGCGGGCTTTGTCGATGTCGCATCGGCGCTGGATCTGGCCGGGATAGAGCGGATCACGTTCGGCCGACACCCTTGACGGTTTTCATGGGTGGGCCTAGACTTACCCGACTGAATTGCTCAACTATTTTTGCGAGATCACGATGGACGTTCAACAGATCATTCACGAACAAGTCACCACCCACCCGGTCGTGCTGTACATGAAGGGCAGCCCGGCCATGCCCCGTTGCGGCTTTTCCGCCACTGCGGTGCAGATTCTGCAGGCCTGCGGCGTCGGCGAGATTTTCGCGGTGGACGTGCTGGCCGACGAAGGCATCCGCCAGGGCATCAAGGAATACGCCAACTGGCCGACCATTCCGCAACTCTATGTGGGTGGCGAATTTGTCGGCGGCTCCGACATCATGCGCGAGATGTACCAGTCCGGCGAATTGAAGCAGATGCTGGCCGCGCTGGCCTGAGGCATTTCCGCCTCCCGAAAAAAGCGGCTCAGGCCGCTTTTTTTTCGTCCGGGTTTTCGTGGGACCGGTCGTCCGACAGCGGCCGGGCGACCTGCTCCGGCGGAAACAGCGCCTTGTGGGCCAGATGGTAAGCCAGCAAATGGGGTGGCATGCGCAGCCAGTGGGCGCGGATGTAGAGGCTCTTGCGGGCGAAGGGAGTGAGCCGGTCGGCCGTGCTCGGGTGTTGCGGACGCAGCACCCGATCGTAGATCGCATCGAGGATGCGCTGGCCGGCGCCGCCCGCCGCAAGACAATCGAGTTCGTCGAGGATGACCGCCGGAACCGGGGTACCGAGCACCCGGCAGGTATAGCGCAGGGCGAGGCGCAGCGGACCTTCGAGGTCGAGCTGGGCGGCCCGCGCGGCTAGGGCGTCCCAGGCGGCCGGCGCGGAGCCGAGATGGCGCAGCAGCGCGTCCAGGTCGGTGAGGTCGCGCAGCAGGTTGTCCGCTTCGCCTTCGTGGAACAAGTGGGTGGCGCTGTGCAGGATCAGGTCGGGCAGCGCGAGGGTGCGCACGCCGGGCAAGCCCGGCACCTCGACACTGGCTTCGATGAGCAGGCGCGGGTCGGGCTTGAGCCGCGAGGTGGGCGGCAGGATCGTGTGGTGCACGTCGAGGGCGGTGCCGCGAAAAATGTGCTGCATCGCCGGCAATTCGTGCATCCAGCGACGGTAGTAACGCTGATCGTAGGCGTCGAGGCTGGCGCTGCTCCAGCCGGTCAGCATCAGCGCCGATTCGGCATCGGCGAGGCGTTCGCGGGGCACCAGGATATCCACGTCGGCAAACAGGCGGCCTTCGGCGGCGGGAAGACCGGCGACGACGTAGGCCGCGCCTTTGAGGAGGATCAGCGGAATGCCCGCGGGTGCCAGCGCATCGCGCAGAAAGCGGGCTTCGCGGCGGATCGAGTGGTGCTGTTGCCCGGCCATGACGGCACCGGACAGAAAGTGATTGGCGGGGCGCCGGGGCACCTCGGCGGCCACGCCGGCCGCGTGCAGGCGATGATGGAGCCGGCCGAGCAGATTGGCGTGGCGGGCCTGACGCACCAGCAGATCCCAGTCGCAGGCGTTGAGGCGCCGGGCTTCGCCGGGCTGGCGAAAGATGCGGACCAACAGGCTCATGGGGCGCTGCGCTCGGCTTCGGCGGCCAATCGGTCGAACACCGCAATGGCATCGTCGAGACGGCTGTATTCGAAGCCGAAACTCCGGCAGCGGTCGACCATGCGCCCCACCGCCTCGAAGCCGCGGGCGCCGAGGATGTGGTAGTTCATCGCGTTGTCGGCGATCTGCAGAAAGGCCGTGCCGCTGCCCATCGGCGTCAGGCTTGCGTCGGCGCCGGCGCGATAGCGGGGCAGAATCATCCAGGTCGGCGTGGCCGGCGTGTTGACGGCTTCGACGCTCGCGGCGGTGGGAGCCATCAGGGCCACCGTGCCCTTGGTGGTGTCGTGCACCGGCCGCGTCAGAAAGGCGTCCGGTGCATAGTCGCGGATGATGTCGATGGAGGCGTTCTTGAGATTGACCGGCCGGGCGAGCCCCATGACCTCCCCGGTTTCCAGGCTGATGAGGGTGAGCTCGTCCGACAGCAGGCGCCAGCCGCGATTGACCAGCGCGGCGCACAGCGTGCTTTTTCCCGAGCCGGGCGGAGCCGGCAGGATGGCCGCGCGCTGGCCGCGGGCGACCGCCGCCGCGTGGATCACCAGGATGTGCTGACTGTAAGCGGTGATGCACCAGTTGAGCCCCCATTCCAGCATCGGCAGCGCCTGGGCGCGGGGAAGCGGGGTGAACGGCTCGACCGAATCGACGGAGAACAGCGCCTGGGGGCGCAACCAACGCCTCAGGCCGCGGCCGGGCTGGACGGCGATGTGGAAGTCGGCAAACGCCGAGGGCTCGACTAGCGGATGATGCGCGTAGAGCCGGGCGAGTTCGTCGGCAATTTCACCAATGCCGGTCTGCACGCGGCAGTTGAACGGTCCGGTCGCCAGACGGAGGCCGTCGCCGCCAAGCCGGGCGCGAAAGTCGGCTGGAGAAAGGTCGCGAACTCTCAAGAGATGCAGTGCTGGATCAGGCGCGCGGCAGCGAGGGCATCGAGGGCTGCGGTGACGGCAAGATGGCAGTCGTCAGGCTGCGCATCGGGCTCGGCGCGCAGCACGGAGGCAACGAGATCGTCGACCGAAAGCGCGCGGCCCGAAGCCGACAATTGATCGAGAACGAAGCGGCTGATCGGGGCCAGCAGCAAGGTCTGGCCAGCGGCCGGGTCGAAGCGCACCCAGCCTTCGTCGACTTCCTTCCACAAAACGGCCGGCAGCCCTTCGAGAAGGGCTGCGCTGGCGACGTATTGCGGTGTAGACAAGAGCAGAGGCTAAGAAAACGGGCTGAAAGGGGCTTCTGCAAACCCTTTATATGCCCAGCATGTAGTTGAAGTAGGCCTCGACCTCGAACGCGTGCCAAGCCTTGGCACCGACGCTGGGCACATAACCCGCCGAGGATTCGAGCCCCTGGTTGACGACCGCCTGAATGGCTGGCCGCTCACCGGCGCTGGCATTGAGGTAAACCGCGGCGGCCTTGGAATAGACGTCGGAACGGTTGAGCGCATCGAGCAAGGTGCCGATGCCCTTCGGGTCGCTGCCGAAGGCGGTGGCGTAGCTGATGTTCAGTGAGCTGTTGTTGGTCAGCTGGGTTTTCCAGTACGACACCCCGCGACCGTTGAACTCGGTGCAGACATAATCGCCTGGGCGGCTCATGTTGCCGGAGACGGAAAAGCCGGACGGCGATTTGCAGTTTGAAGCCAGAACCGGGGTGCTCTTCAGAGCCAGCAGGAGCGGCGCACCAGCAAGGCCGGCCTGGACAAGCTTGCGGCGGCCCTGCTGGGACGCAGACAGGTCAGCTTGCGGAGCGGCAGATTTTTCGGGGTGTTCCAGATTCATCCTAAACCTCGTTTTGCGTGCGCCGATTTCGGCGAGCTTCATGTGCAGTATAGGCAGCCCAGGCTTACGGTAACGTGACGTGGGTCCGCATTCGGTCAAAATAGGCGAAGCAAATTTCGTTCCGAATTTGTGATCGGTTTTATATCGATGATTCTAAAGAAATTTTAATCGCAGAAGAAAAAGCTTGGGTCAAATCTGGAGACGTGTGTCAAAAAAGCCGACAGCGGCACAAGGTTTATCCAACCGACGGCCTTGGCGCAGCCCGCTAAATACTGGCAATACGGCTGTTGGCAAGGGATAAACGGCTTGCCAGCACTTCGAGAAAGCCCTTGTAGAAATGCATCTGGCACAAACTGGAAGCCCGCAGCAGGGCCGGCGCCCGAATGGTCAGGATGCGCGTTTCGCGGGTGGTTTCCACGGAGGCCGTGCGGGCGCCCCGGCCGGCCGAGAAGAGGGCCATTTCACCGAAACAGTCGCCGGGACTGAGGACATTGAGCAGGTGTTTTTGCTTGACGATGCGCAACTCGCCTTCGACGACGAAGCAGAAATAATTGCCCGGCTCGCCTTCCTTCATCACCACCGTGTCGGGTGGAATCAGATGCCATTCGGCAAGGCGGACGACCTCCCATATCTCGACGTCATTGAATTCGCGAAAAAAACGGAAAGCACGCAGCCGTTCGAATTTTTCGCTGTCCGGAGGCGCCTGACGGTCGGCGACCAGAGCGCGGTTGCGGTAGGCCGCGGCCAGATCATGGGAAAAATCGCGCCACGTCGCATAGCGCCCGGCGGGCTCGCGCTGCATCGCGCGCGTCACGATGGCGTCGAGTTCCGGCGGAATTTCGGGGCGGAGACTCGACGGCGGCGGCGGCGTCTCATGGGCGATCTGATACACCAGACTGACCTTCGAGCTGCACTCGAACGGAAGGCGGCCGGTGAGCAATTGGTACATCAACACACCGAGCGAGTAGATGTCGGTGCGGTGATCCAGCGGCTCTTCGCGGACCTGCTCGGGCGACATGTAAGCCGGCGAACCGAGGCCCGAGAGACGGGTGGTTTCGCTGGCGGTGAAGATCGCGGCACCGAAGTCGGAAATCTTGATGTCCTGCCCGCCGGGCGCGGTGAGAAGGACGTTGGCCGGCTTGATGTCCCGGTGGGTGACGCCCTGCAGGCTCGCATAATCGAGGGCACGCGTGCACTTGAAAATGATCTCCACCAGCCGCTCGAAGGACAGGAGATTGTCCGGACGGGTGAAGGGTTCGAGGGTTCCGCCCGGAACGTATTCCATGACCACATAGGCGTCGCGATCTTCGATCACCGCATCAAGGATGCGGACGATGTGGGGATGGTGCAGCTTGCCGGCCAGGGAGGCCTCGTTCAGCAGCATGTGGTGATACAGCGTGGTGTGATCGGTGGCGCGCAGCATCTCGGGATGCAGGCGCTTGATCGCCACTTCCTGCTGGGAGAAGGGATCGAAACAAAGGTACACGGAACTGGTCGCACCTTCGCCCAGCAGCTTTCTGACCTCGTATTTTCCGATCCTTTCCATACTCGCCTCCTTGTCCTCGCTCAGGCCACACGGGCCCTTGCACGGGCGATGGCTTTACGGACCTGTTCCGGGGCGGTGCCGCCGACGTGATTGCGGGCGGCCAGCGAACCTTCCACCGTCAGTACTTGGAACACATCCTCGGTCAGACGTTCGACGGCTCCGGGCACGTGCGCCATCGCGGCCTTCAACTCGTCCAGCGCGATCTGCGGAAGGTCGCAGCCCTTGGCATCCGCCGCGCGCACGGCGAGCGCCACGGCTTCGTGGGCGTCGCGGAAGGGCAAGCCCTTCTTGACGAGGTAATCGGCCAGATCCGTGGCGGTGGCGTAACCCTGGGTGAGCGCAGCCTGCATGGCGTCGCGCTTCACGCGGACGTTGAAGATCTTTTCGCCGTTCTCGACCCGGCTGCCCATCATGTCGGCATAGATGCGCAGGGTGTCGATGGCGGTGTCGGCAGAGTCGAACAGCGGCTCCTTGTCTTCCTGATTATCCTTGTTGTAGGCCAGCGGCTGGCCCTTCATCAACGTAAGGAGGGAGACCAGATTGCCGTTGGCGCGACCGGTCTTGCCGCGCACCAGCTCGGGCACATCCGGGTTTTTCTTCTGGGGCATGATCGAACTGCCGGTACAGAAACGGTCGGCCAGATCGATGAAGCCGACCCGCGGGCTCATCCACAGGATCAGCTCTTCGGAGAGGCGCGACAGGTGGGTCATCAACAGCGACACCGCGGCACAGAATTCGATGGCGAAGTCACGGTCGGAAACGGCGTCCAGCGAATTGAAGCAGACTTCCTCGAAGCCCAGCAGCTCAGCCACGTATTCGCGGTCGATCGGGTAGGTGGTGCCGGCCAGTGCGGCCGAGCCCAGCGGCAGGCGATTGACACGCTTGCGGCAGTCGGCAAAGCGCTCGGCATCGCGGCGGGTCATCTCGAAATAAGCCATCAGATGGTGGCCGAAGGTGACCGGCTGGGCGACCTGAAGGTGGGTGAAGCCAGGCAGCGGGGTGTCGGCATGGTGTTCGGCCAGATCGAGCACGGCCAGCTGGAATTCGCGGATCAGGCCGAGAATGGTATCGATGGCATCGCGCAGCCACAGGCGGATGTCGGTGGCGACCTGGTCGTTGCGGCTGCGGCCGGTGTGCAGGCGCTTGCCGGCGTCACCCACAAGGGCGGTGAGGCGCTTCTCGATGTTGAGGTGGACGTCCTCGTCGTCGAGGTTCCAGTTGAATTCGCCGCGTTCGATCTCGCCGGCGATCTGGGCCATGCCGCGTTCGATGTCGGCCAGATCCTGGGCGCCGATGATGCCCTGGCGGGCCAGCATGGTGGCGTGGGCGAGCGAACCGCGGATGTCCTGGGCAGCCATGCGGTTGTCGAAGAACACGCTGGCGGTATAGCGCTTGACGAGATCGGAAACAGGTTCGGAAAAGCGGCCGGACCAGGCCTTGGCGGTGCCGTCCTGCGGCGCGGATTGATCTGCCATAATTAGATTGCTCTCTGCGATAAAAGGGGGCTATACCACGGCGAGAAGTCCGTGGATTCAAGGTTTTGGCCCGGTTTTTTTGACCCATGAGTATAAAGCAAAACCCGCGCCTCGCCGGATGGGGCCGGCGCCCTGCGCAGTTGCCCGACTTTCGAAATCTCGGTGTCGTACTGCGCACCCTGCTCCTGGTGAATGCATTTGCCATCGCGGCGGTATTTGTCCGCAATACGGACCTGTCCCTCCTGGTTGGCGAAGTACTGGAAATGGCGGTGAATGTCGAGTTTCCGCTGATTCTCAACGTGGCGACGCTCTTTCTGATGCAAACCCTGTTGCGCCGCTTGCCGTTCGGAGCCGGCGTGGCGACCGTGCTGGCAGTCGTGGCGACAATCGCGCTTGTCAGCCGGAGCCTGTTAAGCCCCATCGAGACGGGCGGACTGCTGCGTCCGCTGCTCTGGTCGCTGACCACCGCAGGCTGCGTGCTGATGTATTTTCATCAACGCGACAGCGCACGGGCGCCAGCCCTCGCGGAAGCCCGCCTGCTCGCGCTGACGGCAAGAATCCGCCCGCACTTTCTGTTCAACAGTCTCAACGGGGTGCTCGGCGTACTGCGCAGCAACCCGCGACGAGCCGAAGAAGGACTGGAGGAACTGGCCGATCTGTTCCGCGCACTGATGCAGGACAACCGCGAGCTGGTCCCCCTGACCGACGAAATCGCGCTCTGCGAACGCTATCTGAACCTCGAACGCCTGCGTCTCGGCGAACGTCTGCAGGTGGCGTGGCAGCGCGACCCGCAGGCCGAAGCGGCCCTGGTGCCACCTCTGATGCTCCAACCGTTGATCGAAAACGCCGTTTATCACGGCATCGAGCCGGGCGCCGGACCGGGCACGGTTTCGATTACCATCGAGCGCCGCGGACCGGAGGTGATCATCGCGATTGCCAACCCACTGCTCGATGCGGTGAGCCACCACCCCGGCAACCGCATGGCCCTCGACAACATCCGCGAGCGACTGATGCTGTTCTACGACCTCGAAGCCACCCTCGATACCGAGCGGGATGCCGACGCCTACCGCGTGCGCATCCGCCTGCCATTCCGGAGCGAACGATGAGCGACACCGCCGATTTTGCCCCTCTGGCCGTGCTGATCGTCGACGACGAAGCACCGGCCCGCGAGCGCCTGCGCGACGTCCTCGGCGATATCGCCGACACGCAACCGACGCGCATTGCCGGCACAGCCGCCAATGGCGTCGAGGCGCTGGCGTTACTGGAACATGAAACGGTGGATCTGATCCTGACCGACATCCGCATGCCGGTGATGGACGGCGTCGAACTGGCCCGTCATGTGGGTCGCCTTGAGCGCGGGCCCGCGGTGATTTTCACCACCGCCTACGACGAATACGCCGTGCGCGCCTTCGAACTGGCGGCAGTGGATTATCTGCTCAAGCCGGTACGCGCAGCGCGGCTTGCCGAAGCCCTCGCCAAGGCACGCCGAATCCGTCCGCCGGCCGATGAAATCCTGCGGCAAATGGCGCCGACCCGACGCAGCCATTTCAGCATCAACGAACGAGGCCGCATTCTTCTGGTGCCGGTAGGCGAAGTGCTTTATCTCAAGGCAGAGCAGAAATACGTGGTTGCCCGCAGCCGGGAGCGGGAATTTCTGCTCGATGAATCGCTGGTGCAACTCGAAGAGGAATTCCCCGAGCGTTTTTTACGCATTCATCGCAATTGTCTTATCGCGCGAAATGCGGTCAAAGGAGTTGCCCGCGCCACCACCGGCATGGATGGAGAATCCCACTGGGTGATTATTGTGGACGACTTGGCCGAGCAGTTGCCGGTAAGCCGCCGCCAGTGGCCGGCAGTGAAAGAGGCGCTGGGCGTTTAAGGCGCACCCGACAAGCGCGCCTGGCGGCGCAAATGCGCCGCATTGTCACGATCAGACCGCGAAATCCTGCAAGGACTTGCCGGCGGCAAGGCCTTCGACGATCCACAAAGGCTTGCGGCCTTTGCCCGACCAACCAATGCTCGGATTCTGCGGATTGCGGTAACGGATCTCGCCCTTGCTCGCGCGGGCGCCGGATGCGGCACGGACGGACTTGGCGACTTTGGCGTTGGGGAATACCTCTTCCAGCGACAGGCCGTATTCCTGAACGATGTCCTGAACCTGCGCAATTGCCTTGCTGACCTCGGTGCGACGCACTTCGTCAATCTGCTTTGCAAGTTCGGCTTGCTGGGCGAGAAGTTCCTTGAGTGTTGCCATGGTGTATATCCTGATGAGTTTGACTGTTGAAAATAAGTGATCGATTCAAGGCTGAATCGATCAGCTTCGCAAGTGTAATACCAAAGAGCGCAATGAAAAGCGCTTTTTCTGTTGCACTCAGAAAGTTTGTAATATTTTATTCAACCCGACCCGGACTTGATCGGAAGTAATTTTCGGCAAAACCCGATTGCGCACCGTTTATGCTCGAATCGGCGCGCCGCATCAACCCGATCTCCATCCGCCATTACCGCCCCAATATCCAAGGTGCTTTCCGGATTCGATCAAGTCGCCCCGCACTTTCCAACCTCCCAAAAGCGGGATTGAACAACTGCGCCTCCGATAGGTCGCACGCCGGCTCGACTCCCGGAGCCAGCGCACCGCCCCAAAATAGACAAGACCGACGCCCCGTTCTCAATCCGGAGTTTGCCAAAGCGTCATTCAATACCCGGCGATTGGCTTGTCTATTGCAGTCTCCATGACGAGACGAAAAGGGCGTTCTCGACCGCAGGTTCGCTTGTTCGGAATCTTTCGAAACGCCTCGACGAGCCAGTCAATCCAGCAATTCCCGAAAAGCCTTTTCGGCCAACTCTTGAACATCCCGGATATCTCGAATTGCATGAACGGAAAACAATATCTGTCAGCAGACAAAGGCATCCGTTCAGCCTGCCCTCTACGCCTCGCGTTTTCCCCTATTGCAACACAGGTGGAAGGTGAACCACGCATTCCGGAGAATGTCTCGGGGCGATGGAAAGTATTGTAGAAACCGGAGAGCAAATGCAGAAAAGCCGATCCCCGCAAAAAGCGGGGATCGGCTTGTATTCTGGTGGCCAGTCGCGGAATCGAACCACGGACACGCGGATTTTCAATCCGCTGCTCTACCAACTGAGCTAACTGGCCTGAGAGAGCGCGCATATTAGACCGAGCTTGAGGACTTGTCAAAGACTTTCGCGATTTTTTTGACTCACCCGTTAAGCGCCGACGCGATGAGGGTCAGCCCGGCGGAAAGGAGACGGGACGCGGGCTGTCCGCGCCCACCTCGGCGCTTTCGTCCGGAGCGCGGCTGCGGGGAAAGACAACTTGGGCGATGGTGCCCTTGCCACTGGGGTTGGGGATGAGGCTCACCTGGGCGCGATGGAGGTCGGCAATCTCGCGGACGATGGGCAAACCCAGGCCGGAGCCACTTTCGGAGCTGCCGAGCACGCGGTAAAACCGTTCGAAGACACGCTCCCGATCGGCCTCGGGAACGCCGATACCGGTATCCTCGACTTCGACGATCGCACGTTCGGTGGCGATGGTGCGAACGGTGACGCAGCCGCCCTCCGGGGTGTATTTGATGGCGTTGTCGATGAGGTTTTTGATGAGCTCGGCGAGCAGCACCGGATTGCCGTCGATGACGAGGGGGGCATCGGTGGTTTCGAGGCCGAAGTCGATATTCTTCTGGCGGGCTCGGGGCACGAAGTCGCTCAGCATGGTTCGCAGCAATTGCTCAAGATCGACCCGTTCGACTGCATAGATTTTTTCATAGCTCGCCTCGGCGCGGGCCAGCGAAAGCAGCTGGTTAATCAGGTGGCTGGCGCGTTCGGCGCTCTGGGAAATATGCACGAGGGACCGACGCACCTGGGCCGGGTCGGTTTCCATCAGGGCCAGGTCGGTCTGCATGCGCAAGCCGGTCAGCGGAGTGCGCATCTGGTGTGCGGCGTCGGCGATGAAGCGCTGCTGCGCCTGCAGGTTTTCTTCGAGGCGCGCCATCATGTCGTTGAAGGCGATGATCAGCGGACGGACCTCCTCCGGAACCCGCGACGCCGAGATGGGCGACAGATCGGACGGGCGCCTGCGCCGGATCAGGCTCTGGAGCTGATTGAGCGGTGCGATGCCGCGCGAGAGCCCGACCCAGACGAGGATGACGGCGATGGGAATGATGGCGAACTGGGGCAACAGCACACCGGTGACCACCCGCGATGCAAGGGTGCTGCGTTTGTTGCGGGTTTCGGCCACCTGCAACAGCACCCAGCGCTTCGGCGTGCCCTCGACGAGGGGCAGAAACTGATAGGCGACGCGCACCTCTTCGCCGGCGATCTGCTCGTCGCGGAACATCACCAGGTCGGGTTCGACATTGTCGGGGACTGCGATGGCGGGGATGTCCTTGTCACCGGCCAGGAGTTCGCCTTTGAGCCCGCGCACTTGGTAATAGACGGTATCGTCCTCGTCGGCCCGCAGAATCAAGCGGGCAGGCGCCGGGAAATTAACCCGCGCCTGATTGCCCTCCACCTTCACGAGCCGGGCAATGGCGCGCACATTCACCGCCAGGGCTTGATCGTAAGGCTGATTGGCGATGCTGTTGGCGACGTTATGGGTGACGATGATGGAGATCGGCCACAGAAACAGCAGCGGCGCGAGCATCCAGTCGAGAATCTCGCCGAATAGCGAATTGAAGGGCTTGCCATCGTTGGCGGAATCGTCTTCCGCCTTGCGCCACTTAGGCGACCACATCCGGCTTTTCCAGGCAGTAGCCTAACCCGCGCACGGTGACGATCTGGACCCCGCTGTGCTCCAGCTTCTTGCGCAGGCGGTGCACATAGACTTCGATGGCGTTGTTGGAGACCTCCTCGCCCCAGCCGCACAGGTGGTCGACGAGTTGCTCCTTACTGACAAGGCGCCCGGCACGCAGTAACAGGACTTCGAGCAGACCGATCTCCCGCGCCGAAAGATCCACCACCTGCCCGTCGATCTTGACCACCCGATCGGCCTGGTCGTAAGCCAGGCGGGCGTATTCGATGCAGCGGGCCTGCCCTGTTCCGCGACGTGTGAGCGCACGGACACGCGCCTCGAGTTCAGGCAGGGCGAAGGGCTTGGTGAGGTAATCGTCGGCACCGGCATCGAGCCCGCGGACGCGATCCTCGATACCGTCCTGAGCGGTCAGAATCAATACCGGAAGAGCGCACTTGCGCGCGCGCAGACGACGCAGCACCTCGATACCGGAGAGCTTGGGCAAACCAAGGTCGAGAATCAGCAGATCGAAGCTTTGGCTCAGCAGCGCTGCATCAGCCTCGGCGCCGTTGGGAACATGATCGACGGCGTAACCGGCTTTTTTCAGCGCCCGGCTCAAACCGTCGGCAATGATGAGATCGTCTTCGGCCAACAGGATGCGCATGGCGTTTTCGGTCGGAGCAAATGTGTAAGTTTGAAGTAAGCGGCACCCGGCATATTTGAACCGCTGTTCTCCTTTTACTCGGTCTCGGGGGCTCTGGCGCGGCGTCTGCTGCGACATGGCCTCGAGGGATTGGGCCGCCCGACGGACCAATCCCTCGCCGTCTTTTTGCCGGCCTTCCATTTTCCAGCGCACACAGCCGGAAAGCTCCCGAGCGCGCCTCCGGCCGACACCAAAAACTCACCCCGATTTTCCTGCAACTCGCTCACGAGATGATCGAGTTCGAGTCTAGCACAGGGCCGCCTCATCCACCCTGCCCGCCCCCATCGCACACGCCATGCAAAAACCCCCGGTTGCCTTGCGGCAAACCGGGGGTTTTGTTTTCTACTCCGCCCGGATCGTCGATCCCGGCGGCGGATGTTGCGCTTAGTGACCCGAAGCGCCGGACGCACCGATACCGGTTTCGGACCGGATCAGCTGGGCGGCGAATGCAGCACGTTCCTCTTGAGCGTTGGCACTGCGGTCGAGCATCGAGAAGATCCAGATCCCCAGGAAGCCGATGGTCATCGAGAACAGGCACGGCGAGGTGTAGGGGAACGGAGCGCTACCCTTCGGATAACCGAGCACGGCTTCCCAGATGGAGGAAGACAGCACGGTCAGCAAGACGGAGGCGATCAGCCCGAGGAAACCACCGATCACGGCACCCTTGGTCGTGCAGTCCTTCCACAGGACGGACATGAAGAGCACCGGGAAGTTGGCGGACGCGGCGATGGCGAAGGCCAGGGACACCATGAAGGCGATGTTCTGCTTTTCGAAGGCGATACCGAGCACCACGGCCACGACACCAAGACAAATGGTGGTGATACGGGACACGCGCAGTTCGGCAGTGGAATCCGCATTGCCCTTCTTGAACACCGTGGCGTACAAGTCATGGGACACAGCGGAAGCGCCGGACAGCGTCAGACCGGCAACCACGGCCAGAATGGTGGCAAAGGCAACCGCGGAGATGAACCCGAGGAAGACGTTGCCGCCGACCGCGTTGGCCAGGTGGATTGCCGCCATGTTGCCGCCGCCCTTCAGCGCGCCCTTGGCGTCGAGGAAGGCCGGGTCGGTCAGCACGAAGGTGATGGCACCGAAGCCGATGATGAAGGTCAGGATGTAGAAGTAGCCGATCCAGACGGTCGCCCAGCCCACGGACTTGCGTGCTTCCTTGGCATCCGGAACGGTGAAGAAGCGCATCAGGATGTGGGGAAGGCCAGCGGTACCGAACATCAGCGCCATGCCGAAGGAGATCGCGGAGATCGGATCCTTCACGAAAGAGCCCGGCCCCATGATGGAATCGCCCTTCTTGGCGGCCAGGACGGCGATATCCACGCCCTTGGCCGTGGCTTCTTCAAGCAGCTTGACGTCCTTGGCGGCGAGAGCGGTCTTGATCTCGACAGCCTTGGCAAACATGGCTTCGGGGCTGAAACCGAACTTGATCAGAACCATGAAGGCCATGAACGAAGCGCCGGCAAGCAGCAGACAGGCCTTGATGATCTGCACCCAGGTGGTGGCCGTCATGCCGCCGAAGAGCACATACACCATCATCAGCGCGCCGACCACGACCACCGCGATCCAGTATTCGAGGCCGAAAAGCAGCTTGATCAGCTGACCGGCACCGACCATCTGGGCGATGAGGTAGAAGGCCA
>ERZ650300.1105-NODE-1105-length-15681-cov-7.241649_pt1 | contig 15681 bp, 14 predicted proteins | sample MGYA00376236_ERZ650300 | MGnify/ENA primary metagenome ERZ650300 (study PRJEB26733, sample SAMN07839303) | wastewater metagenome | biome: urban; feature: wastewater treatment plant; material: waste water | place: USA: North Carolina | collected 2016-04-28 ... | reverse complement strand
GGAGTACCAGATGACGGAACTATTCAGTTTTCAAGGTCCCTGAGGTCGGACGTTTCGCCCTGCGGCAGGTGCCGCTTGGGAAATCGTCCTCTCACTTGGTAGCCGACGAGAAAGGTCAATTCGTAGCATTGAAATTGAAGTTTTTCAAAAATTTAGTAATTCTCTTGATTTTGATACTAATAGTGGGCCGAGATACGCCGTAGACTTTAGAAATTTCAGTGATGTCGTATCCCTCGTAAGCGTACATGGTGATGATTTCCAAATCTTCGGTTTTCAAAGTTTCGAGTGCAGTAAGCAACTGCTCGTTCTCAATCTCACCAATCCATGCAAAACGGCTTTTAGTTTCGTGGTAAGTATCTGTCACGGTAATCGCATCCTGATAGCGTAGCATCAAAGGCGACGCTTCTTCCTCAGAGCTTTCATACGCAGGAGCGGTGAATTCCTGCGTCCGCTCGATAAAGGTACGCTCCGAATTGAATTGCTGACGGTCATAATCGTACATCTTCTGGATGGCCTCTTTCGTCATTCCCGCAGCTGCGTACTCGATGCGCAACTTTTCCCAGTGTGCTTCAAACTTCTTCAACTCATAGCCTTTATTAAAAGACATCGTAAACCTCCAAATTTTCGATAAGTCGTAAAAAGTCGAAAATTTGGAAGGCTACGGATATTTCGCCGCTTGGGGCATCCATGAAAAACGGACAAACATAAAGCCTGCTCCTTTTTACGGGAGCAGGCTACCTGAAGGCTAAAAAAATAGCCGGACAACCAACTAACAGAGCGGTTCTAAAGCAGAATCACTCTATCAGCTGTTGCCCGGCTATTTGGTGCGCGTTTCATACATTGCCTTGCGGCAATGGCCCGTTGCTCGGTGACGAACAGTCCATATTCAGGGTGCAATGCACCCGATTTTTGAAATTGTGGTTTGTCTAAAAAAGTACCTGCACCTGTAAGTGTAAATGAATACAGCGATTTGTCAGAATCATCTGGATTGTCATAATTGGTAATTTTATCAATGCGATCATTTATTACCTCTTCTGTTCCTTTTTTTGCATCAAGGTCGATACTGTATTTGTAGTTGTCAAGATAAAGCGTTTGCAGATTTCTGCTTACTTTAAAATCTGCCACATCTTGGGTTTCAGTGTATAAGTTGGACCGTTTGTTGCCATATTCGTCAAAACAAACTTTTCCTGTTACATGGGTTGTGAGAGGAGGCTGACCGGGGAAATTCATTACACTTGACGATTTGTAATGAATCGTACCGTGCTTTACTCCATATTGATTGGATGTAAGATGCTTTGTCCTTTCAGGGCGATTCTATTTTTTATGTGCTTATCCTGGAGGGATAGCTTGGTGGCTCAACTTTTAATTGAAGAATCCCAGCAAAGCTCCGGCTGCAACGGCAGAACCGATGACTCCCGCAACGTTTGGTCCCATGGCGTGCATGAGAAGGAAGTTGTGGCGGTCGTATTCCAGACCTAGGTTGTTGGAGATGCGTGCACTCATTGGTACGGCACTCACTCCGGCGTTTCCGATAAGTGGGTTCAGTTTCTTGCCTTTTGGCAAGAAGAGATTCATCAGCTTGACGAATAAGATTCCGCTTGCCGATGCGATGATGAAAGCAAGAGCACCGAGAGCAAAGATTTTGATGGTGTTTAATGTCAGAAACTCTGAAGCCTGGGTAGAACAGCCTACGGTCAGGCCGAGGAGGATAACGACAATATCATTCAAGCTGCTGCTTGCTGTCTTGGCGAGTCGGGTTGTCTTTCCACTCTCTTTCAGAAGATTTCCGAAGAACAGCATTCCTAATAATGGCAAACCGGATGGAACGATGAAGGTGGTGAGAAGCAGACCGATGATAGGGAAGAGAATCTTTTCGGTCTGTGAAACCTGACGTGCCGGTTTCATCTTGATGACGCGCTCTTTCTTGGTTGTAAGCAGTCGCATCAAAGGTGGCTGGATTACAGGCACCAGTGCCATGTAAGAGTAGGCGCAAACCGCAATGGCTCCCATGAGGTTCGGACTCAGTTTGCTGCTCAGGAAGATGGCGGTTGGTCCGTCTGCTCCTCCGATAATGGCAATGCCAGCTGCCTGGTTAGGTTCGAATCCCAGAGCCAGTGCAATCATATATGCGCCGAAGATTCCAAATTGGGCAGCGGCTCCAATCAGGATGAGCTTCGGGTTGGAAATGAGCGCAGAGAAGTCGGTCATGGCTCCAATGCCCAGAAATACGAGTGGCGGGTACCAGCCCTGTTTCACTCCCTGGTAGAAGATGTTCAGAACGGAGTTGTCTTCGTATAAACCTATTTCGAGTCCTGCATCGGCACGGAATGGAATGTTGCCAAGAATGATTCCCAATCCGATAGGAACCAGAAGCAGCGGCTCAAAATCTTTCTTGATGGCGAGCCAGATAAAGAGTGCTCCCACCAGAATCATGATGAGGTTTCCTGCCGAGGCGTTGGCAAAGCCCGTAAAGGTAAGAAACTCATTGAAGTTTTGTATGATGAAATCCATAATTTACTTTGAACTTTGAAAGTTAGACATTGATTTACTTTGAACTTTGAAAGTTGAACATTGAACTTTATGATTAGTCTTTTGATTGGAAGAGTAATCATTAGCTTTTTGTCTAAACAGCTTATTACGCGATCGTAACAAGCGTGTCTCCTTCCATTACTGCGTCTCCCTTGTTCACGTTGATGCTGGTAATGGTTCCCGAAGTTTCTGCATCGATGTTGTTCTGCATCTTCATGGCTTCGAGAACGACAACAGTATCGCCTGTGTTCACCTTGTCACCGACTTTCACCTTGATTTCGTTGATAGTGCCAGGCAGAGGGGCAACAACTGGTTTGCCAGAGGCAGCGGCTGCCGCTGGTTTGGTGGTTGGTGCGGAACTTTCGCTTGTTGCAGAACTTGCATTTGTTGCAGAAGAAGAACTGTTGAATTCTTCACTCTTCACTCTTCGCTCTTCACTTAACTTCACTTTCTGCTTACTGCTCTTAACCGGCTGTTTCATTTCCACTTCGAATGGAATTCCATTCACGGTTACATTGGCGATATTGCCTTCAATATCCTGTATTTCAACGACGTAATCTACGCCTTTAACCTTATATTCGTACTTTGCCATAGTTTTTATATTTTAACGTTGTTATTGTTGTTGTTGAATTTCGGAGCATTCCATCTGGTCTGTTTTGGCTTGATGGTGATAATGCCTGGTTCTACATCATGAACATCTTCCAGATATTCCTGTAGTGCAAGGGAGATGACTGCCATGTAAATCTCCTTATCAATACCCTTGGTTTCTAAACCATCTTTCAGAATCACGTTGGTCTTATGACTGAGGCCTTGAGTAACCTCGATGGTCTTCTTTCCTGTCTTATATAATAAGGTGGCGTGCTTCTCAGTAGCACGGGCGATGCGCTGTTTATGTTTCATGTAGGCTCCGAAAACCCAGAACACGATGAAGAGGAGAGCAAGGCAGGCAAATACGATTCCCATTGAAAGTACGGCGATTCCTATTCCGTATGGGTCGCTTTTCTTCAATTGCTGGGCTTTACTCAAACCTGTGTTTTGAGGCAGATAGCCTGGAGTTACTGATCCGGCAATGGCTTTCTCCCATGTCTTGAAGTCCTTACTCAGTTCAAAACTCTCATCGGCAGCCAACACTGGCACGCTTACGGAGTCTATCAGGTCAACGGCATTTCCGTCATAGAGTGCTATCCAGTTGGGCATCTTTTCCTGTAGAATAAGATTGAGATGAAAAGGTCCCGAGTTGGAAGAATTCTTTGCCTTCCAATGTTGTCCGTTCCTGCCATCCTGGTACCAGGAACTGCTGTCGAAGATAACGATGCTCTTCTTGCCTCCCAGTGTGGTTCGTGGTTCATTGTTAGGCAATGGACACATCAGCTGTCGGCGAGCTTCAGGCGACATTTTCTTGTCGAGAACCCTTCGGTCGGTGGTTAGGAACATACCACGCACATTATACGTGGTAAAGGAGGAATTGCTCAATTCCACCCATGGTTTGTGCTGCCCGTACTCATCTACAAGATTGGTACGGTTGTCGGTCATCACCTCCGTAATACGGATACTTTTGGCTCCTTGACTCCAAGCGGGCAAGGACGTGATGACTAGCATGGTTATCAGAAATCCCAATTTCTTCATACGCTTACTAACGTTTATAGGGTTATTGTTTCATATTTCGAAAAAATCTGCATCATATAGGAACGATAGCTGTTCCTAGAAGATTCATTAGGTTTGTTTCTTGTGCTCAAAGGTACGAAGAATTTCTGAAAAGACAACAAAAAAGGTGCACAAATTTTTGTCTTTGTGCACCTCTTTTATAATTTATAACTATTTTCAGTTGTTTTGTTAACTTTTGTAAGTCTTACGCTCCGCAGAAGAACAGCACCACTATCTGGGCTGTAAAGATACGGAGGAACATGCTCAATGGATAAACCGTAGAGTATCCTACAGCTGGAGCCTCTTTAGAGCAAGAAGCATTTGCATAAGCCAATGCAGGAGGGTCTGTGTAAGTACCGGCGAGCATACCCATGATGGTGAAGTAGTTGAACTTAAACTTCAGGCGGGCAATCGTACCGATGATGAGGATAGGAATAACGGTGATGAGGAAACCGCATCCCACATATTTCAAACCGTCACCCTGTACTACTGTGTCCCAGAATCCGGCTCCAGCCTTGATTCCCACACTCGCCAGGAAGAGTACAAGTCCTATTTCTCGCAGCATCATATTAGCCGAAGTCGTCGTATAAGTTACCAGCTTCATGCGATAGCCGAAACGGCCGATGAGGATGGCGATGATAAGCGGACCTCCGGCAATACCCAACTTCAAAGGCACCGGCATTCCCGGAATGGCAAATGGGAGAGAACCGAAGATAATACCTACCATAATGCCTACGAAGATAGTGGCAATGTTAGGCGCATCGAGGCGCTTTACAGAGTTACCCATGATTTCAGCCACACGGTTCACATTCTCTTCAGGACCTACAACCAGAATCTTATCACCTACGTGGAAGTGGTGGTTTCTGCCTGCAAAAATGTCCATTCCCTGACGGGAAATACGGGTTACGTTAACGCCGTATACGCTGGAGAAGTGCATCTTACCCAAGGTCTTACCGTTCATTTCCGGACGGGTAACGATGATACGGCGAGAAACAAAGTGCTGTACTTCATCCTTCTCGCGGTCCCATTCAGCTTCAACCTCTGGTCCGATAAAAGCCTTGATGGCTTCAGCATCAGCCTCTGCACATACAACGAGCAATTCGTCTCCAACCTCAAACTTAGTCTTGCTGTTAGGAATGCTCACCTCGCCATTGTGGAGCAGTCGTGAACATACAATGTCACGGTTCAAGAATTCTGAAACTTCTCTCAGCGTTCTGCCTGTAATATAAGCATTTTCCACGCGCAAGTGCATGTTATGGGCCTTAGCGTGTGGGTTGGCAGCATCTTCTTCGTTAAGCTGTTCTTCCTCATCAGCAGTATTAATCTTACAGATGTACTTGATAAGGATAGTAGCACCAATAATGCCCACTACACCAAGAGGATAAGCACAAGCATAACCATTGGCAATACTTGGAGCACCATTAGGGAAGACGCTGAGCAAAGCCTCGTTGGCAGCACCAAGACCCGGAGTATTAGTAACCGCACCATAGAGAGTACCTACCATCATAGGCAGGTTGTTAGGGTTGCTCGTATCAAAGAAGAGATAATAGCAACCAAACATCACGAGGATGTTGAGCAGAATAGCGCTAGCCGAAAGCATGTTGAGTGTAACACCACCTTTCTTGAAACTCTCGAAGAAGCCAGGTCCTACCTGGAGACCAATCATGAAGACGAAGAGGATCAAGCCGAAGTCTTGCACGAATGTGAGAATTTCCTTTGGACCGGTGAAGCCAACGTGGCCAGCCAAAATACCTGCGAAGAGAACGAAGGTGACACCTAATGAAATGCCGCCAATCTTTATCTTTCCGAGGTAAACACCAATAGCTATCACGATAGCGTAGAGTAGGGCGATGTGAGCCACCGACTCGGTATTGGTGAAGAGATTAACAATCCAATCCATGTATTCGTTTTAAAATCAGAAAATTATATTCCTGTAGTTTACCAAATTATTTTAGAATTTATGTTTTCTGTTGCTTGTTTTAAATGAAAGATACAGTTCTGTTTATAGAGAGAATCTGTAGATTATTAGGGATTCAATTAAAACTGAAAATTGGAGGACATCACATAGGATGCCCTCCAACCTATTTTTTCTTGTAAAAAATCAAGCCCTTTTTGCAAATGGCTTTCTTTTTGACATGAGATTACTTCTCGATAGCTGCTACACCTGGCAATACCTTACCCTCGATAGCCTCGAGGAGAGCACCACCACCTGTAGAGATGTAAGATACCTGATCAGCCAAACCGAACTTGTTGATACAAGCTACAGAGTCACCACCACCGATGAGTGAGAATGCACCTTCCTTAGTAGCCTCAGCGATTGCGTCAGCGATAGCCTTAGAACCACCAGCGAAGTTGTCGAACTCGAATACACCTGCAGGACCATTCCAGAGGATAGTCTTGGCACCCTTGATGGCAGCTGCGAAAGCCTTGCGAGTCTCAGGACCTGCGTCCATACCCTCCCAACCGTCAGGGATGTTGTTAGATGGGCAAACCTGGGTATTGCAGTCGTTCTTGAAGTCGTCACCGCAGATAGAGTCTGTGCCGAGTACGAGGTTTACACCGTTCTCCTTAGCCTTCTTGATTACGTCGAGAGCAACGTCGAGCTTGTCATCCTCGCAGATAGACATACCGATCTTGCCACCGAGAGCCTTAGAGAATGTATAAGTCATACCACCGCAGAGAATCAGGTTGTCAACCTTAGTCAACAGGTTCTCGATGATACCGATCTTAGTAGAAACCTTAGAACCACCCATGATAGCTGTGAATGGGCGCTTGATGTTGCCGAGAACTGCGTCAACAGCCTTAACTTCCTTCTCCATCAAGAAGCCGAGCATCTTGTGATCCTTGTCGAAAGAATCAGCGATGACAGCTGTAGAAGCGTGCTTGCGGTGAGCTGTACCGAATGCGTCCATTACATATACGTCAGCGTAAGAAGCCAACTTAGCAGCGAACTTCTTCTGACGCTCCTTCATCTCAGCCTTAGCAGCATCGAATTCTGGAGTACCCTTCTCAACGCCAACTGGCTTGCCTTCCTCTTCTGGATAGAAGCGGAGGTTCTCGAGCAAGAGAGCCTCACCTGGCTTCAAGGCAGCTGCCTCAGCATCAGCGTTACCGCAGTCCTTAGCGAACTTAACGTCTACGCCGAGAGCGTCTGATACGTTCTTAACAATCTGAGAGAGAGAAAGCTCTGGTTTAACCTTGCCCTTTGGCTTACCCATGTGGCTCATCATGATGAGCGCACCGCCGTCTGCAAGTACCTTCTTCAATGTAGGAAGGGCACCGCGGATACGAGTGTCGTCTGTTACATTACCATTTTCATCCAATGGCACGTTGAAGTCAACGCGCACGATTGCCTTGTGACCGGCAAAGTTAAAATCTTCAATTTTCATTTTACCTAAATTTTATTTAGTTTATGTACTAATTTATTGTTCTAAACCTTTCTGCTGGTTTCAAAAACCGAAGGCAAAGATACAAATTATATTTGAATCAGCAAAATATAGTAGCGGTTTTTATGATTTTTAGTAGATGAAATCGTCTGTTTGCTATATCGGGTTTGCAAAATTCGTGTTTTGCGCTTCCTTCTGCCTGATTTGTTAAACAAAATGGAGAGAAATGAAATATATTCTTAACAAATTACTTTTTTTTTGGATTTTTCGATAATAAATAGTACCTTTGTGCGCAGTTAAAACGTTATTACATATAAATGAGATAAAATGGCGAAAGATAAGATTGCTTTTGTGTGCAGCAATTGCGGACAGGAAAGTGCCAAATGGATGGGCAAATGTCCTAGCTGCGGACAATGGAATACATTTAAGGAAATTCGTATTGCTGCTGATTCCGGATCGCAGGCTGCGAAGAATGCCGGAATGACCATGCGTCATGGTGGGGCTGCCACGATGTTTGGCGGGCAGCACAGCGAGCATGACGCTGCGCCGATGAAGCTTCGCGATATTTCTGCGATTGATGAACCGCGCATCGATATGAGGGACGAGGAGCTGAACCGTGTGCTGGGTGGCGGAATGGTTCCTGGCAGCATTACGCTCCTGGGCGGTGAACCGGGAATCGGTAAGAGTACGCTCACCTTGCAGACTATTCTGAACATGACTGACCGCCGCATCCTGTATGTGAGCGGAGAGGAGAGTGCCCATCAGATTAAACTCCGTGCCGACCGGTTGGCTAAAGGACAGGCGATGCTCAGAGAGGGTTCTTCTGCAGACACTCTGAAAACGGCTTCTCTTTCATCAGAAGGAGCCTTTGATCATATTACGGTTCTCTGCGAAACGCAGTTGGAGAAAATCTTCAGTCATATTCAGGAAGTGGCTCCACAGCTGATAGTTATAGATTCTATCCAAACTATTGCTACGGAAGAAGTAGACAGTTCGCCGGGTTCTGTTTCCCAAGTTCGCGAGTGTGCAGCCTCCCTGCTCCGTTTTGCCAAGACGAGTGGCATTCCGGTTATTCTGATAGGACATATTAATAAGGAGGGAACGCTTGCCGGACCAAAGATTCTGGAGCACATCGTAGATACGGTGATTCAGTTTGAGGGCGACCAGCATTACATGTACCGCATCTTGAGAAGCATCAAAAACCGATTCGGAAGTACTTCTGAGTTGGGAATCTATGAGATGATGCAAGGCGGACTCCGACAGGTGAGCAATCCTTCAGAGTTGCTGCTTACTGAAGATCATGACGGGCTTTCGGGTGTTGCCATCAGCGCAGCCATCGAGGGTGTCCGTCCGTTCCTGGTAGAGACGCAGGCTTTGGTTTCAACAGCTGCCTATGGAACTCCGCAGCGTTCGGCAACGGGTTTTGACCAGCGCCGTTTGAACATGCTCCTGGCGGTTCTAGAGAAACGTGTGGGGTTCAAGCTGATGCAGAAGGACGTGTTCCTGAATATTGCCGGTGGATTGAGAGTAACCGATCCTGCCATGGACTTGAGTGTGTTGGCAGCCGTATTGAGCAGCAATGTTGACACGCCTATCGAGCAAGGTTGGTGTATGGCAGGCGAGGTAGGTCTGAGCGGTGAGGTTCGTCCGGTGAGCCGTATCGAGCAGCGTATTGCTGAGGCCGAGAAACTGGGATTCCAGCACATCATCATTCCGAAGTACAACAATCATGGTTTCGACCATAAGAAATATAAGATAGAAATTCATCCCGTAAGGAAGGTGGAAGAAGCATTCCGCTGCCTGTTCGGGTGAAGTAAAAAGTAATCATACAGTTCAAAATTCAAAATTCAAAGTAAAATGAAGGATTCAGTAATCATTGTGAGCGGTGGCATGGATAGCATCACGCTGCTCTACGATAAGAAAGACGAGATTGCACTCGGCATTAGTTTTAACTATGGAAGTAATCATAACGAGCGTGAAATTCCCTTCGCCAAGATGCATTGTGAGCGTTTGGGAATCAAGCATATTACGATAGATTTGGGTTTCATGCATCAGTATTTCAAGAGTTCTCTTCTTGAAGGTGCCGATGCGATTCCTGAAGGTCATTATGCTGCTGATAATATGAAGAGTACGGTGGTTCCTTTCCGTAATGGAATCATGCTGAGCATTGCCATCGGCATTGCTGAGAGTAATAATCTGAAGAAAGTTTTCATCGCTAACCATGGTGGCGATCATACGATTTACCCAGACTGCCGTCCGGAGTTTATCAAGGCGATAGATGAGGCTGCCGAAGCAGGAACGTTCGTTGATGTGCGCGTGGTGGCTCCTTATACGAATATTACCAAAGGGCAGATTGCGGAGATAGGCAAGAAGTTGGGCATTGACTATGCTGAAACCTGGAGCTGCTATAAGGGCGGTGAGAAGCATTGTGGCAAATGCGGAACCTGCGTAGAGCGCAAGGAGGCTTTGGCCGAGGCGGGTATTGAGGATACTACCGAGTATGAAGAATAAGGATGACGACGAACCAGGCGTTCTTCGTTCCCTATATATAATAAGGTGTAATCAGAATAAATATAATAAAAGAAAAATGAAAACAGCGATTTTATCTGCGGCTCTGATGCTTGCATCAACCGTTGCAATGGCTCAGAAGAGCAACTTCCAGTTGAAGGTGGATTTGAAGAATTTCAATTCCGATTCTGTACTTGTTTACAAGGGCAGAAATGTTAAGATGGATACGGTTTTGGTGAAGAATGGCAAGTTTACCTATTCTGCAAACCTTGATAAGGCAGCCGGATACGTTTTCCTCTCACCTGAAGCTTATCGTGGTGCAGGTCAGTTTATGTTCAACCTGCCTTGTGTTCCTGGCGAGAAGGCTGAAGTTAAGGGCGATGCAAAGACCCGCTTCGATATTTCGGGTTCTAAGTTCTATCAGCAGTATCATGAAGTAGATGTTCTGCTGGAGAATGCTAATAAGGAGTTGAGAGATTACGAAGCTTCCCTGAACCAGAGAATCAAGAATGGTGAGACCCAGCAGACCATCATGGCAGAGTATGAGCAGAAGGCTCCTGCCCTGCAAAAGGCAAAGGACGATAAGATTTTCGATTTCGTAAAACAGCATCCTGATTATGAGGCTTGTGCTACTATCATAGAGCAGTTTGATGATGTCAGCAAGATGGAGAAACTGCTGGGCTTGCTCTCTGAGAATGTGAAGAACGGCAGAATGAAGGCTTTCTACCAGCCAATGATTGATATGGCTAAGAAGCGTGCTGAGGCTGAGGAGAAGGCTAAGAAGGTGCAGGCTGCCGGTGTTGAGGCTCCTGACTTTACGCTGAAGGATATTAAGGGAAATGATTTTAAGCTTTCCAGCCTTCGCGGCAAGATTGTCGTACTCGATTTCTGGGGTTCATGGTGCGGATGGTGCATCAAGGGAATGCCTAAGATGAAGGAGTATTACGAGAAGTACAAGGGTAAGTTTGAAATTCTTGGTGTAGATTGTAATGATACAGAGGCTAAGTGGAAGGCTGCTGTTGAGAAGCACCAGTTGCCATGGATTCATGTTTACAATCCGAAGGACAGCAAGGTTCTCAGCGATTACGCTGTTCAGGGTTTCCCTACAAAGATTGTGATTGATGCTAATGGTAAGATTATCAAGACTATTGTTGGTGAGGATCCTGCTTTCTACACATTGCTTGATGAAGTGTTGGGCAAGTAATGTTAACATAAAACAATGTCGCCCTGTAAGTGCAAAATTATATTTGCTCTTACAGGGCGATTTTTGTTTGTTCAGTACTTTACTTCTTTTTCTTTTTCAATTCCAGTTTCGGAATCTTGATTTTCTGTCCGGCTTTTACGGTGCTTGTACCATTCAGGGCTTCTACGTAGCATTCCATGCCGGAACCTAAATAGCGGGTACTAATCTGTTCGAGGGTCTGACCGGCGCCAACCGTAACGGTCTGGGCAACTCCTATGATTCGGTAAGCTCCCGTGCGTACGCGAGCATCCTTATCATACTGGGATGATGCTATTTTCGAAGCAGCCTTTTCTTCGGCTTTATCTTTAGCTTCTGCCTTAGCCTTTGCTTCAGCCTGCTTAGCCTTTTCTGCGTTAGCACTTTCCTCATCCGAATTTTCAGCCAGTTTTACTGCTTCTGCAGTTTTAGCCATACGGATGCTGTCTTCCATCGCTTTCTGGCGGAGTTTCTGTTCCTGAGAGAGTGGGGCGGCAGCTGGTTTGGCTGGGACTTTCTTGGCTGGAGCCTGATGATACTGGTTTAGCTGCATGGCTAGATGATCGCGCTGGGCAGTCATCTGACCATAGTTGAAGGCAAACCATCCCATTCCGCCAATCAAAGCTACTACGATGAGACAGACTGCAACGACCAGATAGCGAGGAATAACAATATGATGAGAATTGGAAGATTCTTCTTCCTCCTCTTCTTCTTCAGATTCATCTGATGCAGGTACTGCAGGTTCAACAACTGCTTTCAGGGCTTGCTGTTGCTGGGCTAATTCAAGCTTCTCTTGCTCCAGTCTTTCCTGCTCAAGTCTTTCCTGTTCCAGTCTTTCCTGCTCAAGTCTTTCTTGCTCAAGTCTTTCCTGCTCCAGTCTTTCCTGTTCAAGTTTCTCCTGCTCAAGTCTTTCCTGTTCCAGCCTTTCCTGCTCTTGCTTTTCTTTCTGTATTCTTTCCTGCTCCAGTTGAGCTTGTTTTAATCTTTCCAGTTTAGCTTGTTCAATAGCAATTTGCTTTGCCAGTTCGTCTTCGTCTTCTTTTTCCTTTTCCTTTTCAGATCCGATTACGACAACCTCCGGATTTGGAGTTGCAGTTTTTTCTTCGTCCAGAAAATCGATTACTTGTGCAGGAGCATCTTCTGTCTGTTCTTCTCCAAACTTCTCATCTATTTCATCGAAATCTACGCCGTCATTTACCACCACCGTTTCAAATTGGGCGAATGGCTTGTTCACGATTTCTTTCAGGATGTTGTCAGGCGTGAAGGTGAGTTTGTCTCTGCCTTCAATGGTGAAGCGCTCGCCCGTGTTCACATTGATGCTTTCACGGTCTTTCGTGGCCTGTACCTTAAAGGTGCCCAGCCATTTTATCTTCACCTGCTTGTCGGCATCGAGTCCCTGGTTGCACACATCAAACATCTTCCGGATGAAGAGTTCTGCTTCCACCTGGCTCAGCCCGCTCTTATCTGCAAGCAGTTTTCCGAGTGTATTTAAACTGAATTTGCTCATTGCTCATCCCCTCCATTCTTTAGTTTTTCCTTGACCGAAGCAACCGGTCGGAAACCCAACACCAACTTAGGCGGCACCAGCTGGCGCTTCTTGGTAGTAGGATTAACCACCACTCGCTCCATGCGCTTCTTCACTTCGAAGGTGCCAAAATTGGGGATAGAGACAGCTTCTCCATCCTCAAACTCGGCAATCATAGCGTCTATCGCCTTGCGCACCAACTTCTGGGTGTCTTCCTGCGAATAGCCGGTTTGCTGAGCCAGTTCAGCGATGTATTCCTTATTGTTCATATTTATTTAATATGTAGTCAAAATTTCTAAAACTCCAGGCTATGGGGGAGAGAATGATTATTTCACCACCTTGCCATAGAGGTCAAATTCCTCGCTTGCAGTAATTTCTACCTGATAGAAACAACCCACGCGCAGACGCTTCTCATCGGCACGGATCAGAACCTCAGGGTCTACTTCCGGAGAGCAGAACTCTGTTCGTCCGATGTAGTAATCGCCTTCCTTGCGGTCGATGATAACGGTCATGGTTTTGCCCACCTTATCAGCCTCAATCTCAGAGCTGATGTCTTGCTGCAGAATCATCAGTTCGTCCAGCCGGCGCTGCTTTACCTCGGCAGGCACGTTGTCTTCGTAGTGGGTGGCGCTGTAGGTTCCTTCTTCCTCAGAGTAGGCAAAGGCGCCCATGCGCTCAAATCTCTGTTCGCGTACGAAGTCGAGGAGCTCGTGGAAATCCTCATCTGTCTCGCCTGGGAAACCAACCATCAGCGTAGTGCGGATGTGAATGCCTGGCACGCGTTCGCGGATGGCCTTCAGCAGATTGATGGTTTCCTGCTTCGTTACGTGGCGATGCATGCTGGTGAGCATGTGGTCGCTGATGTGCTGGAGGGCAATGTCGAGATATTTGCATACGTTTGGCTTCTCGCGCATCACGTCCAGAAGATCCATTGGGAACTGGTTCGGATAAGCGTAATGCAGGCGAATCCATTTCACGCCCGGAATATCAGCCATCTCGCTGATGAGTTCGGTAATATGATGCTTGCCGTCAATATCTACGCCGTAGTAGGTGAGTTCCTGAGCGATAATCTGAAACTCCTTCACGCCTTCTGCCACCAGTTCGCGCACCTCCTGCAGAATCTCTTCCTTCGGACGGGAAACGTGCTTGCCGGTGATGATAGGAATGGCGCAGTAGGCACAGTGGCGGTTGCAGCCCTCAGCTATCTTGATGTAGGCATAATGGCGCGGAGTGGTGAGATGACGCTGGCCGTTGCAGGATGAAACTTCCGCCTTGCCGAGTTCCTGCAGAAGCTGCTTGTAGTTGAATTTGCCGTAGAACTTATCCACTTCGGGCATTTCTTCTTCCAGTTCCTTCTGGTAGCGCTGCGAGAGGCAGCCCATTACGTAGAGCTTTCTGAGTCGGCCTTCTTCCTTAGCCTGGATAAACTCCAGGATGGTGTCGATGCTTTCCTGCTTTGCATCCTCGATGAATCCGCACGTATTGATGACGGCTATCTCGCCCTGAGGGCGCTTGGAATCGTGAACGCAATGGTAGCCGTTTGCCTCAAACTGCTTCATCAGCAACTCGCTGTCTACGAGATTCTTCGAGCAGCCCAGGGTAATAATATCTATCTGATTTTTCTTCATTTTCTAATTTTTAAAGAGCGAGTCTACGAATTCTGTCTTGTTGAAGAGCTGCAGATCTTCCATACCTTCGCCCAGTCCGATGTATTTTACAGGCACCTTGAGCTGGTCGCTGATGCCGATGACAACGCCGCCCTTAGCGGTTCCGTCGAGCTTGGTGATGGCGAGCGAGGAGATGTTGGTAACGGCAGAGAACTGCTTAGCCTGCTCGAATGCATTCTGTCCGGTACTTCCGTCGAGCACGAGCATTACCTCGTCTGGTGCTTCAGGCATTACCTTCTTCATCACTTCCTTTATTTTCTTGAGCTCATTCATCAGGTTCACCTTGTTGTGCAGTCGGCCTGCCGTATCGATGAGCACCACGTCGGCGCCGTTTGCCTTGGCGCTCTGCAGGGTGTCGAACGCCACGCTTGCCGGGTCGCTTCCCATCTGCTGTTTCACTACAGGCACACCCACGCGCTCGCCCCAGATGCAAATCTGCTCTACGGCAGCGGCACGGAAGGTGTCGGCAGCTCCCAGAACAACCTTCTTGCCAGCCTTCTTAAACTGGTAAGCCAGCTTGCCGATGGTGGTTGTCTTGCCCACGCCGTTTACGCCTACTACGAGGATAACGTAAGGCTTATGGTCGGCAGGAAGTTCCCAGTCTGCCAGGTCATCGCTGTGATTCTCGGAGAGGAGAATGGCGATTTCCTCGCGCAGAATGCGGTTGAGCTCGCTGGTTGAAACATATTTATCGCGGGCCACACGTTCTTCGATGCGGCGGATAATCTTGACCGTGGTTTCTACACCTACGTCTGAAGTGATGAGTACCTCTTCGAGATCGTCGAGCACATCATCATCGACGGTAGACTTTCCGGCAACGGCGCGCGCCAGTTTGCCAAACACACTCTCCTTGGTTTTTTCAAGTCCCTTATCGAGAGTTTCCTTCTTTTTGTTGCTGAATAATCCGAATAATCCCATAATCTTGTTTTTTATCTTCTGCAAAGATACTCATTTTTTTTTATTTTATGGCTTTTTCACTTGCTTTTTCGCCCTTTTCAAGAAAAAAAGTAAAGATTTAGAGGGTTTTATGTCATGACAGAAGGGTTTTTACCGATAATGTGGGTTAATAAGGTTTAATAAATAATGTTGTCTGCTACAAAAAACAAATCGCCCTGCAAAGGGACGGAAGCGGTTCTGCTTCTGGACCCCTGCAGGGCGTTCTGTTTATTTCTTCATCATTTCCTTTACGGCTCTTTCGAGCTG
>ERZ650300.1096-NODE-1096-length-15734-cov-7.494611_pt1 | contig 15734 bp, 14 predicted proteins | sample MGYA00376236_ERZ650300 | MGnify/ENA primary metagenome ERZ650300 (study PRJEB26733, sample SAMN07839303) | wastewater metagenome | biome: urban; feature: wastewater treatment plant; material: waste water | place: USA: North Carolina | collected 2016-04-28 ... | reverse complement strand
ACACTAATTTACCTCACTTGATACTGCATCTATCTATCGTTGTATACGGAATAGCGCGTCGCTGGAGCGTCACTCCTGAAGTTCGGCAGATTGAAATATACCCGTCAAGAATACTTCATTTGGAGCTATTGACAGAATAAGATACCAAGAGTAACTTATTTTTGTTTTTGGCGTCTAATGGCACTGTGCGCAGGATAATTAATAAACGGGAGCTGTAATGAAAATCACATATGTTGTCGGAGAAATGTTTTCCAGTGAGCATCTTAATTTCTCCCCTCGCCCGATGACAGAATGTATAAATGAATATTTTTTTGCTCTGGCTTCCTTCGACCCATTTTTAGTACAAGATTTGTAATCAAAAGCGGTGGATCCCGCTGACGAAACTGATTTGCTGACCATCGTCTGAAAACATGGTCATGATGAAAATGCCAGAAGATGATTCAATCATGCTACGCATTGAATTACTCTACAGCATTGTCATCCGCAGTAATAATCAGGGAACAACATGACCATCCGTATTGCCATCAATGGTTTCGGCCGCATCGGTCGGAGTGTCTTACGCGCATTATATGAATCAGGGCGTCGGGCTGAGATCAAAGTCGTCGCCATTAATGAGCTGGCCGATGCGGAAGGCATGGCGCACCTGCTGAAATATGATTCAACACATGGCCGTTTTGACTGGGATGTGCGTCAGGAGCGCGACGTGCTGTATGTTGGTGATGATGCCATTCGTCTGTTGCATCAAAAAGAGATCAACCAACTGCCGTGGGGAGATCTGGGTGTCGATATCGTGCTGGATTGCAGCGGCATCTACGGCAAACGCGCAGACGGTGAACAACATCTAGCTTCCGGCGCCAAGAAAGTGTTGTTCTCGCACCCTGGCAGCAGCGATCTCGATGCAACTGTAATTTATGGTGTTAACCATCAGCAGTTACAGCCGGAACAACGCATTGTATCCAGCGGTTCTTGTACCACGAACTGTATTATTCCCGTAATTAAACTGCTGGATGATGCGTTTAATATTGAATCCGGCACCGTGACTACCATTCATGCTTCGATGAATGATCAGCAAGTGATCGATGCCTACCACCCTGATCTGCGCCGTACCCGTGCCGCCAGCCAGTCGATCATTCCGGTCGATACCAAACTCGCTGCCGGTATCACGCGTATCTTCCCGAAATTCTGTGATCGCTTTGAAGCGATTTCCGTACGAGTGCCAACCATCAACGTCACCGCCATTGATCTTAGCGTCACAGTCACCAACGCCGTCAGCGTGCTGGACGTCAATAATGTGCTGCAACGGGCAGCAAAAGGCAGTTTCCGCAGTATTGTCGATTACACCGAGCTACCGCTGGTTTCGATCGATTTTAACCACGATCCACACAGCGCCATCGTTGATGGCACCCAGACCCGAGTCAGTGGCAAACACCTGATCAAAACGCTGGTCTGGTGTGATAACGAATGGGGTTTTGCCAACCGAATGCTGGATACCACGCTGGCAATGGTTAAGTGTGGTTTTAACAACAAGCAGTAATAAACATGAAACCACAGTGCTGATGGCTGGCTGTGGTTTCATGTTATTCCGAGTAATTAGACATCAACCACGCTAATCAAAAATTCATCACCCTGCACAGGTTCGACCTGCAGCACTGCCAGTGATTTCAGTACCAAATCCACTTGATCTAACTTCGGTGTATCATCCGGCGCATTCACCGCAATCACCTTACAACCGGCAGCCAGACCAGACAAAATACCAGCTGGTGCATCTTCCACTACCACACACTCTTCTGGTTTCAACCCTAACCGCTGTGCGCCTAACAGATAAGGATCGGGATTCGGTTTACCTTTCGCCACCAACTCCGCAGTGATAAAGATTTCCGGCGTCGCCAGCTCACCAGCCGCATGACGGGCGCGTGCAACTGGCACTGATCCTGAGGTTACGATAGCCCACGGCATCGATAATGCCTCCAGACGTTCCAGCAGCTGCACTGCCCCCGGTAATGCAGAAATGCCATCCGTATCTTCAGCTTCTACTTTTTCCAGCAAAGAAAATTGCTGTTGGATCGCTTCTTCACTTTCGCCAGGCATAAAGTGACGCAGTGAAGTGATCGCTTGTTTACCGTGGATAAAATCTAATACCACGGCAGGATCGAGATCCCGGCTTTTTGCCCAGTTCGACCAAGCTCGTTCGACAACCGGCAATGAATCAACTAGTGTGCCATCGAGATCAAAAAGAAAACCTTTGCATTTCATTGAGATAATCCTGTTTTATTTATATTCATAATTAATGATCAGTGTCTAAAGTGGTCACAGGTCGCTATTTTCTATTCGTCAACACGCATGATCTTCATCACACCGCTGATTGGATCAGCATGGAAAAATGTCATATTTTGTAATGTCGGCTCTTTCTTGCGAGCCTGTTCTGAAAGTTCACAAATCACATTCTGTCGCGTTTTATCACCCGCACATTCGGCACCTTTGGCTGACTCGGGGACCCACTGCATCCGCTGCCAAAACTCAATGCGCTCCTGTTTTGACAACGCGTGAAGAGCAATGATTTCATTATCAGCGACCCTGATTAATTGGTAGCTCCCATGATGGTTGACAACTTTCCAGACGATTTCATCGGCATGCTGTGTGAACTCATGCGTATAAGCGCCGTCGAGACACGCGGTATGGGCCTGAAGTGCAAAAGGAATAGCCAACAGAGTAAAAATAATCTTTCGCATGACGTTGAGATACTGAGAGTAATATTTTGCTACTGTAACAAAAAGTGCATGGGTTTATCTCAGACAAAAAAGGCGCTCAAAGCGCCTTTTAGTTAATATTTTATCGAGAAGATTATTTCTCTTCGTGCAAGCCGCACTCGCGTTTCAGACCGAAGAAACGGGTTTGTTCTTCCGTCATCCCCGGTTCCCATTTCGCGGTGGTCTGCACATCGCCGACTGACAGGTAGCCTTGCTCCCACAGTGGGTGATATGGCAAATCGTGCTCTTTGAAGTAATAGAACACGTCTTTGTTGGTCCAGTCGATCACCGGCAGGAATTTGAAGATCCCACGCTGCACTGCCAGCACCGGTAAATTGCCACGGGTGGAAGATTGTTCACGACGTAAACCGGAGAACCAGGTTTTGACATCCAGTTCTTTCAACGCACGCGCCATCGGTTCTACTTTGTTGATCTGATTGTATTTCTCAATCCCTTCCACACCTTGCTCCCACAGTTTGCCGTAACGGGCTTCCTGCCAGGCTGGCGTGATCGGTGCTTGATACACTTTCAGATTCAATTTCAGACGTTCGGTCAGCTGATCGATAAACTGATAAGTTTCCGGGAACAGATAGCCGGTATCGGTCAGCACCACCGGTACATCGGGGCGCACTTGCGTCACCAGATGCAGCATTAGGGCTGCCTGAATGCCAAAGCTCGAAGAGAGAATGAACTCACCTTCCAGATGTTCGAATGCCCATTGCACACGCTCTTGTGCGCTGAGCGCCTCCAGCTGCTGATTAACTTCAGCCAGCTGAGCTGTTTGTTCTTCTTTAGAGAGTGCAACCAGTGCACTCAGCGACAAAAGATTATGCGGCATAGAAATCCTTAGCAGAATCAACGACAGGTTTCACGATACCAGCGCGGATCACGAAATCACCAAAGCCTTCGTTCTCGTTACGCTCTTTCGCCCAACGACCCAACAGTGCATCGATCTCTTTCAAGATCTCAGCAGAGGTGATGTTCTCACGATACTGACGCGGAATACGCGTACCTTCACGGTTACCACCGATGTAGAAGTTGTAACGATCCATGGCTTTACCCACCAGACCAATTTCCGCCAGCATCGCGCGACCACAACCATTCGGGCAGCCAGTGACACGGAAAATCACATGATCATCAGCCAAACCGTGTTTTGCCATCACTGCTTCGATTTGCGTGGTGAACGCAGGCAGGAAACGTTCTGCTTCTGCCATCGCTAATGGGCACGTTGGCAATGCCACACACGCCATCGAGTTTTTACGCTGTTCGGTAATGGCATCGTCAATCAAGCCATGCGCACGGGCAATTTTCTCGATTTTCGCTTTATCTTTTTTCGGCACACCCGCGATGATCAGGTTCTGGTTCGCGGTCATGCGGAAATCACCTTTGTGAATTTTCGCAATTTCCGCCAGACCGGTTTTCAGCGGCTTGCCTGGGAAATCCAGAATACGGCCGTTTTCGATAAACAGCGTCAGATGCTGTTTGCCATCAATGCCTTCCACCCAACCGAAACGATCACCACGGCTGGTGAACACATACGGGCGACTGGCTTCAAACTTGATACCGGTACGTTTTTCCACTTCCGCTTTAAACGCATCGACACCCACACGTTCCAACGTATATTTGGTTTTCGCGTTTTGACGGTTAACACGGTTACCCCAGTCACGTTGTGTGGTAACAACGGCTTCGGCAAACTTCAGTGTGTCTTCTTTGCGAATAAAACCGAAATCATCCGCCTTACGAGGGAAGGTTTCTTTATTGCCATGAGTCATGGCCAGACCACCACCGACCAGCACGTTGAAACCAATCAACTTGCCATCTTCCGCAATCGCCACGAAGTTCAGATCGTTCGCATGCACGTCGATATCATTGTGCGGCGGGATCACTACCGTGGTTTTGAACTTACGCGGCAGATAGGTTGAACCGAGGATTGGTTCTTCATCTGGGCCTAATTTTTCACCATCCAGCCAAATTTCGGCATACGCACGGGTTTTCGGCAGCAGATGCTCAGAGATCTTTTTCGCCCACTCATAGGCTTCCTGATGCAGCTCTGATTCCACCGGATTCGACGTACACAGCACGTTACGGTTCACGTCACCCGCAGTAGCGATAGAGTCGATGCCGTATTTGTTCAGTGTCTGGTGCATCATTTTGATATTTGGCTTCAACACACCGTGAAACTGGAAGGTCTGACGTGTCGTCAGACGAATGCTGCCATACATGGTGTGGTCGTGCGCAAATTTATCGATACCTAACCACTGTTCCGGGGTGATGATGCCGCCCGGCATACGGGCACGTAACATCACATTGTGCAGCGGTTCCAGTTTCTGCTGAGCGCGCTCGGCACGAATATCACGGTCGTCTTGCTGATACATGCCATGCAAGCGGATCAGCTGGAAATTGTCGCCGGTAAAACCGCCGGTCAGATCATTTTTCAGATCCAGCTCAATCGTACCGCGCAGGAAATTACTTTCCGCTTTCAGACGTTCGTTGTCAGATAATTTTTGCTCGCTCATCAGTAGACATCCCTCTGGTAACGCTTGGCACGACGCAGTTCATTGACATATTCTTCGGCTTCTTCAGCGTTCTTACCGCCGTGTTCCACCACGATATTCACCAGTGCATCGTGAACATCTTTCGCCATTCGATTGGCATCACCGCAGACATAGAAATGTGCACCATCTTGCAACCACTGCCACACTTCTGCGCCTTTGGCCTTTAATTTATCTTGTACGTAGATTTTATTCGCTTGATCACGACTGAAAGCTAAATCAATTTTAGTCAGCAGACCGCTCTTCACATATTTCTGCCATTCCACCTGATACAGGAAATCCTGCGTGAAATGCGGGTTGCCGAAGAACAACCAGTTTTTACCTTCCGCACCCTGTGCATCACGTTCCTGAATAAAGGAACGGAATGGCGCGATACCAGTGCCCGGCCCCACCATGATCACAGGGGTATCAGGATTGGCTGGCAAACGGAAGTTATCGTTGTGTTCCACGAACACACGCACTTCGCCACCTTCTTGCACTCGATCAGCCAGGAATGACGAGGCGCCACCGGAACGCACAGAACCATCTTCCTGCGGATAACGCACGACGCCAACAGTCAGATGCACTTCTTCTTCTACTTCAGACTGTGCCGACGCGATAGAGTACAAACGCGGGCTCAGTGCACGTAGTAAACCCACCAGCTGTTCAGCCGTCAGTTTAGTTGGGAAGCGTTTTAATACATCGACAATCTGCGCTTTTGCCGCAAGCTTACGGGTTTCATCTTTGTCAGCTGCTAATTTCTTCAGTTTTTTATCAGAGGAAATTTCGGCCAAACCGGTAATAAAAGCGGCATGCAGGCGGGTCAGTTCAAACTGATTGGTCAGGGCATCACTTAATGCGGCAGCTTTACCTGATACCGTTACCTGCTCATCACCGGTCAAACCGGTCAGTGCCAGAATTTCAGCTACCACGGCAGCATCATTATCAAACCAGATACCTAATGCATCACCAGGCTGATAGGTGATACCAGAGCCTTCCAGATTGATCTCAAAATGGCGGATATCTTTGGTGGAATCACGACCAGTAATTTTCTGGTTGGTGCTCAGCGTCGCAGCAAACGGGTTAAATTTGTCATACGCACAGTGGCCTGACGCAACTACAGCAGAACCGCCTACTGTTGCCGCAGCCGGTGCCGCCGTTAATGTTGCGGCCAGTTTATCCAGAAAACTCGATGCCCAGGCATCGGCAGCAGCGCGATAATCGACATCCAAAATCGCTGCATCTTGCAGACGAGTGGCTTCGGCTTTCTCAAAGAACGCATCAAAATCTTTCGCGGTCTGGCAGAAGAATTCATAAGAAGAATCGCCCAGACCCAGTACCGCAAATTGCAGACCGAACAGCTTACCAATTTTGCCGCCTTTCAGTTGCGCATGCAGATCAGCCGCCGCTTCTGGCGGCTCACCTTCACCGTAGGTGCTGGTGACGATCAGAACATGGGTCTCTTTCTTCAGCTGTTTTGGTTTGTAGTCATTCATGGCCACCAGTGACACAGGAATGCCACGCGCTTCGGCTTGTGCTTTCACACTTTCCGCCACGCCTTTGGCATTGCCGGTTTGTGAACCCACCAGAATAGTCAGACTACCGGTTGGTTGTGCGGCAACAGGGGCAATAGCAACCGTTGAGCCCGCAGTGACAACAGCACCACTAGCGTTTTGAGCTAAACCAAATAAGAAGCCGCTGGCCCAGATCAGTTCAGTCGGAGAGAGATTTGCTACGGCTTCCGCCAGTTTAGAAAGATGCGGCCCTGCGATTGGACCTGCTAAAGATGGAGATTTGTCGCTCATATGCCAATTCCTGCATTAAGAATGCTGTCAGCTTACAAGCAGAATCGGTACTTCACAAAGAATTTATCGAAATTCTTAATATAGAAATGTCATATCTATAGTTAAAATGTGGATATAAAAGACATAACAAAGAGGGAATCAGCCAATTTCCCAGAAACCAAGCCGAAAAAGGCTAAAAAACACCCAAAATATGCATAAAAAAGAGGATGCCATAAATAACATCCTCTCATCTGCTTATCGGTATTATATTTTTTCTATATCGAAAAAATTAATAACGAAGCTCAGCACCCAGGAACCAGTTGTCCATATGTTGATCTAACTGAACGCTGTCCTGATTGTAATTCACGCGCAGGTTACGATAGCCGGCACGTACTTTAAATTTCAGCACGTCTTCCGGGAAAACCACATAGCTCACACCGATTTTCCAGTCATGAGAATGATCGCCATCCCAATGTGCCACACGCGCATCAGCAAACGCACCTAAGTCAGTACCTGGGATCAGCGTTTCTGCGGCACCGTACAGCATGATGCTGTCATCAGAGTAATTTTTGTTTTCTGATTTCAACTCGCCATCATAGCGACGGAAGTTCAGACCGGTATTCAGCGTCAGCGTATCCAATTCCAGCGGAGAGTAATAGAACGCGAAATCGTAAGTTCTCAGTTTGTTATCAAAGCCGGAGGCATCAGAAGAAATATCTGTCGCCTGAAAATTGACGTTTGGCACCATCAGCAGTGGATGACGAAAATCGACATAGGTTGTCCACAGGCTGTTGCTGGAAAAATCACGATTGACGTGTTGTGCAGAACCATCCATGTCGGAATACATGTAGTCCAGACCACCGCCGATACTAAAATCATCGGCCTGTGCAGCACCTGCAACCAGAGTGGCTGCCGCCAGCAGACTCATGCTGTATTTGTTCATGTTGGAGCTCCCATCATTGTTAACAATAGAGGCGGTTACCCGCCCCTGATATTAATTTATTCAGCCGCTGGCAACAGCGCCAGCACTTTGTCCAAACGCGCTAATACGCGCTCTTTGCCAATCAATTGCATCACCGCATCAATAGACGGTGACTGGCCAACACCGGTCACTGCCACACGCAGCGGCATACCGACTTTGCCCATGCCTAAATTCAATTCTGTTGCGGTGTCCTGAATCACCTGATGCAACGCTTCGGTTTCCCAGCTGTCTAATGCCGCCAGCTTACTGCGGATCAACGCCAGTGGTTCACGCGCTGCAGCTTTCAGATGTTTCTTGGCAGCCGCTTCGTCAATCGCTTCATACTCTTCGTAGAAATAACGGCTCTGTTGCGCCAGTTCACGCAAGGTATGGCAACGTTCTGCCAGCATACCGATGATCGCCGTTAATGCCGGGCCATCTTTATAATCGATACCCAGATCATTCATTTGCCACTCCAGATGCGAAGCAACATATACCGGATCCATGGTACGGATGTAATGGTTGTTCAGCCATTTCAGTTTTTCAGTGTTAAACGCTGACGCTGACTTGCTGATATTGTCGAGGCTGAACAGCTTGATCATCTCTTCACGAGAGAAAATTTCCTGATCGCCATGTGACCACCCCAGACGCACCAGATAGTTCAGCACCGCTTCCGGCAGGTAACCATCATCGCGGTATTGCATCACCCCCACCGCACCATGACGTTTTGACAGTTTGGCGCCGTCATCACCCAGAATCATCGATACGTGGGCGAATTCTGGTACTGGTGCACCCAGTGCATGATAGATATTGATCTGACGAGGGGTGTTATTGATATGGTCTTCACCTCGCACCACCTGAGTGATCTGCATATCCCAGTCGTCCACCACTACGCAGAAGTTATAAGTTGGTACACCGTCAGTACGGCGAATGATCAAATCATCCAACTCGGTGTTCGCAAACTCGATGCGACCACGCACATGATCATCAAAAACCACAGAACCTTCCTGCGGATTGCGGAAACGCACCACATACGGTTCATCATCGGCGTGATGTTCATGGCTATCACGGCAACGACCGTCATAACGCGGTTTTTCACCGTTTGCCATTTGACCTTCACGCAAAGTTTCCAGACGTTCTTTCGAGCAGTAGCATTTGTAGGCTTTGCCTTCAGCCAGCAACTGATCGATCAATTGGTTATAACGGTCAAAACGTTTGGTCTGGTAATAAGGGCCTTCATCCCAGTCAAAACCTAACCATGTCATGCCTTCCATAATTGCATCAATGGCTGCCTGAGTAGAACGTTCAGTGTCGGTATCTTCGATACGCAGAACAAACTCGCCACCCTGACTTTTAGCGAATAACCAGGAGTAGAGTGCAGTACGGGCACCACCAATGTGCAATAAGCCGGTCGGGCTCGGCGCAAAACGGGTTTTGACTTTCATGGGCTTCCTTGTGACTGGAATTATTTCAGGACTTTCGGATAGATCACATTCTAACACTCGCCTGCGCAGAGAAAAACCATCACCCGCAACTGAACTCACACCAGAGCAGAATAATTACAGCTACACTCAGCGAGGCAGAGATCTCAATGAGTTAATGAACACCCATGGTTTAACCTTATCGACGAATAGAGAACACCACATGGAATTTCCAATCCAATTCTGGCACCCGAGTGATGAGCAAGCACTGCTGATCATGGGTGAGTACAATCTGTGGTTGGTTTTATTATCCATTCTGGTTGTGATATTTGCTGCGTTTATGGCCTTTTTCATTGCCGGGCAAGCGCAACGCGCGCATCAAAACATCACCCAAAGAGCCATGTTACTGGCAGGCGGATTCGGTTTAGGTGGTGGCATCTGGGCTATGCATTTTATCGGCATGCTTGCCTGCCCTCTGCACACCTATGTGAGTTACGACCTTACTCTGACACTGATTTCGTTAACTCCCAGCATCGCTGCATCCTGGTTGGCTTTAGCATTATTAATTAATCATCCAAATTCCTATTTCCGGCTATTTAAAAGCGGACTCATTTTAGGTTTCGGCATCGCCATCATGCATCAAACCGGCATCCGTGCGATGCAGCTGGATGCCGCCATCCGTTATGATGCCACCTTATTTATCATCTCTTTACTCATTGGCATCGTGTTCTCAACCCTCGCACTCTGGGTTTATTTCCGCCAGACACATTTGCGTAAAACGTTTGGGAATACGGCACATATGTTACTCAGCAGCGTCTTGATAGGCGTAGCGACGGCAGGCATGCATTACAGCAACATGGCTGCATTGCGTCTGGTCGCTATGCCACATAAGGACATACCGCTGGAAAATATGCAGCCGGAATACCTGAGTATCATGATTGCGTTGATCACCTTGATTGTTATTCTGCTAATTGTGGCCACCAGCGGATTAATGCGTTACCGCGATATGTTGGATCATCTGCGCATCAATGAAACACGCTTTCGCTCAGTGATTGATACCGCCGTCACCGGCATTGTGATCACCGATATGCGCGGACATATTCAGCAATTTAACCGCGCCGCTGAAGAGATCTTTGGTTGGTCAGCCGATGAAGTGATAGGCAAAAATGTCAACCGCTTAACACTGATGCCCGTGCAGCTAAGCAGGATGGTGTATATGCTGCATCATGACGAACCACTGCGGGCTGACCGAACCTGGGTCATTCAGGGGGTTCGTAAATCCGGCCAAACCTTTCCTCTGCAGCTGTCGGTCGGACACATGCACATTCCGAGCGAAGAGTTATTTGTCGGCTTTGTCGAAGACATCAGTAAACGTCACCAAGTGGAAATTGCACTGCGGGATAACGAGCAACAATTTCGTTCGCTGATCTCAAATATGCCCGGCGTTTCTTATCGTGCCCTGCCGGAAGACAACCGCCCATTAGTGTTTGTCAGCGATGCAGTGATTGAATTGACCGGCTATCCGTCGTTTGATTTCATCAATAAACGCCAGGAGCTGAATTTTAATTCCTTGATTCACCCAGATGACTGGGATCGGGTGCAAGAGGCCATCGCCGATGGTGTGTGGGCACGTCAGCCTTATACCGTGGAATATCGCTTGCGCAACCGCGACGGAGAATACCACTGGGTGTGGGAGCACGGGAGCAGCGTCTTTGATGATCGCGGTCAACTGGTATGGTTAGACGGTGTGATCTTTGATATTTCCGAACGTCACGCCATGGAGCAAGCGCTGCTGGAAGCCAAAAACCGCGCCGAACAAGCAGCTGCCGCCAAAACCGCATTCCTGGCTAATATGAGTCATGAGATCCGCACACCGATGAACGCCATCATAGGTTTCACCGATGTCGTGCTGGCCTCTGATCTGCAACCCGAACAGCGGCAGCACTTAGAAACGATCCGCCAATCAGCAAAATCACTGCTGCGGTTGTTGAATGACATACTCGATACCGCCAAGATGGAGCGTGGCAGCATCGAACTGGAAGAGATCGATTTTTCACTGTCTGAGCTATTACAAGAATTAACGCAATCATTAGAGATTGGAGCCCGCAATAAAGGGCTGCAGCTCATCTTACAACAAGCCCCCGACCTACCACCTTATCTGAAAGGTGATCCGCTGCGGATACGACAAGTGCTGACCAATCTGATTGGTAATGCCATCAAATTCACCGAGCATGGACAAGTCGTGTTATCCATTACCCGAGAGCAGGATCAGCTGCATTTTAATATTCAAGATACCGGGATCGGAATTGCCAGTGAGCGGCTGGAACGGATATTCGAGCCCTTCACCCAAGCGGATGCCTCCATGACCCGGCGTTATGGCGGCACCGGGCTTGGCACCACAATTTGTAAACAATTGGTCGAACTGATGGGCGGCAAGATCTGGCTGGATAGTCTGGTCGGTGTAGGCACTCACTTCCATGTGCTGCTGCCTATTGTCATCGGGGAAGCCCCTGCAGCATTAACACCGCAAACAGCCGTCACCTTACCGATACTGAATATTTTGGTAGCAGACGATGTACAACAAAATCTGGATCTACTGGCGTTAATTCTGCGGGAACGTGGTCATAAAGTGACATTCGCGCACGATGGCCTTGAGGCGGTCAATTTGGCTCAGGAACGGCAATTCGATCTGATCTTGATGGATGTGCAAATGCCGGGCATGGACGGGCTCACCGCAACACGTCAGATCCGCCAATATGAACAGGAAAAACATCAGCCGCCAATTCCGGTTATCGCATTGACTGCCAGTGTATTTCAGGATGATCGCTTTGCCGCCCGTGATGCAGGGATGGATGGTTTTGCCTCCAAACCCATCGATATCGAAAAATTACTGCTGGAAATAGCCCGAGTATTGAAGCTGGAACTTAGCCCATTCGCGCTGCAATCAAGCACATCTGCTTCGTCGCAAGCAATGGATGAAACACCGTTGATCCCCGGTTTACATTATCGGCAAGGCTTAAAATTATGGGGGCAGCCACAAGCCTATCGGCAGGCGTTATTGCGATTTGCTAATGAGTACCAACCATCGCTGAGTCAATTACAACAAACCTTCGCCAATGCGGAACAAGGACGCTATTACGCACATAAACTGAAAGGCGTTTGTAATAATTTGGCATTAAAACAATTAGCCGCTTTAGCGCAAAAATTGGAAAGTTACTGTTTATTACGTGAAGAGATAAACCCCGCACTGTTAGAACGGCTCTCCGAAGGGCTTAATAAGACCTCGCAAGCCTTACAAATCTGGGGACAAAATAAATCGATTGATGTGACCAATAACGAAGACAGCAACGAATCTCCATCAGATATCAGCGCATTGTTAAAAGCTGCACTAGAGTTAAAACAAGCACTAAAACATGGTGAGTTAAACGATGAGGCCCTGCAATTATTGGCCAAACAGCTACCGCAAAAAGAGTTACATCCCGAATGGATAACCTTGCGTAACGCATTAGATAGTTTCGAATTTGATGAGGCATTACAGGCATTAGAACGGCTATATCAGCCTTACCAAACCAAAGGGGCCAACGCATGATGATAGATACCCGGCCGGTTTTATTACTGGTAGATGATGAGCCGTTAAACCTGCAAGTGTTACGGCAAATTTTGCAGGAAGAATACCGCTTATTATTTGCCAAAGATGGAATCAAAGCGCTGGAATTAGCGACCAAAGAACAACCCGCGTTGATCTTGCTCGATGTGATGATGCCCTACCTCAGCGGCCACGATGTCTGCCGCCGGCTAAAACAGAACCCGCTCACAATGAATATTCCAGTTATTTTTGTCACTGCACTGGCAGAAGATGTTGATGAGGCGCAGGGCTTTGACGCCGGTGCTGTCGATTACATCACTAAACCGGTCAGTCCCTTAGTCGTCCGCGCGAGGATCAGAACGCATCTGGCGTTAATCAGCATCAATGAATTAAAAGAAACCCGCCTGCAGATCGTACAGCGTCTGGGGATGGCCGCAGAATACAAAGATAATGAAACAGGTCGTCATGTCATACGCATGAGCCACTATTCACGCATCATTGCGCTGGCGGCTGGTTTTTCTCAAGCCTACGCCGATGATGTGCTGAACGCCGCACCAATGCATGACATTGGGAAAATTGGTGTACCAGACAGTGTGCTGAAAAAACCGGGTAAATTTACCGAAGAAGAGTAGGTGATCATGCGTAAACACCCTGAAATCGGGGCTGAAATTATCGGCCATCACTTCTCTGGATTACTGCGCATGGCACATCTGATGGCCTTAACACATCATGAAAAATGGAACGGCACCGGTTACCCCTATCAACTGGAAGGCAAAGATATCCCCATTGAAGGGCGAATAGTGGCCGTCGCCGACGTGTTTGATGCGCTAACCACTGAGCGCCCCTATAAGAAAGCCTGGACGGTCAGTGACGCCGTGAGCTATCTGAAACAGGAAGCCGGACAGCATTTTGATCCCGTATTGATCCCATTATTCCTAGAACATCTGCCTGAAATTATTGAAATAAAAGAGCGCTGGCCAGAAAAAAACGAATAGTAGCAAACGAAAAAATTGGCGCGGGCGATGGGAGTCGCACCAAAACATTTATTTTCCGCACAAATCTTCCAGACTTCTGTCACCGCATTTCACATCATAACGCCACCTCATTCTGATGGTGTTTTCACATGAATAATCTGTATGCATTTATCTGTTTTGCATTTGTGGCCTCAATTACCCCTGGCCCTACCAATTTTCTGATTCTAAGTCAGGGTTCTCGTCTCGGGGTGTTAAAAACACTTCCTGTGGTGATCAGTGCCAGTATCGGTGCGGCTGCGCTGGTGTGTCTGACCGGTATGGGTGTAGGAAAGGCTTTGTTAGCGTATCCATTCTTAAAAGCGCTCATGACATGGACCGGTGTTGTATGGCTTACGCTCTTATCGTGGCAGATCGCATCGCACTCCGTGGCAGAAAACAGTCACGCCCCTTCAGATCGGCCATCAATTAGTGTGATGGGGGCTTTTTTGATGCAAGCTGTGAACCCGAAAGCGTGGCTTATGGCCGTTGCCGTGATCTGTGTTTATGCGACCTCCGACACTCATTATTTCTGGAATGTCTCCGGTTTATCTGCGGTTTTTCTGCTGGTGGCAATGCCTTGTTTAACACTCTGGGCGTTTGCTGGACGATTGGCTGGTACCTTAATTCGCAAACCACGTCATGTTCTCTGGTTTAACCGTGGTATGGGGGCTCTATTGCTGGTTTCAGCGTGGTCTGCGACACTCAATCTATCGGTGTGAGCGAGGTCGTGGCATGTTGAATTCAAGGTATATTGGCTAATGGCTAGTTGGGTCGATCTTGCGAAAGATGCTGAAAGTGGCATTGAGACGATACGGGCGCATTTCACCGGGCACGCCTATGATCCGCATTGGCACCCACAATATCTGATCGGTGTGACTGAACAAGGGCATCAGCAATTCCATTGCCGTCAGCAACAGGTAAACAGCCATCAAGGGCATGTGTTTATGCTGGAACCGGAAGAGTTACATGATGGCAATGCACCGGAGGCTGCCGGCTTTACCTACCAGATGCTCTACTTTGATCCAGATTGGCTGCATTCACGGATATCAGGGCTCTATGAAAAAATGCCGGACAAGTTTGAGTTCTCTGTTGCCGCCACATTAACGCAAGATGCACGACTCGCTACGCGGGTTTCACAGGCGTTTCAGGCATATCATTTTCAGGAATTCCGGCTAATCAAAGAAACCAGTGTCGATCTATTACTGAGTAGTTTACTCAACACCAATTGGGTTCAGGTCGCCGAGCAAGCCACCGATGCGCGACCGCTGGTAGCAAGAAAAATCCGAGATATGCTGTATGACCACATCCACGATGAAATAGGTTTAGATGCGCTGGCTACGGAAGTCGGCATGGATCGTTTCAGAATGAACCGGATCTTTAAAGCGGCTTATCAAATCGCACCTTATCAATATTTGCTGCAATTACGACTGTCTAAAGCGCGGATGATGATTGCAGCAGGTGTTCCTCTTGCGGATGTCGCGTCGACGTTTTGTTTTGCAGATCAAAGTCATTTAGGCCGCTGGTTTCGTCGCTGTTATGGCATGACGCCTGCGACGTATCAGAAAAGTTTATAACAACACGCCCGCTGATAATGCTAATCAGACGACTATTGGGTGCAACATAGGAAGTGAAGACTTGGAGCGGGCAGCGGGAATCGAACCCGCATCATCAGCTTGGAAGGCTGAGGTAAT
>ERZ650300.1091-NODE-1091-length-15800-cov-5.810225_pt1 | contig 15800 bp, 12 predicted proteins | sample MGYA00376236_ERZ650300 | MGnify/ENA primary metagenome ERZ650300 (study PRJEB26733, sample SAMN07839303) | wastewater metagenome | biome: urban; feature: wastewater treatment plant; material: waste water | place: USA: North Carolina | collected 2016-04-28 ... | reverse complement strand
TCGTCTATGTGGATGCCGCCGACGTGGTGCGCTGGAACCGCGTGATCAGCAACATCCTGCCCACGGCGCAAACCCTCTACCAGACCAGCGGTGCCCGCTACCCGCTCTTCGGGGGGCGCCAGTAAGCGCATGACCCGCTCGAGCCCCTCGTGTCCCTTGTTCGCCGTGGGGATCCAGCCCAGCGTGCATCACGCCCTCCCCTGAAAAGGGGAGGGCTGGGCAGGAGTTAGCGGCCACCGAGCCCTAACATGCCTCCCCACACGCTCCACCCCGACATCGCCAGCCGGGTTTAACTAAACCCCCGACAGCCGAGAACCAAACCCACACACCAGCCCGACCATGGAAAACGACACCCTCAAATCCAAGGCCCTCATGCCCGGCCAGCAGATAGCCACCGGCGCCGAAGAAGAGCAAGGCCTGGCCATTGGCGAAATCATCGCGGTGGTCATGGAGTACCGCTGGCTCATCGCCGCTATCACCGCCTTCTCCATCCTGCTGGGTGGGGCCTACCTGTTTGTGGCCAAGCCGGTCTACAAGGCCGACGGCCTGCTGCAGGTCGAAGAAAAGAGCGGCGGCGGCATGTCGGCCGCCCTCAAGGATCTCCAGCCCCTGCTGGGCGACAGCACCACCGTGTCTGCCGAGCAGGAGATCCTTACTTCCCGCATGGTGCTGGGCAGGGTGATCAATCGCCTTAAGCTGGATATTCACGTCCAGCCCAAGACCTTCCCGATCATCGGCTCCGCCATCGCCCGTCGTTACAAAGGTGACGAACCCAACACCCCGCTGTTCGGCCTGGCCAGCTACGCCTGGGGCGGCGAGACGCTGCAGGTCGACACTCTTGATGTGCCCCGCATCGCCGAAGACAAGCCCTTGATTCTCACCGCTGGAGTAAACGGCAGCTTCGAACTCTTCGATGAAGACGGCGATCCGGCCCTCAAGGGCGCCGTCGGCACCCGCGCCACTGCCGGCAAGTTCTCCATCTTCGTTTCCAACCTCGTAGCCCGGCCCGGCACCCGCTTCGTGCTGGTGCGCCGCTCCACCGAATCCGCTATCGAGCTCATGCGCAAGGAGTTCACCGTCAAGGAGCGTGGCAAAAAGTCCGGGATTCTTGAGGTCCGCCTCACTGGTTGGGATCAGGACAAGGTCGGCGTCGTCCTCGACGACATCCTCAAGACCTACGTGCGCCAGAATGTGGAGCGCCGCTCGGCTGAAGCCGAGAATACCCTCAAGTTCCTCGACACTCAGCTCCCCGCCCTCAAGCGCGAAATGGATGCCGCCGAGACCGCCTACAACAGCTATCGCCAGAGCCGTGGCAGCCTGGACCTCAACCTCGAAACCCAGAGCGTGTTGCAGTCCCTCGTCGAGGTGGACAACCAGATAGTTGCCCTCAAGCAGGAGCGTGACGAACTGCGCCAGAACTTCACCGCCGAACACCCCCGCGTGCAGGCCGTGGACCAGCGCCTGCAACGCCTCAAGGAGCGCCGCGGCCAGTTCGACGCGGATGTGAACAAGTTGCCCGACACCCAGCAGAAGGTGCTACAGCTGGCTCGCGACGTGGAAGTCTCCACCACCCTCTACACCAATCTGGTCAATACCGCCCAGCAGCTCAAGGTGTCCAAGGCCGGCACGGTGGGTTATGTGCGCATCCTGGACCAGGCTGCCGCCTCCCGGCAGGCTGTCGGCATGAAGGCGCCGGCTGTGCTCGCCGTAGCGGCTCTGCTCGGCCTCATCGCCAGCCTCGGCGTGGTGTGGGTCATTCGCTCGTTGCGCGTTGTGGTCGAAGACCCCGAAACCATCGAATCCCAGCTCGGCCTGCCGGTATACGCGACCATCCCTCACAGTCCGGAAGAGGCGGCCATCGTCCGCCGTACCAAGGGCGGCAAGGGGGCCAAGGGTGGCGGTGAACTCCTCGCCATCCGCAACCCCGAAGACGATGCCATCGAGAGCCTGCGTGGCTTGCGTGCCACGATCCACTTCGCGCTGATGGATACGCCCCATAACTCTCTGCTCATCACCGGCTCCAGCCCCGGCTTGGGCAAGAGCTTCATTTCCAAAAACCTGGGCGCCGTGCTGGCCAACGCTGGCCAGCGCATCGTGATCATTGACGCTGACCTTCGCAAGGGCCATATCAACAAGGAATTCGGCCTGCGCCGCGAAACCGGTGTGAGCGAATACGTGGTGGGTTCCGTCAAACTCGAAGACATCGTCAAGCCGACGTCCGTCCCGAACCTGTGGGTCGTCACAACCGGGCAGATCCCGCCCAACCCGTCTGAACTCTTGATGCACCAGCGCTTCGAGCAAATGCTTGAGCAACTTGGCAGGCAGTTCGACACGCTGATTGTGGATGCTCCGCCGATCCTGGCTGTTTCAGATGCGGCGATCATTGGCCGCATGGCTGGCGCCACGCTGATGGTAGCCCGGGCTGGTCGTCATCCGATTGCAGAGCTCGAGCAGTCCGTAAAGCGGTTCAATCACGCTGGCGTGCAAGTGAAGGGGTTTGTGTTTAACGATCTTAACACTGATCGCCAGCGCTACCGATATGGCTACAAAGGCTATGTTTTTCGCTACTCGTACAAATCTCCGGCTTGAGTGGGTACGTCTCGTATGATCGATTGAGTGAGCCGAGTGATCATTTTGTCACTCAGGCACTCTGAAGTTTTTTCGCTAACTGAGATAAAGCCATTAAAAATGAAAATCGCCATTGTCGGCACCGGTTACGTTGGCCTTTCCAATGCAATGCTTTTGGCGCAACACCACGAAGTTGTGGCCTTGGATATCGTTGCGGCGAAGGTAGAGCAGCTCAGTCGCGGACAGTCGCCAATTGTCGATCCCGAAATTGAGCGGTTCCTTGAGTCCGAGGCGCTCAATTTTCGTGCAACCCTTGACAAGCACGAAGCCTATGAAGACGCCGACTATGTCATTGTCGCTACGCCTACCGATTACGATGTGAAAACCAATCACTTCGATACACGATCTGTTGAAGCAGTACTACGGGATGTTATTGAGATTAATAAAACGGCTGTTGTCGTAATCAAGTCTACGGTTCCCGTGGGCTATACGGAGCATCTCAGGAATACTCTAGGTTTTGATAATCTGATCTTTTCGCCCGAGTTCCTGCGTGAGGGTAAAGCTCTCCACGACAATCTCTATCCGTCCCGCATCGTTGTCGGAGAGCGTTCAGACCGGGCAAGACGCTTTGCCGAGCTCCTGCAGGAGGGCGCAGTCAAGAAAGATGTTCCGATTCTCCTTACCGATTCAACAGAGGCCGAGGCCATCAAACTTTTTGCCAACACCTACTTGGCTATGCGCGTCGCATACTTCAACGAGCTTGATACCTACGCAGCAAGCCACAACCTGGACACGCGCCAGATTGTCGACGGCGTATGCCTGGATCCGCGCATTGGCAATCACTACAACAATCCCTCTTTTGGCTACGGGGGTTATTGCCTCCCTAAAGATACCAAGCAGCTACTAGCGAACTACAGCGAAGTACCGCAAAACTTGATCAGAGCTATCGTAGATGCAAACACTACCCGCAAGGATTTTGTTGCGGACGATATTTTGGCACGCAAGCCGCGCGTCGTTGGAGTCTATCGACTGATCATGAAGAGTGGATCTGATAATTTTAGAGCGTCATCGATTCAAGGAATTATGAAGCGCATAAAGGCAAAGGGAGTCGAAGTAATCATCTATGAGCCAGTGCTTGCGGAGCCCGACTTTTTTAATTCAAAGGTCATTTCCGACCTTGATGAATTCAAGAAGATGGCGGATGTGATCGTCGCGAATCGCATGTCTGTCGAACTCAGCGATGTGGCTGAGAAGGTTTATAGCCGCGATCTTTTTGGCAACGACTGACGAAAAATGCCCGCTTTCCCCCCACGTTGGTTGCGATTCCTGCCTGCGTCGATACGTAATCGTATTCAAGATAGCCAGAATGTTCAGAAGATCATCGGTAATGTCGGATGGCTTTTCTTTGACAAAGTTCTCCGCATGGGGGTTGGGCTTTTCGTAGGCGTATGGGTTGCCAGATATCTTGGTCCGGAGCGATTCGGGATCATGAGTTACGGAATAGCTTTTGTTGGGTTGTTTTCGGCTATTGGGACTCTCGGCCTTAACGGCATCGTGGTCCGCGATCTTGTCCGAAATCCGGCAGATAAAGACGCCACTTTAGGAACCGCATTTGTCCTTCAGACGCTAGGTGGCCTCGTAGGCACAATTCTCGCGCTGGTCAGCATTGAATATGCTAAGCCTGACGATGAAGTTCTAAAGATCATAGTTCTCATTTTGGGGACCGCTATGGTTTTTAGGGCAAGTGATATCGTCAAATATTGGTTTGAAAGCAAAGTTCAGTCAAAAGTAGTTGTTTGGATCGAGAACGGCGTTTTTCTTTTTATGACGCTGGTTAAGGTGTTTCTGATTCTAAATAGCGAATCATTGCTTGCATTTGTTTATGTATTTTTAGTTGAGTCTTTTCTAGTTTCAAGTTGGCTGTTTTATGCCTATGTTGCAGATGGTCAGAAAATACGTAATTTGCGTTGGCAATACCAGCGCGCGTGCGAGTTACTTTCAGATAGCTGGCCACTTATTCTTTCTGGGCTGGCCGTAATGATGTACATGCGGATCGATCAAATTATGCTGGGTGGAATGCTCAGTAGTGAAAAGGTTGGTATTTACGCTGCTGCAGCAAGAATTAGCGAAGTTTGGTATTTCTTTCCGACCGTGATCGTCAACTCCTTATTTCCGAGTATTGTTGACCTGAAAAAACGTAACGATCCTAGGTATCTCCCGACAATTCAGTTGCTTTACGATTACTTAATTTCGGTTTCATTGTTAGTAGCTCTGGTAATGACATTTATGTCTCCATGGGTCGTTCGGTCTCTGTACGGAGATGGTTACGCAGAGGCAGGTCAGGTTTTGTCGATTCAGATTTGGGCAGGTGTCTTTGTGACTATGGGTATTGCGCGAGGGCCATGGGTACTGAGCGAGGGGCTTCAGAGATATACGCACCGCTATATAATTATTGCTTTGATAGTAAATTTAGTAGCGAATTATGTTTTGATTCCAATTTATGGGCTGGTTGGTGCCGCGATAGGTTCCGTTATGGCTCAGGCCACGACCGCAGTCATTGCTCCCTGTCTATTTAAAGAGACAAGGCCTGCAGTCAAGATGTTTGCTACATCACTCAATCCAATGAGGTGGGCAAAAAAATTATTCATGGGCTGGTGGGCCTAAGGCGAATTATCAGATTTAAATAATTGGTACTTTATCGTTATGGTTAAAGCATTTCTTATAGCTAAAAATGTTGCTGATGAGCAGTTTAATAAAGCTTTAGCTCATCTCGAACGCCTTGCGCAACGTTTCTCCTTGAGGCTAACTACTCAAGAATATTATGGCTTTAGGCTCGTACTGGTAACGAGCAAAACTAACCGTAATGAAGCGATGGAGTGTCAGGGTAGTTTCGTGCTTGGGCGATTGGCCGGTCACTCTTACCAATGGGATCGCTTTCTTAGTGTAGAAATAAGTCCTGAAGGTGTTTCTCTAGAAAACGATTACGCTGGGGCTGTCGCCACTTTCTATTCGGAGAGAGATGGTCTTCTAATTTCGAATATCGAGCCATGTGTTGTCAAAGGCTCTTCGTCTACGCTTAATGATTTGAATTCTGAAGGCTTGTATGGCTTCATGCATTACAGTCATTTAATTTGGGAAGAGACTGCTTGGTGTCATATCGAGCAAATGCTACCTGATACACGAGTTCACTTTTCGAACGATGGAAAACTGAGGTCCATAAGGTGTTTGAACAGCGTATGCGTCACGCAGGATAGACATGCGTATTCGGATGCTGCAGTCGCCCGAGACCTATATTTACTTAACCAAGAGCTTGTAACCAGATCTCTTTCTGATGCAGACGAGATCATTTTGCCTTTAAGCAGCGGCTATGACTCGAGAATGATCTTTGCCGTATTGGCGACAAACGATTCACTTCGGCGGAAGACCCGCTGCTTTACCTATGGTTCAAAGGGCTCAATCGAGGTTGAAGCGGGGCGGCGGCTTGCAGGCAGATACAATGTCTCCTGGGAGCATGTAGAGCTTCCGTGCAAGTTTCTCGAGCGACGCTATCTCGAAGACATTGCGAGTATCTTTGGCGCATCTGTGCACATGCATGGCATGTATCAGATGGAATTTTTCGAGCAAATTAAAGATCAATTTGGGTTATCTCCAAACGCAGTTTTGACATCTGGATTCATGACTGGAGTTCCTGCCGGTCAGCATAATCGACTTTTAGCAATAGAAGATGACAAAGCTAGCTTGACCGGCGCAATGAACAAATTTGCTCAGAGCAAATTTTGGAGTGAAGAGGATTTAGAGAATATCCCTATATTTTCTGGTAAAGGCTATATAAATGCGGCGGAAAAACGTTTTCGTGCCGCTTTTAACCGGCTGGAAGGCGGTGTGGCTCAGAAAGCAATTCTATTTGATGTAATCACGAGGCAGCGTAATTTTATTAGCTATTATCCTCGAACACTTGAGTGGCTCTGTGCGGTTTCGAGCCCTCATATGAGTGCTGAGTACATTAATTTCTTTATGTCTCTGGATGAGAAGCATCTCATCGATCGGCGGGCGGTTGAATTAATGTTCCAGTACCATTATCCCGATATTGCCAAAGTTCCTTCAAATAGCAACGGAATTTCGGCTATTGGAAGCAGCTTCGAGAACGGAATGCTGTTTATAGCAAGAGCACTTCGACGTTTTAAGATGTCTGCATTGCTGCCTCAGCGCTATCAGCTCTCTGATTTTGAGTTTAATTTGAACGCAGTAAAGAAGTGTGGAGATCATTCATTTTATCCATTCTTTTCCGCTAATTCTAATGTTGATGAGTTCGCCGAACTTCTAGGGGGGGGCGAGGTATTAAAGTCTATGCGTAATAGAGCTTTCGATGGCGATTTGAAGGCGTATGCTAGATTTTTGACTATTCAATCTGTCGCTATGGATCTAGTGAGTATGATTGAGCGCAGGGGTAATCTATGAGCGAATCGGCTTACGCGCCTATTGTGCTGTTTGTATTTTCACGACCTGATCATACCAAAAGAACGCTTGAGGCACTTTCCGCCAACCCGCTTGCAGCAGAAAGTGATCTTATTATTTTTGCCGATGCTGCTAGAAACGAACGAGAAGCTAATAGTGTGGCTCAAGTCCGCTTGATTGCTAAGGCCTCATCGGGATTTCGTAGCGTTCAGGTGATCGAGCGAGCAACGAACTATGGATTAGCGCGTAACATTATCGAAGGTGTGACGGATGTTTGCAGACGATACGGGCGGGTAATCGTACTCGAGGATGATATTTTGACCAGTCCTCAATTCCTCACCTTTATGAATGCAGCCTTAAGTCGATACGAAATTGATAAGGGCGTATGGCACATCAGTGGCTGGAACTATCCCATCGACAGTAATGGTTTGGGAGATGCTTTCTTCCTTCGCGTCATGAATTGTTGGGGTTGGGCTACCTGGGGAGACCGTTGGGTGCATTTTGAGAAGAACCCTGAGAAGTTGATCGCCGAGTTCGACCGCAAGATGATTAATGCCTTTGACCTCAACAATAGCGGTGTTTTCTGGAGTCAAGTTCTTAATAATCAGAGAAAACGTATCAATACCTGGGCTATTTTCTGGTACGCAACGATTTTCAAAAATAATGGGCTATGTCTGAATCCATCCACCAGTTACGTGGACAACGTTGGTTTTGATGGATCAGGTACTCATGGACGTGAGAGCGACAAGGTCCACTCTGTACCGGTGCTTTGCAAAAATGCAAATCCGAATTTTTCAGGCGATATCTCGGAGAGTAATTTAGGGATTGAAAGAGTCATCGCATATTACGATGCCCTGAAGCCTTCTTTTTCGCAGCGAGTTTCCGGAAAAATCAAGGCATTACTGCGTGGAGCTCGAATTCGATGATAGTTCTCTGGATCGCCAACACCATTTTCCCGGATGCTGCCAGGCACATTGGTGAGCCTGTGCCTGTTTTTGGGGGCTGGATGTACGGGCTTGCCCGCGACCTGGCTCAGAGCGAGCTCCGTCTCGCCGTGGCCACTGTATATGGTGGAAGCGATTTTCTTTCATTTAGTATCAATGGAATCCAGTATTTCCTGATTCCACGTGGAAAAGACGGTAACGGTGAAGTCGGCTCCTGGAAGAGAATGGTTGCGGTACTTCGGCCAGATCTCGTTCATATCCACGGGACAGAATATAGTTATGGAATGACTTTGATGGAAGCTTGCCCAAGCCTCAAGTATGTCGTTTCTATACAAGGGCTTGTGTCTGTCTACTATAGGTATTACCTAGCAGGAATGACTGTAAGGGACGTACTGTCTAGCATCACGCTGAGAGATATTTTGCGTCGTGATACGATTTTCCAGGCGAAAGAGAAGTTTTTTAAGCGTGGCTTGACTGAAGTTGAATATATTCAAAAGGTGGATGCTGTAATTGGGCGAACTGATTGGGATTTTGACCACGTAAACACAATTCGACCTGGAGTGCCCTACTACTTCTGTAACGAGTCCTTGCGCGATGAGTTCTACTGTGGGTCAAAATGGAGTCTTGATGAATGTGACCGCTACTCAATATTTTTGAGTCAGGGCTCGTATCCTCTTAAAGGATTACATCAGGTTATAAAAGCCGCGGCTATTTTAAAATCTGAATTTTCGACAATTAAGATAAGAATCGCTGGGCCTGACATTGTCGCATCTACGACTTTATCCCAACGTTTACGCAGGAGTGGATATGGTATTTACATTAAGAAACTTATTGAAAAGTACGGCTTGGAGAAGCACGTTGAGTTTCTAGGTCCTCTCGATGCCGTCTCAATGAAAAAAGCTTACCTTGACGCGCATGTGTTCATCTGTCCCTCCAGTATAGAAAATAGTCCGAATTCATTGGGCGAGGCTCAGATTCTTGGTGTTCCGTCAATTGCTTCATACGTTGGCGGAGTCCCATTTATGTTGAAATCAAAAGCGTCAGCTTTGGTTTATCGCTTTGAAGAGCACGAAATGCTAGCTTCGCATATTCGTTGTGTTTTCTATAGCAAACCGCTTTCAAGGAGTATGTCTGATGCTGCTATTTTGGAAGCTGTAAGCCGTCATAATAGGGATGAAAATAGGAAGAGCGTCATGGCTGCGTACGAAAAAATTTCTGGTGCATATCGATAACGTAAAAATATTTACAGTTTTATTTTAGATAATGAAACGTTTTTCAAGACTAAGGGGGCAGTTTTGGCCTTTGCTTTTTATTCTAATTGTTTTTTTTGGGAATTCATTTGGAGTTATAAAAGCAATTTCTCTAGGTGCGGCTATTGTTTTTTTAGGTGGAAAAATTGCACCGAGATGTTTTGATTCTAGATTCTTTTTTGTTTTTTCTTTTACTGTTTTGTATTTTGTTTTCTCATCATTCGATCCTTTTGGCAAGACTGAAGTAAGCTATTCTCTGCTTCTTGTCCCACCAATGATGTATGCGGGTGGTAAATGGTTTGGCTATAAGACGATTGATGATGGTGATCTTTTCTTCGGATATCTAATAATAGGGGCCATGCTAGCCTCAATGGCTGCGTTAGGCGTCGTCCAAGATGTTATGAGTTACGGATTTGTAGGCGGCGGGCGAAGTATTGAAACGTATGGCTCTGAAGGTCAGGAAATTAGCGCAACCGTTTTAGGTGGCACATTGATTGTATTGACATCAATGGGAGGGGTGGTTTTCGCTGCGGATAGAACTTTTGGATGGACTCAGAGAATTGTAGTTTTTTTGTTTTTCTTGTTAGGCTTATTTGTTGCTTTAAGACTAGGTTCGCGAACGCAGTTTGTGATCGGCATAGTTATGCTAATTATTAGTTTGATTTTGAATGGAAAGAAAAACGGTATTTTATTAACAGTAGTTGTTATGTCTTTTGTTACCGTAGTCGCTTTTTCCGCCTTTGAATACATGGAAAGTAGTTTTGACATTTTTAATTACTTTCAGGATCGTCTTGATGATGATGAATTTGGCTCATCAACGGCTGGAGGTCGGACAGATAAGTGGAGCAACGCACTTATTCTTTTAAGTGAAAGCCCTTTTGGGTGGGGGATAGACATTAATGGCTATTCTCATAATTTTTGGCTTGATGCAGCGCGAAACGGTGGATGGATAAGTTTTATTATGTCTTTGGGTATTTCTTTCGGATCTGCTATGACTTTTTACTTGGCCATTCGGAGAAACCGATATAGCATGATTTTTTTGACTTCTTTAGTTTGCTTGTTCGTTGGATTTAATTTGCTTTTTTTTGTAGAGCCAATTCTTGATGGATTTGTTAGTGTATTTAGCGCGTACTGCTGTTTATGGGGAATAGCCGGAGCTAGATGCGAGAAGAGATTGACCTGATATCTTTAGTGCCAATCTTTTTAGACTTACGTAGTTGCGAGAGTTGTGTTTGTTACTGGGCTATTAAAAATGGTGTCGCCGAAATTTCCAAAAGTACTGGTTGTTGCACTTGGGCGAATCAATGCAAATGATTTGTACAATAACGGCCTTTTTTTGCGGAATCTCTTTGGTGCTGAGTGGCCAAAAGATAATCTGGCTCAGATATTTAGTAGCGGCGATACGGGCGATAGCGGTTTTTTTGCCCGTTATTATTGCCTAGGGCCACAGGAAAGAGTTCTCGGTGATCTTTTTTATCGAGTTAGGCCAAATCAGATCGCGAGCAGTAATGCGCCAGGTATCACTCCGTCTGGAGTAGTCCGGCGTGAAGGGCTGCTTAAAAGAGTAGTCAATTCATTGCTGGTGGAAACAGGCTTGTACGAGTTGGTTTTTCGGCCGAAGCTTTCAAGAGAGATGCTTGATTGGGTGAATGAGTTTAAGCCCGATGTGATCCTGGCCCAAGGCTACAACCTGACTTTTAGCTGGCTGCCCCTCATGCTTAAGAAAGAAACGGGGGCGAAGCTCGCAGTGCTGACCACTGATGACTGGCCAAAGTATCTTTATTCGGGATTGCTGGGTGAGAGCAAAATATTCCGATGGGTAGTCCGGCCGTTCGTTTCACGCGCGGCCCGCAATCTTTTTGCCGCTGCAGACATTCCCTGTGCATTCGGCCTCCCGATGGCCGAGGAGTACAAGAGGCGTTACGGTAAGAATTTTTTTACTTTTGACCACACAGATAACGCTGAGCGCTTTCTTTCGGCAAAACCTATAAAGGTCAGCATGTCACCGACTCGCACGATCGTTGCTATAGGTACTTTTAATGAATATCGACTCCCGCTGTTGCTTGATATCGATAGGGCATGTGAGGCGCTTAGCCGTCGAGGTCTGGACATAAGGCTTGCTGTATTTTCGTCTGCAATTTATCGGCCCGGCCGCGCAGCGGTTGAGAGTGCTAAATACATCGATGTTTATCCTGATCCTGGACATGATGCACTCCCATCATATTTGAAAGGTGCTGATGTTTTATTGTTGGCGGAAGGCTTTGAAGAAGACTTTGTCTCGGCCATCGAGCTATCAGTTTCTTCAAAGTCGCATCTTTTTATGCTTAGTAAAAAGCCAATACTTGTTTATGGTGCGGAAAAAACAGGTGTGGTTAAGTATGCAAAAAATTTATCTTGGGGGCGAGTAGTCTCTGAGAGATCGATTACGGTTCTTGCTGATGCGATTTACGAGCTGTTGGAGAATAAAGCGGTGATTGAGCGTTTGATCAGTTCTGGCTGGGACGCAGCTGAACAGAATCACTCTCGGGCTAGAAACCAGGCGAAGTTTTTTAGGGCTTTAGGTGTGGAAAGTTAGGGAGGCCGTTTTGCTTAGAAATTCTATCAGGCTTCAATTTGTTGCTTTTGTTTTTTCTTTTACTCCGCTTACACGTTGGTATGCATTTCGTGCTCGCTTGCTAAAATGGGCTGGAGTTGAATGCAATCGTTCAGTGCGAATCGTTTCATCTGCTAGGGTTGTTGCGGAAACAGTGCATATAGGTGAGGATACATTTATTGGTCACCAGGTTTTAATTGCTGGCGCGAAAGACGGGCGTATTTCTATTGGCGATTACGTGGATATTGGGCCGCGGGTTACGGTTGTTAGCGGAACCCATCAAATTGATATGCAGGGGCCCCGTGCTGCAGGTGATGGTTTTGGTCTTGATGTTGAAATTGGAGATGGATCGTGGATAGGTGCTGCCAGTACCATTTTGCCGGGTGTGAAAATCGGAAGGAAGGCCGTGATTGGTGCTGGGAGTGTTGTAGTCTCAGATATTCCTTCTGAGTGCATTGCAGTCGGTAATCCATGTAAGCCAATTAAGTTTTGGGTGCCCCATGAGGGGCGCTACCGCATGGTTGGGGAATAAAGTTACATGCGAGTTCTTCAGGTTTCAAATCTTGTTAGTCATCACCAACTTCCGCTCGCTCGCGAGATTGCTAAAGTCGTTGGGGAGGATAATTTTCGGTTTGCTGCAACGGCGGTTCCTGACCAGGAGAGACTTCGCCTGGGGTGGGCGAGCGAATTTGGCGATCCATGGATTTTTAGGGCTGGTGAGGTCGAGGCTGACCGGATTGCGTTCGAGCAGTGGTGGGATGAGGCGGACGTGGTAATTTGTGGTGAGAGAAGGTTCACCCGAATGGGCGAACGTCTCGCTCAAGGCAAGGTTTGCTTTTATATGTCTGAGCGATGGTGGAAGCCTCCGATTGGGAAGATCAGACTACTTTCACCTAAAATCCTTAAAATTGTTAGGGAGTTTCGTGCTGTTGCTGATCACCCGCTATTCCATTATTTGCCCGTGGGGCCGTATGCCGAACGAGACATTGCCGTGTTGTCGGAAATGGTTGGCCGGACTTGGCGTTGGGGTTATTTTCCTGATGTATCGGATCATCTACACAAAACTATAAATGCTGGTCCGCAACTTAAGCTTCTTTGGGTCGGGCGAATGCTGGGTTGGAAACGGGTCGATACACTGATTAGAGCAGTTTCCGCTGCAATAAATGGTGGTGCCGACTTGAAGCTGACTCTGATCGGCGACGGGCCGGAGCGTGCTAGCCTGGAGAAATTGGCAGGCCGGTTGTTGGATCGAGACTCTTTTGTTATTCGCGATTCAGTATCGGCGTCCGAGATTCCGTCGATAATGAGTGAGAATGATGTGTATGTGCTGCCGAGTTCAGCATATGAAGGATGGGGCGCCGTTGTGAATGAGGCGATGTCATGTGGGTGCGCTGTCGTTGCTAGCAAGGCAACTGGTGCTGGTGCCGCAATCATTAAACACGGAATTAACGGGTTTTTATTCAGCCCCGGCGATTCGCAAGGTTTGAGTGCTCAATTAGTGTCTCTTGCTAGTGATGATGCGTTGAGGCGCCGTCTCGGCATAGAAGCGATCCGTTCCATGTCTGAGGTGTGGTCTCCGTCGGTGGCTGCATCGCGCTTCCTCGAGGTAGCTGCAGCAGTTCTTTCAAAGTCAGTTATGCCCATGTACGACGAAGGGCCCATGTCGAGACCAAGGTAGGATTGACATCATTTTTTTGAAATTTTGCTGTCCGAGGCGGTATGTCCATATGAAGCGAGTTTTGATAAATGCCTCCAACTTACACACTGGAGGTGGGGTTCAGGTGGCTACGTCATTTATTGCCGAGCTTGCCGAAATTTTGGATCAGTTGCCCGGCTGTGATGTGACTTTGTATGTCTCGAACGCAGTCGATGCGAATCTTCTCTCTCTCGGTTTTGTGAGTAAAGTATTTTATAAATATGAAGTGTTTGATGTGCGAGGTTTGGAAGCCCTCACGAAAAAAAACAGCATAAGATTTCAGGGTTTTGATCTTGTATTCACCTTGTTTGGTCCGCTTTATCTTTTCAGAGATATTCCAAATCATATTATAGGGTTCGCGCAGTCCTGGATTCTCTATCCCGACAATGAAGTGGCGTTGAGAATCTCCTTGAGTAAGCGGGCCGTGCTTAGGCTTAAGTTTATTGTTCAATGGCTATTTTTCAGGCGGGCGAGTCGGCTTGTTGTCGAACTTGAGCATGTCAAGGAAAGGTTGTCGGGTTATCTTGGCTATTCATCCAGGAATATAGATGTTGTACACAACTGCTTTTCACGGGTTTTTCTAAATCCCGAAAAGTGGGAATGTATATCTGGACTTGATCGTGAGGAAGGTTTCGTTAGCTTAGGGTATGTGACGAGAGCTTATCCGCACAAGAACATTGATCTTCTTTTGGATATAGCCCTGGAGTTGAAGAGGATATCGAAAATAAATTATCGGTTCTTCGTCACATTGAATGATGAAGAGTGGATGAGTAGAAGCGAGGGTTTTAGGCAGACTATTGTAAATGTGGGTCCAATCAGCTCTGCGCAATGCCCAACTTTTTACAGTGCTATGAGCGGAGTAGTTTTTCCCAGTCTGCTTGAATGTTTCTCTGCGACTCCCCTTGAGGCAATGGTTATGCGACGGCCTCTCTTCGCGTCCGCCAAGGGGTTTGTAAGAGATTGCTGTGGGGACAATGCTCGGTACTTCGATCCACTGGATGCCGGAAGTGCTGCTGAGACGATCCATCAGTGGTTTGCCCAAATGCCGCTCTCGGAGCGGGATGCATTCATAGATCGAGCATACAGGCATGTCATGTCCTTGTCCGGTAGCAAAGATCGCGCTGTTGCTTATGTGGATATTATCAAGCGTCAATTAGAGAATTGATTTTTATATTTGAGGTGATTTATGTTTGCTGGAAAGACTCTTCTCATTACCGGTGGCACCGGCTCTTTCGGCAACGCCGTTCTTCGCCGTTTCCTCAATACCGATATCGGTGAAATCCGCATCTTCTCCCGTGACGAGAAGAAGCAGGACGACATGCGGAAGCTTTACAACAACCGCAAGCTGAAGTTCTACATCGGTGACGTGCGCGATCCGCACTCCATCGCGACCGCGATGCGCGGTGTTGATTACGTTTTCCACGCCGCTGCCCTCAAGCAGGTTCCGTCCTGCGAATTCCACCCGATGCAGGCAGTACGCACCAATGTGCTCGGCACCGAGAACATGATCGAGGCGGCCATCGCCAATAAGGTCAAGCGCGTCGTGTGCCTGTCCACCGACAAGGCGGTGTACCCGATCAACGCCATGGGTATCTCCAAGGCGATGATGGAGAAGGTGATGGTTGCTGCTTCCCGCAACCTGGAGGGCACCGGCACCGTCGTTTGCGGCACCCGCTACGGCAACGTGATGGCGTCCCGCGGCTCGGTGATTCCGCTGTTTGTGGATCAGGTGCGCAACGGCAAGCCGATCACCATCACCGATCCCAACATGACCCGTTTCATGATGACGCTGGACGATGCGGTGGATCTGGTGCTGTACGCCTTCACCAACGGCAACAATGGCGACATCTTTGTGCAGAAGGCTCCGGCAGCCACCGTCGAGGTTCTCACCCAGGCCATTCTCGGCCTCATGAAGAAGCCGGAGCACGAAGTGCGCGTCATCGGCACCCGCCATGGCGAGAAGCTTTACGAGGCGCTGCTGAGTCGTGAAGAGCGTGCCTGTGCAGAAGATCTGCCCGGCTATTTCCGCGTGCCGGCTGATGGCCGCGACCTCAACTACGACAAGTTCATGGAAGAGGGCGAGCAGAAGATCACCGAAGCCGTGGAGTACACCTCCCACAACACCGAGCGCCTGGATGTGGACGGCATGACCAAGCTGCTGCTCAAGCTCGACTTCATGCAGAAGATTGCTCGCGGCGAGAACGCCGAAGCCCAGGACTGACTGGCAATGCGTATCGTGATCACCGGGGCCGACGGGTTTATCGGCCGCAATCTTTCCGTGCGTCTTGGCGAGC